>Ga0209470_1001459_pt1 | contig 17561 bp, 11 predicted proteins | sample GraSoiAngelo_125_FD_185882 | JGI IMG/M metagenome (GOLD analysis project Ga0209470, IMG submission 185882) | Grasslands soil microbial communities from the Angelo Coastal Reserve, California, USA - 14_0927_05_40cm (SPAdes) (version 2) | ecosystem: Environmental > Terrestrial > Soil > Grasslands ... | reverse complement strand
CCGCGACGGCGGCCTCGAGGCCGACGAGCTGCGCGCGTACGGCGGCTACATATTCAACGACGCGGACCGCGTGAACCGCCTGATCGGCGACATACTCGTCCTCGACCGCATGGAGTCGGGTCGGATGTCCATGCGGACCGCCGACGTCGACATCAACGACATCGTCATGGAGGCGATCTCGCGCGGGGCGCCCGCGGCGGGAGCGGTCGAGTTCAAGTCCGACCTCGACCCGCGGCTGCCGATCGTCGCCGGCGACCGCGACCGCCTCATCCAGGTCCTGAGCAACCTTGTCAACAACGCGGTCAAGTACTCGCCCGACGGCGGCACGGTGACGCTCGCCAGCCGCGTCGACGGGCGTTTCGCGCTGATCAGCGTCACCGATACCGGCATCGGCATCCCGCAGGACGAGATCGGCCACGTGTTCGAGCGTTTCCGGCGCGTTCGCAGCGGCGCCGCGCAGTCCATTCCCGGGACTGGCCTGGGCCTCACGATCGTTAAGCAGATCGTGGAGATGCACGGGGGCAAGATCTGGGTCGAGAGCGCGGTCGGTCACGGCTCGTCGTTCCACTTCACGATCCCGCTCGCCCCTGAAAGCGCGAACGCGTTGCAGCTCCGCCATGGCTGATGCCTACACCGTGCTGGTGGCCGACGACAACGAGGTCGCGCAGCGGCTCTGCAAGCGCGTGCTCGAGAAGGCGGGCTACTCGGTGCTGATCGCGGCCGACGGCCTGCAGGCGGTGGACATCGCGCTGTCGCAGCGGCCGACGATGATCCTCATGGACGTCGCCATGCCGGGGATCGACGGCCTGGAGGCGATGCGCCGGATCAAGGCCGACGTCCCGAGCATGCCGATCGTGATCGCGAGCGCACACTCGATGTCGAGCGACCGCGAGCGCTTCCTCGCCGCCGGCGCGGACGACGTCCTCAGCAAGCCTTTCCGGCTCACCGACCTCATCGCGATCGTGGAGAGCCTGGCCAGGGCGAGGACGGCGTGAAAGATCTCACCGGCACGCGCCTGGGGCAGTACGAGATCGTCGAGCGCCTCGGCGGCGGCGGCATGGCCGTCGTCTACCGCGCCGTGCAGCAGCCGCTGGGCCGCGAGGTGGCGCTGAAGGCGCTCTCTTCGGAGCTGTTCCAGGACGACGGCTTCGTCAAGCGGTTCGAGACCGAGGCCAAGACGCTGGCCAAGCTCGACCACCCCAACATCCTCCCGATCTACGACTTCGAGGTGATCGACGGCAACGCGTTCCTGACCATGCCGCTGATCCGAGGCGGGACGCTGCGCGACGTCCTCAACCGGGGGGCGATGGACACGCTGAGCGCGTGGCGCTACCTGCGCGAGATCGGCGACGGCCTGCAGCACGCGCACGACGCGGGCATCGTCCATCGCGACCTGAAGCCGACCAACGTCCTCATCCACGCCGACGGCCGCGCGATGCTGGCGGACTTCGGCCTCGCGCGCGGCGCGGGCCAGCCGACGCACCTGACCACGATCGGCCTGGCCATCGGCACGCCGGGGTACATGGCGCCCGAGCAGGTGATGGGCCACGACGTCGACAAGCGCGCCGACATCTACGCCATGGGCGTGCTGTGCTTCGAGATGCTCACCGGCCGGCTGCCCTACATCGGCTCCAACCGGATGGAGGTCGCGTACGCGACCGTGAACACACCCATCCCGTCGGCGGTGAAGATCAACGCCAACCTGCCGGACGAGCTCGACGTGCTGCTGGCGAAGGTGCTGGCCAAGGATCCAACCCAGCGCCCGCAGTCGGTGAAGGAGCTCCTCGCCCAGATGGCGCGGCTGCCGCAGCGACGCACGTCGCCGCCAGGTGTGGCCGCGTCCACCGCGCCGGCCGCGACTTCCGCGCCTGCCGCCGCCGCGGCGGGTGGCGTGGCGGTGCTCCCCAAGCCCGCGACCTCGGCGAACGGCCCCGACACGACCTCGATGCGCGTGGTGAAGGCCGCGCCTCCACCTCCGCTGCTGCACGGATCGCCTCCGCCGACGCCCACGTCCGCGGGCGGCTCGACCATCCGCACGCTCGAGCTGATGGGCGTGCGCCCCGCCCGAGCGCGCGGGCGCTTCATCCTCAACTCGCACTTCAGCAACTTCGTCCACGTTTCGCGCGACGTGACCGGGGATCGATGGCCAGAGGTGGCGTACGCCGCTGGGTTGGTGCAGTACATCGAGCAGGACGCGCCGCACGACGACCAGCTGGCGTCTCCGGTCGAGTCGCTGTCCCGCCTCAACGAGGCATTCGAGACGATCTACGGACCCGAGTCGGAGGACATGATCCGGGCGTGGGGCCGGCGCGCGACGGAGCGGTGGCTGGCGGAAGGCCGGCACGGTCTGGGCAGCGCGCGCAGGTTTGTGCCCGGACGCCAGCGCAGGCTCGCCAGTCTGGTGAAGAACTTCACCGAAGCGATGGACAACGTGCGAGGTGAGCACACGCACGCGTGGTTGCAGGTTGACGAGCACCAGTTCTGGCTGGTGCACTTCTCGAACATGTTCGCCCTCGGGCGGATCAAGACTGTGAAGTCGTGCCATGTGTGGACGGCCCAGATCGAGACCATCCTCCGGTGGGCTGGGCTCGCGAACGACTGGTACGTGGAAGAGGTCGAGTGCGGCTCGGTGACGGGGACGTTCGACTGCGCGTTCGCGATCAGGGCGTCGGAGACGAGCTAACCCGGCGCAGCCCCGCTTCGGGACGCGTTTTGCGCAAAATGCGCCGTCGCGCCCGCGTGATGAGCCGAGTTTTGCGCAAAACGGCGTGCAGCTGCCCTGAAAGGGGAAGGCCCTCCACCGGGGGGCAGAGGACCTTCAGAAAGGAGGGAGGGTGAGATTGACGCTGGAATCCATGTTACCCCCGCCTTGGGGAAAGCGTGCACCCGACTTTTCGCCTCTCCTACAGTCATGGGGTGGCCCGTTTCGCGATCGACGTCACCGCGTGCTGGCGACCGCTGCGGGTCGGCATGCTCACCGTCGCGGTCGAGCTGACGCGCGCCCTCGTCAACGGCCGCGGGACTGACGAGTTCGTCCTCATCTGCAGTCGCGACCGCCCGGATTCGCTGCGCGACCTCGACTGCGAGGCGGTCTTCTCGCCGCATCGCCACGAGCTCGCCGTGAAGTCGCGATGGCTGCCGGCGATCGAGCCCTTGCTCGAGGCTGACGCCATCCTCTACCCGTACTGGCCCAGCCCGCCCTTCCGCCGCCCGGGCGCGCCGCCCGCGGCCATCTACGTCCACGACCTCGCGTTCCGTGTGCGGCCCTCCGAGGTGCCGTGGCAGCAGCGTGTGTACTTTCGCGCGGTGCTGCCGCGAGCGCTGCGCCAGGCCGGGGCGGTGATCGTCCCATCCGAGACCACGCGCAAGGATCTGTCGCGCTACTACCCCGCGCGTGAACTCGAGGAGAAGACGAAGGTGATTCCCGAGGGAGTGCCTTCTTCTGCGCCGGCCGCTCCGCTCCCCGACGGCGTCGAGCCCGGATTCATCCTCGCGGTGGGCAGCGTCGAGCCGCGCAAGAACTATCCGCGGCTCCTGGCCGCGTACCGGCAGCTCCGCGGTCGCGGCGCGGTCCCGTTCATCATCAACGGCCGTCCCGGCGTGCCCCAGCTCGTGATCGCGGGGCGGCGCGGTTGGGCCTACGGCGACACCCTCAAGCGCATCGCCGCCGAGCCCGGAGTGCGCTACCTCGGGCATGTCGACGAGCCGACGCTTACCGCCCTGTACGAGTCGGCGTCGGTGCTTGCGTTCCCCAGCCTGTACGAGGGTTTCGGCCTGCCGCTGCTCGAGGCCATGGCGCATGGGGTGCCGGCGGTCGTCGGCTCGACGGGTGCGCTTCCGGAGCTCGGCCTCGGCGCGGCGATCATCGTCGACGCCGAGGACACCGAGATGATCGCCACCAGCCTGGAGAAGCTGCTCGCCGACGAGGGCTTGCGCAGGAAGCTCGGCGAGGAGGGTCGCCGCCGGGCGAAGGGTTACACATGGGCGAGCGCCGCCGAGCAGGTCCATGAGGTGCTGGGGCGCGCGGCCAGGAAGCCACAGGGCAAGGCCGCGTAGATGGTCTCCGTCCGCATCCTCGCCGACGAGAGGACCTCGCTCGACCCCCGCCGGTTCGCGATCGTCGCCGCCGGCGAGCAAGTTCTGCTCGCAGCGACCGAACGCCGCCCGAGCGAGCGCCAGGCCTCTGCCCTCCGCAGCTTCGTCCGTCGAGGAGGAGGCCTCGTCCTCGCCGGCAGAACGCTCGCGGCCTGGTCGGGGGACGAGGCCATCCGCGAGCTGGCGGGTTGGGTTCCGGCCCTGCCGGGACCCGAGACCGAGCTGATCGTCCGGCCCGACCGCGAGCACCCCGTCACGCAGCGACTGGACCCGGAGTGGAGGATTCGCGACAGGCTCTACGTCTCGGAGGGGCCGCCTGCGGGGGCGACCGTCCTCGCGCGCGCCAGCTGGCGCTTCACCGAGCAGGTCGTCGCCTACGAGCGACCGTTCGGCAAGGGCCGGTTCGTCTATCTCGGCCTGCGCGACGACGGCAGTAGTACCTACGCGAAGCTGCTCGCCCGCCTACTTCTGTTCGCCGCCGGGCGCACCGCCGCGCCGGCGGTCGGCGTCGGCCTCATCGGTTACGGCGCCATCGGGCGCGAGCACGCAGCCTCGGTCGCGGCCACGAGCGGTCTGCGCCTGGCCGCCGTCTGCGACCTCAACCCTCAGAGGCGAGAGGCGGCCGCGCACGACTGGGGTTTGCGCACGTTTGCCGGCCAGGACGAGCTGCTCGAGGACACCGACGTCGGGCTGGTGGTCGTCGGCACGCCTCCGAGCGACCACGCTAGCCCTGTGCTCGCGGCCCTGAACGCGGGCAGGCACGTCGTCTGCGAGAAGCCATTCGCCGTGAGGGTCGAGGACGCGGACCGGATGATGGACGCGGCCGCGTCACAGCGTCGCGTCCTCACGGTCTACCAGAGCCGGCGCTGGGACCCCGACTACGTCGCGCTGCGCGACGCCGCGCGGTCCGGCCGTGCCGGCGAGCCTTTCTACATGGAGTCCTTCATCGGCGGCTACGACCATCCATGCGACTTCTGGCACAGCCACGAACCGGTGTCTGGGGGCACGGTATACGACTGGGGGTCGCACTACTTCGACTGGATCCTCCAGCTCTTCGACGAGCGCGTGCGATCCGTGACCGCGAACGCGCACAAGCGGGTGTGGCACGACGTGACCAACGACGACCAGGTTCGCGTCGACCTCACGTTCGCCGGCGGGCAGCAGGCGACGTTCCTGCAGTCGGGCATCGCCGCGGCGCGCAAGCCCAAGTGGTACCTGCTCGGCACGCGGGGCGCGATCGTCGGCGACTGGGCAGACGCGGACGTGCCGGCCGATCTGCCGGCGCGGGTAACCGTGTTCACGCGCGCGGGGGAGGAGCGCCTGTCCCTGCCCGCGCGCGACGAGCATGGCTTCTACCGCAACCTGGCCGACCACCTCGCGTGGGGAGAGCCGCTCGCGGTCCCGCCCGAGGAGGCGAGGCGGAACGTGGCCATCATGGAGGCGGCGACGCAATCGCTGAAGCGCGACGGCGCGCAGCTGATGGTGGACATATAGCGACCCGCCGCCTCGGCTGGGGCATCCTCGGGGCGGCGAACATCGCGCGCCGCGCCGTGCTCGCCGCCATCGCCGAGTCTGACAACGGCCGGCTCGTAGCCATGGCCAGCCGGAGCGCGGAGCGCGCGCGGCAGATGCTGGAGCCGCACCCCGGCGTGCGGATCGTCGAGTCCTACGACGCCCTGCTCGCCGACCCCGAGGTCGACGCGGTCTACAACCCGCTGCCGAACAGCCTGCACAGGGAGTGGACGGTCCGCGCGCTCGAGGCGGGGAAGCACGTTCTGTGCGAGAAGCCGATCGGGCTCAACGCCGCCGAGGCAGAGGAGATGGCGGCCGCGGCGGAGCGCGCCGGCAGGCACCTGATGGAGGCGTTCATGTATCGATTCCATCCCGCGATGAGGGAGTTCGTGGAGGGCGTTCGCGACCCGATCCACGTTCAGGCGACCTTCGGATTCACGGCCAAACACGACGGCGACATCCGCCTGCAGCCCAACCTCGGCGGCGGCGCGCTGCTCGACGTCGGGTGCTACACGGTCAGCGTCTCGAGGTGGATCCTCGGCGAGCCGGTGGAGGTCGCGGCCCGCGGTCGTTTCGAGCACGACGTGGACGTGAGCATCGCAAGCCTACTCACCTTTCCCGGCGCCACCACGTCGTCGGTCTGGGCCAGCCTCGAGTCGCCCGAGGAGCAGGCGCTGAAGGTCGTGACGCGAGCGGGCGTGCTCACCAGGGTGAAGCCCTTCAGCGCCTACCGCGACCCGCACGATCCCTACCGCCTGATGGTCGAGTCCTTCGGAGACAGCGTCCTGCACGACCGGCCGGTGGCGATCCCGCTGAGCGAGTCGATCGCGAACATGCGCGTCCTCGACCGCATCGCGGAGGCGGCTAGGCCTTAGTCAGCTCCACGAACCGCGCGTCCTCGCGCAGGTCGCCGAAGTCCGAGTCCCCCGCCGCGTTGGCCCGGGCGTCGGGCCGGTGGGCGATCGCCTCCCGCAGCAGATCGAGAGCGTCGTCCTTGCGTCCCTCCTGGGCGCGCACGGTCGCAAGGTTGTAGAGCACCACGCCCATGACGAAGTCGGGCGCCTGCGCGGCCTTCATGTCGGCGACCGCCTCCTCGAAGAGCTTGCGCGCCCTCTCCGTCTCGCCGTTCTCCACCAGGTACTGGTAGATGTGCAGGCGGGGGTGCGTGTAGCTGTTGCGCAGCACCGCGACCGTGGTCGTCTTCGACTCGTTCCAGCGGATGGGCCGCTCGCCGAGCTTGGCGTAGAGCTCGGCGATCTCGGACAAGAGGTGATCGCAGCGCGCCGCCGCGTCGGCCAGAGGCGTGCCGATGCCGTTGGCCAGCTCGGCGTCGTTGACCTGGTTGACCTCGTCCACGGCGGGCGGGACCGTCGTCTGCTCGCCGCCCTCGGCGATCTCCGTGAGCGCGTTGCGCATGCGCTCGCGCCACATGCCGAGGTGGAACATCAACAGCGCGGCGGGCCACCCCTTGGGCGCCTTCTCCGACTGCCGCGCGCGCTCGACGAACTCCTGCTCGACCTTGCGCTCTTTCTCGAGCGCCTCGCGGACGGCGCTCGGCTCAGACAGGGGTCAGGTCCGTGGTCGCCTCGCCCTTGGCGCTCATGGGACCGCTGAAGCCGGGCCCCGCCGTCGCCGGAGGGGAAAGCCGGGTCGGGGGGAGCTTGAGATCGATGGTCGCGTCGTCCGCCGCGGTCGAGTGCGTCTTCATGACGCGGTGGCCGTCGGGGTCGATCCACGTCGTGACGTCGGTGGTCACGGTGCCCTTCATCGTCAGCCCCGACATGCCCATCTCGGAGGATGGCGATGAGTCGCCGAACGTCATGTCGATGGTCATCGTGCTCTTGGTCTCGACCACGGCCGCGGTGATACCGTTCAGTGACTCGTCGCGCAGGTACGTGCTCTTGCTCGTCACGTGCGCGCCGCCGGTGCCGTTCGGGTTGGCCTGGTCGTAATCCTTCGTCCACGTGTCGCCCGGTTTGACCGCCTTGGCGGGCAGCACCGCGGTGATGAAGAAACCGCCGCCAAGCCCTGAGAACGCCTGCATCGGCGTGCCGCCCGGGAGCTGGTTCCCCTCCACGCTGACCAAGCGCCCGTCGGCTCCGACCTGGACGTTGATCGTCTGTGCAGGGACGCCGGTGGTGGTGTTGCTGACTCCTCCCATCGCCGACTTCATGGTCAGGTTGCTCAACGTGATCGCCAGGTCGGCTGTGCCCGAGGAGTCGACCGACTTGACCTTGATCGACTCATCGGCGCTGATGTCGAAGTTGAGCGGAAACGAGATCTCGCTTGTGGTCACGGTCTGCTTCGACGACGCGTGCAGCTTGTACTTGTAGGTGTCGCCCGCCTTGTAGGCGAGAGACAGCGTGTGCGCGCTGGCCGTGCCGAACGCGCCGCAGCCGGCGAGGACAAAGACCGAGACCGCAACTAAAGCGAGTCGCTTCATGCGACCCAGACTACGCCAGGCGCGGCTCTCTGGAGCCCTCCTCGGCGGGCGTGGGCGCGGGCTCCGGCGGCTGCGCCACTGCGATCGGCACGATCTGGCGGAACGTCCTCAACGCCTGCTCCCAGCGCGCCAGCATGGCAGCCGCCCGGGCGCTGCCGGTGCGCCGGTGGTGCTCCTCGACCAGCGCGCGCAGCTCGTCCGCGTCTTCCGGTGGCACCTCGCGCGCGACCACGCTGTCGGGGTTCAACTGCCTCCATTCGACTGCATAGGCCACGCCTCCGGTCATGCCGGCGCCGGCGTTCCAGCCCACGGGGCCGAGCGCCACCGCCACGCCGCCGGTCATGTACTCGCAGAAGTGGTCGCCCGCGCCCTCGACCACCGCGACCGCGCCCGAGTTGCGGACGCAGAAGCGCTCGCCCACGCGTCCGGCGATGAAGAGTCGGCCGCCGGTGGCGCCGTAGGCGATGGTGTTGCCGGCCAGGACGGCGGCGTCGTCTTCCGCGGCGCCCGCCGCGAACGGCCGGATCGCGATCACGCCGCCTCCCATGCCCTTGCCGACGTAATCCTGCGCCTGGCCCTCGAGCGAGAGCTCGACATCGTGGTCGAGAAACGCGCCAAAGCTCTGGCCGGCGCTGCCGACGTAGTGGCGCCGCTCGCCGGGTGCGAAGGCGGCGCCGACCGTGCGGTGGGAGTTGTCGATCGGCCCCTCGACGGGCGCCGGCGCGGGAACATCACCGTTGCGGGGCCACGCCCGTCGCCGGGGAAGGGTCGCGTCGGTCGGCGCGAGGACAAACGAGAGGTCGAGCCTGGCACCCTCCACCTGCTCGAGCAGCTCGACGCGGCCCACGACCTCGTCGAGGGAGCGCGCCCCCAGCCGAGCCAGGTGCTCACGCACTTCGCCCGCGAGCAGGAAAAGGTGGTTGACCACGTGCTCCGGCCGGCCCTCGAACTTGGCGCGCAGGTCCTCGCGCTGGGTAGCGATGCCGGTCGGGCATGTGTTGAGGTGGCACTGCCGCGCCATGTCGCACCCGAGTGCGACCAGGAGGCCGGTGCCGAAGCCGAACTCCTCGGCGCCGAGGAGCGCGGCGACGACGATGTCGCGGCCGTTCCGCAGGCCGCCGTCGGTGCGCAGGCTGACGCGCTCGCGCAGGCGGTTTGCCACCAGCACCTGCTGGGTCTCGGCGAGGCCGAGCTCCCAGGGCGAGCCGGCGTTCTTGATCGAGGAAAGTGGCGATGCGCCGGTGCCGCCGTCGTGGCCGGACACGAGGATGTAGTCGGCCCGGGCCTTGGCGACGCCGGCGGCGATGGTGCCGACGCCCGCCTCCGACACTAGCTTGACGCCCACCCGCGCACGCGGGTTCACCGTCTTCAGGTCGTGGATGAGCTGGGCCAGGTCCTCGATGGAGTAGATGTCGTGGTGCGGCGGCGGGGAGATCAGCTGCATCCCCGGCTGCGCGTGGCGGAGGCGCGCGATGAGGCTCGTCACCTTCAGGCCGGGGAGCTGGCCGCCCTCGCCGGGCTTGGAGCCCTGCGCGATCTTGATCTCCAGCTCGTCGGCCCGCTTGAGGTAGCGGGGGGTGACGCCGAACCGGGCGGAGGCGACCTGCTTGACGCGGTTGTCTCGTCTAACCGGCGTTCTGGCCTGCGAAATGCCGTGATAGTCGCGACTATCCGGGGTTCTCGTATCGGAAATGCCTTGATAGTCGCGACTATCGAGGTCCGGGCCGTCGTCGTACGTGTCGGGGTCTTCGCCGCCCTCGCCCGAGTTGGAGCGCGCGCCCACCTGGTTCATGGCGATGGCGAGCGCCTCGTGGGCCTCGGGGGAGAGCGCGCCCAGCGACATCGCGGTGCTGACGAAACGCTTGACGATCTCGGTCGCCGGTTCCACGTCTTCGAGCGGAACCGGCTGCGTACATTCCTTGAAGGCCAGCAGCTCGCGCAGCGACTGCGCCTCGCCTGAGCCCGCGCTGGACAGGCGGCGCCACTCGGCGTAAGCCGCGGCGTCGCCGGTCTGCGCCGCCTTCTGCGCCGCCCGCACCGCGACCGGGTTGTAGGCGTGGTGCTCCCCTGCCTTGCGGAAGCGGACACGACCGTGGTCCGCCATCGCCGGCGGCCGCGTGCGCGCGGACTGCTCGATGTCGTCGAGGTTCGCGCCGCCGATGCGCGACGGCACCGCGGGAAAGCAGAGCTCCATGACCTCCGCGCCGAGGCCGAGCGCCTCGAGGACCTCGGCCCCGCGGTAGCTCGTGACGCAGGAGATGCCCATCTTGGCCATCACCTTCAGCAGGCCGGCCTCGAGCGCTTTGCGGTAGCGCGGCGCGGCCTCGTCGCCGACGGTCGCGAAGGCAAGGTACGGATGCACCGCGGTCGCCCCGATCGTGACCAGGCAGGCGACGTCGTGGACGTCGACGGCGTCTCCGGCGATGGCGACGATGTCGGTGACCATGCGGCGACCGGTCTCGAGCAGATGGGAGTGCACCGCGCCGACCGCGAGGGCCATGGGCACCGGGATGCGGTGTGGCTCCTGGCGGCGGTCGCTGAGGGCGACCACCCCTTCGACCCGCGACGCCTCGTCGCGCAGGCGGTGCAGCGCCTCGCGCAGCGACTCGTGCGGCGAGTAGGTCGCGTCGATGACGGTCGCGCTCTCGAGCACGCGCGCAAGCTCGGCCGCGCCGAGGACCGGCGACTCCAGCTCAAGGACCTTCGCGTCGGTCAAAAGTGTGCCCTGTGTGCGCCCGGCCGGGATCGCGGGGTGGTGGTGGCGGAGCAGCTCGCGGTCGGCGCCGCCCTCCGGCTCGAGCGTGCCCCGCCGGGAGCCGAGGAGGACGCGCAGCGACATCACGGCCTTCTCGCGCAGTGGGTCGATGGCGGGGTTGGTGACCTGCGCGAAACGCTGGCGCAGGTAGCCGTACACGCGGCGAGGCGTGCGCCCGAGCGGCGCGATCGGGATGTCGTCGCCCATCGAGTACACGGGCTCGGCACCGGTCTCGGCCATGACCTCGACCACGAACTTCACGTCCTCGGTGCCCCAGCCGTGCAGCGCGTGGTGGGCGGGCAGGTCATCGAGCGGATCGAGGTCGACGTGGTGCCGCTCGACGGGCACGAGGACGCGGTCCGCGAGCAGGCCGTAGTCGTGTCGCGCGGCCGCGCGCTCCTTGGCGTCGGAGTCGCGCAGCAGCGAGCCGTCGCGGGTGTCGACCAGCAACATCTGCCCCGGCCCAAGCCGGCCGCGCTCGACCACCTCTTCGGGCGCCATCGTCACGACGCCCGCCTCGGATGCCGCAGCCACGACGCCATCGCGCGTGCGCTGCCAGCGGAGCGGGCGCAGGCCGTTGCGGTCGAGGGCGGCGCCCACGACGACGCCGTCGCTGAAAGCCAGCGCCGCGGGACCGTCCCACGGCTCGAAGCGGATGGACTGGTAGCGATAGAAGTCGCGGACCGGGGCGGCGATGTCGCCGCGGCCTTCCCAGGCGTCGGGGACGAGGCTCATCAGCGCCTCGCTGACCTCCCATCCGCGATCGACCAGGAGCTCGAGGGCGTTGTCGAGCGAGGCGGAGTCCGAGCCTTCGGGCCAGATCGAGCCGCGCAGCTCCGGTTCGAGCTCGGCTTCGCGGGCGCGCATCCACGCGCGGTTGCCCGTGACCGTGTTGATCTCGCCGTTGTGCGCGAGCATCCTGAAAGGCTGCGCGAGACGCCAGTCGGGCATCGTGTTGGTCGAGTAGCGCTGGTGGAAGACGGCGAGCTTGCTCTCGCAGCGCTCATCCTTCAGGTCCAGGTAGAAGTCGGCCAGTCGCGTCCCGGCCATCAGGCCCTTGTAGACGACTGTGCGGCTGGAGCACGAAGGCACGTACATGCGCACGCCCTGGGAGGCGGCGCTCACCTCGATCCGGCGGCGAGCGCGGTAGAGCTCACGCTCCCACGACTCGGCGTCGAGGCCAGGGTCCTCGATGAGGCCGTGCCAGATCGCCGGCATCGTCGCGCGCGCCCGCTCGCCCAGCGAGTCGACGTCCACCGGGACGCGGCGCCAGGCGGCCACGCGGACGTGCTCCTCGACCAGCCGCTGCGCGCGTTCGTCCCACGCGAACAGGACGACCACGGCGCAGCGGCCGCCGAGCAGCCGATCCGGGACCTGGATCAGGAGTCCCGCGCCGTCACCGCTCTTGCCGTCGGCGTCGAGGCCGCCGCGGTGGGCCAGGCGCGCAAGCGCCCGCACGCCGTGGGACACGGCCGCGTGGCCCATGTCACGCGTGGCGACGAAGCCCATGCCACAGGCCGCCCGAGATTCCGGGAGATCCCCGGCCCAGGCAAGGCGCGTTCGAGGGAGCGCGGGGGGCACTGTTGGCGAAGGCTACCGCCGGTTGCCGAATTGGGCTAGTGCGCAGGTACCAAAAACCGAGCCGAATTTGTTATGCGAGCACTACATCCCCAGCAGGGCCTGGACGCGAAGAGCCACCGAGAGGTTGAGGCGCGTCTCCGGGTCCTCGAGATCGAGGCCCGTGATCTCGCGGATGCGGTCGAGGCGGTAGCGGAGCGTGTTCGGGTGGACGCGCAGGCGCTGCGCGGCGTGCTGCTGCTCCCCGGTCTCCAGGTAGGCGCGGAGGGTGGCCACGAGCGCGCCCTTGCGGGCGGCGTCGTGCTCGGTCAGCGGGCCGAGGTGGCGGCGGCTGTAGTCGACCAGGCGCTCGTCGCTGACGGCGGCAAGCAGGCCGGTGAGCCCCAGCTCGGGCACGGCGACCACCTGGCCCCAGCGTTTGAAGCGGGCGAGCGACTCCATCACCGAGGTGACCTCGCGGAGCGCGCTCTCGACGCCGGCCGGCGCCTCGATCGCGGCGCTGAAGCCGACGGACACGGTGAAGCCGGGCTTCCACTCGGTCACCGCCTGCTGCACCTGGAGCCCAAGCGCGTGGCTGCGCGCCTGGTGGTCGGCCACCTCCGTGCCGAGGGGCAGCAAGGCCACGACCTGGTCCGAGCGGCCCTGCACCAGCGCGCGCTGGTAGGACGCGCGCACGACGGCGGTGACCCGGCGCAAGAACTCGCGCTTCAGCGCCTGGATCGCGTCCTCGGAGATCTGGCGCGCGCGGACGAAGCCGCGGAAGTCGTCGATGTCGACCAGGACGACGATGTGGCTGCCATGGAGCGGGTAGCCGACGTGGCGGGCGCGGCGCTGGGCCGCCGCGTCGTCACCGTAGGTCCCATGCAGCAGGTCCTCGAGGAACTCGCCGCGCACGCGCCCCTCGACCTCCGACAGCTCCCGCTCCTTGGCGATCGACAGCGCGAGCACGAGGGCCGCCTGCTCGATGGCCATGAAGGCCAGCTCCTCGTTGTGAGGCGGGTGGTCCAGGACCGAGATGTAGCCGAGGACCTGGTTGGCGGCGAAGATGGGCGCGATCAGGCGCTCGCGCGACATGCCGAGGTGAGGGAAGGCCGGCACCTTGACGGGACCGCGCTTGGCCTCGACCTCGCGAAGCACGCGCTGGATCTGGGGGTCGAAGAGGACGCGATGCGGCGTGCCCTGGCGGAGGATCGTCTCCTTCCGGTGTGGGTCGGCGCTGCCGCCGGCGTGGGCAAGGAGGTGGAAGCTTGCGTCCTCGACCACGACCGCGCTCTCCAGCAGCTCCGCCAGTGTGCGGCAGATCTCGTTCACGCCCTTGCCGTCGAGGACGAGCTCGGTGAAGCGGCGGTGGATGTCCATGGAGCGCTTGAGGCGCGAGTGCTCGGCGTTGATGATCCGCTCCAGGAGCGGGGTCATCAGGTCGACGAACTGGACGTCGGAGGGGATGGTGAAGAGGGGGACCTTGAGTCGGTCGGCCTCGGAGACCATCTCCGGCGGGATGCGGCGCAGGTAGGGCAGGGGGCGCACGACCAGGCCGGCGCCGCCGCTGTCGGCGATCCTGGCCACGAGCCGGATCTGGGCGTCGGTGTCGTCCTTGATCGGAAAGCCGCTGGTGAACATGAGGTCGCCGGCGCGCGGCTGCACCTCGGGCGTCTCCATGAGGCGCACCCACTCGACCTGGCGGTCGAGGCCATCGGCCCCGGCGACGAGCTTGGCCGAGCTGAGCACGGAGCGCATCGCTTCGCGCACGGTCGGGCGCGGCTCGTCGGCCGTCTCGGGCTGGACGTTCCTAGTGGCCATGGTTGGGTTCAGAAGCAAGCTTAGGGTGTGGGCGGGGGACAAGCAATTGCGGTTGGGCCTTGTGCCGGGGCCACTAGGCCGAGTTCGCCACGGCCCGTTAACGTCGCGCCATGACGTCCGAACAGACCCCGGCCTGCGACCGGCACAACGCCACGGTGTCGATGCAGCTGCGCACCATGCACTCCGACGTCACCAAGCCCGATGTCCTGTTGGGACTCTTCGAGTGTCCGGAGTGCGGGCACGAACGCTGGCTGCCCATGAAGACGACGTACGAGGAAAGCGAGGCGTCGATCCCGGCGGCCTAGCCCGATATTTCGGATAGTCGCGACTATCCATGCATCTCGTGCGCCAAGACCCGCGTTAGTCGCGACTATCGAGGCATCTCGCCCGCCAATCCCCGCGTTAGTCGCGACTATCGAGGCATCTCGTCCACCAAGACCCGCGTTAGTCGCGACTGTCCGGGGGCCGGCTAGCTCCTTGCGATCAGCTCCCGAAGCACCAGGGGCAGGATGCCGCCGTTGTGCAGGTACCCGAGCTCCGTCTCGTTGTCGACCCGCGCCCGCGCGCTGAACGTGGTCTCGCGCCCGTCGTCCGCGACGGCGTGGACGTCGACCTGCTGACCTGGCCTCAGCGATTCCACACCGCGGATGGTGAACTTCTCCTGGCCGGTCAACCCCAGCTGCTGCGCGTTCTCGCCCGGCGCGAACTGCAGCGGCAGGATGCCCATGCCGATCAGGTTCGAGCGGTGGATGCGCTCGAAGCTTTCGGCGATCACCGCCCGCACCCCGAGCAGCAGCGGCCCCTTGGCCGCCCAGTCGCGCGACGAGCCGGTGCCGTACTCCTTGCCCGCCAGCACGATCAGCGGCACGCCCTCCGCCTTGTATCTCTGCGCGGCGTCGAAGATCGTCATGTCCTCGCCGTCGGGCAGGTGCCTGGTGAAATAGCCCTCGCGCGACGCCAGCGCGTTGCGGAGGCGGATGTTGCCAAACGTCCCCCGCTCCATCACCTCGTGGTTGCCGCGCCGGGCGCCAAAGCTGTTGAAGTCGAAGCGGTCGACCCCCTTCTCGATCAGGTACCGGCCCGCCGGGCCATCCGCGGGGATCGACCCCGCCGGCGAGATGTGGTCGGTGGTCACCGAGTCACCGACGGCCGCGAGCACGCGGGCGCCTTCGATGTCGGTCAGGGGTGACGGGCGCGACGAGAAGCCTTCGAAGTACGGCGGCTCCTTGACGTAGGTCGACTCAGGGTCCCAGGCGAAGATCGGCCCCGTCGGCGCGGCCATCGACTTCCAGTGCTCGTCGCCCTCGAAGATGCGCGAGTACTCGCGCTTGAACATGTCCTGCTGGACGCACTGCTGGACCACCGCGTTCACCTCTTCCTGGGACGGCCACAGCTCGGAGAGCATCACCGGCCTGCCGTCCGGGGTCTCAGCCACCGGCTCGGTGGCCAGGTCCTTGTGCGCCGTGCCGGCGAGGGCGAACGCGACCACCAGCGGCGGCGACGCCAGGTAGCTCGCCTTGACAAGTGGGTGGATGCGGGCCTCGAAGTTGCGGTTGCCCGAGAGCACCGCCACCACGGCGAGGTCCTCCTTGGTGACCGCGGCCTCGACCTCCGGGCTCGCGAGCGGCCCCGAGTTGCCGATGCACGTGGTGCAGCCGTAGCCGACCAGGAAGAAGCCGAGCTTCTCCAGCGGCTCGAGCAGATTGGCCGTCTGCAGGTAGTCGGTGACCACGCGCGAGCCGGGCGCGAGGCTCGTCTTGACGTAGGGGTTGACGGTCAGGCCCAGCTCGACCGCCTTCTTGGCCAGGAGTCCCGCGGCGACCATGACCGATGGGTTGGAGGTGTTGGTGCAGCTCGTGATGGCGGCGATCACCACGCAGCCGTGCTCCACCTGCGCCTCGTGCTTTGCGTGCACGGCCACCGTCGCCCTCCCGTCGACCGGCCCGCCCTCCTGGGTGAGTCTCGAGATCGCGTCCGGCTCGGGCTTGGGACCGGCCTTGAAGACGGTGCTGAAGCTCTCCCACACCTTCGGCAGCGGGACGCGGTCCTGCGGCCGCTTCGGCCCCGCGACGCTCGACTCGACCTTCGTCAGGTCGAGCTCGAGCAGCTCGGTGAAGTTCGGCGTCGGCGCGCCGTCGACGCGGAACAGGCCCTGCTCCTTGGTGTAGCGCTCGACCAGGTCGATCTGCTCGCGCTCGCGGCCGGTCACCTCCAGGTAGCGGAGCGTCTGGTGGTCGACCGGGAACAGCGCCGACGTGGCGCCGTACTCGGGGCACATGTTGCTCAGCGTCGCGCGGTCAGGCACCGAGAGCGACGACAGGCCGTCGCCGCAGAACTCGACGAACTTGTCGACGACGCCGTGCTTACGCAGCATCTCGGTCAGCGTGAGCACGAGGTCGGTGGCGGTGGAGCCCGCGGGCAGCGCGCCGTGGAAGCGGACGCCGACGACGATCGGCGTGCCCAGGTACGCGGGCTGGCCGAGGATCGCGGCCTCGGCCTCGATGCCGCCCGTGCCCCAGCCCAGAACGCCCAGGCCGTTGACCATCGTCGTGTGCGAGTCGGTGCCCATCAGCGTGTCGGGGATGGCGACCTTGTGCCCACCGATGTCTCGCACCTGCACCACCTTCGCGAGGTACTCGAGGTTCACCTGGTGGCAGATGCCCATGCCCGGCGGCACGAGCGAGAAGTTGTGGAACGCCTGCTGCGCCCAGCGCAGGAGCGCGTAGCGCTCGCGGTTGCGCTCGATCTCCTTCTGGATGTTGCGCGTGTAGGAGTCGCGGAAGCCGAACGAGTCGACCTGCACCGAGTGGTCGATGATCAGGTCGACCGGCACGAGCGGGTCGACCTTGCCGGCGTCCTTGCCCGCTCGCTTCATCGCCGAGCGCATCGCGGCGAGGTCGACCACCGCGGGCACTCCGGTGAAGTCCTGCATGAGCACGCGGGCCGGCAGGAAGGGCAGCTCCGCGTCGGCGTGCGGAGGCGCGGGCCAGTGCGCGAGCGCGGTGATGCTCTTTTCGTCGGCGACGCCGGCCTCGACGAGGCGGATCAGTCCCTCGAGGAGGACCTTGACCGTCATGGGCAGGCCTTCGCCCAGGTCCTGGAGGGGGTAGAAATCGAGATTCGTTCCGCCCAGGCGCGCACTGCCGATCACAGAGGCAAAGATACCGCGCCCAAAAGAACCGCCTCCTTGACAGGATATGGCCCCCGGACTAGATTCCGGCAGCCCGGCTTTGACCGGCGTTGACCCGTGCTTTTCGTGGACTCGGACACTCAAGGAGGGGAAGGAATCTCGATGGCCCGGAACCGATGGGCTAAATCGGTCGGGGTCGCGCTGCTCACGATGGCGGCGCTCCTGCTGGCGGCATGTGGCGGGTCGGA
>Ga0209470_1001457_pt1 | contig 17569 bp, 20 predicted proteins | sample GraSoiAngelo_125_FD_185882 | JGI IMG/M metagenome (GOLD analysis project Ga0209470, IMG submission 185882) | Grasslands soil microbial communities from the Angelo Coastal Reserve, California, USA - 14_0927_05_40cm (SPAdes) (version 2) | ecosystem: Environmental > Terrestrial > Soil > Grasslands ... | reverse complement strand
TCCACCGGCTGAAAGGAGATCGGCTTATTGCGAGGTTTCTATGAACATCTCTCTCTATCCACGGCTGTCGCAGAGGCTGATTTTCTGGAAAAGTCATAAATCCTGATGCAGAAAGATACGAGAGCCACGGAGGTTTTAGTTTGAAAAAAATGTTGTCGATTGCTCTTCTCGTCTCTCTAGCGATCTTCGTAGTCACGGTCCAAGTAGCTCCTGCGCTTGCCGAACATCAAGGGCTTGAAACGTCAGACGAACACAATGAAGTCCAGCAGGTTACATTCCACGTCGACCTTACCGGGAGCCAGCAAGTAGGGCCGGTAACCACTGACGCATTTGGACTAGCGATGGTCAGGCTCATTGACAATGGCACCGCAATATCGTTCCGAGTGATAATATGCGACATCATCAACGTTACCGCCTCGCACATCCATGTTGGCGCGGCAGGGACGAATGGACCGGTTATCATTCCCTTCTTCCATGGTCTCTTCTCGTCGCCACACGGATGCAGGACCCTCGCCGAAGGAACCCGGACAGCCGCAGACCTAAACACCCAAGCCAGCCCATCGATTACCAGCTGGAACGACTTCGTCAAAGCTCTCCTCGCGGGCAACACCTACGTCAACGTCCACACCACAGCGAACCCGGGTGGTGAGATCAGGGGCCAGCTAGTACACGAGCACGAGAGCGAGAACGAGAACGACCAAGGCGACGATTAACCCTCGGAACCCACTTCGCCGACTATCCCCTTTTTTGCAGGCCTATTCACTAGCCCTGCGTTCAGCCTAGTTTTTCCTGTCCGTACTTTGTCAGGGTCCACCTGTTTCCCCGTCCAACAGCCGCGGAAGAGACGACTCTTTGCTTGAGAAGAAGTTTCAGGTGATGGCTCACGCAGCTCTCAGTGAGACCAGCTTTCTCGCTAATTTCGATGATTCGTGTTTTTCCCTTCTCCATGGCTTCGATGATTTTGGATCTGGACGCTAGTCCTCGGTTAACGTTTCTCATTCCGGAGATGTAGGCTCGTGGATGGTAGGGCGGTGTCACGCTTGCAGCCACTTTGCTAGGCGAAATCCCCTACCAAGAGCTTTGTCTGCGTCCTATCCGTCTCAATTGGCCTGAACGTCTCGTCCAGTTCAACCTTGATCAAGTCAAGTCTCTGTCGGTAGTATTCGCCGACATTGTACCGTTTGACCATGTCAAAGGCCACTTGGAGGTATTTCTCGACACCTGCTTTGAACACAGTAGGTCCCAACTTGCCTCCGCATTTCACGCAGACTCCTTTCAAGGGCGCTCGACGCGGCTTCCAGTTACACTTTGAACATCGAGATCTTTGCGACGTGAAAGTTCTCAAATTTCCAACCAAGTCACGTAGAATATGAGTTCCGAGAACCTTTCTTGCAACTTCTTCTCCTTTCACAGCCACGATCTTGTCTGCAAGATCCAGTTGCTCTTTGACCTTGTCAAGCATTGTTGGTAGCTCTTTGTACGCGCTGGTCAGTCGCGCGCGGTCTAGATCTTCTGTTGGGTGGGTAAAGCCGATGTTCCAGTTGTCCGACGACGATTCCCGTGCCTGGTTGAGGGTTGGGACGAGATCCTCTATCTCCTTCGGATTCACTCCCACTAGAGTTTTCTCATAGAAAGCAATGGGGAGAGTGGTGACTGTTTCGATGTTGAATGCTTGCCGGGCCACTTCGTTCGCGTTTAGTAGCGGAGCGAGCAACAACGGGGCGTCCATTAAGCCCCCTATCCTGTCTGGGAGATATTCTCTGGAGAAGTTCAACAGTACGTCAAGCAGTAACGATACCGAGTCCTCGTCTCCATCGCAGTCTCGCCGTTTTGCAGCGTGATATAGGGGATGGGCATAGCAGACGCTCGCCTTGGTGAATCCGACGATTCTTCCCACGACGCCGACAGATGTATGAGGCGATAACCCGACGACCAGATGCCCGATTAGGTCCTCTTTTTTCGATGCCTTGTAGAGCTTGTCCATTCCATAGTACGAAGTGAGCAGATCGTCTAGGAATCTAGTTACTTTCAGCAGGTACTCTCCGCAAGCTTCCGAGACGACAAGGTCCTGTATCTCCAAGGCGCACAACTGCCTGGGGTCCAAGAGTTCGTGACCGTCCATGTCTTTCGTGTACCCTATCTCGCGGGCTTTCTCGAGCGTCAGCCCGATTTCTCCGGGTCTGAACTGAGTCAGTACAGCGTTGGACGCATCAAACCGCAGGGTTCCATCTTTGAACACGGAGACATCTGATTTCGCACGCAACAGCGCCTTTTCCAAGGGCTCGGGCATTCGGGTCTTGTTGATCAAACCTTTCACTCCTTTCACCGACCCTTCCATTTTTCCCAGCCTGAGCCTCCCAACTGCTTCTTCCAGAATCTCGACTAGGTTTACATTGACACTCCGGTATGCGACTAGCGAGCCATTGCAAGTGGATGACGAACTATGTGATGGTTGGCCGCACTTGGAACAGTTCGTGCTCATCCTCGTCTCTCGTCCGCAGACCGGACACTTGAGTCTCGATTCCCAGCGACCACACTGTAGACATGTTCGGTCAACTAGGTCCAGCGTAACCACGGATTTCTTCGAGGCCTCCATCACATCACGACGTGGGCCCCCGGCCTGCCCGGTTGGAAATAACCCGTGGACCCGTGGAGTCATGATCCTCTCCTTTGCCTTTTCTGGGCGGCCCATGCGTGCCCCGACAAAGATCGGGGCCTTGTTCTTTACTGGGAATCCTGCCAGCAGGCTTATCGCTTCAAGCGAGCTTTCTCCCTTGACTTGGGTTGCTGGGGCTTCGAGGTTCAGAATTGTCCGAAGAATCAGCGCATCATCATCTCGGAGCTGAATGGCACCCGCCACCATCTTGTGCGGCATTCGAGCCTGTTCGAGAATATCCTTCAGCTTCTCATCATAAGGTAGAACGCAGGACTGGTCTAGGTAGTGAATGAGTTTCTCGCGGAGATAGTGTACGTCTTCGATCGTGATCAGGCTCCAGAAGTGCGTGTAGGTGGGGTGCAGAGGAATTCCGAGGCTCTGGGATAATCCAAGAGCCTCGACGGCTCGCGGTTTGACAGAGAACGGGTTGAAAGCGAATTGACGTAATCGTTCGGCTGAGATATTCAGCAATTGTTGTGTTTTGTTGCTGTTTTCCGGGTCGTTGAGCTTCTCCTCCAATAATTGTGCCCACCATGATTCGACGAACCCTGACGGTACCAGGGCTCGATTGTTTTCGAGAAATTCTCCATATCCTACCATTAGGTCGCCGAGGAATAGTATCTTCTGAATCTTGTCCCGCAGTGTTTTTGCTTCTTGAGGCGAGTCTATCCTCATCACTGAGCCATCGATGAGTTTCACGACAGGGGGCTCGATACTATCGACCGCGTTGACGATGCCAGCTTTCCCGGGCCTTTCCAGTCTCATCTGTACCCCTACTGCGAGAAAGCCTCCTAGAATCTCCATGGTGGCTGGGTGAACGCCGACCGATGCCATGCCAGTGTTTCGTGAGCGGCCATATCGTATTCTGAAGCCCCCAGCCGCTCCTGGGAACGCGAAGATCGGACGCCCTCCAACAACATCCTCCATGAACATGAACTCTTTCGCCTCCTCCCCTTCTGACGACGAGGTCTTCATCATAGCCAGCCATCCCCAGCCTTCCAGTCCAAGCTTCTCAACGATCTTCAGAACTTTGGTAGATCGTCCGAGCAACCCATCATTTACTACTCGTAGTGCTCCGCCTCGGACCCTGTTTGTCTCGATCCGAATCAGATTCCGGTTGACCGCTACCTCGACGGGGTCTGTTTCCACACCGTTCGGCTCAACGGTAAGGCGCATGATCGCGTCCTTGAGTACGCTGTCCGGGTTCCGGTATTGGAAACGAGCGATTGATCGTTCGTAGAGGCGTAGTTCTTCGACGAATCTCATCGCTTCCTGTTCCGACGCGTGATACGGGGGAATGTTCAGTTGCCGACGTACGTAATCAGCAACGATCATAGTCAAGCCCATTTCTGTCCCGCCGGCCGATCGCATCGGGCCTGCAAAGTATACGGCTAGGTGCTTTGATCCGTCCACGTTTGTTCGGATCTTGACATCGTGGATTCCCTGTATCGGCGCCACGGTTACCGCCTCATCCAACACTGCTAGCGCCGTACGAATCGCTTGCTCAGCAGCATCCTCGGGCTCAAGGCTCCCGAAATGGCCCAGAACAATGTCCTCGCTAATTTTCAGCGCTGTTTCTTCGCGCGAGATTAGTTTACTCAGCTCTCGGATTCTGGCCGCAACGCCGACTGGTCCAACCGATTTCTCAACTCGCTCAGCCAGATCATAGGTTGTCTGTGATTCAACCTTCCATGAAGGGTCGAGTCCTTTCGACCGGGCCTCCGAGGCTATCGCGTACTGCCGGTTGTATTCTTCCTCTACTCTCTTCGCATAAACATGGTTGGGCCGGTTCTCTAGAACTTGCACAGCGAGCCTTCGACTACCTGCTACCGTAAAAGGATTAATTGTCAATTTCTTGTTGAGATAACCGAAAGTGTTCCTGGGTCAGGTGATTACGCCGAATTCTAAGAGCGAATCTTAAGAGTCAGATGCAGATCACCTGAGAGGCGACACGCGATGAGCGATCGCTCGCGAGTCGGGAACATTGGAAGACGCTCTGTTTGGGATAACAGAACAACGGTACGTCGGCTTCACGGTATCGAATATCGAATGCTCGAGGATTCATATGACATCCACGATTTCATCAACACCGAAGTACGGAAAGAGCTGGAAGAAGATTTCGAGGGCATGGGCAAAGATCCCCGACATGACGCTTTGCTCAACTCGCTGCCGAAGCGGAAATGGAAGTTAGAAATTGTTGGCGTTGACGAGGTTCGGATGAATCCTTTGATCCTCAACTCCGCTGACCTCAAGACCGGTCGAAAGTTCATGGAGCGATTGACAGAACGTCGATCAGAGCTTCGTAAGGCCTTGGAGGCAGGTGGAGCGGTTCTCTGGCCGATAGTCCTCCTGCGCGAAGAACGGCTGCTTGTCGATGGATATTGCCGCCATTCAACCTTTCAGGAAATGAATATTCCCGAGGCATACAGCTACGTAGGACGCTTCGTCGACAAGTGAACCGATTAATCTGAATAGGGTTCGGTCGCACTTCGAACCCGAATCGTACAACCCTGTCCGCAGGACTCGATTTCAACGTACCACAGACCACTACGTGTTGCTCTGAAGCTTATTTGCTAGGAACACCTTGGTCTATTGTTGGTTCAACTCGTGTCCGTTGCATTCACCAGGGCGCTGGTCAAAGGCGAAAAGGGACAGAGAGATATGCAAAGAATTCCAATTGACACCGGTGCTTTCTTCACGATTCTGCCCTCCGAAATCCTATTCGAGATAGGGGCATACCCCGAGGACTTGAAAGCAAGGCTCGAACTTGAACGGGGAGATTCCCTGGAAGCCCAGGTCTATTCTGTCGTCGTCGCCGCTCAGGGACGCGAGGACGTAACCCTCGCCGTTACCTTCGAAGGTGCTCAGCCAGTCCTGGGCGCAAAGTTTCTGGAAGATCTTGGCCTGAACGTCGATTCTGAATCTGGCCTATTGGAGCCATCAAGGCATCATGGCTTCGCTTTTAACTACGAACCTTAGAAAATGTCTTCCAGCACTCGTGCCAGGATCATACTGCACTGTGACTTGGACGCTTTCTATCCCTCCTGCGAGATCCACCGAGACCCTTCAATGAAGGGCAAGCCATTGATCGTGGGCGCGGACCCGAAGAATGGCAAAGGGCGTGGCGTTGTCACGTCCTGCTCGTATGAGGCGAGGAAGTTTGGCGTTCGATCCGGAATGCCGATTAGTATGGCCTGGAAGCTTTGCCCTCAAGGCATCTACGTGCCGCCCGACTTCGAGCTCTATGGTGAAACCTCGGGAAGGGTCATGGATATCATGCGAGAGTTTGCGGATATTTTCGAACAGACCAGCATCGACGAGGCATTCATGGACGTCAGCAAGAGATGCAAGACCTATGATGACGCAAAAGTTCTAGCGTCCAATCTGAAAGAGTCTCTGAAGGAGCGAGAGGGTCTCACTGTAAGCGTTGGGATCTCCCCTAGTAAGTCGATCTCTAAGATGGCCTCGGACATGCGGAAACCAGACGGGCTTACCCTTGTTCAGCCAGAAGAGGTCGACAAATTTCTCGAACCGTTAGCAGTCAATAAGATCAGTGGAGTGGGGAAGAAAACAACCGAATTTCTCCAAAACAAGGGAATCGACACGGTCGGTCAACTACGCAGGGTAGAGGCGAAAAAGCTCACAGACTGGTTCGGAAAAGGTGGGGTATGGCTTTGGGCAATCGCGAACGGGATCGAGGAGACACCTGTGGAAGAGAGAGGACTACGAAAATCAATTAGTGTGGAACAAACATTCGAGAGAGACATTCAGAACAAGACCATGGTCCGGGATGCTCTAGAGTCTCTAAGTCACGAGGTTCACGACAGACTCTTGGGAGAAGGCTTGTGGTACCGTACTGTCGGGATCAAGGTCCGATTCGAAGGGTTCGTAACGTTTACCCGCGAAAAAACCCACACGGGGTATGTAGATGACTTGGGAGTCATCCGAGAATATGTCACATTACTCTTCAGAGAGTTCGAGAAAGACCGACGGAAGATGAGACTAGTGGGAGTTAAGCTGTCTGACCTCAAGCCCGCCGAAGGCAAACAGGTTAAGCTCGCATAGCATTTAGTTTTCAACCTAAACAAACTAGGGTTGAGGCCCCTCAGAAGAGGCCTCGATTGGACCCGAAACGATCGTCCTATGCGGTGAGGGGTCTCTCTTTGAGCTGCGGCACTTCGAAGAATGGCGCAAGTGTCGCCTTCACAGCCCGTTGGGCCTCAACGCCGAGTTGTTCAAAGCCCTTACCACAAAACGGGCAGTTCTCGAACTCGCCACGGTTAGCCTGCTTAGCGAACCATTCTCCACAGTGCCAACACTTCACTACTGCTGTAACGCACATGCCTTCTACTTCACCTCCCTCAGGACGTGTCCTAGTTCGAGTCTTGTTCCGAGTTGGGATTTAAGGGCGACGATGATCGCGGTGCCTCCCAGGGTCGCCACGGTTCGCTCTGTCAACATGAAAGGCGTAATGATTGCCCAAATGGGTCCTGGAAAGTTGAGGAGAGATATGCTGAGGATGCTCATAGTGACTTGCTCGGACATTGCTGTGTAAAGAGCGAGTAGTCCAATTCTATATGGCTCTCTGGTTTTCAACACGGCAGGTAGCGAGACTATCACAAGAATGTAGGGCGCAAGCCAGAAAAGTGTGCCTCCTCTCGAAAACAGGATGTAGTAGAGGGCGCCAGCCAGTATGTATGCCCAAGGGGTGATGGGTCCCCATTCATAGTGGAAAGCGATGCTGCCCAAAACGACAGCAAGTATCGGGACCAAGAGCCCTGGCAGTCCGAAAGTCTGGTAGAAGCTAGGTTGACCTAGTGCCACCCCGAGGCTTCCTACGAGGACAGTGACCATCGCTAAGATGGGTCTCAGAACTGCAGCTATGACGGGCAGCATCACGATTTCCAGAGTGATGAATGACGGGCCGCCGATGAACGGTGTCAGTGGGAAGAATGTAGAAACCACATAGACCGCAGCGAGAGTTGACGTCAGGGCTAGCTCTGTTGTCGTTAGAAAATTCTGGCTGATTCTTGGTCGAGTTTCCATTCTTTTCCTCCCCACTCCGGGATTTGTTCGAGGCGCAACGGGTGGGAGGCCCTACTCACGCGCCTATTGATTCAAACGAGTAGGGCGCTTTTTTTAAGACTTACGAGGAGTTCCCAACAATCCGTTGCATCGAACAAATCTTCTAAGATGAGCTAACTATTTCAGGGCTGAAGGCTCGTGTGAGCGTCATCAGTCTATCGTAGGCTATCCTGTGCCGGAGGGTAATCTTCTCCGGTTTTCCTTCCTTCGGTGTAATAACGATATGGCCAGTTCCCAGTAGGTCTGGTTTCTTGAGCTCTATTCGGTTTATCTGGTCCTTTTCCATCTCGAAATCTTTCATCCGATCAAGATCTGTTATTGCTTTGGCGCTCTCGTCTGGAGAGAGGCGTGGCATAAGTTCCCCATGGATAAAGCCGGCCATCGGGCCGCCCAAGGCTCCACCGCCGTTCGCGCCCTAGGTCTATGCCGATCAGTCTGCTCGTAGTGAAGTAAATTCCGTATCCGATATGGGTTAACCCTCTCGCGAGGAAACCGCTCGCGAACCCGCCGAGAAACATTTCACTATCTGCCATGCCATAGGCTCACAAACCAGGTTTGCTGGTTCTCGCTGATAAGAAAATCGTTCCCGGAGCAGAGCATTTGTTCGAATTTGTCATTAAGGCTCAGGTTCAGAATCTTCCGGCCGGTGGTTGTGCTAGGGGCCGGGTCTGTCGCTGAACGCGCGAAATAAAGGAGGAAGTTTCCGAACGGGTCTCTATACGATTAGGCCTGTATCGTTGCTTCCACGGAGACGGCCCGTGCTAGGGCCTGTTCTGGAGTCAGATCGATGCTATGGGTGTCCTTTGCGTGAAGTTGGACATGTTTCACTAGCTCATCGTCAGATGGGGTCCGGAGCATGAAGCCGCAGTCGCAAGTTACTTGTTTCGCCATATTTGCTCGCGCTGGCTCGTTCGTAGTCGTCCCTAATAAAATGGGCCGTTGTCGATCTAGATGGGAGTTGTAGCTTTGCGTCAGCGACGTGGTCTGATAGAGGGCCAGTTGTCCGCGACTATTCCTCGGGGAGTCTCCTTAACCCAGTCTGGGATAATCACGGCTCGGAGAAGCTCTTGTAGGGAAATTCCTCGATCTATTGCAGCGCCGGTTAAGACGCGATAGTTCTCGTCGCGAAGCGACATCATGAACTTTGTCAAAATAATACCGCCCATTACCGTCGTCGCTCCTAATAGAGTCATGTTCCAGAAGCAAAGTCCAGATGTTTACTTTGCAGATCCTGACGTGATCAAAGAAAGAACTGGGTCACCCACGAATAGGCTAATAGTGGCAATCTGATTATGCGTTTTCGAATTCAGTCATGAGGCTCAGCAAACTGTCCTACCTGACCCTCTGGGCGGTTCATTTCGACGAGGTAAAGAAGCTCTACAAGGATACTCTCGGTCTCCCGGTTGCCCAGGAGAATGAGAACTTCGTCATGTTCGACACCAAAGGAGCGAGACTTGCGTTGCACCGGCTCACCAAAGCCCCTCCTCTCTCCCGCTCAACCGTCGAAGTACATCTGGAGGTCAACGACGTCGACGAAGTCTATTCCTCTCTCAGGTCTAAGGGCGTGAGGTTCGATGAGCCTCCCGCGAACCGGCCCTGGGGCACCCGTTCAGCAGGCTTCAAAGATCCCGAAGGTTACGTCGTGGAGATCGTGGGTCCCTTGAAACCAGGCGAGCCCTCGAGGGGAAACTAGCGCGCTTGGTTTACTCGTACTTATGCTTGGGCTTGGCCTTCCTTTTTTTCTCCGGCGTCAGAGCCGGAGTTTGTGGGAACAAGTACGGGGTCGTTTGAGCCGCGGTTGGCGGCGAGCCTATACGCTCCGGTAGGTGCAGTACATGCTTCTCAGGCGGCGCAACTTCTAGGACTCCACTCTGGCTTAGGACTCTGTAATGATTTAGGCCTTGGTGGTGGAGGAACTTGTGGAGTAGCAGTTTGACTTGTTTGGTTTTTGCGCCTTCGATCTGGACCTGTGTCCCTTTTGTTTTCATTTTGCCCTCGACCTTTGATTTCAGGAACTGGGTCGCTTCGCTAGCCCGGTCTCGCAATTCCTTCAACTCGACCGTCAGCACGATCTTTGGCATGCTAAATCATCACGGCGGTCTTGGCGCTATAAGACTAAAGCATGTTCTAAACGCGTAAATTCGGATATCGCCCATTTTAGCCCCTGATCCATGATCTGGGATCAGGAGTCCAAGAATGCCCTAGAATCCTTCGGGAACTGACCTAGATTACACGTTAACATGCTTTGCGATCAAAGCCCAGACCCTGCCCTGAATTGTAATATTCGCCCATTATCAATGCCAGACAGAAAATCTTCCCTAGAAAAAGGAGGGGGGGTATTGCACAGAGCACCTCGCGACGCAAGAGTGGTTTCTCCGGTTGTTCTGTTCTTACTATTGTTCCGTGAGAAGGTTGGGTCAGCACTATAGTCACATCTACAATTCCACATCTTGTGATTGATGCTGTAGTGCTCGCATGCTAAAAACCAGGATAATCGCCTTCCTCGGCCTCTCCCTGACACTCTCGTCTCTCCTGTTAGGTTCCCAGACGCTCGGATACTCACGAGCAGTCCTCAGTCTACAACTCGGCGGCTTATTCCTCGTTCTTGGCGGATTCTTCAGATTATTCGACAACCACGGTATACAAGATGCCCTCGCAGGCCTGTATGATCTTGAGGCCACGATGAACTAGAGGGTTCTTGATTCTAAGCTTCGTCCTTGTAGAACTTCGCAAGGTCCAGCGATTCCCGCGTTTGCTTCTCCAACTCCTCCATCGTCGGGTACACTGCCCTGAAGACCTCCAGAACACCATTCTTTGATCTCACATGCACCAAATATGTTGGATACGCAGCGTGCCGAAATATCCGCTTGCTATCCCAAGACTCCGACTTATCATTATCCACATAACGAACATGAACATTCGAGAAGTGAACTCGTTTTGCAAGATCCGAACTCATCTTTCTAGCAAGATCCCGAAACAATGGTTTCTGCTCCATGCATCCTGAACAGCCATCCCTCGTGATCGCTGTCACGTAAACAACTCCCAATTCTTTCACTAGGGATTCAAGAGCACCGCTGTCCGACAACCCTTTCAAGCTCTGAAACTCAACGAGCTCCACATTCTTCTCAACAGAAACTTGGCTTGAAACTATCAATACAGTTCCCTAGAAGACGGGGTTGCATCGTCGATATAAGCACGAACTCTTGCGTGGAAGATTGTCTGCACAAAGGAGTTCGGTCCTGACTACGATAGTCTGAATTTGAAAAGAGGCCTGGGAGCTATCTTTGCAGGGTTCCGGGTTCGGGTTGGAGTTCTACGATGAGGCCATCGCTCCATTGGTATTTCGCCTCCATCAGCTCTGACACCCGCTTAGCCAGTTCGGGCTCATCATCCGGATCGACAATCCGGCCCAGTCCCACGTACTTGTCGCTGTCCACCTCGAACGATATTCCGGGGTGGTTCTTGATGTTCCGGACCCAGTCAGCCTGATCACGGTATTGCGAGACGAGATAGAATCGTCCTTGATATCGGACATACCAGATTTCGATTCTGTGGGCTGCCTTGCTCTTCCAGCCTTCAGTAGTGAGATAGAGAAACTGGCGTTTGCTGTCCTTCAGAAACGACCCTTCTGACAAATCACGGCTAATGGTTACTTACTCTGTTTCTCTGGCACATAAGCCATGCCTTGGACCTCTACCTTCATCTCAAATAGCAGGTCGCCCGCCTGGACGGTCGTCCTCGCAGGCTTGGGATTATGGAAGAAACCGGAGTAGGCCTCGTTCATTCCAGAATAATCTAATAGATCTCTTAGATAGACTGTTGTCTGGAGGACGCAGTCCATATTGGATCCCGCAGCCTCCAAGATCCTCTTGAAGTTCTCCAGAGTAGCTTTCGTCTGGGCTCTAATATCTCCCGGAATGACTTTCCCAGTCTTGTCTATTGGCCCCTGTCCTGAGACAAACAATAATCCTCCGAACTTGACTGCAGGGGAGAAGGGAAGACCCAGCGGTGCAGGTCCCGTTTTCACAACTTCCTTCTTCATACCAATCGGGTGGCCATTTCCTGTCTCTCGGTGTTTAAGAGTTGAGAGATAACATGGAAGAGTGAATTGTCATGCGGGAAAAGGCAGATTCAGGTTCAGAACTTCTCGGCCCAATACCCCTGACACTAATCAAAGAGGCCAGGGAACGGATCAAAGGCGCAGTTCTACGCACCCCTCTCGTGCGCTTGAACGTTGACGAAGCACCAGCAGAAATCTTTCTGAAGCTAGAGAATTTGCAACCTACCGGCTCCTTCAAAGTCCGGGGCGCGAGCAATGCAATCGCTCTTGCAGGTCCAGAGGCGAAGAAGCGTGGAGTATACACCTGTAGCGCTGGAAATATGGCCCAGGCGCTCGCCTGGCAGGCTCGTCAAAACAAGATTTCATGCACCGTAATCGTTCCAGATAACGCTCCCGAGACGAAGCTAGAAGCTCTCCGAAGGTTCGGCGCAAAGATCATCCAGGCGTCGTTTGATGATGTCTGGAAAGTCGTCGTTACTCATCACTATCCTCCCCTCGACGGATCGGTGTTCATCCACCCATTTGCAGATATCCGAATGATGGCAGGAAATGGAACCGCTGGACTCGAGGTCCTGGAAGATCTGCCCGACGTTGAGTCGGTGGTGATACCGTTCGGTGGCGGAGGATTATCCGTAGGTATCGCCTCAGCGATCCGCGCGAAAAGGCCCCAGACTCGGGTCTACGCTGTAGAGCCAGAAACTGCAGCGCCATTGTCTGCCTCTTTCGCAGCCGGTTCAGCCCAAGAGGTCCAAAGGGTTCCCAGTTTTGTCGATGGTATCGGTGGAAAGAGCGTTCTGCCGGAGATGTGGGAGCGAGCAAGAAATCTGCTTCTCCCCTTGGTCGTTTCTCTTTCGGATATTGCCAAGACTGTCAAGCTCCTGATAGAGCGAAACAGGATTGTTGCTGAAGGCGCTGGCGCAGCATCTGTCGCTGCAGCCATGACGGGCAAGGCTGGGTGGGGAAAGATTGTTTGCATCGTGTCAGGCGGCAATATTGACTCTTCAAAGCTGGTGAAGATTCTTGCAGGTGACGTCCCGTAGCTACTGCGTTACGAGCTTGAGAACGTAGGACCCGAGGATTTTACTCGCCAGGATTACGAGAATTCCTAAGACTACCATTTTCAGCGCTGACTTTGCCGCTGACTGTTTCAGTGTGACTCCTCGGAATGCTCCAAGCAAGAAGAGCATCATGACTCCGATGATTATGGACGCTGTCACAGCATATGTTTCCGGAAAGAGGACCAAGGGAAACAGCAATAGAAGAGAGGCCAGGGCAGAAGTAATAGCCGTGACAATTCCCGACCCTAGGGCCCTTCGATTGATCTTTCCCAACAATCGATGGATCTTCGGATGTTCCGTTGTAATAGGGACATGCCTTTTCTTGTTACCGTTTGTTTGTCTTGATCGCTGGCGATTTGTCCGTGTTATCGCCTCCAGCAACTGTGTCTTCTTCTCATGCGTTTCCGACAGGTAGACTGCTGCGAAGACAGATAGCGCGCCTGCTACCGCTCCGCCTACGCCCGTTGCGAAGATCTGGACTGGTATCAGCGCTGCAGAGCCTGCGGCTGATATGATTCCGAGCACTGAGAATAGGCCGTCTATGGAGCCAAAGACGAGTTCGGCGCTTCGACTCCCTGTCTCTTCAACTACCAGTTCTGTGCTCTGCACTGCCAAAGTCGCGTCATCCCCAGAGGGGCATGCGACATGACTGTGTTCCCCGGCATGAGCATGCTGTTACTGGACGATAGCCTGACCAAGAATCGTCCCTCGGGTTCTCCAAGTGTTTCCTTTGTAGAGTTCCTGCTTTGTCGGTGGTGTCGGTTATGGGCGATTAGTTGCCGCCGGAATAGGCCGGGGTCCCGGATTCTTCTCCGGGCTCTTTCGCGTTTTGGCGTTCTTTGCAGTGACGGCCGCGGCGAGAAGGATCTCGGCCGTGTCCTCTATAGAGCCAAAACTCGTATCGAGGATTAGATGGTAAATCGACCAGTCATCGACGCTGAATCCATAATGTTTCCGATATCTCTCAGCTTGCACGGCTTCCCTGTGCAATGTCTGTCTCCGCGCCTCCTCGAGACTGATGTGGTCTCGCGCGGCAATCCTCTCCAGCCTCACTACTAGAGGAGCGGTCAACAAGATTCTCAGGTCGGAAATCTCCTTCAATACCCACCCGGCTAGCTGCCCATCAACCACCACGTCACCTCTCTCCGCTTCCAGCATGGTCCTTTCATCTACTAAGCGGTCGATGCCTGGGTCCGCGGCAGCCATCTCCTGGAATTTTTCTAGTGAAACCTTTCTCTCTTCAGCTAGCTTTCTGAACAGCATTCCGGCGGACACATGACGGAGAGCAAGTGATCCCGCGAGTTTCGCTGCGTATGTGGACTTGCCTGACCCGTGCGGCCCGCTAACGGTCACAATCAATCCATAGAACCTGACGCGCGAGCAACTCGTCTAATCTCAGACGCCAAACAGTTGCCACACAGCACTCCGGCAAATGGGCGCGAGGGAACGCGCGAGCTCTTAGCCACTCCGACCGGTCTTCCTGTGACCACTCCGTGCAGGTTAGCTCCGCATCGGGGACACCTCGGGGTTCTGTGCGCCTTGGCTTCAAAGTGGATCGCTCGAACGCCAGACGGCAGTGTAAGCACCTTTTTTCGGCGCCCGCTAGTCCTCTGCGACGGTTGCGTCAACTAGATTCTCCTGAAGTTGGAGTCATCGAGAACGAGGACTGGACTCCAAACAATCTCGACAGTGGAATGCTCAGAGTGAACGAGCAGATTAGATACCAGTAGAACAGCGACAGTACTGAAAACATGCCATTTTTTGTTGTCGTTGTAAATGGTAGAACGAGCGGCGCATATGCCACAGGAATCGAGCCAATCGCCGTAACTACAGTGTAGTAGATCAAGAGAAAAGGTATGATCGTAATCGGGTATGTCTTAAACTGCTCGAAGGTCGATCGCGAGCTCATCTTCATCATGGCCGACTGACGTCTCATCAGCTTCTCGAGCGCCTTCTCGTCTCCTTCCTTCTTGGCCTTACGCACCGCACTCGTCCAGGCCATGTACTCTCGTCTTGAGCTGGCAATCATCTTGTAGTTCACAAGGAACCTGTTAGCGGCCATCGTGATGAGCGAGAGAACTATCGCCGCACCCAGAACTAGGAGGGTCGCAGCGGGGGGATGACTATATTGACGAAGAGGCTCCGCTAGGGCATTGAGAATATCGTCGATAAAGCTCATTGCAGGGTCCGCTTCCGGATCAGTGCCAAAAGGTCTTCTGCCGCTCGTCTCTGATGCCCATCAGGATTCAGGACTATCTGGATGGGCGCGCCTGCCAAGACGGCGTTGGCGCTCGCCATGTATCTCGACCATTCAAGGTCTGAACGAGCCTCGTCTACCGTCTTGCTGTCTCTCTCGCGCGTTCGGTCCGCATTCCTCCTCCTAGCAATATCCTCGGGGTCCGCTTCGATCAGAATGATGAGGCCAGGATCAAGCTCTTCCAGAACTCTTCGCGGCGTTCCGGGCCATATTCCATCCTTGGTCCTTACGAACATGTGAGTGTCGACGACGAGGGCTGATTTGCCTCCTGTCTTTCCGATCTCGCGTGCAGCTTGTTCTTGGACCTTAGACTGGAGTTCGAGGTCCTGACGGCGCATGTGGTCACGGTGAACTGTTTTTCCCCGCTTCTTGAAGAGCTCGTTCATCACGTTTCCAAAATTTACGATCTTGAGCGGGATGTTTTTCTCACGCGCAACGGTTTCCAGTTCTTGTAGAACGGTGGTCTTGCCGACCCCTGGTATGCCTGCTACTATGATGGTGCGTGACAATTCCCTGGCTCACTGTCCGAGGAATCCCTTGACCCCAGGGTATATCTCGGTAATCCTCTCTTTCACTAGTATCTCGTAGTACTGTTCGATGATGCCTACTGTCAGTAGAATTCCTGTACCGGTACCGAAAGCGCCGAGGAAGTCGGCGCCGGCTGCGATTGTGCCTATGACTATTCCTCCGATAACGGTTACGGTTGGTATGTAGCGGTCGAGGATCTGTCTTATGGTGGTTCCGGAGCGTCTGAATCCTTCTACTTGCATTCCGGAGTCGATCAGTTGTTTTGCTACTGTTTTAGAGTCCATGCCGCCTACCTCGACCCATGTGATGGCGAAGAAGACGCAGGCTAGTACGAAGATCCCCATGTAGACCGCAGCTCTAATCGGATCCTCAAGGACAACTGTGATGGATCTCGGGGCGAATGTGTAGTATGCGAGTCCCTTGCTGGGGACGAGCTGTTGGTTAGTTGAGCTCGTAGGTACGAAACAGCCTGGGAATAGGCTTAGCCAGAAGTTTAGTCCCGTGCTAGAGCATGTGGGGTTGTATCTTTGGAAGAGTAGTTGGCCAATGAAGAAGATGTTTCCGAAGAGGGCGGCGGCGAAGATGACGGGTATGTTGGATACGTAGAAGAACTTGATGGGGAAGCGTCCTCTGAAGCCTCGGTATCTGGCGTATGAGACTGGGACTTCGACACGCAACCCGTTGAGGTAGATTATGAGGATGAATACTCCTAGTGTTGTGAAGAGTCCGACCATGTCTGGTAGCCCGCTTCCTCCTCGGTAGAGGGCGCTCTGCCATGCAGAGAAACTTCCGGGGCTAGATAGAACTGGTCCTATAGACTGGGCGAAGGCGAAGATCGCGCCGAGGGTTTTCCCATCTGAAACAGGTCCTATTGGCCCGATGGTGCTCCAGACTATGGAGAGGCAGACGCCGGCGGCTATGAACAGGCTTATTCCGCTGCCGAATCCCCATTTTTTCTGAAGCATCTCATCGAGTAGGATGATGACGACTCCTGCGACCACTAGCTGTGTGAGGATTAGGAATTGAGATTGTAGGCTGGGGGTGATTAGCTGACCTGCAGTGTTGGTAACGTTGTATGCTCCTCCTATCAGGAAGGCAATTCCTTCGAAGATCGTCATGAATACTGATAGTACTTTGCTGGCGCCGGTGAACAGGGCTCTGTCCGCTGGGTTTGAGAAGTCGACGTTGATCATCTTTGAGCCGGAGAGCACTTGGAGGATTAGACCGGCCGTGACTATGGGCCCGATTCCGAGTTCGACTAGTGTTCCACGGTTTGATGCGAATATGACTCGTAGGGGTCCGAACTGGTCGTTGATGTTGCCTGTATGCGTGATTCCGTAGATCGGGGTCTCGGCCATTATCAGATAGACGACGAGCGTGATAGCGGTCCAGATCAGTTTCTCGGTGAAGCCGACGTCTCTTGTTGGTGATCTGACGCCGGGGAGTATTCTGGTCAGGGGTTGGAATAGTTCTATGAACCTGACCGTTAGAGATCAGTCCTCTTTTTTCTTTGTTGGGAGGACGATTTCTCCGCCTGCCCTTCCGATCTTTTCCTGGGCACGTTCGGAGGTCTTTGCAACAATTATTCTTAGCGGCTGGCTTATCCCGCCATTTCCCAGTAGTTTCTGGTATCCTGCTTTTCCGAGGTCAACTTCGACCATGTTGCCGGCTTGTTTCGCGGAGCCCTCTTCTATCAACCGGTCTAGCTGGAGTGCGAGGTCTCCTACGTTGATCGCGTTGGTTATTTTCTGTCTGACGGGGTGGAAGCCTCTGCTTCCCATCTGCAGGTCGTAGCGTATGACCGCGGACCATTTGTGGCGTTTCCAGCCTGCGTTGCCATGTCCGCCTAGCATTCCAGAGTCTCGGTGTTGGCCCGAGCGTCCCCATCCGTGGCATCTGGAGCCTCTGAGCTTTCGTGTCTTTCT
>Ga0209470_1001456_pt1 | contig 17569 bp, 11 predicted proteins | sample GraSoiAngelo_125_FD_185882 | JGI IMG/M metagenome (GOLD analysis project Ga0209470, IMG submission 185882) | Grasslands soil microbial communities from the Angelo Coastal Reserve, California, USA - 14_0927_05_40cm (SPAdes) (version 2) | ecosystem: Environmental > Terrestrial > Soil > Grasslands ... | reverse complement strand
TCCGACGTCATCGCTCGCCTCCTTTTTGATCCGGTCCGCGAACAGTTGCGCCTGGCGGATGACGAAATCATCGTTCAGCAGCGTCAGCGCCTGCGTCGGTACCGTCGATACGTACCTGGCACCGAAAGACTGGCTCTGATCGGGCAAGTCGAAGACCTGCAACATAGGAAACGGCAGCGCGCGCTTCTGGTATATATAGACGCTTCGCCGCCACACCTCGGGGCCATCGTCGTGATTTCTCCAGATGCCGCGAAACAGCGCCTTGAGAGACTCTTCTTCGACGTGCGGGAAGATTGCCGGGCCGCCCATCGTCAAATCGATAGAGCCGGCAACGGACATGATGTTGTCGCGGACGATCTCTCCTTCGAGTCTCTGAATGCGGTACCGCCACAGGTACGTGTCTTCGGGATCAACCTTCGCGCCGGCGGCGTCGTTATACTCCGATGCCATTTGATAGGCTTCCGACGTCATGATGAGCCGGTGCATCTGTTTAATGCTCCAGCCCTTGTTCATGAATTCGACAGCGAGCCAATCGAGAAGTTCCGGATTTGTGGGCTGCTCGCCCATCTTGCCGAAATTGTCCAGCGTGGGTACGATTCCTTTTCCAAAATGGTGCTGCCATATGCGGTTGACCATGACCCTCGCGGGCAGCGGATTGTCTCGTGAGGTCAGCCATTCCGCCAGCGCCAGCCGGCGTCCCGATGTCCGTCCGTCAGGGGGTGGAAGTTCTGTGGGTGGATTTCCATTCGTGATCACGCTGAGAAAACCGGGCTTCGTTGGATATGCCTTGCTGTCCGGATCGCCGCGCATCAGGAAGTACGACGGCGGTACCTTGTAGTTCCCTTTGCCGGGTCCAAACTCGATGAATTTCCCGGCCCCCTCATACTCAAGTTCGCATTTCGGACAGGCGCCTTTGTTGTAGTCTCCGAAACCCAGGCCTACGCTGCGCCAATCGCCATCCGTAACAATCGACGCCATCGGAAGCGGTTTCGGCATTTCTGCGCTAAGAGCGGCGATCTGATCGTTCAGCGTTTTCTTCTTCGCGGCGTCTTCGGGGCTCATGACCTTGTCGGCGTCGGCCGAGCGAATCTGGACGCCCGTCTCGAGCAACTGGATTGCGAGCAACTTCTCGCCCGGCGTCCGTTCGCTCTCCGGCTTCGCGACCGCGAGAGCCATCTCCGGCGGAAACTTCTTCCGGATCTCTTCCAACGCGAGCCTATCGTGGTAGGGCTTGTCGATTTCGGCGATCTGATCCTTTAAAGCCGCAGTCTTCTCGCTGATTTCGGTGATCTTTCTCATGTAGGCATCCGCTTGCTCGCGTGGTCCCAGCGGATATTCGACTTCCACGTAACCGAAGATCGACGCTTCCATCGCGTAATAATCCTTCATCAGGATCGGATCAAACTTGTGGTCGTGGCAGCGCGCACATTGAACGGTCAGTCCCAGCACGCCCTTGCCGACTGCGCCAAGCACATCGTCCAGGTAGTCGTAGCGCCGTGCCGGATTGGCGTGTTCATGATTCCGCACGCGGGGACCCGCGCGCAGGAAACCGGTGGCGATCAGGCTGTCATCGGTCCTGCCGGGAATCTCGTCGCCGGCGATCTGTTCCTTTATAAAAGTGTTGTAAGGCTTGTCCTCATTGAAGGACTTGATGACGTAGTCTCGATATCGCCACAAGTTCGGCTGATCCGTGTCGTTCTCATAGCCACTCGAGTCTGCATAGCGTGCTGCATCCAGCCAGTGGCGGCCCCATCGCTCGCCGTAATGCGGCGACGCGAGCAACTTGTCGATCAACCGTTCCCATGCGCCCGGAGCAGTGTCGTTCATGAAGGCATCGATCTCTTGAGGCGTGGGAGGCAGACCGATCAAGTCCATATAGGCTCGGCGAAGCAATGTGAGCCGATCGGCCTTCGGCGCCGCCTTCAGACCTTTGTCCTGGCGGGCTTTTTCCAGAAAGCGGTCAATGGGATTCGACAACTTCAGCGCAACGGCGGGAACCGGCGCCTGGGCCGGCAACTTGAAGGCCCAGTATTCGCGGGCGCCGGGAGGAAGTTGGACCTTTTCCAGATCCGCGAACGCCGCCGCGTTGGGCTGAGTCTTTGCTGCGACGATGTCGGCATCCCAATGAGCGCCCTGATCGATCCAGTTCTTGATCGCAACGATCTGCGCGTCCGTGAGTTTATTGCCGTTCAGAGGCATCGCCGGTTTATCCAGACCTGCGACCAAGCGGTAGAGGAAGCTATCCTCGGCCTGTCCCGGAACAATGGCGGGCCAGCGCGCGCCACCCCGCATCGCGCCTTCGCGAGTGCTCAAGTCGAGCCTGGAGCTCTGCATCGCCTGGCCGTGACAGCGCAAACAGTTTTGTTCCAGTATCGGCTGGATGTCTTTGCTGAAGGACACCGGCACCTGCGCATGCGACGGCGTCACACTCCTGTTGAAACTGACTGCGCATAGACAGATCAAACATCCCAAAACAAGTCTCCTGGTCAAGTGGTCCTCCTGCTGTACTGAACTGACAGGAATCCTAACGGGGCGAAATGACAAGGCAACTGCTGTACTGTTATTTTTGTGTTACTTGTGTGTTACTGGAGAGACGAAGTTATTTCGATGAATCCGGTCCGCTCACACCCAGGAAGAGCCGCGAGCCATCGGGCAATACGAAATTTCTGCCGACGGCCTTATTGGTGCCTTCTCTGGCCTGATAAGCTTCGATGGTCAGCTCGGTTCCAACCTTTACCGTATTTTTCGTCACGCCCGCGCGAATGAGCACGTTCGGGCTTCCACCTTCGATCATCCATTCGGTGACTTTTCCATCGGGCCCGTGACGTCGATATGGAACTAAGAATGAGGATTGATCATTTCCCATTTCGATAACGTTCCCTTCAGCGTCAGTGGCTTATTGATGTCGAACTCGGACGAAAATGAGTGATGTGCCCACACCGGCAGTGCGGCCAGCAGTAAACCAGTTCCAAAAGTAACGTAACGCCCAGCTTCCGTAACTTAGGCTGCGCGCTACCGCGCTTGCGCTTCGCTCGCATTATTCGGTTCCTTTCTTTGCAGCAGCCTCTGCCGCTCTTTTCTCCTCAACTCGAGCTGCTCTGAGCATGTTCCCCATGCTGTAGTTTCCTTCATTACAGGCGTGCTCAAATATCGGCCCGTCGGTCTTGATGGCCGGCATTTCTGCTTTCCACGGCTGGGTCCACGTGTGAGGATCGTCAACCGTGAATTCATACTTCATCGTTGCCTCGCCGGTGCGAGTCAGGCGTTCGGTCACTTTTACGTCCCGGCTTGATCCCTGGAAGGCAACTTTGTCGTTGAAGTTCGTGGTTTCGATAACGAGTGTATTTCCTTCCCAGTGTCCGCGCGAATCGCCCAGCCATGACCGGACGTTTTGCGGCGCGTGGGGACGGCCGTCCATCGGTATGACGCGGGCTTCATGAAGTTCCTCAATGAGAATCATCACGTATCCCGGGCTCTGGACGATCTGGTACGTGTTGTTGTAGGCGGGAGGAAGCATAGGGACGGCACCCATGTAGATGCAGCGCGTAACGAACGGGAGATTCTGGGCCTGATCGTATTGAGCGCCTTGCTTTTTCCTTTCCGCCGCCAGATCGGCAGCGCGCTTTTGTCCCTCTGCCGTCATCGGAGGAATCCTTCCGTCGGGCGGCTCGATGATCATCGAGGTTCGAAAATTTGGCGTGAGTAAGCCCTGCGTCCTGTCCAGCCCGAATTGCGAGTGATCATAGTGGACATCCTCAACCGTTCCCGGCGTGGCCTCCTCTCCGTCAAGCTCAGCCTGCTTCTTCAACGCCTCGAAAAATTCCTCTTTCGTATAGAACTCTTTCGTCACGCCCTTGGGTCTCTGCAGCAGGGCCATGGTGTTATTGGTCCAATAGCCTTGCAGGTCGGGCTGTCCGTCCGGCGTTTTGGTGACGGTCCACGGCTTTGCTGCGGCTGGGGCGACACTCAAAGCGTTCGTCCCCAACTTCACTTGACCGGCAGCAGGCGAAGGCATCAGGAACACAGCGATGAGGATGAAAGCGAGAATCGCGCCGAGCGGCGTGATGAGTCGTTGGTTCATTTGAGCCTCCTACTTGAGTGGTACCTTGCGCAGTTTTCCATAGAGAACCTCCTCGGAAAATTCCACGCACTTGTCTTCGAGTATCTGTGCATTCTTTTCGACGATGCGGTACAGCGGCATCCTGATCTTCCAGGGCCGCGTGAAAACTTTGGGATCTTCGATGGTGGCTTCGTAGTTCAGGTGATCCTTGTCCGCCGCTGTGAAGCGTTCGACAACATGTAACGCGTCGCTATGAAAATTGCCGGCTCTGTCGAACCAGCTCAGCTCGTTGAAATCGGCCGCATCGACAACAAGGGCCTCACCCTCCCAGTGGCCATTGGACCATCCCATCCAACTGTCCGCAGGGGCATCCTTATGATTCATGTAAACCGTTCGCACAGCGCCGGCGTACTCGAAGACCATCATGATGTACTCGGGGCTCATGATGATCTGAAATGGGTAGGGCATATACATGGCGCGCGGCACACCCGGCAGATCGCATTTGCTTTCCGGATCCCGGTTCATCCGATCGGCAAAGTTTTCCTTCTTTATCTGAAGCGCCTCGGGCTTGTAAGGAATAGGGCCACCTTCGACTACGCCCAGACCGGGAGGGACAGAGAATTCCGCACCGAGTTGCCAGAATGGACCTGGCGCTGCGCCGTGTCCCTCAATGTCCCAATTTGCCGAGTTGACCGCCTGCCAGATTCCATTCAAGTCCGGTTTACCGTCCTTTGTTCGGGGCGTCCGGTACGGCTGGGCCTGCGCCTGTGCATGGCATGGCGTGGACGTCACGATCACCGCAAGCAAAACGCTCAAGGCTGCAAAACCCGCGATCATGTTCCTGTAGCGATTTCTCATGCCGCGGAGTATCGCGGGCAAGTATTAACGGTGAGTTACAATTTTGTGAGCCGGTTGTCATTTTTTCTTAATTGTTCTTGCAACTTTTCGCTGCTGTATACTCCGCGCCGTACTGAGGAGGACACTATGCTTTCGCGCCGGGAGTTTCTTGCTTCGAGCGCGGCGCTTCTCTCCGGTCCCGCGTTCGCCCAACGGCAGCCGCAGCGTGCGGTTGTGATCATGTGCGATGGATTCGGTCTTGAATACCTGGAGAAGAGCGATATGCCGACGCTCGCCGCATGGCGCCGCCAAGGGCTTTTCCGCCGCAGCCGGGCCACGATGCCGTCCGTCACGAACACCAACAATGCTTCCATTTGTTGCGGCGTGTGGCCCGATCAGCATGGCATCACCGGCAATTCGTACTTCGACGAACGCTCGCGGCGCGAAGAATACATGGAGACCGCCGACCTGCTTCTCGCTCCCACGCTCTTTCAGCGAGCCCAGAAGCACGGCGTCAAATCGGCTCTGCTGTCCTCCAAGAAGAAGACGACCACACTGCTGTCTGCCGGCGCCGATCTGATTCTCACCGCTGAGGAACCGCCGGAGGAATGGGTGCGGCGGCTCGGCTCGCCGGCGGGAATCTACAGCCGCGAGATCAATTACTGGCTTATGACCGCCGCCATCGACTTGCTCAGGAATCGCCGCGATCTGGGTTGCCTGTATGTGCACACGACGGATTACCCGATGCACACCTGGTCTCCCGAGGCCGCCGAATCCAGGGAGCATCTGGCGCGCTTGGATCAGTTCTTCGGTGAAGCGGCAGCCGCCGCGCCTGACGCGGTGTTCCTGCTCACCGCCGATCACGGTATGAACCATAAGTCGCGCTGCTGGGATCTGGAGAAGGTTTGCGCGAACCACGGCGTGCCGATTCGCATCGCCATTTCCGTGGAACGAGACAAATACCTCAAACACCATAGCGGTTACGGCGGGGTGTCATGGGTGTATTGCAAAGCACGCAGGGATATTGATTCGGTAGCCAAGGTTCTGACCAGCATCGACGGCGTCGAAAGCGTGTTGACGCGCAGCGAAGCGGCCAAGCGCTTTCACCTGATGGCCTCGCGCATTGGAGACTTGATCGTGCTGGGCGATCGCGATACAGCCTTCGGCGAACTGGATGCGCCTTCCGAACCGCTTCCGGCGGAGTATCGCACCCACGGCTCGCTGCACGAAATAGATGTGCCGCTAGTGATCTACAACGCGCCCGTCCAACTAAAGCCGGAGGAGTTCCAATACAACCTCGATCTGGCTCGCTGGTTGTACTAAGTCCCAAGTCGGTTTTTAGAATTCTGGATGGGAATTGCCAATTCAAGCTTGAATTGGCAAATTCCACGCGGAAATTGTGAATTCAAGCTTGGTTTTGCGAATTCCATCTTGAATTGCGGTCAGTATGGAAACCCCGACTTCCTGGGCCATAGGACTTTCCTAACGTTGGAATGTCGTGAAATTCAAGGTCGAGATACTGAAGAGAGGCCGCTCGCTGGTGACCAGCGTGATTGCTTCTTGCCGGTTGGGACGACCCGGGAATAGGATGCGAAGCACTCTGATCCTTGAAAGGGGACTATGGAGACAATGGGCAAATTCCAACGCAGTTGGTTATTGTTCACGAGTTCGATTTCAGTCATTGCGGCAAACAAGCAGTTGCTCGCTTTTCCGATTGCCATAGCGGCATTGATGATTGTCATTGTGCTGTTCTTTCTAGCACCGGTGGCGTTGATACCGACGGGTTACTCCGTCACTCAGGTTGAACATTGGCAAGCCGTAGGGAATGCGTTGTTCACTGAGACCCAGGGCCGGGGGGATGGACGTCCAGGTATTACTCTGACTACCGGCGGGATGGCTTACCTTGCCGGCCTTTACTTGGTGTCGATGTTCTTCGCTACGTTTTTCAACGTCGCCTTCTACAACGAGATACTCGCTGCCTTGGAGGGCGATTCGGTTTCGATTGGACGAGGGTTGAATTTTGCGAGTACGAAACTGAAATCGATCTTGATGTGGAGTCTGCTGGCAGGCCTCGTTGGTCTTGCGATCAAGACTATCGAGCAACGGATGGGACTTATCGGCCGGCTGGTCACACGGTTCATCGGCGCTACCTGGAGCATTGCGTCGGTGTTTGCCGTGCCGATCATCGTGCGTGAAGAACAGGTCACCAACCCGCTAACGACCTTGCGCAGGTCGGCGGATATCCTCAAACGCACGTGGGGTGAAGCTTTGATCGGGTATGTCGGTCTTAGTTTCGCAGGCACGGTTATTCTGATCGGATCGCTGGGGTTGCTGCTCGTTGCTTTGTTTGTCTCGATTGCGCTGAATGCCTTATGGATTGTTGCTGTCGTCGCGGTTTTCTTGGTTTTGTGTGTACTGTTGTTCGGTTATCTGTCCAGCGTTGCAGGCCAGGTCTATAGAGGCGCGCTGTATCTCTACGCTGCCGATGGCAGAGTCGCCCAGCCATACAGCAGCGAGATGCTTGATTCGGCCTGGAAATTCAAGAAGAACTGAGATTCAAACTCCGGATTTTGTAAGCCAGCGTGAAAGCCGCCTCTTGTTATCAGTAGATGCTGTGTCATTCGGAATACGGATACTTTGAAGCAAAGATTTTCATGTCCCGGCAGTAATCTTAGCGGGTCAGGCTAAGCAGAAATACAAGGAGGTTCTGATGATGCTTATGGACGAGAAATTAGCGACCGTCCAGAGAGTAGGGCTGTTTTTGTCATTGGTTATTCTTGGTGTAGGAATGGCAGCTTGTGGACCGCGGCGTCTCAACGTCATGAGTACGCCGGATCAGACGTTGATGGCGATCGGGTATTCCGCCGATCGTTCCGACTCGATTTTCAAGGCGAATAATGATGCGCAGATGTATTGCGAACGCCGCCGCCAGACGGTGTCGTTTGTGAAGCAAGACACTATTTATCAGGGCCGGTACGCAGAAAATCTAACGGCTGGCGCCAGGACTGCCGGGCGTGTAGCGGGCGCCCTCGGGAGTTCCAAAGCAGCTTCGGCAAGTCGCGGCATGCAATGCACGTTGGGATCGAGGCCCTGCTCGACGCTTCGTTTCTTGACCAACTCGGCCGCCCACGGCTGGTAAGGCACGGGATCCTTCAACGAAGCGGCGATATTGATGAACTCGCGCGTAATTGAATCAGATTCTGACGCACCTCAGCTGCTCGGACTCTATAACGCGCTTCAAGGCGCAGGTCCGATTCGGAGTACAGCTCCATCATCGGCGTCGGTGAGCAGACATACGAGCTCGTCGGGGATTCGAATGTAAAGACCAGCCGACTTTCCGGCGGTATCTGGTTACATGCTGAATATCGTCCGAGTCCGTCTTGAAATCGATGACGCTCCAAGTCGAGTCTTCAAAGCATAGGCGAATCGAACGCGGTTTTCTCATGATCGAACGCGGTTTTCTCATGAGTGCGGACAGAGATGCGGCGACCGAGCCGCGCAAAAACGGATTTTCCGCGCAAAACCGAATTGTCGACTATTCGCTGAGAGGAATTTTGGGGCGCACACGGATTTAAACACGGGGTTCTTCATGCAGGATCGAAACGATGGCAGCGTGCCGACACACCTCGGCGAAGGCGGCCGGTTCACTCTCAGAATTGGGTGAGCGTGGGTTGTGGGTTGCGGCGAGCCGGAGCCACAGGAGGGGGCCAGGATGGCAGCCGAGGGAGTCGAAAGACGGCAGCGGCCACCGGAGGCGGGCATGACGGGATTCCGAGGTGATCCAGAATCCGGCGCGTGGTTTCCGGAGCGCGGATAGTTGCCAGGATATTGTCAGTAATTTCTTTTGGTGTCCTTCTCCTCAACCTGCATGTGAACCCCCTTCTTCATTTGGGGCTAATTGTCCCAATCGCAATGGGTGTCCTACTGGTATCCTTGTCCACAATGCGGGAAGCATGTTTACCGCAAAGAGGAGGGAAGTCTTAGGAGTTGAACTCACTTGGATCACCGACACTAAAAAAGGTGAACACTACACCCGGAGTCAATCCAGGATACAAGCGTGGCAAACAGCACATATCCCTATGATAGCGGTACCTTTGCAGGTGGGGTATCGATCCTATAAAGTCGGGAGACAGTGTAGCCTCCCGAACGAATCCAAGCGGCTGCGGGTGAAATGATCGCCCGCGAGTCTCCGCTCTGGCAGGATGGCCTCCGCCTCACCGCGCGCCACCTACTGGAGTGGAACGTACTGTTCTTCCTCGCAGGCTTCGTCTTCGATGTCCTCGCCACGCGCGCGGGCGTGGACCACACCGTGATGATCGTCCAGCAGATCGTCTATCTCACGGTCATCGGCGCCATCCTGTACGTCGATTTCATCCGGGACGCCCAACCCGAGGCGTTGCCGATGCCGCGGTGGATCGAGCGGCTGCGGCAGTACCGCAGCCTAGTATTCCACTTCTGCCTCGGCACGTTGATGAACCTGTACTCGATCTTCTTCCTGATGAGCGCATCGTTGTTCTCATCCATTGCCTTCGTCGTGATCCTGTTCGGCGCCATCGTGCTCAACGAGATGCACGCGGTCCGTCGCCGCGGGCTGGACGTCAAAGTCGCGTTCTACGTGCTCTGCATCTTCTGTTTCTGGTCGCTGCTGATTCCCATCTTGCTGCATTCAATCAGCCGGCTGACGTTTTTCTTGTCGTTCGCCGCGACACTCGCCGTGCTGGCGGGCTTCGTGACGGCGCTTCGGCGTCGTATCGGGCGCGCACCGCTCGTCCGCAGACTCCTGTCGCCGGGCCTCGCATTCAGCGTGTTGTTCCTTCTCATGTACGAGATCGGTCTGATCCCGCCAGTGCCGATCGCCGCCAGGACGCTCGGTGTCTATCACCGCGTCGAGCGCATGGGTGACGAGTTCCGGTTGTCCTACGAGCCATCGTGGTGGAAGGTGTGGCACTCCGACGATCGGCACTTCGTCGCCGAGCCGAACGACGCCGTGCACGTCTTCTTTGCGATCTACGCGCCGACGCGCTTCGACGACACGGTGTTCGTGCGGTGGTCTTTCCGCGATCGCACGGCGACCTGGCACGATTCGGACCGCATTCCGATCCGGATCACGGGTGGACGCGACAAGGGATTCCGCGGCGTCGTGACCAAGGAGAACTACGTGGCTGGTGCCTGGCGAGTGATCGTCGAAACTCGGGACGGTCGCGAGATCGCGCGGTTGCGCTTCTCGATCACGAAGGCCGAGGTGAACCCCGAACGGGTCTTCAAGACCGAGGCTTACTAGCTCCAGTGATCCAGCGAAATTGAGTGTGTCCCCACGCCTACGGGCAGAAGGTCAGAACTCCTGATATCAGTGAATTCACGATGAGACCAATTTGAGCGGGAACATTCCCCTCCTCGCAGAGGAGGGCGCGGCACGTGAACCCGCTAGGGCCGTCATTCGAAGTGTAAACATACCTGTTCAGAATCTGCGGTCTTTTCAGAACAATTCTGCCGGTGTCCACACTGACAGACCAGTTTTGACAATCTGGACAATTTGAATCTCCGTGCTCGCGGGTGCTAGACTCCGACGATAGTTGTTCCCGTTTATTGCAGGGTTGCGTCGTGATATCTGGTGCCGTTCACAATTTTTGCGGAGGCGCACGAATGATTAAGCGAACTTTCGGATATCTGGCGTTGTGCGGGTTGCTGGCCAGTGGCTCGTTGCAGGCTCATCATTCGCTCGCGGGCGTGTACGACATGAAAAAGGAAATGGAGATGTCGGGGTCGGTCGAAAGCGTAAAGTTTGTAAATCCCCATGGGTCGCTGACGATCGGGGTCAAGAATCCCGACGGCTCGACAACCGACTGGGTGATGACGCTCGGCTCCGCCACGGCTCTCGCGCAGAGGGGGATCGGTAAAACCGGACCGAATGCCCTCCACACAGGGGACAACATTACCGTGAAGTTTCTCCCCGCAAGGAACGGCAGTCCGTTGGGGTTTCTCAAGACGGTTATCATGCCTGACGGGCGCGTGATCCAGATCTCCGCCGGTAACCCGAACGATTAGACAAAAAAGGGGACCACCATGACCTTTCGACGAAAGATCAGTTGGATAAGGGTCGCGCTCGCACTCGGCCTTGCCCTCAGCGGGCCCTTGACGGCCAGTGCGCAGAGCCCACGTGGAGGGGTTGCTGAACCGTACACACCAGCAAAAGATGCCACAGATCTGAAGGCCGTGCTTTTCAACTGGATGCGAAACATGGGCATGCTTAGGGGCCATGATGAACGCGACATGGTCGCAACGCTCGAATATCAGGGTAAGGGGACGATTCAGGTGGACGGACAACCGTGCACGCTCACGAAATATCGTGCGAGCACCAACTACCAGACATTCAGTCAGCGGATTCAGTACGCCTGCACGCGTCCGAACGGACAAACGTACTCGAACATCGAGGTGCTGAGCGGGCTGTACGCCTGGAACGAAGACACGCTAGGTGCGGAGATCGGTCCAACGAAGGGGAAGGCGACCCCCACGCCAGGGACCGTCGAGGAGCGGCTCATCCGCCTGTGGGCAAGTCCTCAGGGCGCTCCTAAGGCCGCGGTTGCAGGGACCACCGAGACATTCTGGTTGGGAGCGAATCCCGGGACTCTTTTCGCGGATGGCGTCGCGAAGGTGGGCCAGACATCCGTCTCATGGGCGTCGGGTAAGCCGGTCGTGACGTTCCCGATTCCTGGTGTTCAATGGGCGACCGCGACAGCCACCCTTGATGCGAAGTACATGACCGAGCGCGTGCTCGTCACCCTGGGATCGACGACCGCGGAGTTCACCTACGGCGACTATCAGGACTGGAACAACCCGCTGAACAAGATCGAGGTGTTCTACGCCGGCAAGATGGTCGAGCGTCGGAACGGCGTGATCGTGCGCGACCTGACCACAACGCAGACGGAGACGGGCAACGTGTATGTCGTGGCACCGGTGCCGGAAAACGTCCGGATGGTAATCGGCGAAGCGCAGGGGCGGCAGCCCGCAGCCTCAAGTAAGGTTACGGGACAGGTCCCCCGTGGCGTCATGGCGAAGGCGGAACCGCCGGTCGATAAGCCGGTGTCCACGCCGCGGATGGGCAGTCATCCCGACCTGACGGGCAACTGGTCGTATACCGACTGGATTGGGAACTACATGACGGGGGGCGGGCGCCGATGCGCTCCGACGCAGAACCCTTCCTGCAACCGGCAGGACAATCAGACGTATGATTTTGAGCTCTACTCGCCCTCGCGGTTCGGCAACCTGAATCGTCCAGTGTACAAGCCAGAGTACTGGGACAAGGTTCAGGAACTCGACATGTGGACGAACAAGTATGACCCGGTCATGACCTGCCAGCCTCTAGGAGTCCCGAGGGAGGGCGCACCCCGACGCATCATACAGACAGATAAGGATGTGGTCTTTTTCTATATCGGAGGCGATGCTGGGGGCGGATACGGCGAGTATCGAATCATCCCGACCGATGGCCGAAAGCACGATCCCCAGAAGGCGATTGAGGCTACGTATCTGGGGTACACCGTGGGACGTTGGGAGGGCGACACGCTTCTACTCGACTCCATCTCGTTCGTCGATTCAACATGGCTGGGACGCGGTGGTTTCTTCCACTCCGATCAGATGCATGTCGTGGAGCGATTCAGGCGTCAGGGCGATGTAATCCTGTACGACGTCACGGTTGAAGACCCTGAGGTACTGGTGGAGCCGTGGGTATTGCCGACACGAACGCTGCGGCGTAACACAAATCCCAACGCGGGACTTCTGCCAGAGCGTGGTAACTGCGAGGTGTACGAAACCAACAGCATCTCCTCACAGATCCGCCATTAGCAGGGCGGCGTTGGTCTATAGCTTTCAGCGAGCGATGCCGCTCGTAGGATTCCAAGCGGAAGATTACTTCAGAGCCGGTGAAACCGGGGGAGCACAGGGGGCGAAACTCGTCCCTTCTTTCCCAAGGGCTGCGATCATCTGATTGAGGCGTGCCTGCCGGCATCGCGAGTTTGGGCGCTCGACGGCAGTAAGCTCCACTCGCTCGTATACGACGGCGGCTCGCGAGTGCTGGAGATCGAGTTCCGAGTCACTTCCCCATACACGCCTGGCGCTATTCCCCTGCCGCCTCCACAGCGAGTGATTCAGTACTTCACCGTCCCGCGATTTGTGTTCACAGCAATCGATGCAGGCCAGCGCTCGAAACCCATCAAATTTGTTGATTTCGTAGATGAAGTCGGTATGGTCGAACGGTTCTGGTCGACGCGCCAGACGCATCGGTTGAAATGTGCGCATCCTGCTCACGAGGACAAGTATAGCAGTATGCAACTAGCGTGTCGTCCGAAGACAGGCCAAAATGGCATGGGCATCGTTCGTACCTGGAAGGCTGCAACGCGAGCAGACCATTCCCCGCAATCGCCTGTTTTTGGCAAGCAGTTCTTCAAACTGAAAGTGCAGTCCCCCCTCTGAACAGCGGGAAGAGTGCCGCAATTCGCAAGGCCGCGCACACGAGCTTTTTGTTTTTCCGCCCGACCTCTCCAAATTGCAACTCTTTTTCGTAATGTGGTTTGGTCTTTAACAGAGATGCAAAATGGAGGTCAGATTGCGGCTGCATCTGCATCTGCATGATGACCCATAAACCCGATCCACAACCACCCGACCCTGTTCCGACGCCAACACCTACGCCGTCGCCGTTACCTCGACCGGAACCAGCTCCCCATTCCCGGAGTACCGAAACCTACGGCCTACCGCCGCCGAAGATCTCTACCCCATCAGCTGATTCCGTGCCGCTGATTGGCCTGCTGGCGAAAGACTCTGCTGAAGAAGCTGCTCAGGCGCAAACGCGCAAGCGCTCGCCTCCTTTATCTCGATCATGTCGAAAGCGACGGTGTGCTGTTGATCGAGGAAGCCGTCAAGCCGCCCGCCCGGGACCCGCCAGACCCGCCGACCGCACCAGGTTGACATAATAGGCAACCCTGTGACATGGAAAGGCCGCCACCCACCGACTCCCTGCGCTTATTTTTCCTAACGTTCTTCACAGTTACCATCAAGCTCCAACTCGTACTCACGCCGGAAAGATTCTTTTTCGAAGTTAAGTTGGGAATATTGGGGTCATTCGCGGGCATATACCACGTGAAAAAGCATCGCTGGTTTGCTGGAGACCGAGTCGGCGATTGATTGCAAACCAAAACCAAAAGACCAAAAACCAAAAATTGGAGGAGTTTATGAACAGGGTTGTTTCAGCGGAGGGGACCACTCCATCGTGGAGTGCATTCAACCCTGGCGGAAGACCGACTGTAACCGGACCTCTCGTGCGTCCACACCGAACCTTTGGAGGTACACGAACATGAAGAACGAACCGAAAGGGCATTTTCGAGTGCCCCTGAATCGACTAGAAGATACTCCGACGTCCAAGCCGGCTGACTGGCATTTGTTCCAGACGCAGGTAGCGCGTGCGGGAGCGCTCGGGCTTCTGATCATATCCTTGAGCGGAGTCGCCGCCGCTCAGGGCGCCAGCCCCACCCAGTTGCGCCGGTTCATCGACCAACAGGTTGGAGGCATCGACAAATTGAAGGTTCCTGCGAAGGATACCGACATTCCCCTACCCCGACAGCCGGATGGGACCGTGAACCCGCGGTACCAGACAACTGAGGCGAAACGTTTCCTTGGAAAGATGCTATTCCACGATCCGATCCGGACCGCGCGCATCAACATCAACAAGGGCCAACCCCTTGACCTGCCCGCCGGGACGGCTTTCGGCGGAACTGTGAGCGCATCCGATCCGAACATCCAGGAGATCGTCAATGCCCAGCGACAGGACACTTCGTGCGGTACCTGCCATATCGGAGAGGCGGCGAGCAAGGCCGGTCAGCAGCTCAACTTCGCCAGCGGCGGTGAGGGTCGTGGCTACACAGACGAGCACGGCAACTTCTTCCCCCGCCGTCGGCCCCAGTCGATCCTCACCAAGCTGCGTACCGAGCCCCTCTTCCCCGGCGATGCGCTGGTCGATGCGCTCCCGACCCTGGCCGACGTCTTCTCCATCGGCGGCCAGCGAGTCGTCACCACGCCGGCCCGCTTCTACCACTTGCCGCCCGTGGACGCCCTGCTCGAGACTGGCCGGCTCGACGAGTTGGACAGCGTGGCGCGCCAGGCGCCGTCCTTGATCGGTTTCGCGTTCAACAACCGCCTCCTCTTTGGCGGCATCGGCGGGGAGCCGCAGCCCACCACGGGCTCGCTCAACCCGTTCAACGACCCGGCTGGGGAGAACCTCACGCTCCTGCTCCTCGACGCCCACCGCATGATTAACTTTCAGTCGGCGGAGCTCCTGAAGATCCCGGCGTTCGTGAAGCTGTTCCGGGATGCCTTCCCTGAGGAAGCCGCTCAGGCCGACGCCAAGAACGACCTGACGCTCCTCGTGAACGACCAGACCGAGTTCCGGGCGCAGGCGACCTTCCTGCGCACCGTGGTCACCCGGAACACGGCCTTCGACCGCTTCCTGGCCGGCGACAATGGCGCGCTGACAGAACGCCAACGGCGCGGCGCCAAGCTGTTTTTCACTTCCGCCACAAACGGACAAGGCGGGGCGGGCTGCTTCTCGTGCCACAGTGGACCGATGCTCAACAAGCAGGCCAATGACCCCGACGTCGCCGGAATCGGGCAGCTCGTCGAGGAGAACTTCATCAACCTCGGCATCGGCGACCACCCGGTCCAAGCGCTGAACGCTTTAGCGAGGGGCCATCTCGACCCCACCAAGCTCGGCAATGACAACTTCCCCTACCACGCCGAGGACACCGGGCGGGAAGAGGTCACCCACAACCCGGAGCACGTGTTCAAGTTCCGCAGCTTGACCCTGCGTCAGCTTAAGGACGCGCGGACCTTCTTCCACAACGGCTCGTTCACGAAGGTTCGCGACGTGGTGGAGTATTTCAACGCCGGCATACCACAGGACCCCGTGGCTGGCGCCGCAGCCTCGACGCGGTTCACGCACCCCCGCGGACCGGGTTCGCAGCCTGGCCTCGGCCTGAGCCAAGATCAAGTCGATGATCTCACCGACTTCCTCGAGAATGGTCTTTACGATCCTGCCTTCGTCAAATTTGATCCGCACTCGTCGACGAGCACCTTTCAGCCGAACGAACGCGACCTCACCTATTCGAAGTACCGTCCGGACCTCGCCGCTTTGGGTGCAATCGACGGGTTCGTGATCAGTGGCCTGGCGACAGACAACAACGACGCCCTGTCGCGGCGCGACCTGGGCCTCGAGTTCCTGGACGTGACCAGGGTGGTGGACACTGTGCGGGTCGAGTCTCACCGCGTGGGCGGCAGGCAGCAGGAGGACGTTTATAGGATCACAAACAACAGTTCGTCCATTGTGGATACCCACCTCCTCATGGTAGTCGACGGTCTCTCCAGTCAGGTCCGGATGGAGAACGCCAGCGGCATCACAAGGAGCGGCGATCCTTATCTGCGGGTGTTCCTACCTAACGGTGTCCTCCTCCCAGGTCAGAGCATCGTCACGCGGTTGCTCTTCAGACAGCAGCCCCAGCTTCCGACGGTGACCTACGGTCTCACTCTCCTTTCGGGACAGGGCAACCCATGAGTTCTACACTCATCCGAGGGAGCTGTTCCCGGGATACACACGCGACCTAAAGGTTGCGAAAACCGATCCCCCCGGTTGTAGGCGCCGGCTTTATGCCGGCGCGTGCGCCCATAAGCGCAGCGTGGAATTGATTCCGTCGGCATTGCACAAAACATCCCTTAGATCCGTTCCCACTGTAGCGGTCTATCAAGCTGTGAACGACTTCAACTCGAAAGGAGAGAAGTTTTATCGACAAACCTTGATCTGAACACCGCAACCGAACAGGAACTTACCGGCATTCAGGGCATTGATAAGGACCATGCCAAGAAGATCGTGGAATATCGCAACCAGAATGGGCCTTTCAAAAGTTGGGAGGACCTGAAGCGTGTCCCAGGAATGCCGGTTACATGCTGGACTCTCAAGCCTCATGGATGCACCGTCGGAGGGAAAGCGGCCTAACGTCGATGAAATGTGGGAAGAGTGGGAAATGCCGGGGGTCGCACCGATCAAGGGGATTCTGAAGTAAGACATTCCCCTCCTCGCGGAAGGAAACAACATACTTAAGTAAGCGACGGGAGAAATTGTGAAATTGGACAAAAGCCCATCTCAAATCCGAAATCCGAAATTTCGTTTTTCTGTTATTCCTGAATTTCCAACGGGCGGGGCTGTTTCGGCACTGGGTTGGCTGTACGCGCCTCCGGCGGCCGGATCTCTGCCGGTTTCAGGATCTCTGCCCATAGCCCCATAGAAAAACCGCGTTCGATTCTCCTACGCTTATGGCCGGTACAGAGTGAGGTTTTGGCGTGTTCCGGTTTTGCCGGACCGGTGCTTGTATTCCCGATGAATATTGTTATCCGACGCAGCGGTACTTCAAGGGTAATTGACGAGTCTCAGGTGGCTATGCCTAGATTTATAGAAAGTCATTGCTAAATCAGCGCGCTCTGAAGGAACTGACATGGCATCCCAGATCGAAGCATACGGTCTGATTGGAAACACCCACACCAGCGCGCTCGTCTCGCGAAGCGGGTCCATTGACTGGCTGTGCGCGCCACGCTTCGACTCAGACGCCTGCTTCACGGCACTCCTGGGTTACGACGAGC
>Ga0209470_1001454_pt1 | contig 17584 bp, 18 predicted proteins | sample GraSoiAngelo_125_FD_185882 | JGI IMG/M metagenome (GOLD analysis project Ga0209470, IMG submission 185882) | Grasslands soil microbial communities from the Angelo Coastal Reserve, California, USA - 14_0927_05_40cm (SPAdes) (version 2) | ecosystem: Environmental > Terrestrial > Soil > Grasslands ... | reverse complement strand
CAGGGCGCTCAGCACGGGCTGGCCGTCGGTGGTGGTATCGCGGATGACGTAGGGCCGCATGATCGGCGTCATCCCGATCTCGGCCGGGAGCCGGTCGAACAGCTGGAACAGTGAATCGAGGTCCCGTGGGCCCTGGTAGGCATCGATATTCAGGAACAGATGCGGCCCGAAGTCGTTCTCGACGTCGGGTTCGGAGTCCTTCAGGTCCTGCCGCTCTACGGTCCGGACGCTGGTGAGCGCGCACGGGAAGACCGCCTCGAGCAGCGCCCGGAGCTTGGCCGGGTCGAACTCGTCCGGCGCCACCAGGTCGGCGAAGTACGTCTCGCGGAACGAGAAGGTGTGGAGCGTGAAGTGGCCGCCCGCCAGGAACACGAACGCGCTGATCCCGCAATCTTCGGGCACGACCCCGTTGTAGTACGGAAGCACGAAGGCCGGCATCGCCCGCTTGAGTCCGAGCTGCGCCGGCGCGTCCTCGAGGACTTCCTGGATCAGGTGCGCGTCGTCGAAGCGAGAGCGGAACCCCCGAAACCCGTCGATCGTGAAGTGGAGCATTCGCCTCCCTCCCGGCGCCTTGGCGCCGTTGCGGCCATATTAACGCGGTTCGCGTCGTCCTTTAATGCCGAAACGTCGAATTATCGCCGCGAGCAGCCACGGCGCGTGCCGATGGAGCACCACCGCCGCCTTTCCGAAGCCGGTGATCACGACCTCTCGGCGCCGCCGTGCGACCGCGCGCACGATTTTTCGCGCCGCGGTGGGCGTCGCCATGACGAACGCCGCGGGAATCGGGCGCCGCGGCGCCTGAGCGCGCCAGACGCCGCGGTTGTCGACCTGACCGATCTCCGACTCGACGAAGCCGGGGCTGATCAACGTCACCGCGACGCCGTAAGGCGCCAGCTCGTGGCCGAGCGAGGCGGCGAGCGCGTGCACGGCGAACTTGCTCATCGAGTAGGCCGAGGAGCCCGGGACGGCGACGTGGCCGCTGACGCTGCCGATCAGGACGAGCCGGCCGCGGGTCTTCTTGAGGTCTTCGAGGGTCGCGTAGACCGTCCGAAGTACGCCGAAAACGTTGGTCTCGAGCTGGCGGCGGTAGTCGTCGAGCGTCAAGGTCTCGAGCTTGCCGGTCACACCGAAGCCCGCATTCGCGACGACGACGTCCAGCTTGCCCAGGGCGCCCCGGGCCTTGTCTGCGGCGCGCTCGAGGTCGCCGTCGCGGGTGACGTCGCAGGGGATCACGACGGCTCGGCGCCCCGCGCGGCCGATCTCCGACGCCAGTGCTTCGAGCCGATCCAGGCGGCGAGCCGCCAGGGCCACGTCGGCGCCCTCACGGGCGAATTCTCGGGCGAGGGCGGCGCCGATACCCGACGATGCGCCGGTGATGAAGACCGCGTTGCCGGCAAAACGCTGGCGACGTCCCCCCAATGGCTCGCTATGGGTTCTGGAGGATGATGGCCTCTTCGGCGTAGGCGATGGCGGTCTTGGCCTTGCGGACCGAGTCGCCGTGGTCGCGCTTCGTCCTGGCGTTCTCGTGGTGAGCTTTCGCCTCGGCCAGGAGCTTCTTGGCTTCCTCGATGAGCTGCCGTGTCTCCGGGCTCACCTTACCGGCTTCAGCCTTCTTGATGGTGTCCTCCGCCTGCTTGATCACGACCGGGCAGTTGTACGCCCAGGAGGCGGGGCCGACGAGGACGAGGGCGGCGGACAGGACCAGGACGGCGACGATTCTCATGCGCGCCCTCTTCCTCGGGTGGGTGTGCGCGTCGAGCCCATCCGTCGGCATTCTAGCCTGATCCGGCGCGCCGTGAGCCGATGTCTTACATTTTTTGTTCAGAGCCGCGGCGTGCCGTCCGAGAGCCCGCGCGGGGTTGCTGTCGAGTGGAACGTCGAGCCGGGCAGGCTACCGATATCGGGCGCGCGTTGACAGCGTCAGCGGAGTGGGAGAGTCGATTCCGGCACGCAGCGGCTCAATCGACAGGCGGCTAACCCCTCGAATATCGTCCAGTCCTCGACGGCGAGCTCGTCGCTCTCGGGGGACGAGGAGCGTACTCGAGCTGCGGCGCGCTCGAAGCTCTGGAGCGCGCGCTGGCGCTGACGCTCGCAGGACGCAGCCGACTCGAACGTCTCGATGCGACGCCACCTGGACACCGGCGCCGACGCGTCCTGCAGCGCGTCGAGCAGCGCCTCGGTGCGGGCGGCGACCGTCGGGATCGTGAGGATTTCGTACGCCTTCATGACCAGGCGAACCTGCTCGTCGCCGGGCAAGCTGGCGACGGCCGCTCGGACCTCGGCGTCGGAGCTCGCCGTATAGACTTTCATCAACGCGCGCTTCTCGGGAATCGTCGGCGGGGTCAGCAGTAGCCAACCGCCGGGCTGGGCCGGGGCCTCGACGACGAGGACGACGACAGCAGCGGCCGTCGCGAACATCGTGCGAGCGAGAGGCCACGCGCCAGGCTTGATGGGCAGCACCCTCCTGCCGAACCCTGAGTGCAAAACAACGGCCACGCCGGCAGGATTCAGACAATCAATAGGTTCCAGAGCGTCCGCGGCTCGTCGCTGACAGAAATGGCGCGCGGCACGTGCCCGTCAGGCTCGCCCGTGCGGTCTGAGAGCGTCGGGGAGATAGCGGTCCTCAGTCGGACGTAAGCAGAGCGAGGACGGCGAAGGCCGTCGCGGCGTCGGACATGAACAGCCTTCGCCACGGCTCGCCCTTGGCGCCGCCGTGCTCACGATCGTGATTCAGCGAGTACGACCGCCAGGCGGGATGCGTTCGTTCACCGACCCGGATCCCCTGCTGATTCGCCTTGAGCCATTGCACTCCGGCCCTGACTCCCGGATCAGCGGCCGGAAGACCGGCGCATCGCAGCGTGTAGATCGCCATCCCGGTCGCGTAGCCGTCGGACCTCGCCAGGAGCGAGGTGTCAGGGGTCCCGGGCGGCCGCGCAGGCCTTGCGGCCGTGCTCCACCTCCAGCCACCCATCGTCCACAGCGACCAGCCCCCGTCGTCCCGCTGGGCCTTCCGTATCTCCGCGACGAGGGCCTCGCGCTGCGCGGGCGCGATCAAGTCCTTCCATCGTGTCGACGCCAGCAGCAGCCACGCCCGGTTGAAGAGATTCTGTGCGCGATACCGCTCGGTGAGATAGCGGCGCAGCCTGTCGATGCCGGAAGCCGCTAGAGGCTCTTGGCTGGTGAACGAGCCGGACGCGCTCCCGACCGCCAGCGCGGCCAGAGTGGCGCCAAAGTAGACGGCATCAGCGCTCTCGAACGGCTCCAGCCCGAAGTCCAGCCAGTCCCACGCGCCGTCAGGGCGCTGGGTTTGCCACAAGCGGCGGAAGGCACGCCGAACCGAGTCCCGGGCCTCACTCCGTTCGGGCTCGGTGTCCGAGCTCGCCAGGATCAGCGCGTTGAGGACCGCCTCAGTGCCTCGTGACTCAGCCTTCTTGGCTTCGTCGAAGTCGTAGTACGGCTGGTGAGCGTCGTACGTGTCGACACGCCGGATGACGTCCCCGAGCAGCCGCACCTCCTGCGGCGTCGGCGCCCCCACGTGCATCGCCCGCCTCAGGCCCGGCCGTGCCAGTGCATACGGAACGACCGTGTGACACGAGACGCACGTCGTCTCGCTTTGACCGGCCCGCAGCTTCGTGGCCGTCGCGAACCACACGTCCATCCGTTCGTCCAGGTACATCGCGGCCGCCTCTCGATTCCAGCCGCCTGGCCCTGCCCGGACGTTCGGCGCGCCGACCGCGCCGGCGGTAAGTCCGGCGACGAACGCGGCCACGATCGCAATCCGGCGGCGCCTGTCGAGCATCACGGCGGCCGACCTCCTCGGACACTCAGAATAAATATGGTCGGGGTGAGAGGATTTGAACCTCCGGCCCCCTGCTCCCAAAGCAGGTGCGCTACCAGGCTGCGCCACACCCCGTCGGCCAGCGCGCGTTCGAGTCCGCTCGGCTCCGACTATATCACCCGCGGAGAAGCCGCCTGACCGTCTCGAGGGCTCGGCCGCGATGGCTCACTCGCGCCTTGTCCTCGTCGGAGAGCTCGGCGAACGTCCGGGCAAGCGGCGGATAGAAGAACAGCGGATCGTATCCGAAACCGCCATTCCCCCGCGGGGCCTCCGCGATCCGGCCTTCGGCCACACCTTCCACTACCTTCTCGGCGTGCGCCGGGCCCACCAGCGCGATCACGCAGCGGAAGCGCGCGGTCCGGCGCGCCGGGGGCACGCCGCGGAGCCGCTCGAGCAGATGCTCCAAGCGTCTCCGGTCGTCGAGTCCCGGCCCGCCGAAGCGTGCCGTGTAGAGCCCGGGCGCGCCTCCGAGCGCGTCCACCTCGAGCCCGGTGTCGTCGCCGAGCGCCAGCGATCCGGTCAGCTCGGCCGCGGTCCGCGCCTTCACGAGCGCGTTGTCGCCGTACGTCGCGCCGGTCTCGTCGGGAAGGCGCGCGCCGGGAACGTCGGCCAGCAGCCGGACCTCGAACGGCACGTCGCCCAGGAGTGCCTGGAGCTCGCGCCCTTTGGCGGGATTGAGCGTGGCGAGGACGAGAACCGCTCTAGAGCTTGAAGACGCGCTCGGCACGCGATTCGAGGGCGCGGCGCTGGAGCGCGACGAGGCGACGGATGCCCCCCTCGGCGATCGCCAGGAGCGCGTCGAGCCGGGCGCGGCCGAACGGCACCTGCTCGGCAGTTCCCTGCACCTCGACGAACTCGCCGGCGCCGGTCATGACGACGTTCATGTCGACCTCGGCGCTCGAGTCCTCCACGTAGTTCAGGTCGAGCACCGCCTGGCCGTGAACGATGCCGACGCTGATCGCGCCGACGCAGTCGCGGATCGCCGCCGTCGGCTGCAGGCTGGGCGCGCGCGAGATCGCGTCGGCCACGGCGACGAAGCCGCCGGTGATGGCCGCCGTGCGCGTGCCGCCATCGGCCTGGATCACGTCGCAGTCCACCCACACGGTGCGCTCGCCGATCTTGCTTCGATCGATGACGGCCCGCAGCGCTCGGCCGACGAGCCGCTGGATCTCCTGCGAGCGCCCGCTCGGCCCGCGGTTCTCGCGGGGGGTCCGCGTGTTGGTGGATCGGGGAAGCATCGCGTACTCGGCCGTGACCCAGCCCTGGCCCTGTCCTTTGAGGAAGGGCGGCACCTTGTCCTCGACCGACGCGGTGCAGATGACCTTCGTCGCGCCGAACTCCACCAGGACCGAGCCCTCCGGATGCAGGAGGAAGTCGCGCGTGATCGTGACGGGACGGAGCTGGTCCGGGGCGCGGCCGTCGGGGCGTGGCATCGCGTTAGCGCGTTCGCGTGACGGCGCGTGTCTCGGCCGCCGCCCGCGCGCGCTGGTCCCACGTGCGCTTGTACTCCGCGAGGCCGGCGAAGATGGCGCGCGCGATCTCGTCCCGGTACTTCGTGTCCTTGAGCTTGCGCTCTTCCCTGGGATTCGTGACGAAGCCGATCTCGAGCAGGATCGCCGGCATCGCCGCGCCGCCGAGCACGTAGAATCCGGCCTGTTTCACGCCGCGGCTCGAGATCCTCAGAGTCTGCGTCATCGAATCGTGGACGACCTCGGCCAGCCGCGAGGACTCAACCTGGAACTCGGATTGCGCGAGGTCCCAGAGAATCGCCTTCACGATATCCGCCTGGGCGGCTCCGCGTCCGGCCGGCTGCTCGAGCTGGACCGCACTGTTCTCGAGCGCCGCCACCTGGCGCGCCGCGCTGTCCGTCGCCTCCGACGACAGGAAGTATGTCTCCACCCCGTCGGCCGCCGCTTCGCGATGCGCGTTGGCGTGGATCGACACGAACAGGTCGGCGTGCTGTCGGTTGGCGAAGCTCGTCCGGTCGCGCAGGGTGACGAAATTGTCCGAGTCGCGCGTCAGGAGCACCTTGAGCCCCAGGCGGGCCTCGACGAGCTTGGCCACGCGGCGGGTGACGTCGAGCACGAGGTCCTTTTCCATGAGGCCGCTCGGCCCGGTGGCGCCCGTGTCGTGGCCGCCGTGACCGGCGTCGAGCACGATCGTCTTCAGCGGGGCGATCTGCTCCCGGCTCTCGCGTGTGCCCGGGTCCACCGGCCGGGAGACGTCGAGCACGATGCGCGGGGGATCGGCCAGGGTCATCGCGCGGAGCGTCCCGGCCGCGCCCTCGTAGACCACGCGCAGGATCCCGTCTGCCCCGGCGCGATCCAGGCGCACTTCAGCGATGAGCCCGTCGCCGATCTCCTGGGCGTTCGTCCCGCTCCCGAGGCCGACCAGCCGCACGCGCGCTTCCTTGGGCCCGCTCGACTCGATGCGGTGAGTGACGGCCGCCGATGTCTCGACGACGATACGCGTGAATGACGGATACGATCTGACCCTGACGTCCTCCAGGCCGACCTCGACCGCCGCGGCCGCCAAGCGCGAGGCCACCGGGGCGATCGGCGCGCTCGCCAGGAGCGCGGGGACGACGCGACCGAGGAAGGACTCGGGCACCAGCCATACCCCGCGCTTCACCCGCACCGGGGCGTCGAGCACAACCGGCTTTCCGTTGACCAGCACCTGCGACCAGTTCCGCGTGAGCGTGACGACCTTGCCCCCGGCGCGTAGCTGCGCTCGCGTGCTCGCCGGGGTCGCGACGACCTGCGCCGGCGGTGTGCCCTTCGTCTGGATCGAGGCCGCCACCCGGGTCAGCTCGACGTACGGGCGCCCGTCGTGCGTGACAATGGGCAAAGGCGGCACCGCCCAGCCCGCCGAGGCGAGCACGAGCACGAGCAGGACACCGGCCAGACATCTACAGCTCATCGGGAGCCAATTCTAACAACGGACCGCGCAGGGGAAAGTCTTTATGATCGGGGGGGATCAGGGGCCCTGGACTGGCGCGGCCGCATTGCGGCGAAGGCCACCAGCCCGATCGCGACCCAGGCGGCCTCCCGCAGGCGCCGCACGAGGCTGAAGGAGATCGCCGTGGTGGCCGAGAGCCCGAAGGTGGCGGCCGTGGCCACGAAGCCGCCCTCGAGCACGCCGAGGCTGGCCGGAACCAGGAAAGTGGCGACCTTGATCCCCGTGGCGAACGCCTCGATCACGGTCGCGGTCGCCAGCGACACCTCTCTCCCGAGAAATTTCAGGATGAGCCACGTCTCGACGGAGCCCAGGAACCAGGCGACGAAGTGGAACCAGATTGAGAGGCCGAGCCGCCCCGGGGCGGTCCGGTAGAACCGGCCGAGCGATTCGTCCACGCGCCCGAGCATCTCCTGCACCCTCGCCGGGCGAATTCCGACCCGCTCGAGCAGCCGCCCCGTCCAGCCGAGCATGCCGCGCGTCTGGACCAGCACGAACAGGCCGAGGGCGATCGCTTCGATCACCAGGAACCAGAGCATGGCGTAGAGGAGCGCCGTCCCGGTCAGTCCCGTCTCCCACGCCACGACCACCCCCACCAGGAAGAACAGCCCCTGACCCAGGGTGATCGTGGTCTTCGCGACGATCACCGACGCGAGGGTCGCGTCGAGCGGCGCGTACCCGCGGAGCAGCCAGGCCTTGACGGCCTCGCCGCCCACGGCGGCGGTCGGCGTCGTCATGTTGAAGGCCTCGCCGGCGAGCCGGGCCCACGCCAGCGCGCGGAACGGGACGGCCTCGCGCAGGAAGGCGTAACGCCAGCCGAGCGTGTCGAAGAGCGCGACGAGCACGGCCGGGAAGAAGAGAACGACGCCGAGCCGCCAGTGGAGATCGGCAATCGACGCGAGCACCACCGCCGGGTCGTTCTGGGCGACCAGCGCCGCGAGCAGCGCCACACCGAGCACGAGGAGCGAGACGCGGAAGTAGCGCAGCTCAGCTTTCCCGGTAGAGGATGAGCGACATACCGATCAGGGTGAATGCGAGCGGCCAGATCCGACCCGGCAGCCGCCCGGCCGACGGCAGGCGCAGCTCGAGCCAGCGCGCCCAGCCCGTGATCATGGCCAGGAGCCCCAGTGGCACGTGCGTGATCTCGATGAGGTACTCCTCCTTCAGGTTCAGCCCCGCGTGCGAGTGCGTGAGGAGGAGCCCGCCGCCGACGGCGCAGAGGAGCGGAAAGACGAGCGCCGCACCGTGCACGCGCACGCGATCCGTCCGGACGAGCCACTCGAAGACGCCGAAGGCGACGACCAGCAGCACGAAGATCCGATGCTGGAGCACCTCGGGATACCGCATGCTCTCCAAGAAGCCGAGCGGCCCGAGCGGCCAGGCGCCGGGGTCGTTGCGGACGAGCAAGAAGCCCGCGAGGCCGAGGAACACCAGCGGCCAGTGGCGCGTCCAGCGGACTCGACCGGTGGCGTGCACGAGGGCCAGCAACCCCATGACGAGCACGAAGATACCGGCCCAGTGATGATTGAACTCCGACCACGCGCGGTCAGCGTCCGTGCGCGGCGCGTTGCGGTCGTCCACCGGCATGTCCGCGATCCTCGGCGAGGTGAAGACAGGCCAGCGCGGCGTGAATCGGATGCTGACCTCGGCGAACGAGGCGCGGTCGGCCACGACGTCACTCGCGGGGGGCAGCGACGTCAGCGAGGCGGCGATGAACAGGACCGTCGCCCCCAGGCCGAATTCGACCTCGACGAAGCGCCGAAGCCGCGGGATCGAGACGCTCGAGCCTTCCGGCAGGCGTCGCACCGCGACGAAGTTCGCCGCGCCCAGGACGACGAGCCCGGCGAGCACCGCGCTCTTCGTGAGAATCATGCTGCCGTACGAGGTGCCCAGGAGCGCGCTCGCGCCGTCGACGTAGGACAGGCTCAGCCCCACCCCGGCGACGATCAGAAGCGCCACGGACGCGAACGCCGTCGCCGAGAACCGCTTGAGCAACGCCGCCGACCACCCGGCCTCGGCGCGTGTGGACGCGACGAGAGTCAGATGAAGAAGGCCGCCGATCCACACGCCGGCGGCGAGCTGGTGCAGCGCATCGAGGATCAGGAGCCCGGCTCGCGGCCCGAGGCGGCCGGCGGCGTGACTCGTCCACGCGCTGCCGACGCCCAGGAGCACCGTGAGCGCGGCGAGCGCGATCCACCAGCGCCGCCGATCCGGGTGCCTCGCCAGGACCAGGCACCCGACCACGAGCCCCGCGCAGGCCAGGATCCGCACGGCGCCGGCGCGGAAGAAGCTCGTGCGCGCGACCTCGGCGATGGGCCAGCCGGAGCCCGCCTCGGCGAGGACCGAGAGCTGGACCCCCAGGGAGAGCAGTTGCGCGGCGGCGACGACCGCCACCCCGATGGCCGTCAGCGCGAGACTTCTCGCCAGGCGCGAGCGAGCGGGCGCGCCTTCCGGGAGCGTTGGACGCAGCTGCATCAGCGCGAAGAGCACGCCGCCGATGGCGACCGCCTGCCCGCACAGGGCTAGCCCTCGGAGAAGGACCTCGACGAACCCCGCCACCGCGAGCTCAGGCGCGCCGCCGCGCCCCGACCCAGAGAAGGAGACCGAAGAAGATTGGCGTTCCGATGGACGCCAGGATCAGGAACACGTGGGCCTTCCCAAAGGCCGACAGGGCGATCACCAGATAGATGAAGTCGCGGTGGGAGAACGCCTCGGCGAAGCGCGCGATCCAACTGGCGTCGGCACCGACGGCCGTGTCCAGCATGATGGCGCGCGACTGGCACGCCGCGGCGCCGAGCGTGGCGACGACCGTGACCGCGCCGAGCGCGAGCGGCCACGTCGCTTCCTGGGCAAGGCTCAGGCCGAGCGCCATGCACGCGAACACGCCGACGTGGACGACGTTGTCGCCCCAGAAGTCGAGGACGGCGCCGCGGGACGACTCCATGAACTTGAGCCGCGCGAGCTCGCCGTCGCAGCCGTCGAGGATCGAATGGGCCAGGAACAGGAGCGCCCCGGCGAGCTGGTACACGGGCGACGACGACAGGAAGAATGAGGCGCCGACCAGCCCGATCGCTACGCTCACGAGTGTCATGACGTCGGGCGTGACGCGCGTGACCGCCAGCCGGCGCGTGATCGCCAGCGAGATCTTCCGCTCGAAGTGGCGCGACATGAAACCCTCGCGCTGCTTGATCAGGCTGCGCAGGAGCCACGCTTCCGCCCTCTTGGCGTCGGCCGTCTCCGTCATCGGAAACCGCCCGGTCTCGTCGACGTCGAGCTTGGCCTCGTCGAACCGGCCGCGCAAGGTCGCCAGAAGCTCGCCGACGTCCCGGCACCGCACCGCGGCTTCGAGCACGCCCGCGGGATCGTCGGTATCGACGACCGCGGCCAGCTGTCCGTCGGCGTAGAGGCGCTCGGGCTCGATCTCGGCCTCGCGAAGGGCGCGAAGCCATCGCGGCTGGGGCACCACGTTCGCCGGCAGGATCACGATCCGCCGCCGCGAGTCAGGCAGGCGCGCGCCGCTCAGGGCGCCGGCCGCCGTTCCGCCGAGCAGGCGCTCGGCGTCGCCATGGCTAATCTGGACCAGGACGCGCGAGAACCCGGCGCGCGAGCCGGCAAGCACGATCCGGCGCAGCAGCGGAAGCCCGGCCACCACGATGCCCGGCGACACGCTGGTGGCCGTTCCGGGCTCGGGCGGCACGACCAGCAGCAGGCTTTCCGCCGACCGGACGGACACGGCGACCGCGGTCGTCAGATCCGGGCTCCCGCGACGGAGATCTCGCGGCCTTTCTGTCGACTCGACTCGCGCGCCGCGTGCTCGAGCGCCACGCAGAGCCGCGCCTCGGCGAGGTTCACCCCGCGCGGCGCTGCGCCGGTCGTCTCGGCGAGGAACTGGCTCGCGACCGCGGCGAACCAGTCCGGGTGATGCGAGCCGTCCGACATCGGCGGCGGACACGGCCAGGAGGCATCCGCGGCGGGCCCGCCGCTCTTCAGCACGAGCGTGTCGTCGTGCAATTCGAGCATGCCCGCGCTCCCGCCGACCTCGGCCCAGTTCCGGCGGACCTCGGACGCCCACGTCAACAGGATCTCGGCGGTCGCCCCGGCGTACGTCACGCGAACCGTCGCGGTGTCCTCGACGTCCCACGCGGCGTACCGCCGCCGCTCGAGCCGGGCGCTCACCGACAGCGGCGGCTGGCCGACCCAGCGTTGAACGACATAGAACACGTGCCAGCCGTGATCGGAGAGGACGCCGCCGCCCGCGATGGCCGGATCGACGCGCCAGTTCCCGGTGCGCTCGTCGCCGGCCGCGGCCGGCCGGGTACGCAGAGTGTGCCAGATCACGTGCTCGACCCGGCCGATCCGGCCGTCCCGGATCAGCTCCGCCGTACGGCGCACGATCGGAGCGTGGTGCCAGTTGTGGACGGTGTGGAGCACACGTCCGGTCTTCTCGGCCAGACGCGCCAGCGGCGCCAGATCGTCGGGGGCGCTGACGAGCGGCTTCTCGCAGAGCACGTGCCGGCCGCGCTCGAGCGCCAGGCGGATCAGCGGCGCGTGACTGCTCGGCGGGGTGCAGATGTCGACGAAGTCCACGGCGGCCTCGGCCAGGAGCTCGGCCGGGGTCGGGTACCAGCGGGCTGTGGGCGCATGGGCCGAGACGAGGGCCTGCTGCTCGGGCCGCGCATCGGTGACCGCGACGATCTCGACGTCGCGCCGGCGGCGCCAGCCGGGCAGGTGGCCGTGAAGGGCGACGTTGCCCAGGCCGATGATCGCGCCGCGCTGCATCCTATCGGAGCCCGTGATCTCTCACGACCACCTCGAGCGCCTCGTCCAGGATCGCGAGCCCCGCCAGCGCCGTGTCCTCTTTGATCGTGAGCGGCGGGTTGATGCGGACCGACGGCGTGTAGGTCATCGCGACGAGCCCACGGCGGAGACATTCCTGGTAGAGCGCCTGCGTCACCGTCTTCGGGAGCGGCTCCTTCGTCGTCCGGTCGCGCACGAGCTCGATGCCGAGCATGAGGCCGCGCCCGCGCACCTCGCCGACGCACCGGTACTTCTCCTTGAGCGCCTCGAGCCGACCGAGCATCACCTTGCCGACGCGCTCGGCGTTCTTGACCAGGTCTTCCTTCAGGATGATCTCGAGCGCGGCGAGGCCGGCGGCCGAGGCGAGCGGATTACCCCCGTAGCTGGACGAGCTGGCGCTCGGGTTCGACCACGGCTTCGCGGCCGTGAGCGCGTCGGTCGAGATCACGCACGCGAGCGGAAAGCCGCCGCCCACGCCTTTGCCGACCGTCATGATGTCAGGCACCACGCCCTCGTGGTCCGAGCCCCACATGGCGCCGGTGCGGCCGAAGCCGGTGATCATCTCGTCCGCGATGAACAATGCGCCGTGCTCTCGCGCGATCCCGGCCACCGCGCGCAGGAATCCCTCGGGCGGGATGACGTTGCCGGCGGTGCCCTGCATCGGCTCGACGATGATCGCGGCGATCTCGCCGGCCGTTTGATAGCGGATGACGTCGCGCACGAAGTCGGCGCAGGCGATCCCACAGTCCGGATACTTGAGCTTGAGCGGGCAGCGGTAGCAGTCAGCGTAGGGCGCGAGATGGCGGCCCGGCATGAACGGCCCGAGATGGTGCTTGAACTCGCTGCCGAGCAGCGGCAACACGCCGCCGGTCTTGCCGTGGAAGCCGCCCCAGAACCCGAGCACCTCGGCCTTTCCGGTGGCGGCGTGAGCGAGCCGCAGCGCGGCTTCCACCGCTTCGGCCCCACCCGAGAACATCTGGATGCGCGTGAGCCCCTCGGGCGTGACCGAGCCGAGCAGGTCGAGGAACTTGGCCCGCGTCTCGGTCGTGAAGCTGCCGAAGGTGAGCCGCTCGACCTGGTGCTTGAGCGCCTCGACGTAGTGCGGGTGGCAATGGCCGATGCTCCCGACCGCGATGCCGGCGATGAAGTCGATGTACTCGTTGCCGTCCTCGTCGATCAGGGTGCAGTCGACCCCGCGCGCCATCGCGAGCCCCGCGTAGAGCGAGAACCCCTGGGAGCCGGAGGCGAGGTGCTTTCGTTCCTGAGCGACGATCTGCTGCGAGCGCGGTCCCACCTCACGTCGTTTGGTCAACGCTTGCCTCCCGAGAATCGAAGGGCCAGGTACGACGCGATCGCCGCAGACGCCTCGTCACGGTAGAGCGCGAAGCTCGGCCATGCGTTCACGTCCAGGAGCACCAGCTGGCCCGTCGCCGTCGCGATCGCATCGCCGCCGTACACCTCGAGACCGAGCGCGGCCGCCGCACGGCGGACGAGCCGAGCGAGCTGACGCTGATCCAGCGGATGGCCGGCGAGCTTCTGGTCCTTGTGATAGAACCAGCGAAACCAGGGCGGCTCGCGATGCGGGCCGCCGCCGGCGCCGATGCCGTAGAACTTGATCAGGTCGCCCTCGACGTGCGGCTGGAGGACGGCGCGCTCGATGCCGCGCACGGCGAGCCCGCGGAGCGCGGTCTCGACGTCGCCGGCGGCCGACGCGAGCACGACGTCGCCTTCCTGCGTGTTGTGGACGTCGCCGCGCTTCACCCAGACCGGCAGCGAGCACGGCTCGGGGGCCTCGCTCGTGGCGAGGACGCGGCTCGGGATGAACGGCACGTTGGCCTCGTCGAGCACCGCGATCATCCGGTCACGATAGGTGTTGTGCACGGCCCGCGGCGTGTTCACGTGGGGCACGCCGCCCACCTCGAGGGCACGAAGCCGCTCGAGCACCTCCAGACGCTCGCACATGAGGAAGACGAAGCGCGGCCAGCTGTCCGCGTTCTCAGTGACCTCGTCGGCCGTCTTGAGCTCGACGTGGAAGCCTTTCGCTTCCAGGTGCTTGCCGGTCAGCCTCAAAATCTCGGTGTCGTCGGACTCTCGGCCCGGCGAGTGGGTCGCCTCGCGAAAGATTCCCCAGCAGACTCTGCTCACTCGGGGCCTCCTCGATTCGATCTATGATACCCGGCCCGCCAAGGCGAGCGTCTCGGCAAGTGCCACGTCGTCGGCCCGATCCACGTCCACGACCTGTTCGATGATCTCGCCGTACAGCGGCGCGCCCGAGCGCGCCAGCCATTGCAGAAAGTCGCGCAGCCGGCCGAGGCCAGCGGGCGGCGGCACGGCACGGACCGATTCGGGCACCAGGTACATGCCGGCGGTGACGAGATGGCCCGTCGCGCCCCCGACCTCCTCGATTCGGCCGTCGGCCGCCATCACGACGCGCAGCGGCGTCTCGTCGGCGATCAGCGGCGTGACGGCCAGGACGGTCGCGCCGAGCGGGCGTCGGGCCGCGGCCTGCACCAACCGCACGAAGTCGGACTCGAGGCACCACGCGTCGACGGTCGTCACGAGCATCCGGCCGCCGGGATGCCGTCGGATCACCTCGCCGAAGCTCTCCAGCGACGACTGCGTCGTCTTGACGATGAACTCGACGTCGAGATCGGGGAAGCGGGTGCGGACCCAGTCGACGCACTCGCGCTCCCGCTCGTTCACGATGATCGCGAGCGGACCAACGCGCGCGGCGCGAAGATTGCGGATGGTCGACTCGATCAGCGGCACGCCGGCGACCGGCACCATCGGCTTGGGCATCGCGAACCCGCCCTGGCGCAGCCGGCTGCCCTCACCCGCAGCGATGATGCCGCCCGCGAACACGCTCACAGCAGAATCGTCTCCAGCTCCCGGAGCGAGCGGATCTGCCGATCGTCGCGGCAGCACGGCTTCGCCGGCGGCGACTCGGCTCCGACGAGCCAGATGTGGCGCATACCGACGCCGCGCGCGCCCGCCATGTCCCGCGGCAGCGAATCGCCGACGAAGGTGGCCGTCGCCGCGGAGGCGCCGAGGGCGTCGAGTGCCAGCTGGAAGATTCGCGGGGCCGGCTTCGTGCATCCAACCTCGGCCGAATCGACGAGCACACCAAACAGTGAACGAATACCGGCATCGTCGCACACCTGCGCCAGGTTTCCGTAGAAGTTGGAGACGATGCCGAGTCGATAGCGCCGGCCGAGCTCGCGGAGCAGCGGCGTGTTCGCGTCGAGGGCGTGCCGCGCGTCGCTCAGGAACCGCCGCGCGACGCGATCGGCGATCGCCGGATCGCAAAGCTCGAGCGCTGCGGCGACGCCCGCGGCGAGCCGCTCGACCGTCGCCCGGAACGAGGTCGTCGCCGGCAAGGCGCCGACCAGCGCGTCGTCGGCCGCGTAGTAGGCTGGGTCGAAGCGGTCGCGGGCGACGACGGCGCCCTCGTCGCGGAACAAGCGGCCCATCCGTTCTTTCCAGGGAAGCCCGTCGGCGTCCAGCGTTCCGCCGAAGTCGAACAGCACAGCAGCGCGGTCGTTCGCGATCAAAAAAGAATCAGTGTCGTCGTGAGTTGGCGGAGGCGGGCGTAACCAATTGGAGCCGTCGCCCAGCTTCCTTTATATGTGAGTTATATGTGAGTCTCATCCACACTGTACCATCATTTCTCTATCTGCAAATCGCTGAGAAAACTGACAAATTGCATCGCCTCGGGGCAGGACCGCGGGAAAAATGTTCCACTCGGCCGTCACCGCGGCCGTCATTCCTGCATCCAAAGACCTGTACGGAGGCGGCTCTTCGCGAACATCAGAGAGGGGCGACGTGGATGATCAGGAGGTCCTCGATCGGATCAACGAGCTGGCGCGCGAGGAACACGAGCTCTGCGACCGTGAGTCTCACGGGATCGTGACCGACTGTCGAGGGCTACACGGCGTGAGCCGCCCGGTGCGCTAGCGAGCGGGCGAGAGCTTCGCCCACAGGGGGCCGGTGCTGGCGCAGCCGACCAGCGAGGCCGCGACGCAGGGGGTATCTACTCAGCTTCCACAGGCACCACGACGACGTCCAGGCGCCGATCTCCTCGGATCACCCCGATGGTGAGCTCGTCGCCGAAGCGCCGGCCGACCAGCATGCGATGCATGTCGTCCACCGTACGGACGGCGCGATCGTCGAGCGAGACGACCAGATCCCCTTCGCGCAGCCCGGCGAGCGCAGCCGGGCCGCGGGGGACGACCGACGTGATTTCGACGGCATGAGCCTGCGACAGCGCGTAGCGCCGCGCGACCAGGCGGTCGATCGGTCGCGTCTGTCCGACGATGCCGAGATACGCGCGACGAACGTGGCCGTGCGCGAGCAGCTCACTCACCACGCGCTTCGCGGTGTCGATCGGGACGGCGAAGCTGATGCCCTGGGCCATCGCAATGATGGCCGTATTGATCCCGACGACTCGCGCCCGCGTGTCCACCAGGGGCCCGCCCGAATTGCCGGGATTCAGCGCGACGTCCGTTTGGATGACGTTCTCGATCAGCCGTCCAGTGGCAGTTCGCAGCGATCGACCGATGGCGCTGACCACGCCGGCCGACACGTCGACTGAAACCCGAACGGGTTCCCGATGGCGACGACGAGTTGCCCGGCTCGGAGCGACGCCGACTCGCCTAGCTCGGCGGTCGGCAACCCGGACCCCTCGGCCCGGATGACTGCCAGATCGGTCGCGGGGTCGCTCCCGACAAGCGTCGAGCCCAGGGCGGATCCATCGGTCAGCGTGACGCCAAGGTCGATGGCCTCGTGCACCACGTGGCTGTTGGTCAGGACGTACCCGTCGGGCGTGAAGATCACACCGGATCCGGCGCCGACGACGCCCGCCCCCTTGCGCGACCCGCGGCCGGCCACAATGCTCACGACCGCAGGGCCGACGCGCTCCACGACCGTGACGACCGCCCGCGAGTACGAGTCGAGCAGATCGCGATCGTCGAGGCCGCTCGAGTGGTCGACCGCGGTCGGTGCGGTGGCGTCAGCCGACTCGTCGATACCCGCACCAACCAGTCGAACGTCAATCATCGGCCATCCCCCCCGGTACCTGGGTGATGCTCGGGGAGGCTTCGAGGATTCGTCTGAGTTGTTGGTGGAGGCGGTGGGAATCGAACCCACGTCCGGAAACCCTCAGCCGCAGGCGTCTACGTCGATAGTCGATCTACGCTACTGCTTCTCGCCGCGCGGCACTCCGATCGACAGGATCACCGCGCGGCCAGCCTCAAAAGTCTCGCCCCTCCCCTGAGGCCAGGTTCGGAGCCAGCCACCAGAATATGACGCCCGTTCCCGAACCCTGATGGCTCGATCCGGCGGGCGCTGACGGGTGTTAGGCCGCCAGGGCTAGCTGTGTGTCGGCAGCTATACCGTTCTCTCTTATTAACGAGGGGAGAGAAACCTCGAGACGCAGCCTGGACCTCACTGATCCCCGTCGAAACCTGTCGCCCCCTTTGAAACGATCCGATTTACCAAGAGTATAGCACCTACCAGGCACCGCGTCGGGCGGCGCGGGCGGTCTTGTCCATCTCGCGACGAACCTCCCGCTCGCGCAGCGCGGCCCGCTTGTCGTGGAGCTTCTTGCCGCGCGCCAGGCCGAGCTCGACCTTGGCCCGGCCGTCCTTGAAATAGAGGCGGAGCGGAACGAGCGTCAGACCGCGCTCGCTGATCTTGCCGCTGAGCCGCGCGATCTCCCTTTTATGAAGGAGGAGCTTCCGGTCCCTTTCGGGGTCGTGGTTGGCGTCCGTCCCATGGCTGTAGGGATTGATATGGCACCCGAGGAGCCAGCCCTCCCCGTTCCGGACCGACGCATAGCTGTCCTTGAAGCTGACCTGGCCTTCACGAAGCGACTTGACCTCGGTGCCGCGGAGTACCAGCCCGGCCTCGACCGTCTCGAGGATCTCGTACTCGTGCCGCGCGCGACGATTGGTCGCGATCGGACGGTCGCCCGAGGCCTTGCTGGCTTGACTTACC
>Ga0209470_1001451_pt1 | contig 17605 bp, 18 predicted proteins | sample GraSoiAngelo_125_FD_185882 | JGI IMG/M metagenome (GOLD analysis project Ga0209470, IMG submission 185882) | Grasslands soil microbial communities from the Angelo Coastal Reserve, California, USA - 14_0927_05_40cm (SPAdes) (version 2) | ecosystem: Environmental > Terrestrial > Soil > Grasslands ... | reverse complement strand
CCGCGATGTGTCGAGCCGCGTCATCCGCACGAGGCGACCGGGTGAGAGCGCGGGGAGGATCGCTTCAGGCGACCACGCGATGCGCCAGACGGCCTTGTCCTTCTCGCCGACTATGACCAGCGAGAGCGTCGTGCTGCGTCTCACGTCGCCCACGCGCATCGTGTGGAACGTGACGTCGAGCGAGACCGTCGCGCTCCGTGGATCCGGCGAGCCGTTCGGCAGCTTCTGGCGCGTCGACGGTCCGGTCGTCGCCACGAGGGAGCGGAGTGTCATCTCTTCGGCGATGCGTGGCAGCCGATCGAGGAATCCTTCGGTGCCAACGCGTTGGCGCGACTCGTCGGTGAGGAGATCCCACATCTCCTGGTAATTGCCCTTCGTCCACGCCTCCGCGTACTGCTTCGCGACCGGATCCGGCGACGGCGGTACCGCTTCGCACGCCGTGGCGACGGCGAGCGCGGCGTAGAGGAGCGGGATCAGGGAGCGCAAGGGTTAGTAGCCGGCCGCGTTGCCCTCGCGGCGAGGATCCGCGCCACCGCTGAATACGCCGTTCTCGTCGATCGCGATCGCCTGCGCACCGCCGGTCACCTCGGCCCAGTCGCCGACGAGCGCGATCTCGTGACCCTTCGCCGCGAGTCGGGTGCGCGTCTGCTCGCTGAACCGGTTCTCGATCTTCAGCGCGCGACCCGACTCGTGATACCAGCGCGGCTCCTCGATCGCGCGCTGCACCTCCATGCCGTGATCGATGAGCGCGACGGCGAGCTGGAAGTTCGTTTGCACCTGCGCGTGGCGCCCGGGCGTGCCGAACACGAGGCGCGGCGTGACGCCTTCGAGAGCCATGACCGTGTTCAGCGTATGGATCGGCCGCTTGCCGGGCGCGAGCGCATTCGGCGACGCGGCATCGAGCGAGAAGCCGGTGAGACGGTCGTTGAGCATGATGCCCGTGTCGGGGACCATACACGCGGCGCCGAACTCGCTGAACACGCTCTCGATGAGCGAGACGGCGTTGCCGTCGCGATCGACGATCGCCATGTAGGTCGTGTCGGTCGCGAGCGCAGCGAGAGCTCCGGCTTCGGTGCGTTCGCTCGCCTTCGCCGGTATCGCGCGGCGCCGCGCGCTCACGAACGGACCATCGAAGAGCCGCTCGACGTCGAAGCGAACCTGCCGCGGATCGCCCGAGTACGCGTCGCGGTCCGCGAACGCCATCTTCTTGATCTCGACCATCTGATGCACGAGGTCGGCGCTGCCCCAGGCGTACTCCTTGGGGTCGAGCCCCTCGGCGATCGCGAGCTCCTCGAGCAGGACGTGACCCTGCGAGACGGGCGGCTGCCCGAAGACACGCAGGCCGCGATATGGAACGGCGATCGGTTCGGGGCGATCGGTCGAATGGGCGCCGAGGTCGTCGAGCGCGATGTGACCGCCGAGCGCTGCCACCGCGTCAGCGAAGCGGGCGCCGAGATCGCCGCCGTAGAACGCGGCGACGCCGTGCGCCACGACCTCGCGGAGGGTCTGCGCGAGATCGGTCTGCTGCAGGATCTCGCCGGAGCGCGGAAAGCGACCGCGCGGACCGAAGACGCGCGCGCATTCCTCGTCGAGGCGCGCGCCGCTGTCGACGAAGCCTTCGGCGAGACCATCGCTCACCGGGAACCCTTCCTCGGCGTACTGGATCGCCGGCGCGAGCGCACGTTCGAGGCCGAGCCGTCCGTGGTCGTCGATGAGGTCGGAGAATGCGGCGAGGGCTCCGGGCACGGTCGCGACGCGGGGCCCGCCGCTCGGGTAACCATCCGGGAACGAGTCGCGTTCGAGCGACCGCGGAGCCGCGCCTGAGCCGTTGTACGCCTGCACCTCGCGCGTGCGCGCGTCGTACACGAGCGCGAAGAGATCGCCGCCGATGCCGGTGCGATGCGGCTGCGTCACGGTACACACCGCCGCGGCGGCGACCGCGGCATCGACCGCGCTCCCGCCCTCGCGCAGGACCGCGATGCCCGCGGCGGTGGCGAGATGGTTGTCGGTCGCCACGAGCCCGTTCACCGAGCGGATCGTCGGCCGCGTGGTCACAGGAAGATGCTATGCGCTCGCGCGGCTCAGACCAGCAGGCCGATGACCATTCGAGCAACGAGTGCGGCAGCGGATGCGATCAAGAGACCAAGACCGAGCGAGCGGTTCGGACGAGGCACGAGCGGCATCAGGGCGAGGGCGAGCGCCGCGAGCGGCCAGTGCGGGCTGCCATCGGTGAGGAGCGCGCCGAAGAGCACGTAACCGATGGCGGCCCACGCGACGACCGCCGCGCCTTCGAGCAAGACGACGGCCGCGCACACCGCAGCCGCGGCGACCGCGCCCCAGAGCACCAGTTCCGCCGCGCCGAGACCGACGGTCCCGTCGGTCTCGCTGAACGCGAACACACCCATGATCAGCGTGTCGATGCCGGCGACCAGTGCCTTCGCTCGTCGGGACATTGGCGCAGGCTAACCGAGGATCGCAGTTACGCCCGCATCACGCTTTCGGAGTGAGTCGCACCACCGGGATCTCGCGATCGGTCTGCTGCCCGTATTTGCCATAGCCGGGCGCGAGGGCGACGATCCGCTTCCACGCGCGTTCGCGCTCTGCCCCATGCAGCGACTCGGCGCTCACCGCGAACTTGTGGCCGTCGACCTCGATCGCGGCTCCGTCGGGCAGGCGCGCGAGATTCACGTACCAGGACGGATGCGCTGCGGCGCCGGCATTGGACGCCACGACGAGCCGCGACCCGTTGCCGCGCTCTTCATCGGGAAACCAGCCGAGCGTCGTTTCGCGGCGGCGGCCGGTCTTCGCGCCGGTGGTCGTCAGGAGGAGCAGCGGTCGGCCCTGCACCCGCATTCGGCGACCGAGAAGCCGGAACATCGCGATCTGCATGAAGCTGAATATCGCTGCGATCCACGGCGCCACCTTGGGGAAACCAGTGCCGCGAGTACCGCGCGGGGTCAGTCGAACGGACATGCGCACAGGTTACGCGCCAACAGTGCAATCGACGGAACGCGGTCGCGGCGTAGGGTGTACGAGACTCCGATGAGCGACACCCAGATCGTCGAGCTCGACGAGCCCGAGCCTGCCGCGGCACCTCGGCCCTGGCGCGCGGGATCGCTGACGCTATTCGCCGTCCCGGTGCTGCTCGCCGCCGCCGCGACGCTGACCCTCACCGCACGAACCGAGACGCGACCCACCCTCGCCGAGAGTCCCGCGCCAACGACCGCCCCGCGTCCCGCGGCGACGCTGCAGTTGATCGCGATCATCACCCTTCCACCCAGCACGCCATCGGTCGCGTTGACCGAATCGGGCAATCCCGAGGTCCTCGGGGACCGGCGCTGGTCATCGCCTGGGCCGGCCTACCCCGCGCGCGGCGACGTGGCCGAGGCGGTCCTGCGCGGTGACATCTACCTCATCGGAGGCACCGGGACGACCGAGGACGGGCGCAACGTCTTCCGCTACGACACGATGACCGGCTCACGGCAGCGCGCCCCGGATCTCCCGATCTCTCTGGATCACGCGATGGCCGCGACGCTCGGCGACCGGATCTACGTGTTCGGCGGATTCGTCTTCGCGCAAGCCTCGGCGCGAGTCTTCAGTCTCGGCGCGAACGACACGAGCTGGACCGAGGAGGCGCTGATGCCGCAGGGACGCGCGGCGGGCGGCGCAGTCGCCCTGGACGGACGCGTCTGGCTCGTCGGTGGCGTCGCTCTGAACGGCTCGTGGATCCCCGAGGTCTGGTCGTGGGACGGCGCCGGCCGCTGGTCGACCGGGCTTGCCCTGATGCCGACGCCACGCGACCACCTCGCCGTCGGCACGTACCGTGGAAGCATCTGCGCGGCTGGCGGCAACGGCGGTCCGCAGGCCTTCGAGTGCTACGAGCCGGCCCACAATGAATGGACGAAGCTCCGCGACCTGCGAAAGCCGGTGCTGGCCGGGCGTGCGTCCGAGGCCGGCGGATGGTTCTGGGTCGTCGAGCGCGACGTCCATGCGTTCAACGGCGACACCTGGAATTTCGCTCCACGGCTGCAGTCGCCCCGCGCCGGCGGGGCGCTCGTCACGATCGCTGACGTGCTCTATTTCGTGGAGGGCGCGACCGGGCGCCCGGCGTCGATGGAAGTGCTCAAGCTGCAGCGCTGACTGTCAGCGCGCTGGCTCCTGTCCGAGGAAGATGCGCGTGTAGCCCCATGGCTCGCCGGGCCGCAGCGGCTCGGGCGTGGTGCCGTCGAGATGCATGAGCATCGCCTGCTCGTCGCACGCGAAGCGTTTCGGGCACACCGGACATTCGGCGGCGCTCTTCTCGGGGAGCCTACCGAGACTGATGAGCGTGAATCCGCAGCGCTCGAAGAACTCAGGCACCAGGGTGAGCGCGAAAACGCGCCGGAGACCGAGCTGCCTTGCGCGCGCGACACACGCGTCGACGAGCGCCTTCCCCACCCCGCGACCGGACGTCTCGGGCCGCACCGCGAGGGAGCGGATCTCCGCCAGATCGCGCGTCAGCGTGGCGAGGGCACAGCATCCGGCGAACCCCTCATCGTCGGCGACCAGATAGTCGCCCAGGTTCTCGAGGAGGAACTCGCGCGTGCGCGACAGCATCAGGTCCTGCGCCGCATACGTGTCGATAAGCTCGCGCATCGCGTCGACGTCCTCGGCGCGAGCCGGCCGGATGCCGGGGCTCACGCGCGAAGGGCCGACCGCGCTTCGTCGATCGCCGCCCGCACGCGCTCCGGAGCCGTTCCTCCGGGTGACGATCGCGACGCGAGGGAGCGGGAGATCTCCGTCTCGGCGACCGCGGTCTCGCCGAACCGCGGATCGGCCGCGCGAAGCTCCCCAAGCGTGATCCCGACGAGGTCCTTCTTCGCAGCGAGCCGCGCGCGTACGAGGCGACCCACGACCTCGTGCGCCTCCCGGAACGGCACGCCCTGGCGCGCGAGGTGATCGGCGAGATCGGTCGCCGTCAACATGCCGCTCTCGGTCGCGCGGCGCATCGCGTCGCGGTCGAAGCGCAGACCGCCGACGACGAGCGCGAGCGTCTCGAGCGCCGGGATGATCGTGGCCGCGTCGTAAAGAGGAACGCGCTGCTCCTGCAGATCGCCGTCGTACGCGAGTGGCAGACCCTTGAGCGTCGTGAGGACCGCGACGAGGTCGCCGATGATCCGGCCCGTGCGGCCGCGCACGAGCTCGGCGACATCGGGGTTCTTCTTCTGCGGCATGATGCTCGACCCGGTCGCGTGCTCGTCGGAGAACTCCGCGAACGCGAACTCGGCGCTGGTCCACAGGACCAGCTCCTCGGCGAATCGTGACGCGTGGACCGCCGCGAGCGCGCAGACGTACACGAAGTCGGCGATGAAGTCGCGGTCCGCGACGGCGTCGATGCTGTTACGGAACGTGCGCGGCAGACCGAGGTCGTTCGCGACCACCCAGGGATCGATCGGATAAGGCACACCCGCGAGCGCGCCCGCGCCAAGCGGCGACACCGCCGCGCGCTCGCGCGCCTCGGCCGCGCGCATGCGGTCGCGCCGCATCGCTTCCACATGTGCGAGCAGATGGTGCGCGAGCGAGACCGGCTGCGCGCGCTGGAGGTGGGTGTATCCCGGCATCACGGTGTCGACCTCGCCTGACGCCCGCTCGACGAGCGAACGCGCGAGCGTGAGCAGGGCGGAGTCGAGACGATCGAGGAGCTCGACGGTGAGCAGCCGAAGATCCAGCGCGATCTGGTCGTTGCGGCTCCGGCCGGTGTGCAGCTTTCCGCCGACCGCCCCGGCGCGCGCGATCAGCACGCGCTCGACCGCGGAGTGCACGTCTTCAGCGTCGGCGGGCCACGCGAAGGTCCCCGCGGCGATCTCGGCGGCGATGCGTTCGAGCTCCTTCACCAGGGTGACCGCTTCGTCTTTCGCGATGACGCGCTGACGGCCGAGCATGTGAGCGTGCGCGATGCTCCCGCGAACGTCGTGCGCCGCGAGGCGCTTGTCGAGCTCGAGCGACGCGGTGAAGTCGCGCACCCGCGGGTCGAGGGCGCCCTCGAAGCGTCCCTGCCAGAGATCCTTCACTTGGTCCGTTTCTTCGTCTTCGGCGCCTCGAGCGCCTTCCTCGGCACGTCGAGCATCGCCTCGCTGCCCTCGCCCCAGAGCGCCTGCGTCCGCGCCTGCGTCCGCAGCGGCAGACCAAAGACGGTGATGAAGCCCTCCGAAGACTTGTGGTCGAACTGGTCGCCCTTTCCGTACGTCGCGAGCGCGGTCGAGTAGAGCGAGTGTGGCGAGCGGCGACCCGCGATCGTCGCGGCGCCGCGATGGAGCCGCACGCGGATCTCGCCGCTCACGAAGCGCTGCGTGCTGCGCACGTACGCCGCGAGATCCTGATGATGCGCCGTGAACCACAGGCCGTTGTACACGAGGTCCGCGTATTCCTGCGCCACCTTCGCCTTGAGGCGCAGCGTCTCCTTCGAGAGCACCATGTCCTCGAGCGCGCGGTGCGCGAGATGCAGGATGACCGCGGCCGGCGCCTCGTAGATCTCGCGCGACTTGATGCCCACCAGCCGGTTCTCGATCTGATCGATGCGGCCCACGCCGTACTTCCCACCGAGCTTGTTCAGGCGCTCGACGAGCTCGACGCCCTCGAGCTCCTCGCCGTCCAGGCTGATCGGCAGGCCCTCGCGGAATGCGATCACGATCTCGCTCGGCTCCGCGGGAGCCTCATCGGGATCGACCGTCCACTGGAATACGTCGCGCGCCGGAGTTCCCCACGGATCCTCGAGCACACCGGCCTCGATCGAGCGTCCCCAGAGGTTCTCGTCGACGCTGTACGGGCTCTTTTTCGTCGCCTCGACGGGGATGCCGCGCTCGCGCGCGTACTCGATCTCCTCGTCGCGCGTCATGTTCATGCCGCCGCGCATCGGCGCGATCACCTTCAGGTCCGGCGCGAGCGCGCCGACGGCGAGGTCGAACCGCACCTGGTCGTTCCCCTTGCCGGTGCAGCCATGAGCGACGAAGCGCGCATTCTCCTCGCGCGCGACGTCGACCAGCAGCTTCGCGAGCAACGGGCGGCCGAGCGCGGTCGCGAGCGGATAGCGCTCCTCGTAGAGCGCGCCGGCCTGCAGCGCCGGCCAGACGAAGAACCGCACGAAGATGTCGCGCGCGTCCTGCACGACCGCTTTGCGCGCGCCGCTCGCGATCGCCTTTTTCTGGACCCCCTCGAGATCGCGCACCGACCCGAGGTCGCCGGTGCACGTGACCACCTCGAAGCCGTGCGTCTCGCGCAGCCATGCCACCGCGACGCTTGTGTCGAGGCCGCCGGAGTACGCGAGGACGCACGTCTCTCCTTTGTGTTGCTGCGCCGTCATGCCTTCTCCTTCCGAGCCACGCCGAACGCGGTGAGACGCGTGAGCAGGGAGCGGGCATGGCGCTCCGTCGACGTCGCGACGAAGACGGTGTCGTCGCCCGCGAGCGTGCCGAGGATCTCGCTGAGCCCCGACGCATCGAGTGCCGCGCCGAGCGCGTTCGCGGTGCCGGGGGACGAGCGCAGCACGACCATGTTCGCCGCGACCGAGGCCTCGACGGGGTAGTCCTCGCTGAAGCGGCGCAGCCGATCCGTGCCGCCGCCCTGGCTCACGGCGGACGGCAGCGCGTAGATATGCGCGCCGTCACGGGCGACCTTCACGAGACCGAGCTCGACGATGTCGCGCGACACCGTCGCCTGCGTCGCCGGGAAGCCAGCTGTCTTGAGCGCGCGGACCAGCTCCTCCTGGGTCGAGAGGTGCTGCTGCCGTACGAGACGCACCAGCGCCTGCTGCCGGTGATGCTTGCGCGCGAGCCCTTCCCTCATGCCGCCGCCTCGAAGACGGTGCCCACCTGCTCGCCGGTGAGCAGCTTCTCGATCGCATCGGCGCCGCGCGCCGCGACGATCGCGGCGCGACAGCCCGCGCTCGCCGCCAACAGACACGCCTCGACTTTCGGCACCATGCCGCCCTCGATCGTCCCGTCGTCGACGAGCGTCTTCGCGCGAGCGGTGTCGAGAGACGCGATGACCTTGCCATCCTTCGAGCGCACGCCCGGCACGTCAGTCACGAAGACGAGCAGCCGCGCGCCGAGGCTGGCGGCGAGCGCGCCGGCAGCGCCGTCGCCGTTCACGTTGAGGATCTCGCCGTCCTTCTTGTCCAGCGCGGCCGGCGCGACGACCGGCACGCGCCCCAGCTCGAGAAGCTCCTCGAGCAGCCCGCTGTCGACGAGGGTCACGCGGCCGACCAGACCGAGCTCCGTCTCCTCGCGCTCGGCGCGAAGCATTCCGCCGTCGACGCCCGACAGTCCGACCGCCGGCACACCGCGCGCGATCAGCGCCGCCACGACGCGGGTGTTCGCGAGACCGGCCAGCGTCGCGAGCGCGACGTCGCGGGTCGGCGCGTCGGTGACGCGCAGTCCGCGGACGAAACGCGTCTCGAGGCCAAGACGTCCCGACCACTCGGTCGCGAGCGGACCGCCGCCATGTACGACGACCAGCGAGTGTCCTGAGTCGTTGAGCGCCGCCACGACATCAAGCGCCCCGGCTTCCTCCCCCATGACCGCGCCGCCGATCTTCAACACCACGACATCGCTCACGTCATGTACTCGGCGTTGATGCGCACGTACTCGGCGGAAAGATCGCAGCCCCACGCCACCGCGTGACCATCGCCGAGGCCGAGCGTCACCTCGATCTCGACCGCATCCGCCGCGAACAGCGCGCGCACGTCGGCATCGGCGACGACGACGGGCGCGCCATCGCGGTAGACGAACAGGGTGCCGATCCGCACGCTGGCGCGGCGGTCATCGACGCGCGCGCCCGAGCGGCCTGCCGCGGCCAGCACGCGGCCCCAGTTCGGGTCGCCGCCGTGGATGGCGGTGCGCACCAGATTCGAGTTGGTGATCGTCCGCGCCGCCAGTCGCGCGTCGGCAGCGGACGCCGCGCCGCGCACGCGCACCTCGAACACCTTCGTCGCGCCCTCGCCGTCGGCGACGATCATGCGCGCGAGATCCGCGCACACCGTGTGGATACCCTCGTCAAACGCAGCGAGATCCGAGCCCTTCGGCGACACGCCCGACGCGCCGTTCGCAAGCACCAGCAACGTGTCGTTCGTGCTGGTATCGCCGTCGACCGAGATCGCATTGAACGTCGTGTCGGCGGCATGCGAGACGATCCGTCGCAGGTCGCTGGGCTCCACGGCCGCGTCCGTCGTGACGAACGCGAGGAGCGTCGCCATGTTCGGATGGATCATCCCCGCGCCCTTCGCGACGCCGCCGATGCGGACCGTGCCCGCCGCGAGATGGACCTCCCGCTCGGTCACTTTGGGTCGTGTGTCCGTGGTCATCATCGCGCGTGACGTGTCGTCCCAGCCGCCTTCCGTCAGTGCGATCGTCGGGAGGACGGCGGCGATGCGCTCGACCGGAAGCTTGAAACCGATGACGCCGGTGCTCGCGACCGCGACCTCGTACGGCGAGCACCCGACGACGGCGGCGGCTGCTTCGGCCATCGCGATCGCATCGCGCTCGCCCTGCTCACCGGTGCAGGCGTTCGCGTTGCCAGAGTTCACAACGATCGCGCGCAGCGTTCCGCGTTCGACGTGGCGGCGCGTCACGACGCACGGCGCGGCGATGACCTGATTCGTTGTGAACACCGCGGCCGCGACGCACGGCCGCTCCGACACGATGAGCGCCACGTCCAGTCGTTCGGGTCGGCCGTGTTTCACACCGGCCTTCGCGGCGCCAGCGCGGAAACCGCCGGCGTAGGTGACGCCGCGCCCGCCGCTCATGGCCAGAGCGGCAGCGCCTCGAGACCCATCGTCTCGGGATAGCCGCGCATCGCGTTCAGGTTCTGGATCGCCGATCCGGCGGCGCCCTTCACAAGGTTGTCGATCGCGGCGAACGCGACGAGGCGCCGGTTGGGCTCGTCCACGACGGCGTGCACGAGGCACCAGTTGCTCCCCAGTGTGGCCTTCGTCGCGGGGTACGAGCTCGTGACGCGAACGAACGGCTCCTCCGCGTACGCGGTCGCATACGCCTCGGCGACGCGCGCCCCGTTCGCGCCCTCGCGCAGCGTCGCATAGCAGGTCGCGATGAGGCCGCGGGTCATCGGGACGAGATGTGGTGTGAACGTGAGGTGCGGCGCGCGTCCGGACATGCCGCGCACCTCCTGCGCGATCTCGGGCGTGTGGCGATGTTTCGGAACGCCGTACGGCCGTACGCTCTCGTCGATCGTTCCGAAGAGGTAGGCGTCGTCGACGTTGTGGCCCGCGCCCGAGACGCCCGACTTCGCGTCCACGATGATGTCGTCCTCGACGAGGTTCGCGCGCAGCGCGGGCGCGAGCGCGAGGAGCGAAGCCGTCGGATAGCAGCCAGGGTTCGCGACCACGCGCGCGGTGCGCAAACGGTCGCGCGTCAGCTCCGTCAGTCCGTAGACCGCTTCCTTCAGCAGCTGCGGCGCGGGATGCGTGTAGGCGTACCAGTGCTCGTAGTCCTTCGGATCGCGAAGGCGGAAGTCGCTGCCGATATCGATGACGGCGCGCCCCTCGGCGAGCCAGGCGGGCGCGAGCTTCGCGGCCTCGCCCGCCGGCAGGGCGGTGAAGAGGACCTCGGCGTCACCCGGATCCGCGCCCACCACGAGCGAGGCCGGCGCGGCGTGAAGATGCGGCTGCACATCGCGCAGGGGCTCGCCCTGGCGCCCGCGGGCGACCGCGGCTACGAGCCGCGCCTCCGGATGGCGCAGGAGGAGACGCGCGAGCTCGCCGCCCGCATATCCCGTCGCGCCAACGATCGCCACTCTGACCGGCATCGCCGCATATTATGCGGTGAGCCGTATATTTATGCAATTGCGCGCGAGCGGTTCGGCTAGGGAGCGAACTCGAAGGTCACCGTGACCTGGACGGTCCAGCCGCTGTTCGGCGGGCAGCAGCCCATCATCGGTAGCTGCGATGAGGAGATCGAGCGGATCGAGCCGACCTTCCTGCCAGTCGCCGCCGCGAGCGCCTCGGCGTTGGTGCGCGCGTTGGCAACCGCAGCTTGCGTTGCCTTCGCGAGGTCGGCTGCGGGCGGCTGCACCGAGCCGAAGGGCGCTCCGCCCTTGCCTGAGTTGGCGTTCACCTGAGTCGCGCCGTTCGCCGTGGCGGCGTTCATCGCCGCGATCAGCAGGCGGATCGACGGCACGTCCGCGGAGAGACTCCCGTTCAGATTGACCGAAGTGAGCGCCTGCGTCTGGCTCTTCTGGCCCGGCGCATCACCAGGCTTCGTCGGGCCGAACATCGGGTTGACGCTCAGACCCTGCAGGCGGATCCCGTCGGCGGGCACGCCCGCGTCGACGAGCGCGGCCTTGATCGCGCCGAGCCGAGAGAGCATCTCGTCGGCCGCGTTCTGCAGACCGGCCGAGTCGGCGGTCGACTGCACGCCGATATAGAGCGTCTGCCCGATGGCAAAGGGGTCGCTCGCCGACGCGGGCGCGACACCGATGCCCATCGCCGTGACGAACGCACCTTCGGCGGCGGGCGCTGCCGTGGTCGATGTGATCGGACCGGAGGCGACGGCCGGTGACACGAGGACCGCGAGACAAAGAACGGAGGCGATGAGTGCGGTGACGCGAAGAGCTTTCATGGGTCCACCTCCTGAGGGACACCGTCAGGCTGGACCACGGCGGAGGCCCACGCGTCACATTCATCGCGCGCAAGTACTACGAACGGGTTCGCAGTTGGGGAGGTTTCGTCGCCAGGTCGAACCGCTCGCCGCGCCGGGTCGAGCGCGTCAGCGGGTCGCGACCGTGATCACTATCGCGACGAGACCGATGACGAGTGCGCTCGCTGACGCTTGCCACGTCGAACCGATCAAGCCGCGATCGACGCGAGCTGCGATGCCATCCGCACGGACGCGCGAGGCGATCACTTCCGCGCTCGTCTCATCATTCGGGAACGCGAGCGCAACCTCGGCCATTGGTCTTAGGGGAAGATCCCCCGCTTCTCGATCGCGCTTGCGACGCGCTCGACCGCGACGATGAACGCCGCCTCGCGCGGCGTGCAGTCGTACACCTTCGTCTTGGCGAGCACGAGATCGCTCGCGCGGCGCATGTAGATCTCGAGACGGCGCTCGACCTCGTCCAGCTCCCAGTAGAACTGCGCGCGGCTCTGCACCCATTCGAAATACGAAACAACGACCCCGCCGGCATTCGCGAGGATGTCGGGCATGATCACGACCCCTCGGTCCGCGAGCTTGCGATCGGCGTCCGCAGTGATCGGGCCGTTCGCGCCCTCGACGATGATCTTCGCGCGGACCTCGTGCACGTTCGCGGACGTGATCTGGCCCTCCAGCGCGGCGGGCACGAGCACGTCGACGTCCATCGCAATCAGCTCGGCGTTGCTGATCTTCGAAAGACCGGGAAGACCCTCGAGCAGCCGCTTCGGGTGTCGCCGCACGTGCTCGATCGCCCCCGGGATGTCGATCCCGTACGGCGCCGCGTAGCCACCGCTGACGTCGGACACCGCCACGATCTTGCAGCCGGCCTCCGCCAAACCTTTCGCGGTCACGCTGCCCACGTTGCCAAAGCCCTGCACCGCGACGCGCGTGTTCTCCGGTAGGCGCCCCGCGCGCTTCAGCGCCTCAAGTGTGACGAACGCGACGCCGCGCCCGGTGGCTTCAGTGCGGCCGCGCGAGCCGCCGAGCTCGATCGGCTTTCCGGTCACGACTTCCGGCGAATGCTGCCCGGTCATCATCGTCACGGTGTCGACGATCCACGCCATCGTCGATTCGTCGGTGTTCACATCGGGCGCCGGGATGTCGCGCTCGGGGCCGATGATCGGCAGGATCGCCGCGGTGTATCGCTTCGTGAGCCGTTCGACCTGGCGACGCGTGAGCCTGTGCGGATCGACCGCAACGCCGCCTTTCGCGCCGCCGAGCGGCAGGTCCGTGACGGCGCATTTCCAGGTCATCAGCATCGCGAGTCCCTCGACCTCCTCGAGGGTGACGCCGGGATGGAAGCGAATGCCGCCCTTGCCCGGACCGCGCCCGGTCGAGTGCTGCACCCGGTAGCCGGTGTAGACCTCGAGCTGCCCGTCCTCGAGCATCACCGGGACCGACACGATGAGCGTGCGCTCCGGCGTGCTGAGGAACTTGTGCATGCCGGGATCGAGGTTCAGAGCGCGCGCCGCGCTGTCGAGCTGACGTAACGCCGAGTCGCGGAGCTCGTGACCTGGATGTATCGGCGCGGGCGTGCTGAGCGTCAAGAGAAGCGCTTCTCGTACATCGTGGTCGGCGCGTCGGGCACATACCCGAGGCGGCGGTTGATGCCGCGCATCGCCGCGTTCTGCTCGTCGTTCGTGGTGCCGAACAGCTTCACGCCCCGCGTACTTAGGTCGCGCAGCGCACGGAGCTTCATCGCGAGGGCGATGCCCTTTCCGCGCTCGACGCGCGCTACGCCGGTGAAGTTCGTGTATGCCGTGCCGTTCTCTTTCACCATGGTCACGCTCATGCCGACGGTGTGACCGTTGCGCAGCGCAATGATCGTGCTCGGCGGATCGATGCCGGGCCCTTCGAAGAACATCCGCTTCGCCTGCTCGAACGGTGGCGGCTGCTCCGGCATCGGAGTCGGCGAGGGGACGTCGCGCGCCATGTCCCAGATCGCCGGCAGCAGCTCGCGCTGGAACGCCTCGACATCCGACGCGTGTTCGCGGAGCAGCTCGGCGTACGTCGCGAGCCGAACACCTGCGCGCTCGGCGGTCGCGTCCGGATCGTCGAAGCCCGCCGCGTCGAACGACGGCACGTCGATATACGAGTCGATGCGCTCGTGGAAGGCGCGGTAGCCCATGGCCTCGGCGAAACGCGCGCCTTCGGGTTCGTCGCCGCGCACGGCCGCGACGAGCCGCATCGCCTTGTTCGTGCGCGCGTGGTGGGCGAGCTGCTCGAGCAGCGCCCGAGCGACTCCGCGACGGCGCCACTCGGGGGCGGTGCGCACGCCGACGCGCCACGAGCCGTCCGGCGACGCGAAGAGGCCGCCGTTGCTCGTGGAGCCGACCGCCTGGACCTTACCGCCTGTGTCTTCGACCAGCAGCACCAGGCGCAGCGGCTCGGGACTGGCGTTCTGCATCGCGCGCGCTGCCGCGGGCGACATCCACTGACTCGGCGTGGCCCAGCGGTTCTGGAACTCCACGACGCGCTCGATGTCGGCGTCCGCGCGCTCCCGCACGCGCAGCTCCGGTGGGAGACGCTTCGCGACGGCAGCGAGATCGGTGGCCACGAGGCCGCAGACTACAACCGATGAGCGACGAGGACAGCAAGTACATGCGACGTGCGCTGCGTCTCGCGGCGCGCGCCGCAGGGCGTACGAGTCCCAACCCGATGGTGGGCACGGTCATCGTTCGTGGCGACACGATCGTCGGCGAGGGATATCACCGCGCCGCGGGCGAGCCGCACGCGGAGGTGAGCGCGCTCAACAAAGCGGGCGACGACGCGCGGGGCGCGACGCTGTACACGACGCTCGAGCCATGCGCCCACCACGGCCGCACTCCGCCGTGTGTCGACGCGATCCTCGCGGCGGGCGTGCGCCGCGTGGTCGCGGCCATGCGCGATCCGGACCCGCGCACCGACGGCAAGGGTTTCCGGCAGCTGAGGGCCGCCGGTGTCGAGGTCGAGCAGGGCGTCCTCGAAGCCGAGGCCCTGCGCCTCAATGAGGGTTTCGTCAGTCGCGTGCGGCGCGGGCGCCCGTTCGTCGTCGTGAAGCTCGCGACGACCCTCGATGGCCGTGTGACCGCCCACGGCCGCCGCTACCTCGTCGGCAAGCGCGCGCTCCGTGAAGTGCACCGACTCCGCGATCGCTCGGACGCCGTGCTTGTCGGCATCGGCACGGTCCTCGCCGACGATCCAGCCCTGACGGTGCGCGAGGTGACCGGCCGCGACCCGCTGCGCGTGATCGTCGACACCGAGGCGCGCACGCCGCCGACCGCGAAGGTCGTCCGCGCGAAGGATCCGCAGCACACGGTGCTCTTTGTCGCGCGCGACGCTGATGCTCGTCGCACGAACAAGCTGCGCGAGGCGGGCGTGCTGCTCGCGACGTTGCCACGCGCCGACGGCGGCCTCGACCTCGGCGCGGCGATGCGCTGGCTCGGAGAGCATGGCGTGAACACCGTGCTGTCCGAAGCCGGGCCGCGCGTGGCCGGTGCGCTCGTGCGCGGTGGACTCGCGGATCGGCTCATGATCATCACCGCGCCGATCGCCGGCGGCGATGGACCGCCCGCGCTCGCGGGCGTTACGGACACCGCCGAGCTGAAGAACGTGCGTGTCCGCCGCTTCGGCGACGACGTCGCGGTCGAAGGAGATCTCTGAGTGTTCACCGGCATCGTCGAGGAGCTCGGCACCGTCCGGCACGTGAGCGCGACGAAATCGGGCTCGCGGCTCGAGATCGCATGCGCGCGCGTTCTCGAGCGCCTCTCGATCGACGACAGCGTCAACGTCGCCGGTGCCTGTCTCACCGTGGTCGAGCGCGACGACCGTGGTTTCGTGTCGGATGTGGTGCCGGAGACGATCGCGCGCACGACGCTCGGCACGCTCCTGCGCGGGAGTCGGGTCAACCTCGAGCGCGCGGCCACGCCACAGACCGCGCTCGGTGGCCACCTGGTGCAAGGTCACGTCGACGGCACCACCAAGCTGATCGCGCGCCGCGCCGAGGGTGAAGGCGCGCGACTCCGCTTCGCTCTGCCGAAGGCGACGGCCCGCTACGTCGTCATGAAAGGCTTCATCACCATCGACGGCGTGAGCCTCACCGTCGCCGCGCTCGGGAAGACGTATTTCGAGGTCGCGCTCATACCCCACACCGCCGAGCGCACCACGCTCGGAGCCCTCGGGGTCGGCGAGACGGTCAACATCGAGGTCGACATCGTCGCGAAGTACGTGGAGCGTTTGCTGCGCAAGTCGTGAACTAAACTGGAGTCATGAAGACAGCTCGCGCCACGCGCAAGATCACGCCTCACCCGCGAGTCGTCTCGCCCATGCCGCCGTTCAGCACCGTCGACGAGGCCGTCGCCGAGATCGCCGCCGGCAGGATGGTCATCGTCGTCGACGACGAGGACCGCGAAAACGAGGGCGATCTCACGATGGCCGCCCAGGCGTGCACGCCGGAGACGGTCGCCTTCATCCGCAAGTACGCGAGCGGCGTCATCTGCGTGCCGATGACCAGCGAGAGGCTCGAGCAGCTCGAGCTGCCGCAGATGGTGCAGCGCAACGAGGCCAGGCTGGGCACGGCGTTCAGCGTGACGGTCGACGCGCGCGAAGGCATCACGACGGGCATCAGCGCGGTGGACCGCGCACGCACGATCCGCGTTCTGGCAGACCCGAACGCGAAGCCGGCGGACCTCGTCAAGCCGGGCCACATGTTCCCGCTGCGCGCGCGCGATGGCGGCGTGCTCGTGCGCGCCGGCCAGACCGAGGCCGCGGTGGATCTCTGCCGGCTCGCGGGCCTCGAGCCCGTCGGCGTGATCTGCGAGATCACCAACCCCGATGGCTCGATGTCACGCCTTCCGGAGCTCAAGCGATTCGCGAAGCGCCACGGTCTCAAGATGATCACGGTCAAGGACCTGATCGCGTACCGGATGGCGCGCGAGCAGATGGTCGAGCGCGTCGCGACCGCGAAGCTACCGACGAAGTACGGCGACTTCCTGGTGCACGGCTACAAGGCACGCTTCGGCAACACCGAGGCCGAGCACGTCGCTCTGACAATGGGCGACGTCGCCGACGGCAAGCCGGTGCTCGTGCGCGTGCACTCCGAATGCCTCACCGGCGACCTCCTGGGCTCGCAGCGCTGCGACTGCGGCGCGCAGATGGACGCCGCGCTCGAGCGGATCGCGCAGGAGGGCCGGGGCGTGTTCCTCTACCTGCGGCAGGAGGGACGCGGCATCGGCCTCATGAACAAGCTGCGCGCCTACGCGTTACAGGACCAGGGCCTCGACACCGTCGAGGCGAACGAACGGCTCGGCTTCAAGGCCGATCACCGCGAGTACGGCATCGGCGTCCAGATACTCATGGACCTCGGCGTACGGCGCGCGCGCATCCTCACGAACAATCCGGAGAAGGCGGGCGTCTCGCTATACGGTTTCGAGATCGTCGAACGTATCCCGATCGAGATCCGTGCGACCGCGACGAACCGCGCCTACCTCAACACCAAGCGCGACAAGATGGGCCATCTGCTGAGCGTGGTCGCGGACGAAACGAGCTAGCTAGCTAACGCGTCGCGTTCTGCCACCAGCTGGTCGCGCTCTTCAGCAGCTGACTGTCGGTCCCGCCCGAGAGATCGTGGTCAATGGTCGTGATCCAACGGCCGCCGCTGAAGATCACCGTCACGCCAATGCCCTCGAGCCGACCCGGACCCTGGCTCCGTTGCACGTCGGTCACTTCCGACCATTTCTTGTCGATGCCGACGATCGGCAACGGAACGATCTCGCGAAGGCCGGAATTGTCGATGACCAGCGTCGTCGCCACCGTCGGCGCGAAGGCGGCGAAGCCGAGGAACAGCGCGCCTGCGGCGACCGAGGTGCCGAGCAGCAGGCGCGCAAGCTCGCGTGACGCGATCCGCAGCGGCAGTGGCCCGCTCGTGTGCCAGCCCCGCACGCTAC
>Ga0209470_1001450_pt1 | contig 17608 bp, 15 predicted proteins | sample GraSoiAngelo_125_FD_185882 | JGI IMG/M metagenome (GOLD analysis project Ga0209470, IMG submission 185882) | Grasslands soil microbial communities from the Angelo Coastal Reserve, California, USA - 14_0927_05_40cm (SPAdes) (version 2) | ecosystem: Environmental > Terrestrial > Soil > Grasslands ... | reverse complement strand
CGGCCCGGACCGGGCGGCGCTCTGGGAGGGCTCGGCGGGGGGCTACATCGCCACCGTGGCGAGCGATCACGCGCCGCGCGTCCCCGCGGTGAAGGAGCCGGGGAGGAAGAACATCTTCGTCGATCCCGAGGGCAAGCCGATTCCCTTCGGCGCGCCCTCGCTCGAAACGCTCGTGCCGCTCACGTACAGCGAGGGCGTCGTCAAGCGCGGACTCCCCATCACGTGGCTCGCGCGCGTGCTCGCGGAGAACCCGGCGCGCATCTTCGGCCTCTACCCGAAGAAGGGCGTGATCCGGCCGGGCGCCGACGCCGATCTCACGATCTGGGACCCGGATCCTGCGTGGACGATCCAGAAGTCGCACCACCTCGGAATCGCCGGCTTCACGCCCTACGAGGGCTGGCAGGTGCGCGGCCGGGCGTGGATGACGCTGGTGCGCGGCCAGGTGATGCTCACCCCGACGGGCGAGCTCGAGCAGAAGCCGGGCTACGGCCGGTACCTCGCGTGCGAGGGTCCGCGGCCGCCGCTCGGCGGCGCGGCCCGCTGACGGCTCGCCGGTGACCGACTACCTCGACCGGCTCGCCCACGTCGCAGCCGAGGCCTCTGTCGACACGCTGCCGTCCACGACCGTCGAGGCCGCGAAGCGAGTGCTGCTCGACACGCTCGGCGCGATCGCCGCCGGGAGCACGCTCCCCGAGAACGGACGCCTCGCGCGGCTCGCCGCCGCGCGCGCGCCCCAGGGCGTCGCCACGCTCCTCGGTCACGGTGCGAAGGCGGACGCCGGCTGGGCGGCGCTCGTGAATGCCACCGCCGGCGTCGCCCTGGAGGTGGACGAGGGCAATCGCCTCGGCGGCGGCCATCCCGCGATCCACGTCATCCCCGGCGCCCTCGCCGTCGCGGAAGAGCAGGCGCTCGACGGGCGGCGTCTGCTCGAGAGCCTCGTCGCAGGGTACGAGATCGGCTCGCGCGTCGGCGGTGCGACGACGCCGCGCGCGAACGTCCACTCCCACGGCACGTGGGGGTCGATCGCCACGGCCGTCGCGGTCGCCCGGCTCGCCGACGCCCCGCCGCAGACGATCCGCGAGGTGATCAACCTCGCGGCGTCCATGAGCCCGGCGAACTCCTGGACGCCCGCCCTCGAAGGCGCCACGATCCGCAACCTCTATCCCGGCCGCTCGGGGCTCCAGGGAATCCTCGCGGTCGAGCTCCAGCGGTGCGGCTTCACGGGCCTGCGCGACGCGCCGTCCGATGTCTACGCCACCGTCCTGGGCGATCGGTTCGACGGGGCTCTGGCCGTCGCCGGCCTCGACGCGCTGGGGCGTGGCGAGCGCTACCGCATCGAGCAGAACTACTTCAAGCTCCACGCGTGCTGTCGGTTCAACCACTTCGCCCTCGACGCCGTGCTGGCGCTCCGTCGCGCCCACGCCTTCGAGGCCGGCGACGTCGTGCGCCTCAGGGTCACCACGATCCCGTTCGCCTCCCGGATGGCGGATCCGGAGCCCGCGACCACGCTCGCGGCCAAGTTCTCCGTTCCGTACGCCGTGGCCGCGGCGCTGGTCCTCGGTCGGGCTGACGTCGCGGCCTTCGAGCTCCCCGCGCTCGCCGATCCACGGATCCGCGAGCTCGCGCGCCGGATCGAGGTTCTCACCGAGCCCAAGATGTCCCCACGCCGCACCGACTACCCCACGGCGCAAGTCAAGGTCGCGCTGCGCGACGGACGCATCCTCGAGGAAACGACGACCGTGCCCCGCGGAGACGCCGAGAACCCCGTCGGGCCCGAGGAGCTCGTGGCGAAGTTCCTCGAGCTCGTCTCGCCCGCGCTCGGTGCCACGCGGGCGCGCCGCGTGGTCGACGCCGTGCACGCCGTCGAGACGCTGAAGAACGTCCGCGAGTTGACCGCCCTCTTCGCGCCCGCGTGATGGCGATGGGACTCGAGCAAGAGCTCGACGAACGGCTCCGGCAGGCGATCAAGGAACGGGACACGCGGACCGCCGACGTGGTGCGGATGCTGAAGACCCGGCTCCAGGAGCGTCGTACCGCGAAGGGTTTCGCCGGCGAGGTGGACGACGCCCTCGTCCGTGACGTCATCGGGGCCTACCGGAAGCAGCTCCAGAAGGCGATCCCCGAGTTCGAGAAGGCGGGCGAGCGCGGTCGGGCCCAGATCGCCCAGCTCCGCTTCGAGGTGGAATTCTGCGAACGCTACCTCCCCCGTGGGCTCGACGAGACGGCGCTACGCGCGCTCGTCCGCGAGCGCATCGCCGCGCTCGCCATCACCGATGCGAAGCAGGTCGGCCGCCTGGTGGGCGACATCATGAAGACGCACAAGGGGCAGGTCGAGGCCGGCGACGTCAAGCGGCTCGCAGAGGAGCTCCTCCGGAACGCCTCGCGGTGAGGGCCGGCCGGCGCCATTCGCTCTCGACGCCGGGCTCGCCCGCCTCCACGCGCGCCTGACACCCGGTGCAGCGCTGGGCGAAGGGCAGCGCCTTGAGCCGCCCGAGCCCGATGACCGCGCCGCAGTCCCGGCAGATCCCGTACTCGTCCCGCGCCAGACGCTCGAGCGCGGCGGTGATCTGCGCCGCCTCGCGGCTCTCGCGGTCGAGCATTGCCACCTCGAAGTCGTTGCCGAGCGACTCGACCGCGTTGGTGGCATCCTCCGGGCTCCAGCGGGGCTCGCTCGTCCGACGCTCAGCCATCCTCGCGCGGACGGACGCCAGGAGCATCGCGCGCCGCTCCAGGAGAAGGGCCTCGAACTCCTTCACGGTCCGATGATCGAGCGAGCCTGTCCTCTTCACAGCGTCTCACCTCGTTCCGGCGTTACAGCCTGGGCAGCAGGATCCCCACGAGCGAACCCAGCGGGTCGAACTCCAGCGTCGGCGCCGCGAGGAGCCCACCGCCCAGGAGGACAGCAATCGTCCCCGCCACGGCGATCCACGCGAGCCTTCGCAGGTCCGATCCCGGGGCGAGGACCTCGCCGGTGTCGGACCGGAGTCGGACCAGCGTCGCCTCACGAACCCGCTGCTGGGCCAGGTAGACTCGACGACGCTCTTCGAGGGTGAGCCTGTTCATCCTCTCCTCCCAGAGCCCACCGCAACCATGGCTCAGCCTAGTCTCGACGGCGGACGCGCAGTATCAGGTAGATCAGGGGGGCGGCGTAGGGAAGACACCTGAGAATCGCTTTCGCGGAGGGCCGGACGCCTCTCCGGCACGGGAGTGAGCGAGAGATGAGGCGCTGACGCCCTGGCCGACCCGTCACATCACTCGACGCCGTTGATCGCGAAGTCGAAGATCTGCGAGCTCCGGAGCGGCCCGGTCACGGCCCGGGCGGCGTACTCGGCACGGAGCGGCCGGTTCAAAATGAACGGCACCTTCGCCTCGGAGAGGCCACCGTGCGTCCGCAGGCGATGGCCGCGGAGGCCGGACAGGTCGTGGTCCTTCTCGGATGCGCCGATGCAGGTGTCCGCGGTGCTGATGACCGCGACGTCACCCTCGCGGTCGAACGGAAGATTGAACCGCCGCGCGGTCGTCGCCCGGTCACACACGGCCTCGATGCCCGGGATGGCCGCGGCGACCTTCATGACGTCGGCGGGATCGAGGCTTCCGTGGCGGTAGACACGGACGAAGCCGCCGAGGGCGCCGTGATGGGCGACGAATCGGTCGGTGATCGGGCAGACGACGGTGCACGCGCCCTCGCCGAACCGCGCGTCGAGAACGTCCTGGAGCCAGATGACCCGCGGCGAGCCGTCCGGGTTGGACTTGTCGTTCATCCCGTGGTCCGCCGTGAGCGCGACGACGGCGCCGAGGGCGTCGAGCCGCCCGAAGCACGCGTCCAGGTTCCGATAGTAACGGTCGGCCTCGGGCTCGCCCGGTGCGTACTTGTGCTGGATGTAGTCGGTCAGTGAGAGGTAGAGAAGGTCCGGCCCACGCCGCTCCAGCAATCGGATCCCCGCCTCGAGCACGAAGAGCGACAGCTCGGGCGAATACATGTCGGGCAGCTCCATGCCGACGAGCTCGAGCACGTTCTCGATGCCGTGCTCCGCGAGGGTGCACTGGTCGGCGCACTCCGAGGAGAAGTTGACGCTGCCGCCCGCGAGATCCATGTCCTTGCCGAGCTGCTTCCGGAGCTTGTCCTTGGCGGTGATCGAGACGACCGTGGCGCCGTGACGCGAGAACTCCGCCAGGATGGTGCGCGAGCGCAGGAGCTCGGGGCCCGTCATCACCACCGCCGCGCCCGTCTCTCGATCGAGGTAGAAGTTGCCCGAGATGCCGTGAACCGCCGGGGGGCTGCCCGTCGCGATCGACATGTTGTTCGGGCACGTGAAGCTCGGAACGTCGCCGTCGGCGACCGCGGCGAAGCCGGCCTTCATGAACCGCGCGACGTTCGGAACGATGCCATCCCGCACGCCCTGCGCGACGTAGGCCGGATCCCCGCCGTCGATGCACACCACGACGATCGGGCGCGACGGCCACCGATATCGCACGCCGTTCAACTCGACGCCCACGCGTGCCATCGAGGTATCCTACTACACGATGACGCGCCAGGAGCGGGCCGGGATCCTCTGTGTCGGGCTGCTGGCGCTCGGTGTTGTGGCCCTCGCGCCGGCGACGCGGGCGGCCGACACCGCGCTCCATCTGGTGCTCACGCCGTCCCAGAAACCGACCGATCTGCTCGCGGCCGGCACGGAGTTCGGCCGGGCGCTCGGCACGCTCGTCGGCGCGTCAGTGAGGGTGACGGTCGCGTCGGACTACGCCGCGGTCATCGAGGCGCTGCGCAACCGGACCGCGGACCTCGCCTTCGTGCACCCCGTCGGGTACGTCCTCGCCAACCGCGAGGCCAAGGCCACGATCGTCGCGCGCAACCTGTGGCACGGGAAGAGCGCCTTCACGTCGCGCGTCTTCGTGCGCCGCGACTCCGGTCTCTCGCGGCTCGAAGACCTCCGGGGGAAGACGATTGCATTCGTGGATCCGGCCAGCTCCTCGGGCTACATCTACCCGATGGTGCTCCTGGTCCAGCGGGGGCTCGTTCGGAACCGGGATCCGAAGACCTTCTTCCGCGAGGTGGTCTTCTCCGGCGCCCATGACGCGTCGATGCGCGCGCTGCTGAACGGTCACGTGGACGCGATCGCGTCGTTCGACCTGGCGCGCGAGCAGTACCTCACCGACCCCGCGGAGCGCGAGCGGATCACCTGGGTGGCGGAGACGCCACCGATCCCCGAAGCGGGAATCGCGGCGCGCGTCGGCCTCGATCCGGCGATGGTGGCCCGGGTCCGTGCCGCCCTTCTCCAGATCCGCGGCCCCGCCTACGCGGCCCTGCTCAAGCGGCTCTACGAAATCGACGGGTTCGCGCCGGCCGACGACCATGACTACGATCCCGTGCGAGCGGCGATGGACCTGCTCGGCGTCCGCCCCCGCTGAGCCGCGCCTGCCGCCAGATGGAATTGATGATCGAGGTCGCGGGGCTCTCCGTCGTGCTTCCGCCCGACACGATCGCCCTCCATGGGATCGATCTCACCGTCCACGCGGGCGAGTTCGTCGTCGTCCTCGGCCGGAGCGGGGCGGGCAAGACGACGTTTCTGCGCTCGATCAACCGGCTGATCGAGCCAACGGCGGGTGTCGTCCGTGTCGCCGGCCGCGTCGTGACCGGTGCGAGCGCCACCGAGCTGCGCCACATCCGCCGCCAGATCGGGATGATCTTCCAGCAGTTCAACCTCGTCCGCCGCGCGTCGGTGCTCGACAACGTCCTCGCGGGACGGCTCGGTTACGTCCCTTCCCTCCCGAGCCTCGTCGGCCACTTCCCGGCGAGCGAACGGAAGCTCGCGCTCGAGTGCCTCGCACAGGTGGGGCTCGCTCACCTCGCCGACCGTCGAGCGGACACGCTGTCGGGGGGCGAGCAGCAGCGCGTCGCCATCGCGCGCGCCCTCGCCCAGGCGCCGGCGGTCATCCTGGCCGACGAGCCGACGGCGAGCCTCGACCCGCAGCTCACGTCCAGCATCATGGATATCCTCAAGGCCATCAACGCGGAGCGCGGGCTGACGCTCGTCGTCAGCCAGCACCAGCTCGAGACCGCGCTCGCCTACGCCACGCGCATCATCGGATTCCGCCGGGGGCGGATCGCCTTCGACGGCCCGCCCCAGGCCCTCACGCCCGCAGTCATCGACGCGATCTACGGCGACGGGGAGGCGGGTTGAGGCGCGCCGCCGCGTTCGTCGGCCTGGTGGTCTTCGCGTGGCTCCTCTGGGACACGGGCGCGGACCCCGTGCGCCTGGTCCAGGGGCTCCCGTGGATCCTCGACTTCGTGCGGCGCACGATTCCGCCCGATCCGCGCGTTCTGCCAGCGGCCCTGGCCGCCGCCCTCACGACGGTGGAGATCGCGCTGCTCGGGACGGCGGTGGCCGCGGCCCTGGCCCTCCCGCTCGGGTTCCTCTCGGCGCGGAACATCGCGCCCGGTGCGGTGTTCTACCCGGCCCGCGTGTGGCTGAATTTCTTTCGGAGCGTCGACACGCTGGTCTACGCGCTCGTCTTCGTGGCGGCGGTCGGGCTCGGGCCCTTTCCCGGCGTCCTCGCCGTCATCGCCTATACGACGACCTCGCTCGCCAAGCTCTACTCAGAGGCGATCGAGGGCATCGAGCCCGGCCCGGTGGACGCGGTCAGGGCGACGGGCGGCACGCGCCTGCAAATAGTAAGGTACGGCGTCCTGCCGCAGGTGCTCCCGCTCTTTCTCTCCTACGTCCTCTACCGCCTCGAGACCAACATCCGCGCGGCGACCGTGCTCGGCTTCGTCGGTGCGGGCGGCATCGGCTTCTATCTCCAGACCTATCTCCGGATGATCGACTACCCCGCCGCCTCGACCGTCCTCCTCGTGACCGTCGCGATGGTCATGGTCGTGGACGGGATCAGCTCGCGACTGCGCGACCGGCTCGTCTGAGATCGTGAACGGTCAGAGCTGGCCGGAGTCGCCCCACCGTGCGAACAGCGCGCGGTACGCAGGATCGTCGTAGCGGTCGAGGCGGAACGCCGGGGCATAGCGCGGCAACGGGCACCCCGCGATGTAGTCGGCCAGGAGCTCGGCCGCGCCGTTCGACGCCATGAGTCCGTAACCCGAGAGCGCTCCGAGCACGTACGCCCCCTCGACTGGCAACGGGCCCGCGAGGACGCGGTTCTCACGCGTCTTCGTGTAGTAACCGCCGTCCACGACGTGCCGCGGCAGTCGTGGGAGGTACGCAGCGAGCCCGGGGATCATCCGCGACATCCCACGCAGGACGATCTCCCCGTACGCAGGATCGAATTCGAGCGGAAACGTCGGCTCGACCGGCTCGACGTCGTACGTCCAGATCAGCAGCACCACGGGGCTCTCGCCCGCGCCCTCGGGCCGGCCGTGCACGCCCGCCGGAAATTCTTCGAGGAGCCGGGCATGGGCGGACGACCGCGCCAGCTCTTCTCTCTCCTCAACCGACCACGGGAGCCGCACGGGATCGCTCCAGATCATCATGGGCGCCTCGCGCGGCACCACGTGGAGCACGTCGTTGAAGGCGACCTTGGCGTGACGCTCGCAGAACACCGCGAGCTCGACGCCAAGGAGCCGGCTCACCCGCTGGACGAAAGGGCCCGCCGCGTTCACGAAGCGCGGGGTCGAGAACGTGCGCGCGCCGCCGCGCGTCTCTACCGTGACGCCACGCACGCGCCCGCCTGCTATCTCCACGCGCTCCACGCGCCCCTCGACGAGCCGCACCCCCTTCTCGCGGGCGCGCTCGAGCAGGTACATGCCGAGCTGCTGGCCGCTGAACCACCCGCACCTCCGCGCGTGCAGCACGGCGACCGTGTCCTCCGCGAGGTAGGGGAAGTGCCGGCGAAGGAGCGTGCGATCCGTGATGACGTCCGTGCCCGTCGGCTGGCCCTCGAAACCGTCCGTGGGCGCGGGGCGGTAGTCGCTTCCGGGGCTCCCGTGCATCCGGGCCGGGCCGACGCCGCGCGCCACCGCCTCCTCGGCCGCCCGAACGAACCTCGGGACACGCTCGGCGTCGGCGGTGACGAAGAGGTAGCCGCGTCGACTCATCCGGAAGGCGTTACCGCTCTCACGCGCGAGCTCCTCGAGGAGGTCGATGGACCGGTTCATCAGCGCGACCATGTCGTCGCCGGGGCCGGGCCACCAGTTGCGGTAACACTCGGTGGACTTGTCGCTGGTGAGGGAGAGCGGCGGGCGATCGTCCACCAGGACGACGTCGGTCACGTCGCGCCGCACGGCGAGGTGGTACGCGGCGGCGATCCCGGCGATCCCCGCGCCGCAGATCACGACGTCTGCCGTCGGCGCGCTCATCACCGGAACGTTACGCCTCGCGCTTCTCCTTCCACAAGCCGTTCGGCCGCCTGGCGCCATGACGCTCAAGTTCCGGAAATGCCGGGGCAGTGTAGGACTGGGGTCACCGTATGCTGTTCGCTCACCACTGCGAAGCCCTACGTGATTTCCCGCCGTAGATCCCCCGTTATATTCCGCGAAGAAACTTCGGGATTCCCCCGATTGTCCCTTGCGCCCACGCCCGTATGTTGCAGCTGAAGGCAGCCGCTCTCACCAACCGAACGGAGGTCGGTATGCGTCAGGCAGGTTCTCGTGGCTCAGGGCTGATGGCAGTCGCCGCGCTGGGGGCGGTTCTTCTAGCCTGGCCGATAGCGGGCGCAGCTCAGCTCACAGGCCTTGTCGACACGGTCACGACACCGCCGGCCGATCCGGCGACAGGTACGCCTGACCTCGTCGGCACTGTTCTCGGAACGACGACGGTGCTGGCGGGCACTGGCACGCTCGTCGGAGGGACGAGTGACGCCCTGCAGGCGTCGGAGCTGGCCGGCGACATCCCGTCCCTGCTGAGGGGAGAGGTTCTTCATGCGGTGACGATCGGCTGGCCAGATCAGGTCGCCTCTGAAGCCTCGCTGGCTGCCCTCGACCTGAACGTGGCCGGGATCAACATCGGTGCCGATTTCGTCATGGCGCGGGCCCTGGCGGTGTTCGGCGACGCGGGCGTCGGCACCTCCAACATCGACAATCTCTCGATTAATGGCGTGCCCGTCCTGGTGACCGGGGACCCGAACCAGACGATCGAGGTTCCCGGCGGCATCATGGTCATCAACGAGCAGCAAATTTCCTCGGACGGCGCCACCATCGTCAATGCGCTTCACGCGATTATCTCCGGCGTTGCCGACGTGGTGGTCGCGTCGGCGACAGCGGGCTCCAGCGGCGGGGAAGCCAAGGCCGTGCAGGCTTCTTACTGAGATGCGTAAAGTCACCTCCCTCACTTCCCTGTTGGGAGTCGCTTCACTCGTTGGGGTGGCAACGTTGGTGCTCGCGGGCGGCCCGGCGAGCGCCCAGTCCACGTGCGACTTCCTGACTGGCGGCGGTTATATCATCCGCCCCAGCGGCGCCAAGGCGAACTTCGGCGTCGCTGGCGGATGCAAGGGCGGGTCACCGACCTGGGGTCATCTCCAGTACACCGACCGTGGCGAAGGGCTGCAGGTGCAGTGGACCCGCATCACAGCGTACTTCTTCGATTCCGAGGGCGCGGGCATGGACCACCAGCCGACCGGGACCCGTTTCATTTGCGGCACGGCCCGGACGAACCGGTTCGGTGACGTGGACTGGGTCGTGAGGGCCATGGACTCGGGCGAACCGGGGACAAGCAACGTGTTCTCTATCCAGCTGAGCCATGGCGACACCCTCCTCTATACGACCTTCCCCGATCCGGACGTCACGATCGGAGGTCGCCGCAACGGGGGCGGCAACATTCAGCTGCATAAGCCGAACCCGTCAACCTCGGGGTCCTTCAGTACCGATACATCGACGTGCCCTGCCGCTTTCGCCGAATAGGTCTCGCGGGAGGGATTGCCGCTTTCACCGCCGCCCGATACGCCGCGGAGGTTCGACGACGCTGAGATCAGGCGCGTCGGTCGCTGGCGCGGCGCTCACGGCCTCACGACGGTTACCAGAAAGCTGCCACTCCTGACATTGCCGGCAGCATCCGTGGCCGTGCAGGTCACGGTCGTGATCCCTATGCGGAAGATGCTCCCCGAGGGGGGCGTGCAGCGCACCCTCGGGGAGGGATCGACGTTGTCAGTCGCGCTGACGTTGAAGGTCACGATAGCCCCGAGCAGGCTGGTGGCCGTAACAACCATGTTGCCGGGGAGCGACAGAATGGGCGCTGTCACATCGCCAGAGCTCGCTGCGACCGTCAGGTTGGCCGTGAGGGTCACCGTGCCATAGGACGCTGAGATGGTCACCAAGGTCGATGTGCCTACCGGGTTGGTGCTCAACGTGAAGGTCGCGGTCCTCGCTCCACTCAGAACCGTCACACTGGACGGAACACTGGCCACGCTCGGCTTGTTGCTCGAGAGAGACACGGCCACACCATCACTGGGCGCCGGCGCGCTCAGCATCACCGTGCCGGTCGACGGACTCCCGCCAGTCACGGTCGACGGGCTCAGGCTCAGCGAGGAGAGCGTCGGGAGCACCACGGTCAGCGTGGCGGCGGTGCTGGTCACGCTGCCCGCCGCATTGCTGACCACCACCCTGAACAGCGCGCCGTTGTCTCCACCCGTCGTGGGCGGCGTGATGTAGCTCGCCCCCGTCGCCCCGCTGATGGGCGTCACGCCCTTCTGCCACTGATAGCTCAGCGGCGCGGTGCCGGTGGCGCTCACCGAGAAGGTCGCCGGCTGGCCCGCCGTCACCGTCTGGCTCACCGGCTGGGTCGTGATCGTGGGCCCCTTGACGGTAGCGTTCAGCAACACCGAGACGGTCTTGTCGCCGAAGTTGGCCACCGCCAGGTCGTCCACCCGGTCGCCATTGAAGTCGCCGACGGCGACGAATTGAGGGTTCGTGCCCACAGCGAAGGGCTGCGGCGCCTGGAAAGTCCCGTCGCCGTTGCCCAGCAGGACCGCGACATTGCCGGGGTCACCAACCTTGGGGTCAGAGTCGCCAAAGTTGGCCACCGCGAGGTCGGGCACCCGATCGCCGTCGAAGTCGCCCACGGCCACGGTGAGAGGGGTGTGGCCAGCAGCGTAGGTCTGCGGCGCCTGGAAGGTCCGGTCGCCGTTGCCCAACAGGACTGCGACATTGCCCGGGTCAGGAGGGATGAGGTTGGGGTTACCAGAGTTGGCCACGGCCAAGTCCAGCTTGTGATCGCCGTCGAAGTCGCCCACGACCACACCGTTAGGAAGAGCGCCCCCCGAAGGGACGATCAGCGGCGGTTGCTGGAAGGTTCCATCGCCGTTGCCCCAGAACACCGAGATATTGTTGTTACTATAGTTGGCCACGGCCAGGTCCAGCTTGCCATCGCCATCGAAGTCGCCCACGGCTGGGGAGATCACGCTCACGCCACTCGGGAGGCTCGCAGGCTGCTCGAAGGTCCTGTTGCCGATCCCCAGGAGCACCGAGACGTCGCCGGAAAACCAGTTGCCCGTCGCGAGGTCCTGGACCCCATCACGATTGAAGTCGCCCGCGGTCACGGAGGTAGGACCGTCGCCAACAGCGAAGGTCTGGGCCGCCTGGAAGGTGCCATCGCCGTTGCCCAGCAACACGGAGACAGTGTCGGAATTGACGTTGGCTACGGCCAGGTCTGGCTTGCCGTCGCCATTGAAGTCGCCCACGGCGATCCACACGGGAGTCGTGCCCACAGCGATGGGTGACTGTGGTGCCTCCTGGAAGTCCCCATTACCGACGCCGAGGAGCACCGAGACGGTGTTGCTGTCATGGTTGGCCACCGCGAGATCTTGGAGCCCATCGGCATTGAAATCGCCCACGGCGACGGCGATAGGATGATCGAAGCCGGCTGCAATATCGCTCCGGACAAACGATACCGTCTGGGCCGGGGCGGGGCTCGGGCGGAACGTTGACCAGAGAGATAACGTGGCTGCGATAAGCAGCCATGGCCTCGCCGACTTTCTGATCATACCGGGGCTTTACCCATTTTTACCAACGGGTTTCTATTCAGTAGGGGCTCAGATTCCGCCCTACAGGTATGTCAGGCTAAGGATGGCAGGAAATAGGGTGAACATCTGAATCCGAGGGGTGGAATCACCTGAAGGATGACCAGGGTTACGGTCCTGGCGTCTGCCCTCTGGCCCGGGGAATTCCCTTCCAGATTTTAGGATTTACCTGATGGGATCGTGCCTCGGAGGATGCCTATCCTCTCGTGTGAGAGGAGTGAAGCGCCATGAATAAACTTACTCGCGGGGCGGCTGGGGTAGTGATGTTTGGTCTGGTCTGGGTCTCACCCCTTCAGGCTTTGGCCCAACCCCTGCCGGGCAGCCTGGTGGTGACGATTACGTCTCCAACTTCCGGGTCCACTGTCGCCGCCACGATCACGGTCAGCGCGAGCGTAAGCCCCGCGGGCGCCTTGGTCGCTGGGGTCCAGTTCAAGCTCGACGAGGCCGACCTTGGCGTGGAAGACACCGCGGCTCCGTACTCGGTCCCCTGGGACACGACCACCACGAGCAACGGGTCACATACCCTGACGGCGGTCGCGCGAGATGCCGCCGGCGACCTGTTTGTCTCTGACCCGGTTACGATCACGGTCTCCAACACGTCTCCCCCGCCGCCTGCGACCTTTGCGGCCGGCGACCTGTTCCTCTCGTTCGAGAAGGGGATCGTGCAGTGGCGGGGGCCCGACGGCACCCTCAAGGCGGAGCTCGCCGGCACGGTGCCGGGCAACACCGAGGGCATCAGGTTCGACGCCGCCGGCAACCTGTACGTCACCCGCTGGTGCGCGGACCCGGACTGCACCACCGGCAATACCGTGGAGAAGTTCAACGTCCACGGCGTGTCCGAGGGCTCGGTCGGCACCGGGTACCACTGCAATCCGGGTGCGATCACCTTCGACGCCGTCGGCAACATGTACGTCGGCCAGGCCGACTGCAGCGGTCAGATCCTGAAAATCGCGGCCGGCCGGCCGTCGGTCGCGTACCAGGTCGCCGCCGAGCGGCGCGGGTCGTTGTGGGTCGACCTCGCCAGCGACGGCTGCACGATCTTCTACACGTCGCTGGGCCCCAACGTGAAGCGGTTCGACGTGTGCACCACCACGCAGCTCCCCGACTTCAATCTCGCCCCGATGCCTGGGGGCGAGACCCACGCCCTCCATGTCCTGCCCGACGGCGGCGTCCTCGTCTCCACCGGCCAGGTGATCTCGCGTCTGGACGCGGCCGGCGCCCTCGTGCAGACCTATAGCGTGTCGGGTGAGTCCCAGTACTGGACCGGCGTCGATCTGGTCGGGGACGGCACCTTCTGGGCCGTCAACTACTACGCGTCCAACGTCTACAAGTTCGATCTGGCGACGGGGGCGGTGCTCGCGAGCTTCAACACCGGGCCGCCGGTCCAGACCGTCGACGTCCGCGTGAGCCCCGGGGCGCCCCGGTGAGCGTGTCTGTCAAAGCGTGTCTGTCAAGCAGTCGGGCCAGGGAGGCGGATCGGTCTAGGGGAGCATCGTGAGCGGATCGCCCTCGATCACGATCTCCAGAATCTGCTCCTTGGAGGTCCGTCGGTCGCCGTGCCGTCGCTCGAGCGGAAAGGGCCGGACGCTCATGCGCCGCTCGCCACGGCGCCGATCGATGACGATCTCGACGTCCTCACGCCCCTCGAACGCCCGCCTGAGCCGTTCCTCGAGATGGGCATACGGTCTGCGGACGATCAGGCGCATCTTTGCAGGGTTATGCCCTAATTCCTCCGTCACGCCGAAGAGGCTCACGATAAATGCAGGGGCGAAACTCATGACGACCGGTTCAGATCATCGAACCCACGGCTCTCGGCGAGGCGGTGCGCAAGGCCGTCGCCCGTGCAGCCCTGGTGGACAGGGTTCTCGCCTTCGGGTTCGGGCGGAGGGCGTTGAAGATCGTCTCGAGGCAACGAGCGAAATCGTGCCTCGACAGAACCTCCTCCGCCTCGATGATCGTCCATGTGGTCTCGCGAAGGCTCCGACGCGTGCTCTGCTTGCGTTCCAGGATGTGTTGAAAGGCCCCGGCCTCAGAGAGCCCGAGGCGCGCCATCAGCACCTTCTTGGCGCGGTCCACCAGCCTGCCGGTCACCAGCGCCTCGCTCGGGTCGCTGCCCTCTCTTCGGAGAATGCTGGACTCCCCGAAGCGTTCCAGCGCGACACTGATCGCCGAGACGAGCTGCCTCTGATCCACGGAGGTGAGATACGCCACGACACCCGCCTCCCTGGCCCGCCGGACGAGCTCGGCGCCGGTATAACCCGTGAGGAGGACGATGGGCACCGGCCGAGCGCTGAGGATCGTCCTTGCCGTGTCAATGCCGTCCCGCCCGGGGAGCTTGGCGTCCATGAGAATGAGGCTCGGCTGGAGCCTCTCGGCAGCCGTGACCGCTTCCTCCCCGTCCCGGGCGAATCCGAGCACCCAGTGGCCGAGCGTCTCTAGCTGCGTCTTGAGGCGGGCCGCTACGAGGTCCCTGGGCTCGACGACGAGGACCCGCAGCCGTTCGGCGCTTCGACGATCGAAGAGCATCCACGACAAGTAAATCGCTCTGCGGCCCGCGGGCAATCCGAGCTTTCCCCGAAATCCAAGCGGAGACCCACGGGGGGATAGACCGGGGGGCCGGAACGGTCAGGGATTTCCCTAGCTCCGATTCTGGCTTTCTACTACTTTGCCTCCTCCTGATCCGAGGCTAGCCTTCAGCAGACCTGATATGACCGGAAACCGAACGAAGCGTTTGTTCCTTGTCGCGACAGCCCTGTCTTTCTGGTCGCTGTCGCCAAGCCCCGCGCCGGCCCAGACCGTGTCGTTCGCCCCCCGGGCGGACTTTGTATCCGGCACCACTCCTATGACCGTCGCCGTGGGCGACTTCAATGGCGATGGGGTGCCCGACCTGGCGGTGGCCAACGAAGGTCAAAACAACGTCGCGGTCTTGCTGGGCAACGGGGATGGAAACTTCCAGGCGCCACGGCTCTTCACGGTTGGCGCTCAGCCCGTGTGGGTCGCCGTGGGCGACTTCAATGGCGACGGCAAGCCAGACCTGGCGGTCGCCAACATCGGTTCCAACAACGTGTCAGTGTTGTTGGGCAACGGTGATGGGACCTTCCAGGAGGCACAGTTCTTCGCTGTGGGCACCGGTCCTGACTCCGTCGCCGTGGCGGACTTGAATCGCGACGGGCGACAAGACCTGGTCGTCGCCAACTGGTTTTCCGGCGACGTCTCGGTGCTGCTGGGCAACGGCGATGGCACCTTCGGGACGGCGCTGAGCCTCCCCAGTGGCGTGAATCCCATCTCGCCCACCGTGCGCGACTTCAATGGTGATGGGGTGCCCGACCTGGCGGTGGCCAACTACGGCAACAACAACGTCACGGTGCTGCTGGGTAACGGCGATGGCACCTTCGGGTCCGCCCTGATCTTTCCTGCGGGCAGTCTTCCTACCGCCGTGGCCGTGGGTTGAATCAATGGTGATGGGGTGCTCGACCTGGCGGTGGCCAACTCCTTCAGTTCCAACACCGTCTCGGTGCTGCTGGGTAACGGCGGTGGGACCTTCCAGACGCCACGGCCCTTCGGCGTCGGCGGCGATTTTCGTTCCGTGGCCGTGGGCGACTTCAATCGCGACGGGAATCAGGATCTGGCGGTCGTCGACGCCAGCTCCGACACGGTCTCCGTGCTGCTGGGCAACGGCGACGGCACCTTCGGGTCCGCGGTCGCCTTCGCGACTGGCACCAGTCCTCAATCCGTGGTTGTGGGCGACTTCAACCACGATGGGGTAGCCGACCTGGTGGTCGCCAACTCCAAATCCACCAACGTCTCTGTACTGTTCGGCAACGGTAGCGGCCCCACCACTGCCACGCCGGTGCTGAGTCCGGGAAGCGGAACCTACGACTCCCCCCTGCAGGTGACGATCGCGGACAGCACGCCGGGAGCGACGATCTACTACACCATCGACGGTAGCACCCCGACGACGTCGTCGACGCAGTACACAGGACCAGTCACGCTGACGACGACCGGAACGATCAAGGCGATCGCGACGGCGCCCAGCCTGACGGCGAGTGCGGTAGCCACCGCGACGTATACCATCACGCAGCCAGGGGCGACAGCGACGCTATCGTTCACCCGGAAAACCCTTGTAGCCGGCGCCAATCCGATCACCCTCGCCGTGGACGATTTCAATGGCGATGGGAAGAAAGACCTGGTGGTGGCCAACGAAGGGTCCAACAACGTCGCGGTGTTCCTCGGCAATGGCGATGGGAGCTTCCAGGCGCCGCAGTTCTTTGCGGTTGACAGAAATCCAGTGTGGGTCGCCGCGGGCGACTTCGATGGCGACGGAAGGCCTGACCTGGCGGTCGCCAACATCAACGGCAACAACGTCTCGATGTTGCTAAACAACGGCGATGGGACCTTCCGGTCAGTGGCAACCATACCTGTCGGCACGCAGCCCACTTCTCTGGCCGTGGGCAATTTCGATAGCGATCAGCTGCTCGACCTGGCGGTGGCCAACTGGGCGTCTTTTGGATCGCCGAATCCATCCGACATCACGGTGCTGCTGGGCAACGGTCTCGGGAGCGTCCGGGCGACACAGAGCGTCATCGTTGGCGTCAATCCGATTTTCCCCGTCGTGGCCGATTTCAATGGCGATGGGGTGCCTGATCTGGCGGTGGCCAACTTTGGCAACAACAACGTCTCCGTGCTGCTGGGCAACGGCGATGGCACCTTCCGGTCCGGGTCCCTCCTCGGCCCTGTTTCGTCTCCTTACGCTGTCGCCGTGGGCCACTTCAATGGCGACGGCGCGCTTGACCTCGCGGTGACCAGCACCTCTTCCAACAGCGTCACGGTGTTCCTCGGCAACGGCAATGGGACCTTCCAGGTCTTGCCACAGACCTTCGATGCTGGTGGTAAGCGTCCTCTCTCCATCGCCGCTGCTGATATCGATGGCGATGGCAAGCTGGATCTAGTAGTGGCCAACTATGGCGACCCCAACATCATCCCTCCTGACCCGGGCAATGTCGCAGTCCTGTTGGGCAACGGCGACGGGACCTTCCAGGCGCCGCTGACCTTCCCTGTGGGCACGAACCCTGAATCCGTGGTCGTGGGCGACTTCGATGGCGATGGCAAGCTGGATCTCGCGGTGGCCAACTTTGATGAAAAGAATTTCGGTCCCGGCACCGTCTCGGTGCTGCTGAACACGACCAGCGCGCCCGCTCCGCCGAACTACACTCTTTCAGCCTCGCCCAGCAGCGTGGCGGTCAGCCAGGGCAGCAGCGGCTCGAGCACCATCACCGTCTCGCCCCTGAACGGCTTCAGCGGCAGCGTCCAGTTGTCCGCCTCCAGTCTGCCGAGCGGTGTCACCGCGGCCTTCGACCCGAACCCCACCACCACGTCGAGCACGCTCACGCTGACGGCAAGTCCTACGGCCACCACGGGCACGGTCAGCGTCACCGTCACGGGCGCCTCGGGCACCCTGACCAGGACGACCACGCTCACCCTCACCGTGAATGCCCAGGCCGCGCCGGACTTCACCCTGTCCGCCTCGCCTAGCAGCGTGGCGGTCACCCAGGGCAGCAGCGGCTCGAGCACGATCTCCGTCTCACCGCTGAACGGCTTCACCGGCAGCGTCACCCTCTCGGCCGCCGGGCTGCCGAGCGGCGTCACC
>Ga0209470_1001448_pt1 | contig 17614 bp, 10 predicted proteins | sample GraSoiAngelo_125_FD_185882 | JGI IMG/M metagenome (GOLD analysis project Ga0209470, IMG submission 185882) | Grasslands soil microbial communities from the Angelo Coastal Reserve, California, USA - 14_0927_05_40cm (SPAdes) (version 2) | ecosystem: Environmental > Terrestrial > Soil > Grasslands ... | reverse complement strand
CGATGGCGCGGACATCCTGGTGAACAACGTGACCGGCGGGCCCTCGCCGCCCGACGTCCTCAGCGCCACCGACGCCGACTGGCTCGCGAGCTACACCATGAATCTGGTGGTGCACGTGCGCTTCATCCGCCGCGCGCTGCCCGGCATGCTCGAGCGCGGCTGGGGCCGCATCGTGAACGTCGCGTCCACCTCCGCCCGCCAGCCCGACGACCGGGCGCCGACCTACGGGCCGGCCAAGGCCGCGCTCGTGAACCTCTCGAAGCAGCTCGCCAACGTGTACTCGGGCCGGGGCGTGCTCACGAACTGCGTCTGCCCCGGCATCACGCGCACCGAGGCGGCGATGCGGGCCGCCGTGCAGCGCACGGGCCGCACGGGGGACGACCCCCGGCGCGTCTTCGACGAGTACTTCGGCGCGCGCCGCCCGCTCCCCGCCGGCCGCTTCGGCGAGCCGGAGGACACGGGCGCGCTGGTGGCGCTCCTCTGCTCCGAGCTGGCCGCGTGGGTGACCGGCGCGTGCTTCGACATCGACGGCGGCTGGGTCAAGTCGATCATGTGAGGACGCTCCGCCTCCTCGAATCGATGCGCGACGTCCCGCGCGCGGCCTGGGACGCGCTCGGCGGCGGCGGCTCGCCCTTCCTCGAGTGGGACTGGCTCGCGCTCCTCGAGGACTCGGGCGCGGCCACCGCCGCGACCGGCTGGCTGCCGCGGCCGCTGACCCTCTGGGAGGGCGAGCGCCTCGTCGGGGCCTGCCCGCTCTACGTGAAGGGCCACAGCCTGGGCGAGTTCGTCTTCGACCAGAACTGGGCCGCCGCCGCGGCGCGCGCGCGCATTCCCTACTACCCGAAGCTGCTGGTCGCGGTCCCCTTCACGCCGGTGACGGGTGCGCGCTTCCTCGCCGCGCCGGGCGTGGACCGCGGCGAGGTCATCGCGACGCTCGCCGCGGCGCTCGAGCGCACCTGCGGCGAGCACGAGCTCTCGTCCGCGCACGTCACCTTCTGCCTCCCCGACGAGGTGGCGGCGCTCGAGGCGCGCGGCTGGCTCCCCCGCACGGGCTGGCAGTACCACTGGACGAACCCGGGATTCGCGTCCCTCGACGACTATCTGGCGAGCCTGCGCAGCAAGCGCCGCAACCAGGTCCGTCGCGAGCGGCGCGAGCTCGCCGCCGCGGGTGTCGAGATCGTCACCTACGTCGGCGACGACATCCCCGACGGGCTCTTCCCGCGCATGTTCGGGCTCTACCGCCGCACGATCGCGCAGCTCCCCTGGGGGCAGCAGTACCTGGACGAGCGCTTCTTCACGCTGGCGCGCGAGCGCGTGCGCGCGCGCCTCGTGTTCGTCGTCGCGCGGCAGGACGGCCGTGTGATCGCCGGCACCTTCAACGTCGCCAAGGGCGACACGCTCTACGGCCGCTACTGGGGCGCCGAGCGCACGGTCCGCCATCTCCACTTCAACGTCTGCTACTACGCGGGGATCGAGCACTGCATCGCGCGTGGGCTCAGGCGGTTCGAGCCGGGCGCGGGCGGCGAGTTCAAGCTCTGGCGCGGCTTCGACGCGACCGCGACCGCGAGCATGCACTGGCTCCGCGACCCGCGCCTCGCGGACGCCGTCGGCCGCTTTCTCGCCCAGGAGCGGCGCGCCGTCGCGCGCGAAATCGGCTGGCTCGGCGAGCGCAGCGCGCTCCGGCGCGACCGCCGGGGTCCCGCGGGCGACGGCTGAGCGGCGGCGGGCGGGTTGGTCCCGCTCCTGCAACCACGGCAAAACCGCAGCCCGGGAAAACTTGACGGCGGCGTGGCGAACCGTCTAGGCACGGCCATGCTCCGCGCGCTCCTGCTGGTCGCCGTCCTCGCCCCGGCTGCGCTCGCGGGCGAGACGGTGCGCACCGAGGCGGTGGGGCTGCGCTTTGCCGTGCCCACGGCGTGGACGCGAGTGCCGGCGCCCTCCGACGTGCGCGCCGCCCAGTGGCGGCTTCCCCGGGCCACGGGCGACGCCGAGGACGGGGAGGTGATCCTCTTCTTCTTCGGCGCCGGAAAGGGGGGCAGCGCGGCAGAGAACCTCGAGCGCTGGTACGCACAGCTCACGCCGGCCGACGGCCGCCCGGCGCGCGACGCGGCGGTGGTCACCATACGCACGGTGCACGCTCTCCGCGTCACCTCGGTCGACCTCGCGGGCGCCTACCGGGCCGCCCCGTCTGGCGCCCCGAAGCCCGGCTTCCACCTCCTCGCGGCCGCGATCGAAGGCCCCGGCGGGCCGTGGTTCCTGAAGGTCGTCGGCCCCGAGGCGACCGTCGCGCGCGCCAGGGACGGCTTCGAGGCGCTGCTCACCTCGCTCGAGGCGCACCGCTGAGAGTTTGTGAACGAATCCCCGGACCGAGCCGGGTGGCCGAGGCGCCCGCCGCGCAAGGCGCGACGACGAGTCATAGCCGAAGGCTATGGCGAGGAGGAGCAACGCCGCGCGGCGGGATGCATCGGCCGCCCGGCGACGGGAGGGGATTCGTTTACAGACTCTGAGACCCCGGGCGCTCGTTGTGCTAGGGAGATCGACCTATGATCGTCGTGACCAACCGCATCCCCGTCGCCCGCGGCCATGAGATCGACTTCGAGGACCGCTTCAAGCGGCGCGTCCACCTCGTCGACCGCCATCCCGGGTTCGTCCGCAACGAGGTGCACCGCCCGCGGCCGATGAAGTTCGAGCACGAGCGCGGCACCTGGGCGGAGGACCCGGACGCGCAGGGCTACTACGAGGTGAAGACCTGGTGGCGGACCTTCGAGGACTTCGTCGCCTGGACCGAGAGCAAGGACTTCGCCGAAGCCCACTCGAGCCGCCCGCCGCGCGAGATGTTCAGCGGCCCGAACGTCCTCGAGGTGCACGAGGTGCTCAGCAGCACGGACCTGGACGTGGGCGCGCGCTGACGCTCAGGCCGGGTCGACGGGAGGAAGCCGGCGCCCTGAGTGGCGCGTAGCGGAACGTGAGCCCGTCGGCGGTTCGCGTCACTGTGTGTCAGGCTACGCGGTGACCCACTACCCGATTTATTCAAGCGGGACTCCCGGGAAGACGTGACGTCCATTGGCCGCTCGGGAGCGACGAAGCTGGTAGACTAGACAAGGGGAGCGGTCGCCGAGCGGGGAGAATCAGGCGAGTCGTGGGGTGATGGGGGTGGTGGGTAGGAGCGCCCGAACGTCCCGACGGGATTTGGGATCGAGGTCCGCTCCGCCCGCCGCAACGCGGTCCTGTGAAGCACGCCCGGTCGCGTTCGCGCGGGTCGGGCGGGGGAGCGAGGTGACATGAGAGACAATGGACTCTCCAGCGGCCCGGCCGCCGCTGGATCCAAGGCTCCGTCGCACCGATCGCGCGGAATACCGCTGCCGCCTGCCCCCGCGAAGAGACAGAAGCAGCAGCCCACCGATCGCGTCGACGAGACCAGGCTGCTCGAGGTGCTGACGGCGCTCAGGCACGGCAACTTCGCGCCCCGGCTCCCGCTCAAGTGGACGGGGGTGGGCGGTAAGGTGGCCGACACCGTCAACGAGATCATGGAGGCAAATCAGCGTCTGGCCCGCGAGCTCGAGCGCCTGGCCCGACTGGTCGGCAAGGAAGGCAAGATCGGCCACCGCGCGCCGATCGGGGATTTCACCGGCCTCTGGGCGTCGTCGGTGGAGTCCGTGAACACGCTGGTGGGCGACCTGGTCCACCCCACCAGCGAGATGGCTCGGGTCATCGGCGCGGTCGCCAAGGGCGATCTGACCCAGACCATGGCGCTCGACTTCGACGGACGGTCGCTGCAGGGCGAGTTCCTGCGCAGTGCCAAGACCGTCAACCGGATGGTCGAGCAGCTCGGCGCCTTCTCCTCCGAGGTGACGCGCGTCGTGCGCGAGGTGGGCACGGAGGGCAAGCTCGGCGGGCAGGCCAAGGTCGAAGGGGTGGCCGGCACGTTCAGGGACCTGACCGAGAGCGTGAACTTCATGGCCGCCAACCTGACTGGCCAGGTCCGCAACATCGCCGAGGTGACGACCGCGGTCGCGAGCGGCGACCTCTCGAAGAAGATCACGGTCGACGTGAAGGGCGAGATCCTCGAGCTCAAGAACACCATCAACACGATGGTCGATCAGCTCCGCTCCTTCGCCTCCGAGGTGACGCGCGTGGCGCGCGAGGTGGGGACGGAGGGCAAACTCGGCGGCCAGGCCGACGTGCGGGGCGTCGCCGGCACCTGGAAGGACCTGACCGACAGCGTGAACTTCATGGCCGCGAATCTGACCGCCCAGGTGCGGAACATCGCGGAGGTGACGACCGCGGTCGCGACCGGCGACCTCTCGAAGAAGATCACGGTCGACGTGCGGGGCGAGATCCTCGAGCTCAAGAACACCATCAACACGATGGTCGATCAGCTCCGCTCCTTCGCCTCCGAGGTGACGCGCGTGGCGCGCGAGGTGGGGACGGAGGGCAAGCTCGGCGGCCAGGCCGACGTGCGCGGCGTGGCCGGTACGTGGAAGGACCTGACCGACAGCGTGAACTTCATGGCCGGCAACCTGACCGCGCAGGTGCGGAACATCGCCTACGTGACCAAGGCGGTCGCGAACGGCGACCTCTCGAAGAAGATCACGGTCGACGTGAAGGGCGAGATCCTCGAGCTCAAGAACACCGTGAACACGATGGTGGACCAGCTGAGCTCGTTCGCGGCGGAGGTCACACGCGTGGCGCGCGAGGTCGGCACGGAAGGGAAACTCGGCGGCCAGGCGGACGTGAAGGGCGTCGCCGGCACCTGGAAGGATCTGACGGACAGCGTCAACTCCCTGGCCCGCAACCTGACCGTGCAGCTCCGCGACGTGTCGAAGGTGGCGACCGCCATCGCCGGCGGCGACCTGACCCAGAAGATCACCGTCGACGTCCGCGGCGAGATCCTCCAGATCAAGAACGTCTTCAACACCATGGTGGACCAGTTGAGCTCGTTCGCCGCCGAGGTCACCCGGGTCGCCCGAGAGGTCGGCACGGAGGGGCGGCTCGGCGGCCAGGCCGACGTGAAGGGAGTCGCCGGCACCTGGAAGGACTTGACCGACAGCGTGAACCTGATGGCCGGGAACCTGACCGGGCAGGTGCGGAACATCGCGGAGGTGACGACCGCGGTCGCCAACGGTGACCTCACCAAGAAGATCACCGTCGACGTGCGGGGCGAAATCCTGGAGCTCAAGAACACCATCAACACGATGGTCGATCAGCTCCGCTCCTTCGCCTCCGAAGTGACGCGCGTCGCACGCGAAGTCGGCTCGGAGGGGAAGCTCGGCGGCCAGGCGGACGTGAAGGGCGTCGCCGGCACCTGGAAGGACCTGACCGACAGCGTGAACTTCATGGCCGGCAACCTGACCGCGCAGGTGCGGAACATCGCGGACGTGACCAAGGCGGTCGCGAACGGCGACCTCTCGAAGAAGATCACCGTCGACGTGAAGGGCGAGATCCTCGAGCTCAAGAACACCGTGAACACGATGGTGGACCAGCTGAGCTCGTTCGCGGCGGAGGTCACGCGCGTCGCGCGCGAGGTCGGCACGGACGGAAAGCTCGGCGGCCAGGCAGACGTGAAAGGCGTGGCGGGTACGTGGAAGGACCTGACCGACAGCGTGAACTCCATGGCGAGCAACCTGACCGCACAGGTCCGCAACATCGCCGAAGTGACGACCGCGGTCGCGACCGGCGACCTCTCGAAGAAGATCACGGTGCACGTGAAGGGCGAGATCCTCGAGCTCAAGGACACCATCAACACCATGGTGGATCAGCTCCGCTCCTTCGCCTCCGAGGTCACGCGAGTGGCCCGAGAGGTCGGCACCGAAGGCAAGCTCGGCGGGCAGGCGGACGTGAAGGGCGTCGCCGGCACGTGGAAGGACCTGACCGACAGCGTGAACTTCATGGCGAGCAATCTGACCGGCCAGGTGCGCAACATCGCGGACGTGACCAAGGCGGTCGCGGCCGGCGACCTCACCAAGAAGATCACCGTCGACGTGCGCGGTGAGATCCTGGAGCTCAAGAACACCATCAACACGATGGTGGACCAGCTGAGCTCCTTCGCGGCCGAGGTGACGCGCGTGGCGCGCGAGGTCGGCACCGAGGGCAAGCTCGGCGGGCAGGCGGACGTGAAGGGCGTGGCCGGCACCTGGAAGGACCTGACCGACAAGGTGAACTTCATGGCGAGCAACTTGACCGCCCAGGTCCGGAACATCGCGGCCGTGACCACCGCGGTCGCCAACGGCGATCTCTCCAAGAAAATCACCGTCGACGTGAAGGGCGAGATCCTCGAGCTGAAGGACACGATCAACACCATGGTCGACCAGCTCCGCTCCTTCGCGGCCGAGGTGACGCGCGTCGCGCGCGAGGTCGGCACCGAGGGGAAGCTCGGCGGGCAGGCGAGCGTTCCCGGCGTCGCGGGCACGTGGAAGGACTTGACCGACGGCGTGAACTTCATGGCCAGCAACCTGACCGGCCAGGTGCGCAACATCGCCGACGTGACGAAAGCGGTCGCGAACGGCGACCTGTCGAAGAAGATCACCGTCGACGTGAAGGGCGAGATCCTGGAGCTCAAGAACACCGTGAACACCATGGTGGACCAGTTGAGCTCCTTCGCCTCCGAGGTGACCCGCGTCGCGCGCGAGGTCGGTACCGAGGGCAAGCTCGGCGGGCAGGCCCAGGTGCGCGGCGTCTCGGGCACCTGGAAGGACCTGACCGACAACGTGAATTTCATGGCCGGCAACCTGACGAACCAGGTGCGCGGCATCGCCAAGGTGGTGACCGCGGTCGCGAACGGTGACCTGGAGCGGAAGTTCACCGTCGAGGCGAAGGGCGAGATCGCCGCGCTCGCGGACACGATCAACAGCATGATCGACACCCTGGCGACGTTCGCCGATCAGGTGACGACAGTCGCGCGCGAGGTCGGCGTGGAGGGAAAGCTGGGCGGGCAGGCGAGCGTCCCGGGCGCCGCCGGCACGTGGAAGCATCTGACCGACAACGTGAACCAGCTCGCGGCGAACCTGACCACGCAGGTCCGCGCCATCGCCGAGGTGGCGACGGCGGTCACCAAGGGCGACCTCACGCGGATGATCACGGTCGAGGCGATGGGCGAGGTGGCGGCGCTCAAGGACAACATCAACGAGATGATCGTCAACCTGAAGGACACGACCCTCAAGAACAGCGAGCAGGATTGGCTCAAGACGAACCTCGCCAAGTTCAGCCGCATGCTGCAGGGCCAGAAGGACATGCTGACGGTCGCGAAGCTCATCCTCTCGGAGCTCGCGCCGGTGGTCGAGGCGCAGCACGGCGTCTTCTACATCATTGGCAGCAAGGAGGAGCCGGTGCTTCGCCTGCTCGCGAGCTACGCCTACCGGGCGCGCAAGAACGTGGGGAACGAGTTCCGGCTCGGCGAAGGGGTCGTGGGCCAGGCGGCGGTCGAGAAGGAGAAGATCCTCCTCACCAACGTGCCGCGCGACTACATCCAGGTCAGCTCCGGGCTGGGCGAAGCGCCGCCGCTCAATATTCTCGTGCTGCCGGTGATCTTCGAGGGCCAGGTGAAGGCGGTGATCGAGCTCGCTTCGTTCGCCCGCTTCAGCGCGACGCACCAGGCCTTCCTCGACCAGCTCATGGAATCGATCGGCATCGTGCTCAACACGATCGAGGCGAACACCCGCACGGAGGACCTGCTCAAGCAGTCGCAGTCCCTCGCCACCGAGCTGCAGGTCCGGCAGCGCGAGCTGACGCGCAGCAACGCCGAGCTCGAGGAGAAGGCCAAGCTGCTGGCCGATCAGAACGTCGAGGTCGAGCGTAAGAACCGGGAGGTGGAGCAGGCGCGGCAGGCGCTCGAGGAGAAGGCGTCGCAGCTCGCGCTCACCTCGAAGTACAAGTCGGAGTTCCTCGCCAACATGTCGCACGAGCTGCGGACGCCGCTCAACAGCCTCCTCATCCTCGCGGAACAGCTCGGCGGGAACCTCGAGGGGAACCTCACGGCCCGTCAGGTCGACTACGCGAAGACCATCCACTCCGCAGGCAACGACTTGCTCAAGCTCATCAACGACATCCTCGATCTCGCCAAGATCGAGTCCGGGACGGTGACCATCGACGCCGTGGACGTCGCGGTGGCGGACCTCGCCGAGTACGTCGAGCGGACGTTCCGGCCGGTCGCCGAGTCGCGGGGGCTCGACTTCACGATCGAGGCCGACGCGCGGATGCCGATGATCCTCCACACCGATTCGAAGCGGCTGCAGCAAGTGCTGCGCAACCTTCTCTCGAACGCCTTCAAGTTCACCGAGCGCGGAAGCGTGACGCTTCGGGCGGGCCTCGCACAGGAGGGGTGGAACCTGGACAACGACGTGCTCAACCATGCGCCGGCCGTGGTCGTGTTCTCGGTCACCGACACGGGCATCGGCATCGACGCCGAGAAGCAGCAGATCATCTTCGAGGCCTTCCAGCAGGCCGACGGCAGCACCAGCCGGAAGTACGGCGGGACGGGGCTCGGGCTGGCGATCAGCCGCGAGATCGCCCGCGTCCTCGGGGGAGAGATCGCGACCGTCAGCGCCCCCGGCAAGGGGAGCACCTTCAAGCTCTACCTCCCGCACGTGCACCCGAGTGGCCGCACGGTTTCGGGCAACGACGCTGCGCTCGCGATGGAGCGCCGAGCCGTCACGGCGCGGCCGGTCACCCCCGAGGAGCTCGCCGCGCCCACCGAGGAGGTCGGCGACGATCGGCACGACATCCGGCCCAATGACCGCCTTCTGCTCGTGATCGAGGACGACCCGCCGTTCGCGCGGATCCTCGTCGAGCGGGCGCACGGCCACGGCTTCAAGGCCGTGGTCGCGACGCGTGGCGTGGCCGCCGTCACCCTCGCCCGCCAACTCCAGCCGCATGCGATCACCCTCGACATCAGGCTCCCGGACATGAGCGGGTGGCGGATCCTGAGCCAGCTGAAGCTCGACCTCGCTACGCGTCACATCCCGGTGCACGTGATCTCGGTCGAGGGGGAGATCGAGCCGGGGCCCGCGCGCGCCGCTCTCGGCCTCGCGGTGAAACCGCTCACCCCGGCGGCGATCGAGGCGGCGCTCGCGCGGCTGGAGGACTGCGTCAGCCGGCCCGTGAAGAACCTCCTCCTCGTCGAGGGCGACCAGGTCCAGCGCGATCGGGTCGTCGAGCTGATCGGGAACGGAGACGTCCACACGACGGCGGTCGCCACCGCGAGCGAGGCACTCGCCGCGCTCACGGAACAGCGCTTCGACTGCACCGTCGTCGACCTCGGGTTGCCCGACATGGACGGAATCGAGTTCATCGAGCAGCTGCGCCGCGAGCGCGCGTTCCGCGAATGCCCGCTGATCGTGTGCACGGCGCGCGATCTCACCCCCGAGGAGCAAGGCCGGCTCAAGCGGCTCGCGCAGAGCGTCATCCCGAAGGACGCCGAGGCGCCCGAACACCTGCTCGATGAGACGGCCCTCTTCCTGCATCGCGCCGTCATCCGCATGCCCGAATCACAGCGGCGGATGCTCGAGCGCCTGCACGACGTCAACGCCACGCTCGCTGGCAAGAAGGTGCTGCTCGTCGACGACGACATCCGCAACATCTACGCCATGACGAGCATCCTCGAGCGGCACGAGATCACGGTCGTGTCCGCGGAGAGCGGCCGCGAGGCGATCGGCATCCTGCACGAGCAGCCGGGGATCGATGCGATTCTCATGGACATCATGCTGCCCGAGATGGACGGCTACGAGACGATCCGGGCGATCCGCAAAGGCGCCGGGTTCACCACCCTCCCGATCATCGCGGTTACGGCGAAGGCCATGAAGGGTGACCGCGAGAAGTGCATCAAGGCCGGCGCATCCGACTACCTCGCGAAGCCGATCGACACCGAGGAGCTGCTCTCGCTCCTCCGGGTGTGGTTGTCCGACTAAGAGCCGGCGGAACCGCGAGGGCCCAGCATCATGCCGGAGACGCCGAGCATCCTGATCGTCGATGACAGCCGGGACAAGCTCGTCGCCCTCGAGTCGATCCTCGTCGACCTGCGCGTCAACATCGTGAAGGCGCGCTCGGGAAAGGAGGCGCTCCGGCGTCTTCTTGCAGAGGACTTCGCCGTCGTCCTGCTCGACGTGCGCATGCCGGGTATGGACGGGTTCGAGACGGCGACCCTCATCCGGGAGCGATCGAAGACGGCGCACACGCCCATCATCTTCATCACTGCCTTCGGCGACGAGACGCACGTGGCGCGGGGGTACTCGCTCAAGGCCGTGGACTACATCCTGACTCCGGTCGTGCCGGACGTGCTGCGTACCAAGGTGTCGGTCTTCGTCGAGCTCTTCCGGGCCACGATGGAGGTGAAGCGGCAGGCGGATACCCTGCGGCAGCGCGCGGCCCAGCTCCACAGGCTGGCCGCCTCCTCGCTCGCCATCAACGCCGCGCTCTCGCTCGACCAGATGCTGTCCGTGCTCGTCGCGAGCGCGCGCGAGATCCTCGGCGCGCAACGGGCCCTGGCGGTGGCGCGCGTGGACGAGCGGCGCACGCACCGCGCGGTCTCGGCCGCCTCCGCGATCCCGGACGCGGAGGACATCGACGTGGCGGCGCCCCTGGCGGCGTACGAGATGAACCGGGCCTGGCGCGCCACCGGGCTCGTCCACCCGCACGGCGCGGGTCTCTCCGCGGATGGGGACGGGGACGGCGCGCTGGAGACCTACGACGTCCTGGCGGCGCCGTTCACCGGGCGCGACGGGCGGAACCTGGGCCTGGTCAAGGTCTTCGCCGACGGCGACCGCAGCTTCACCCAGGAGGACGAGGATCTCCTCGTCCAGCTCGCGCAAATGACCTCGATCGCGATCGAGAACGCGCTCTTCAGCGAGGCGCGAGAGGCGAACACCCTGAAGGAGGAGTTCCTCTCCACGGTCTCGCACGAGCTGCGCACCCCGCTCAGCGCGATGCTCTCCTGGCTCTGGATGTTGCGCCGGAAGGAACTCGACCCAGAGGCCGCGGCCCGGGCCATCTCGGCGGTCGAGCGGAACGCCAGGGCTCAGGCACGGCTGGTCGACGATCTCCTCGACGTGTCGCGCATCATGACGGGCAAACTGCACCTCGACTGCCGTCCTCTCGAGGTCGGGCCGGTCGTCGAGGCGGCGACCGATTCACTGGCGGCCGCGGCAGAAGCGAAGGCGATCACGCTCGCGCGCTTGATCGACCCGGCGACCGGCCCGGTGCTCGGCGACACCGGCCGATTGCAGCAGGTGATCTGGAACCTGCTCTCGAACTCGATCAAGTTCACGCCGCGCGGTGGCCACGTCGAGGTGCGGCTCTGCCGCGTCGGCTCGGACGCCGAGGTGCGCGTGACCGACACGGGGCAGGGAATCGCGCCGGGTTTCCTGCCCCACGTGTTCGAGCGCTTCCGCCAGGCGGACGCGTCGTCGACCCGGACCAGCGGCGGGCTCGGCCTGGGCCTCGCCATCGTGCATCACCTGGTCGAGCTGCACGGGGGAAGCGTCGAGGCGCTGAGCGACGGCGAAGGACGGGGCGCCACCTTCGTGGTGACCCTGCCGCTCGCGACCCGTCACGACGAGCAGCTCGCGCGCTCCAGCGGCGCCGCCGCCGTCGAGGAGGCTCGGGCGGCGGAGGTGCCGTGCAGCCTCGAGGGCCTCCGCGTGCTCCTCGTCGAGGACGAGGTGGATGCGCGCGAAGCGCTCTCCGCGATCGTGTCCCAGGCAGGCGCCACGGTTGCGGCGGTCGGCACCGCAGGGGAAGCGCTCGGCCGGCTCGTCTCCTGGCGGCCGGACGTGCTGGTGTGCGACATCGGGCTTCCGGCCGAGGACGGCTACGCCCTGATCCGGAAGGTGCGAGCGCTCAGGCCCGACCAGGGCGGTGACGTGCCGGCGGTGGCGCTCACCGCCTACGCGCGGGCGAGCGATCGGGCGCGCGCGCTCGCGGCCGGCTTTCAGGTCCATCTGGCGAAGCCCCTCGAACCTGACCAGTTGCTTCGCGTCCTCGCGCGGAGCGCTCAGCTACCGCACGACGCGGACCATGGGAAGCCGGGAGAGAGCGCGTCCGCAGGGCAGCCTCCCGATCGGGCCTGAGCGCATCGCGAGGGCTCGCGGCGAATGGGATGCCCGCGACCTCCCTTCGCGAGCTTCCTACGGCTCGCCTGCCGACCCCGCGCGCCGCTCGAGGAGCCGGAACTTGTTGCGCGCCGAAAGGAACTGCAGTCGGAGCGACTCCGCCTGCGTCCCGAGATCCAGGAACTCCTCGTCCTGGGCGGCTCGCGCGAGCTCCCCGGAGTCCTCGGCGAGCCGGCAGAGCCGGTCGTCGACCTCCCGAAACGCCGCGGCGTCGATGCGCTCCGCGGCGCTGGCCTCCTGGGCAGAAGCTGCCACCTGCTGCACCAAGCGGTTCACCTCTCCCGCCGCCTCGCCCAGCGCCCTCCATCGCGCGAGCAACTGGGTCAGGCTCTCCGTCCGCCGCCTGATCTGATCCGCTCGCGCCTGGACGGCTTCCGACTGCTTCTCGTGACGCTCGCGTGCCGTCGTGATCGCACCCACCAGCGCGCGGATGTGTTCGCCGAGCCGCGCCTCGCTGTCCTCGAGCTCGCTCAGCACCTGCGCCGCGCGGCGCAGGTGCTTCTCGGAGTCGAGGCGCTCGCGCTGGATCCCGGCCGCCAGCGCCTCGTACCGGCACAGCTCTGCATCGAGTCCTTCCACGGCTGCGGCCAGCCCCAGCATGTCCGGCCTGTGTTGGGTCACGGGCGCTGCCCCTATACAGCCGCTCCGAAGGGGCTGCAAAGAGATTACCCGCGATTCCTCCGGCGCCTGAGCTGGCCGCGGATCACGCCCGTCTTCGCCCCGACCGCGGCATCGCGGGTGCGGCGGATCAGCTCCGTCGTGGAGATGCCAGGGACGAGCGGGATGCGCTCGACACGGCCGCCGCGGGCGAGGGTCTCGTCCCGCCCGGCGATCTCGTCCTCGGGCCAGTCGGCGCCCTTCACCAGGACGTCGGGGCCGAGGGCGGCGACCAGCGCGCGCGGCGTGTCCTCCTCGAAGACGATCACGTGGTCGACGGCGGCGAGGCCGGCCAGCACCTCGGCGCGCTCCTCGGCGCACAGGATCGGGCGGCCGGGGCCCTTCAGCCGGCGGACCGAGGCGTCGCCGTTCAGCCCGACGACCAGCACGTCGCCGAGCGCGCGCGCGGCGGCGAGGTAGCGCACGTGGCCCGGATGGAGGAGGTCGAAGCAGCCGTTCGTGAAGACGATGCGTGCTCCGGCCGAACGGCGCGGGGCGAGCGCCGCGGTGAGCGCCGCGGGGTCGGGGGCGAGCTTCGGCACGGACACGGCGGGCGAGAATAGCGCACGCCCGCGGCCCGCGGAACCGATGCGGAAGGACGCAGCTTGACCCCCCGGGGCGGCAGCAGCTACACCCCGCCGCACGATGGCGAACTACCGGCGCCGTCGCTGGCGGGAGAGCATGACGGTCCGCGTCGACCTGAACGGGCTGCTCGCCGCGGCGGTGGGGGGAAGCGGGCTCGCCGCCGAGGAGCTGGCGGGGCTCGAACCCGAGCTCGCCCGCGTGCGCGACGAGCTCGCGGCGCGCCGGGCCGCAGGCACGCTCGCCTTCGCCGAGCTGCCGCACCGGTTCGACGACGCGCGCCGCGTGCTCGACGATGCGGCCGGTGTGGGGGCCGACATCGACGTGCTGGTCGTGCTCGGCATCGGCGGCTCGGCGCTCGGCGCGCGCGCGCTGGTGAGCGCGCTCGGCGAGCGGCCGGGCAGCCGGCGGGTGATCGTCGCCGACTCGATCGACCCGGACGACTTCGGCGCCCTCCTCGGGCAGCTCGATGCGAGACGCACGCTCTTCAACGTGATCAGCAAGTCGGGCGAGACCGCCGAGACCATGGCGCAGTTCCTGGTCGTGCGCGACCGCCTGCTGCACGAGCTGGGCGCGGTCGACTACAAGCACCACCTGGTCGTCACCACCGACGCCGAGAAGGGCGTGCTGCGGCAGATCGTCAACGACGAGGGCTTCCGCGACCTCGTCGTGCCGGACGGCGTGGGCGGGCGCTTCTCCGTGCTGACGCCCGTCGGACTCTTTCCCGCCGCCGTGGCGGGCATCGACGTGGAGGAGCTGCTCGCGGGCGCGGTCTACGTGGACGAGCGGGCGCGCGCGGCGGCGGCGCCGCTCGCCGACCCGGCGCTCGCGCTGGCGGGCGCGCTCTTTCTCCTGGCGACGCGGCACGCGAAGCCGATCCTGGTCCTCATGCCATACTGCACGCGCCTGGCAGCGACCGCCGACTGGTTCTGCCAGCTCTGGGCGGAGAGCCTCGGCAAGGCGCGGGACCTGGCCGGCCGCACCGTCGAGTGGGGGCAGACGCCGGTGCGCGCGCTCGGCGCCGCCGACCAGCACTCGCAGCTCCAGCTCTACGTGGAGGGGCCGCCCGACAAGGTGGTCCTCTTCGCGCGCGTCGAGGACCACGGCGCGGCGGTCGACCTGCCGACGACCTACCAGGACCTGGAGGGCGTCGGCTATCTCGGCGGCCACTCGCTCGGCGAGCTGCTCAACGCCGAGCAGCGCGCGACCGAGCTGACGCTCGCCAAGCGCGGCCGGCCGAGCGCGACGCTCGTCCTCCCGGCCGTGAACGCCTTCACGCTGGGGCAGCTCCTCTACCTCCTCGAGACGGCGACCGTCGCCGTGGGCGCGCTGGCCGGCATCGACCCGTTCGGGCAGCCCGGGGTCGAGGAGGGGAAGCGGCTCGCCTACGGGCTCATGGGGCGCCCCGGCTTCGAGGCGAACCGCGCCGAGATGGAGGCCTGGCTGGCACGCAAGGACGCGCGCTTCATCCTCTAGGAGCCACGTGGGCAAGATCGCGGTCCTTCCGCCGGCGGTGCAGGGGCAGATCGCGGCCGGCGAGGTGATCGAGCGGCCGGCCTCGGTGGTGAAGGAGCTGGTCGAGAACGCGCTCGACGCGGGCGCGCGCCACGTGGAGGTTTGCCTCGGCGCGGGCGGGCTCGACCTGATCTCGGTCCGCGACGACGGCGAGGGCATGGCGGCGGAGGACGCGCTGGTCGCCTTCGCACGCCACGCGACCAGCAAGCTCGCACGCGCGGAGGACCTGCCGGCGGTCACCACGCTCGGCTTCCGTGGCGAGGCGCTGCCCAGCATCGCCGCGGTGGCGCGCGTGCGGCTGGTCACCCGCCGGGTCGCCGACGCGGGCGGGGTCGCGGTCGAGGCGGATGCGGCAGGCGCGCGGCCGGCGGGCGCGGCGGGCGCGCCCCCGGGCACGAGCGTCGAAGTGCGCGAGCTGTTCGCCGAGACGCCGGCGCGGCGGAAGTTCCTGCGCAGCGCGCCGACCGAGGTCGGGCACGTGGTGGACGTGCTCACGCGGCTCGCGGTCGCGAGCCCGGCCGTCGGCTTCCGCCTCGAGCACGACCGGCGCGAGGTGCTCGCCTTCCCGCCGGTCGCCGAGGCCCGCCAGCGTCTCGTGCAGGTGCTCGGGCGCGCGCGCGCCGCGGGCCTCGTGCCGGTCGAGGCGGCGGCGGGCGGCTACACGCTCGCCGGCTTCCTCGCCCCGCCGCGCGAGACGCTCGCCACCGCGCGCCTGGTGTGGACCTACGTGGCCGTCGGCGGGGCGGGAAGCGGGCGCTGGGTGCGCGACCGGCTCCTGCTGCGCGCCGTGCTCGACGGCTACGCCTCGCTGGTGATGCGCGGCCGCTACCCGATCGCCGTCCTCTTCCTCGGCATCCCGCCCGGCGAGGTGGACGTCAACGTGCATCCCGCGAAGCTCGAGGTGCGCTTCCGGAGCCCGGCGGCCGTGCACCAGCTGCTCGTGCCGGTGCTGCGCGCGCGTCTGGCGGCGGCGCTCGCCCCGCCGGGAGCGGCGCCGGCGGCGTGCGCGCGCGAGGCCGCACCCGCCTACGGGGCGCCGCGCGCCGCACCCGCGCCGGCGGCGCAGGCGCCCCTCTGGACGCCCGCGCCGCGCGGGTTTGCGTCGCTGCGCTTCATCGGCCAGATCTTCGATGGCTATCTCCTCTGCCAGGGCGAAGGACGCGTGGTGCTGATCGACCAGCATGCGGCCCACGAGCGGGTCGTGTTCGAGCGCCTGCGCGCCGAGTGCCGCGCGGGCGGCGTGGCGCGCGACCGGCTGCTCGTGCCGGAGACGATCGCGCTCCCGGCGGCCGAGTCGGCGGCGTTGGCCGAGCACGCCGCCGCGCTCGCGGGGGCCGGCCTCGAGGGCGAGCCCTTCGGCGAGGGCACGTTCCTGCTGCGCACGGTGCCGCGGCTGCTCGGCGGGCGCGACGTGGGGGCGCTGGTGCGGGCCGTTGCCGGCGAGCTGGTGGAGGAGGGGGCCAGCGCTGCCGCCGAGCGGGCCACCGACGCGGCGCTCGCCACCATCGCCTGCCACGGCGTGGTGCGCGTCGGACAGCGGCTCGGCGCGGCGGAGGCGCAGGCCCTCCTCGCGTCGATGGACGGCGTCGAGGTGTCGGCCCACTGCCCACACGGCCGCCCCGTCGCCGCCGAGCTCGCCCGAACGCAGCTGGAGGCCCTGTTTCGGAGATGAGGCCTGTGAGGACAGTATCAACAACGCAACGCCGGGGGAGGCCGGCGCCGAGAGGCGCCGTGCTGGCCGACGGGGTCTGGGGGCATCGGAGGAGCGCAGCCCGCGGAGCGGGCGAGCACCGGACGGGCCCCCAGATGATTTAAACCAATGCGCCTCGTCTGCATCGTCGGCCCGACGGCGAGCGGGAAGAGCGCGCTTGCGCTCGACCTCGCCGAGCGCCTGGGCGGTGAGATCGTCTCCGCCGACTCGCGGCAGATCTATCGCGATCTCGACATCGGCACGGCGAAGCCGACGGCGGCGGAGCGGGCCCACGTCCCGCACCACTGCCTGGACCTGGTCGCGCCGGGCGAGGCCTTCGAGGCGGCGCGCTTTCGGGACGCCGCACACGCGGCGATCGCCGACATCGTCCGCCGCGGTCGCGTGGCGCTCGTGGTGGGCGGCACGGGGCTCTACGTGCGCGCGCTCCTGGGTGGCCTCTGCCCGGCGCCGCCGCGGGCGCCGGCGCTGCGCGCCGCGCTCGCACACCAGCCCGCGCCCGCGCTGCATCGCCGGCTCCGCGCCCTGGACCCCGCCGCCGCGGCGCGCATCGCGCCCGGCGACCGGGTGCGCATCGTGCGGGCGCTCGAGGTGGCGCTCGTGAGCGGCGTGCCGCTCTCGCGCTGGCAGGCCGAGCACCGCTTCGCCGAGCCGGCCTACGATGCGCTCCTGATCGGCCTCGCCCGCCCGACGGCCGAGCTGGACGCCCGCATCGCGGCGCGCGCGCGCGCCATGCTGGAGGCCGGCTTCCTCGACGAGGTGCGTGCGCTCCGCGGGCGGGGGCTCGGCGCCGACGCCCCCGGCCTCTCGGCGGTCGGCTACCGCGAGCTGCTCGCCTGCGTCGAGGGACGGACGGACCTCGCCACGGCGCTCGCGGCCACGGTGCGGGCGACGCGCCAGCTCGCGAAGCGCCAGCGCACCTGGTTCCGGCGCGAGCCGGCGATCGTGTGGCGCCACCCGGAGCGCGAGGCCGGGACGATTGCGGCGGCGGTCGAGGGGTTCCTCGCCGGCGCGGCGCCCGCCGTCCGTGCCCCGGCGTGATGGCGGCGCG
>Ga0209470_1001444_pt1 | contig 17623 bp, 12 predicted proteins | sample GraSoiAngelo_125_FD_185882 | JGI IMG/M metagenome (GOLD analysis project Ga0209470, IMG submission 185882) | Grasslands soil microbial communities from the Angelo Coastal Reserve, California, USA - 14_0927_05_40cm (SPAdes) (version 2) | ecosystem: Environmental > Terrestrial > Soil > Grasslands ... | reverse complement strand
GCAGCACGCCGCCGCTCGTGGCCTGCGCCAATACCGAGGCGTTGAAACGCGCCGGCATTACGCGCGACACCGTCTCGCCACTGCGGGAGCTCGTCATCGAGAAGGATGAGAATGGAGATCCGACCGGGGTGTTCATCGAGGACGGGATGCAGCCGACGGCCGAGCTGATCTGGTTCCGCAAGCCAACGGAGTTTTCGCGCGCGGATCGCGCCCGCGGAATACCCGTCGCGGCCAAGGCTTACCATGCGTTCGGCACCACCAGCATCTTCGAGGGGCATGGAGTCGCCAACGAAGTGATCCGGGCTTACAAAGACGCCTACCGCGACGGCATGCTGACGATGCGTGCGGGCCTGGTCTTCAGCCCGGATTGGAAGACCGCCGGAAATGCGAAGCCCGGATCGTTGATCGAGAGCTGGGGCGGATGGCTCGGTGAGCCGGCCTCCGGTGACGACTGGCTCAAGCTGACCGGCATCTACGCCAATATCGGGCGGCAGCCGGGCGATGACGTGCGCGCCTCAGCCTCTCCCTACACCGGATGGGCCGGCTTCAACTACGATACCGGACTGCCGCGCGAGCGCTTGAAGGAGGTACTGATCCAGTGCGCCAGAAACGACATCCGCGCGGTTCTCAACTCGAACTCGCCCGGCGTTCTCGATCTTCTGGATGAAGTCGATCGGGAAGTACCGCTCAAAGGACGGCGCTGGGTCGTGGTGCACATCAGCGTCCTTTCGCCAAGGGATATAGAGCGAATCGTCCGCATAGGCCTCGTCCTGACATCGCACACGAATTCGAACATATATAAGGAAGGGCATACTTGGCAGGCGCGGCTCCCGCGAGAGCGGCAGCGGGAGAATACGCCGCTGAGGGACCTCATCGACGCCGGCGTCAAAGTCGGACTCATCACCGACAATGTGCCGATCTCTTTGTTCTGGCCGATCTGGGAATCGGTAGCGCGGCTTTCACGCGTGACCAATGAACGTATTGCGCCCGAGCAGGCGATCACTCGTGCGGAGGCGCTCCGCTGCGCGACTCAGAACGGCGCCTATCTCACCTTCGATGAGGACAGGAAGGGTTCGCTCGAACCTGGGAAGCTCGCTGACCTCGCGGTTTTGAGCGCCGATCCGCTCACGGCGCCGGAACCGGCGATCCGCGACATTACCGCCGACATGACCATGGTCGGCGGTAAGATCGTGCATCAAGTGTCCAATGGGTAGAGAAAGCGAAAATTCCCCTCCTCTGCGAGGAGGGGAATGGTTAGCTCAGTTCTTAAGTTAGGGAGGTTCGCATGAGTGCGATTCGAACGATTTACGCAAGAGTATTCGCGGTCACTGTCGCTACTTTCCTGGCGGCATGGCCGAGCGAGGTAGGCGCCCAACAACTTCGGATTGGTCCCTCCGACATCGGGGGTGTGGTGACCAGTGCCAATGGACCGGAGGCCGGCGTATGGGTCATCGCGGAAACGACCGGTCTGGGCACGAGGCGGTACGCCAAGGTTGTGGTCACCGATGATCAAGGCCGCTACTTGCTGCCCGCCCTTCCCTCCGGTGCGCAATACAACGTTTGGATCCGCGGCTTCGGTCTGGTCGATTCGCGGCGCGTGCCCACGAAGCCGGGCATGACGCTCAACCTCACCGCTACGGTCGCGCCCAATGCACGGGCGGCGGCTCAATACTACGCGGGCTCCTACTGGTGGTCGATGCTCAAGATTCCGGAAAAGGGCTTGTTCCCCGGTACGGGCCCTAAGGGCAACGGCATGCCACCGGCGCTGAAAAGCCAGGCGGACTGGATGGATGCCATCAAGCAAAACGGCTGCGGGAACTGTCACCAGGTCGGCTCCGCCATCATGCGCTCTCTAGATTATGCGGCCCTCGGAGTTAGCGAGAAGGATACACAGGCAGCTTGGATGGCGCGACTGCGCATGGGACAGTCCGGCACCGCCATGGTCGCCGGTGTCAACAGCCTGATGACGAATGATGGTGGACTCGTGGGCAGGTTAGCCAACTGGACCGACCGTATCGCCGCGGGTGAGTTGCCCAAACAGAAGCCGGACCGGCCTCAGGGCGTTGAACGCAATATCGTAGTCACGCTGTGGGACTGGTCTCGTCCCACGGCGTATCTGCACGACCTGATCGGCACCGACAGAAGGAACCCAACGGTTAACGGCTGGGGCTCCCTTTATGGCTCGATGGAGTTGAGTACCGACTGGGTGCCGATTCTGGATCCAGTGCTCCACATGACGACCGAGATGAAAATGCCGGTAAAGGTAGAAAGCACTCCGAGATCGTCTACCGTCAACAATGCTCCGGCGCCATGGCACTACTGGGGAGACCGAGTAATCTGGGATACCCAGGTCAACGCCCATACCAACACGATGGACAGCGAAGGTCGTGTGTGGTGGACCGCCACCAGCCGGCCGCAGTGGGAACAGCCGGCGTTCTGCCAGAAGGGATCGGATCACCCCTCGGCGAAGGCCTTCCCGCGGGAACGAGCTTCGGGTCCCGCGACCAACACCACCAACTTCGTCCAGAACGCCCGTGGTGTGACGATGTACGATCCAAAAAAGAAGCAGTGGGCTTTCGTTGATACGTGCTTCGGAACGCATCACCTGAACTTCGGCTATGACGCCGACAATACCTTATATCTTGCCAACAATGGCGGCCCGGAACTGGGCTGGGTCAACACCCGGGTATTTTTGGAGACGGGCGACTCCGCTAAAGCGCAAGGCTGGACTCCATTCATCGTCGATACCAACGGCAACGGCAAACGCGACGATTACGTCGAGCCCGATGCGCCGGTCGATCCCCGCAAAGACAAACGCTTCAACCTCGGCTTTTACGGCATCGCAGTCAATCCAAATGACGGGAGCGTCTGGGGATCGAATACGTCGGGTAGAGGCTGGATCGTGCGGGTGGATCTGGGTCCGAATCCGCCCGTGACCGCTTTGACCGAGGCCTACCAGCTTCCGCCAAATGAACTCGGCATTCGCGGGATGGACCTGGACAGCAAGGGCATCGCCTGGGCCGCAGGCGTGGGCGGTAATCTCATCAGCTTCGAGCGTAACAAGTGCAGGATCCGCAATGGGCCCACTGCCACGGGAGATCACTGTCCTGAAGGGTTCACGTTGTATCCGATGCCGGGACCGAAGTTCGATGGTGTCGAAGGCCCCTTGGGAACTGTTGCGAGCCCTTATTATGTATGGGTCGATATACACGATATCTTCGGTCTTGGCAAAGACACCGTAATCGTTCTCGAAAATCAGTCCGACGGCGTGCAGGCGTTTGCCAACGGGAAGTGGATCCACATTGCCGTCCCTTATCCGATGGGATTTTTCACCAAAGGATTTGAGGGACGCATCGACGATCCCAACGGCGGCTGGAGCGCCAAGGGATTATGGGCGACGTGGGGCGGTCGCGCGCCTTGGCACAGCGAAGGCGGCAGAGGGACTCCTCCCTATGTCGTCCATTTCCAGTTGCGTCCCAATCCGCTGGCGAACGCCAATTGAACGGATTCGAACAGCTGCTCACATCCGCAGGCTTCGAATCATTTTTTGAAAGGAGGAAACATCGTCATAAGTGACGCGCTTCTTTTCTTCCGGCTGTCCTGCGTTAGATCGAGAACGCGCATAAGATTCGTGTCTCGTCTGAGGAAGACCACGCTGTCGAATGTGGCCGCGGGCTAAGCTGCCGGCTCTGACTCCGATTTTTTCTTATCCGTCATGTTCTCGCTATCTGGAAGCAGCTTCCAGATAGTGGTGAGCCGGGGATGGTTTGGACAATCAGGAAAGATTGAACCTGCGCCGATGACAATTTCTGAGCCGCAGCAGACGCTTTTATACACTCCGAATTTCTGGTTCACTTCGCTATTCTGCGGCACAGACTCCTCCTAACATCATATGGCTGTGTGTACGCTAGCACAAACATGTCAACTCTGCGTCGATGCCGACTCGTCTTAGCTCCAAAGCTCGGTGATCTTGCCGCCAACTGTGTGGATGATCTTGCAGAAGGAGTTGGGACACCGCACCTTGGTTTTGCCGTCCCTCTCATACATGACCTTCATGTTCATGCCACAGGGGCACTGCCCAAGCAACGACGGCGAACATAAAGTTGCGCTTCCTTTGCGCAACCCACGACAGGCTACCGACGACACCGCTTATATTCTGCTATCCTAAGTACACAGTACGAACCGCTTTTTTGGTACTAATCCATTCGGATTAGCCTGCACATTAGGCTATGGCGTGCGCAAAGCCGTCTGCAAATTTGCAGAGCCGCGTGTTCATATGCACCAGCCGGATTTCATAAACACTTTGTGTTTTCAATGAAGTACAGGCCTCAAGGCCGCGGCGTTTGAAAAGCTTATCCTTAGACCGGCCGGCGTCTTGCTTGTTCACGTCGTTTCGTGGGATTGACAACAACGAAGCAGATCTCGCCTCTTTGATCACAGCCCATCCCGTTCAGTTTTCTTGAACTCCTTGCCGTGGCATCAACCTCAAATATGATCCTTTGGAATCCCGGACAGCGTGCGCATCTTACGCCGAAGTCTGGCAGTGAAAGTGCAAATTCATCTTCATGGAGATTCAGATCCGGGCCGATTACGACGACATGAGCAAAGAGGCGGCGCGGATTGTTGCCGAAGCGATTCGCGCGAAGCCGCAACTCGTGTTGGGTGTGCCGTCGGGGAACACGCCAAAGGGCATGTACCGGGAACTGATCCGGATGTACCGGCAGAAGAATCGTCTCGATTTCTCAAAGGTGCGGTTTTTTCTTCTTGACGAATATATGGGCTTGCGACCGGGTCACCCAGACTCTTTTCGGGCATATCTGTGGCGTGTCTTTCTGAATTACATCAATGTGCGTCCGGCCAACGTCTATCTGCCGGAGGAGAATTACGAAAAAACTATTCGGCGTTCAAGAGGAATCGATCTATTGATATCCGGGATCGGAGTGAATGGCCACATCGCGTTCAACGAGCCGGGATCAACGCTGGATTCGCGTACCCGCATTGTCGAACTTGCCGATTCAACGATTGAATTAATGAAGATCAGTTTCTCCCCTCGAGACCTACCGCGCCAAGCGATCACGATGGGACTTGGAACGATTCTTGAAGCTCGCGGCATCCTGCTGCTTGCGTCTGGAAGCCGCAAGGCGCAGATTCTCGGCCGAGCGCTGACGGGACAGATCACGACGGATGTTCCGGCCTCCGTTCTTCGCCTGCACTCGAATTTAACGGTGATCGCGGACGAAGAAGCTGCAGCGATCTACCGGCGCAACTCAGTTGATAAACCGAAACCGATTGGGTGATCGTCACGCAGACTAGTCCGCCTATCACGATTTTTGCGACGGAAAGTAGTCAGGCCACCTCGCCGATCTGCGAGGAGGGAAATGCGTCTATCGCAATTTCCTTCTAACTTCCACTCATTGCGCGTACACCGCAAACTCCCAGAGGTTGCCATCGGGATCCCGGAAATACACGCTCGTTGCGGGTCCCCGCGCGCCGTTAACGTTACGTGGCGCACTGATGTGATCGACTCCGCTGTCCCGCAGATGTTGTTGTGCTTCTTGAACCGTGCCGCCCCAGACCAGGCAGAAGTCAGCGTCTCCGGCTAGCGGAATATAGGCCAGGTTGAATTTGTCGTTGGGACCGGTATCCTGCGTCTTGTTTTGCGGTCCCAGGACGTCTTGCTTGTGGATGTTGATTTTCTGGTTATCGCCGATCTTGATGGATACTTGCCCTTGTCCCCTGCGCCAGCCGTCTTCATTAATTAATGTGAAGCCGAGCCGCTTGTAAAACGCCAAGGCGCGCTCCATATCGGACACATTGATCACCAGATGATCGAACGACTTCACCTTGTTGGTCGAAGCGGTGTTCTTTGTTTGGGCCATGGCGGAGGGCAACGACCAGAGTGCCAGTACGACAATACTCGCGACCATTATGTGCATAACTTTTCCTCGGAGTTAAAGCTACTTGTACCGGCAGCATACTACATACGATCGGGAGCCACCGATCGTATGTGAGTCTGCACCGCCTTTGGCGCGGCGATTACGGGCAAATCCACCCCACACTTGTATTTGGGCACATCAGTGCTGCGATCTTGTCAGAGTTGCTAAACTCAACGGAAGCTGTCAGCCGGTACGAACGAGAGGTGGAAGTGAGTCCCAGCGAAGCAATCGCTTTTGTGCGGCGTCATGGAGTTGTGCTCCAAGGGGCGCGTGGTCCGGTTCCGAGCCTGGCCGAGGCGATCGCAGGCGGACCCATTCGAGGTAGTTGGTGGGGGCACGGCAAAGGGCGCGTGATATTCCATGCATCGCAGGCCATTAGTGAGAGCCCCGAGGTGTTGGTATGCAAGCTAATTGAGGACAAAGTCACGTACGTTCATCGGAGGCTGTGGCCCGCATTGGTCAAGCTTGCACCGCGGTTCCGAAAGAGCCAGCTTGCGAAAGTTTGGGATGAACACACCAAAAGTGGGGCGCACGCGTCGCAACGGATCGCCTTTCCTGAGTGGGTACCGAGCGAAGTTCTGAGGGAAGCAGAGGCCCTTTCAACAGCAGAAGCAGAGCAACTTCTATCAGCGCTCTTGACGAGACAGTCGGTGAAGAAACGGAGAATACGTCGCAGGAAAGCCGGCGGATTGTCCGAATGACCGATTTCTGCCATTATTCCTCCGGCCTGTCAGATCGGCGGGTGGAAGGAGCCGTTCATGAGTGTAGTGAGATTCGTCGCCGCAGCCTGTTTGCTGCTCATTACGCGGCCGCTCTTCGCCGAGGAGTGGGTCCGCTACGAAAATCTCGAGGATCGGTTTGCCGTCAGCGCACCTGGCCAGCCAGCAACCGAGAAGATCAAATGGAAGTCCGAGTACGATTCGATCTTCCCGGCAACTGTATACCGATGGCAACAAGGGCCGAATCACTACGCCACCACTGTCGTCGACTACTCCGACTCGGAAGCCATCTACACGGCAAATCACCACAGCCAGGACTTTCAACTCCCGATGTACTGGCAGATCGATATCCTCGGATCTGTCCAGTACGCTGCGACGCAGTACCGGCAGAAGCCCGGCGTGAAAGTGACATTTGACGCATTTCATTACATCAACCTCGTGACCGGACACGAGCTGCAGCTTACCAATCCCGACCAATCGCGAACCTATGTCGGCATTTATCTGCACGAGAACCGGCTGTACATCTTCGATGCGACAGTAGCCAAGGGTATGCCGCCGCCGCTGATTTTTCAGCAGTCACCGGAGTTTTTGGACGCATCGGGAACGTCGATTCGCTATCGGACCTACTACTTCAACCGGCTGCCGGAACTCCGCCTCCCCGGACGCGGCGGGCGCGGCGCCGGCGGTCCTCCTGGAGCAGGTCCGCAAGGCGCGCCTCCTGGAGGTGGCGGACCGATCCAGCGCGGAGCACCGCCACAGCAGTAGTGGAACCGTTGAACGGACAAGCGAGCGCCCGTGCGTTCCTCTTCGCGCTGAGATAAGCTATCGGAGCAGCAGGGCACACCATGGCAAACGAATTTACAGCAATCGTCGAGCAAGATGGTCCGTGGTTCATTGCATACAGTCCCGAGATTCCTGGCGCAAATGGCCAAGGTAAGACCAAAGAAGAAGCGTTGGAGAGCCTCGCAGAGGCGATCAAGCTGATTCTTGAGGACAGGCGCGAAGATGGTCTGCGTGGCATTCCGCCGAATGCGATCCGGGACAAAGTCACGATCAGGTGAAGAGGAGCACGTTGCTTCAGCATCTACGAAGGTACGGATGCTACTTGAAGCGAGAAGGAAAGGCCCATTCACTTTGGTGCAATCCGGGGACGGGCGCAGTCGAAGCCGTGCCCCGACACACCGAGATTTCGAATCAACTGGCCCGAAAAATTTGCCGCGGCTTGGGCATTCCGGAAATCGGCTAGCTCAAATCGGCCAGCCCGGAGCGGACCGCTGAAAAGCGCGGCCGCTCAACCGCAGACTAAGAAGGCACAGCTACGCCTTTTTTAGCGCCTTCAGTCCCGCGAGGATCTTATCCTTCGTGATGGGATGTTCTCGGATCCGGACGCCGCAGGCATTGTAGATTGCGTTCGCGAGTGCGCCCGGTGGCGCGCCAATGGCCGTTTCGGCGAAGCCCTTGGATCCGAAGAACCAGCGGGGTTCTAAGCTATTGATGAATACGTTGGTCTGTTCAGTGGGAAGATCCATGATGGTTGGAAGCCGGTACGACAAATAACCGACGGCATAGTGGCGCGTACCGGGGAATTCACGATCCCAGGGGACAGCCTCCGTTGCGACGGAAATACTCTGGACCAGCGAACCGCGCATGTCGGCGTCGGCCAGGAGCGGATTCGTGACGTTTCCCGCATCATGACAGTAGGCCGCTCTCAGCAAACGGTAGTCGCCAGTCCAGGTGTCCACCTCGACTTCGAGGAAACAAGCGCCGATGCCCCGGTTCATCGCCCTTCCGATAGATCCCGGATGAATGCACCGGCCGGTTTGCCGGATGGGACCCTTATTGGCCTTCACAAGGTCGGCGAACGTAATCCTTTTCTTCGGATCCTCGGCTGCGGAGACGACGCCGTCCCTGATCTGGAGCTTGGCCGCATCGATCTTCAGAACATCTGCTGCGCGCTGCAGAATATCTTTGCGAAGTTTATCCGCAGCGATATTGAGAGCGCCGCCTTGTAACTGCGTGGTCAGACCGCTATTCCAACCCGGAGCCGGCGGGGCAAGCTCGGAGTCGCCCCACGCCACGCGAATACGATCCAGTGTCGTGAATCCTAAAATCTCTCCGACCTGAATAGACATCGCCGTACCGTGGTTTGTACCGCTATCCGGCTGTGCGTAATGGAGGGTCACCGTACCATCGGCGTTCAACTCCACGACTCCTTGGTACGGGCCGCCGCCACCGCCGTTTCCGCCCGCTCCAACGTTGCCGCTCTGGTTGCCGGCGGTGCTCGCCAGCACTTTTTCGAAACCGGCCTCTCCTTCGTGGTATCCGACACGTCCGGCGTGGTGGTGGGACATGGCGACGCCGATTCCTTTTTTGAATCGACCGGAGTTGCCGCCGGGAACGGGATTCCGTTGATCCCATTCGATGACCTTCTTTCCTTCTTCGAGAACTTCCACGGAAGCGTACGAATCGTATGTCAGCGTCTCGTTTTGGCTCTCCGGCATTGGAGTTACCGTGACGCCGCCCTGGGCCTGAGTTATCTTTGTTCCCGGTTTCTGGACATTCAACAGCCTGAACTGCACAGGATCCATTCCGACGGCTTCCGCCATCTCATCCATCATCTGCTCCCAGCCGAACTTGAATTCCTGCTGCATATTGCTTCGGGAAGGACCTGTCTGGATCGAATTTGTTCTGTATTGGAATCCGATCTCCTTCCAGTTCGGGATCACGTGAATGTAAAGCTCGGATCTTCCTCCGCCACCTTGCTGCCCCGCTCCGGCATTCGAACCATTGTTCACATGGAACTCACGCTGGCACGCGATGATGCGCCCGTCTTTAGTGGCCCCAACCTTGAATTTCTGGATGTTCGCCGGCTTGACCTGCATCTGGGCGAGCTCTTGATCCTTCGGTAGCGTCAACCTGAAAGGCCGGCCGGTCTGTTTGGCAATATAGGCGATCCAGGGATTAAGTCTCGCTGCAGCCATCGCCCCGCCAAAAGAGCCGCCATTCCATTTGTTGATGAATCGAATGTTGGTCTCGGCAATGTCCAAAGCGCGCGCGAGCGACCCGCGTTGCGGATAGATTCCCTGCCCCATTCCGTAAAACGTGAGTTTGTCCCCGTCCCATTTGGCGACGCCGCCGACGGGCTGGAGGGGAACGGGGATTCCCGAACTGTATTGATAGGTGAATTCCTTGACAACGTCGGCCTGAGCGAAAGCCTTCTCGACATCGCCATACTGGCTCAAGCTGCGGATGACGTTTCCTCTTCCCCGGCGAAGGTCCGGCGCATCCGGAGCCATGATCTGTTGGAGAGTTGCTGCGAACGGAAGGACGTCGTATTCGACCTCGATCGCATCCGCGGCATCGTGAGCGAGGTCCTCGGAATCTGCCGCAACAATTGCGACAATTTCCCCCTGGAAAAAGAGTTCGTCGGGCAAAGGGTAGCTTTTCGGTGCATTTTCGCGCGTGAGTATATAAGCCACCCCCGGCATCTTCTCGGCCTTTGACACGTCGAGTTTCTTAACCCTCGCGCGCGGATGGGGACTGGTGAGCAGCCTTCCCCAAAGCATGTTGGGCAGCAAAATCCGAGTGGCGTACTGCGCCTTCCCGGTATACCGCGGAATCGCGACTTCGGGCATCGGCGGATGCGGCTTCCCAAGGAGATTCAGATTCTTCGGCGGGTAGCCTTGCCACTTCTTCGTAACGATCTTCGAGTCGCCTTCGACGAGCACATCCTCTGGACCGTGACCGCCACCGGTGGAGAAATCCCGAACCATCGGCTGGTTCATAATGATCACATGTTCAGGTTTCGCCTCGATCTTTTGCTTGGGTTTTGGATTTTGGCTCATAGATCTCCCGATTCCTCCTAGTCGAATACCTCCGGAACCGAAAACGTCATGACGGTATTGCCGGCTGCGGTCGCGATGATGACCTCTTTGTGAAGAGGATCGAGAACAATTCCGATATCGCCCGACTGCCTGCCCAACGGAGCGGGAATTTTCACGGGCCGTTCCGTGCTTTCACCGTTCAGCGGGATATTCCAGATCTCGATATTGCCCCTGGTATGCGTCACCAGCCGCAACTTCGGAGCATAGACCTCAAACTGGTTGCCCATCCCGACTGGACCGCGAATGCTGGCTTTCGGCCGCGTATTCCCACTGGCGGTCCGCTCGAACACCAATATCTTTCCGCCGCCACGGCGCCCGGAAACCGGCACGAGCAGGAGATTGTGAATTGGATCGATGCGGAGGCAAGGCACATTACCGCCTCCCATGCTCTGCTCACCGAGGGACAATTCCGTATCGTTTCCCCCCAGAACGCGCTTGGGCGCGACATTTCCGTTGTCCAGCCGGTTGAAAGTCAGAATGGTTTGATCGGGAGTAGCGAGGAAGATTTCGTCGTGCACGGGGTCAATGCTCACCTTCCCGGTAGCTCCCACACCTTTGATCTGCGTCTTGTTGCCTTGAATCACCCGGAGAGGCGCTTCCTCTCCATTCGCCGCGCCGCGGAACGACAGGATGGCCTGAGCCAGGGGGCTGGTCACGGCAATTTCATCGTGTATCCCGTCGAATGCGATGTCGTGCATCGTCCTGCCGAGAAGTGATTTTTGTCCTTCGATCGATCTGAGATACGGTGTGTTCTCCTTCGCCGACCTGGCGAAGATCGCAATCTGCGGATGGTTCACTCAGTTGGGCACCAGGATCTCCTGGCGAATCGGATCATACGTGACCGCCGCGGTCCTGCCGAAATTCACGCCGCGCTTGCTTTCTTCGGCGCTTCGAATAATCCGCAGCGGCTCGACGTCGCCATTGGCCATCAGCGGATACACAGTGGCGGAAGAATTTCCGAGGTTGGAAACCCACACTTCCTGATTCTTCCGGTCCAGAGCAACGCCTGTCGGATTGCGAAGTCGCGTCGACGGGCCTTTGATGACACGAACCGGTGCAACGTCGCCTTGCACTGTCGATGCGTTGGCGAAGACGAGGATCGATTGACCGATGTCATTCGCGACATACAAGTCACCATTGTCCGGGTTGAACTTCATCGCAGCCGGCCAATCGAGTTGCGTCTTTGGACCGCTGATTATGCGCAACGGTTTGGCATCCCCGCTTGCATCCAATGAGTAGACCTGGATTGCGGGCGGCAGGTACTTGCCCGTGCCCGCGATCCTGAAATTGCTGTGATGACCCCAGGTATTGACGAATAACAACCGGTTCTTTTCATCGACGGCAATCCCGTGCGGCGCATCCAGTCCCGTATTCTCGCCCGCGATTCGGCGCAGCGGCTGCTCTTCGCCCGATGCGTCCTTGCGGTAGATCACGACTTCGGGAGGAAATTCGACCGTCACGAAAAGCTCCTGCTTCACCTCGTCCGCCGCAATGTTGTAAACGCGATGCGGCGTGTGCAGGATGGCCTTTGGACTGACTTCTCCGCTGGCCTCGCGTGGAAACCGAACCATCTTGTCGCCTGTATCGGACTCGACTGAGAAAATGTCACCCGTAACAGGGTCGACATAAAGCCCGTTGTTGAATTGAAGGGCGGTCTTGTCACCGTGGACGATTCGCTTGGCTTTTGTTGTCTCGTCATCCTTCGGGGTCTTGGACAATCGATCGAATACCCGATACGACCACAGGTTGTTATCTTGAAGAATGACTTCGTCCGAATTCACGTCGACGGCAACTGCACTATAGGTGGGGGCTGTATCGCGGATGGTTCGCAGGGGAATTCGAGCACCCTTGGCTCTTGCCTCTCTCGCTTCCCTCTCCTGCTCTTCCGTGTTTGGGAGATCGGCTATGCCCTGCTGCAATGCCGCCATCAGAATCGGACTGGACTCCTGCTGTATCGCGGAAAACAGATTTTCCTGTCCGAGCGACGCGATGAGACGGGGCTCGGCGCCGCCAGTCTCATTCCACTCACACATGGGTGCGGCGTCAGGCAACTGCTGGACGGAAACCAAACGCGGCGAAGCCTCAGGAGCTGGAGCTGCCAACAAGATGCCGATTGTGATCGCGGGTAGTGCAAGGATTGCCCATTCACCTTTTTTTAAGCGCATGGAGCGGATTTTATACCAGCGATTTAGAGGCGACAAGCTTTGCACGTCCCGCTTTAGCGGCGGACCGTGAAGATGTGAACGAATTACGCTAGTGGACTATTCCCCTCCTTGCAGTGATGCAAGGCGGGGAATACGCGCGATTCCAGTTTGTTCAGACTTTCTATGACCGCCCCTACAATTTCGGACCTGGATTTTCGTGGGTTATGATACGGGCCATAAGCCCATGTCGGACGCGGAAGTCATCATCCAGTTCCTGAAAAAGATCGAATGGCGGATCCGGGCGAACCGGCGGCTGCGGGAAGTAACGCTCGGAATGTGGATCGCGCTGACGTTTCTCACTTTGGTTAAGATCTGGGACCTCGTCTCTCCATTCAAGGCACCCACGATTCGATTCTTTATTTCGGCTTGCGCACTTGTCTTGTTCGGATACGCTCTGTGGCTTCTCCGGAAAAAAGGAACCTTGGATGAAGCAGCAATTTCGATCGACCGGACCGCCCGTCTCAACGACGAAATCAAAACTGCCTTTTGGTTCATAAGGAATCCGCGTCCGTCGAAGTGGGTCGACAGGCAGATTCAACGCGCAGCCCACACGGCCGCGAAAATCGATATTCGACGCGTATATGCCATCAGTATTCCGCGCACTTCATCTGCTGCTGTCCTGATGACGTTGGTTCTCGTTGGTCTGAACTTCCTTCCGTTGCCGCGGAAGCACAACTGGCTCTCGCTGATCGCTGCAACCGAAACGGCTGTCGAAAGAGCAGAGCGTTTAAACGAAAAGATACAGGCACAGAATGCATCAAAGGCCGGCGAGGTTCGGGAGACACACAAGGACATGCGTGACTTCGGGAGCATTTACGCCGGCCTCCAGGAAATAGCCGGGCGCTTCCAGGAGTCGGAGACCTTGCGCGGAGCGGCCCACGCATTGATGGATAAGCGGCTTGCTCTGGCCGCCGAGGACTTACGCACCGCCAGTACTGTATTGGATCGCGAGCCGGTCGCGTCATTATTAGATATCGAACACAGCTTGAACGAGGCGGCCGAGATTTCCCGGCCGGAACTCCAGGCGCTGTCGGATGAATTGGCAGCAGCCGCTCGTTCGATCGCGAACAAGAATATGACCGGTGCCCGGGAGGCGCTCGAGCAGGCCGCTGAGGAGTTTGAAGGCCTCGAGGAAGAGATCTACAAGCAAGAGTCCACCCTGGAGCAGCTTGCCAAGGGCAATGAACGCCACGCCCAGGAGGATGGGCATGTCAGCGGCGCCGCGATCCCCGAGGCGCGCGATCTTCCCCAGAAGACGGGAAGTGGCGAGGGTTTTGGCGTCTCGGAAAAGAAGGGCGAGAGGGGTCCCTATGAAGGCACACCCACCAGACTCGCGGTTAGGCTTCAACAGGAGGCCATAGAAAGCATGCGCAGCAGCGGCGGCAGCCGGGCCGACATTGAACAAGCCAGCCGGCAGGAGCGCTCGAAGCTGGATTACCGCGCGATCGATAACAAATCCATAGGCGCCGCAAAGGATGTGCTGGAGCACCGCGAAAGCACGCCGTGGAAGTATCGGTCTCTCGTCAAGAGCTACTTCGAAGCGATAGGTGAACCGGCGGTTAAATGAACTTAAACAGAGGAAGGGTGGCTGCGAAACTGCCGGGGTGCTGCTGTAGCGGATTCCCCTCCTTGCAGTGATGCAAGGAGGGGAATACGCAGAATCAACGGACTACCGGCGGTCCGCGAAGCGCAAGCGCGACAGCGCGCAGCCTTAGGAAATCGACCGCCGCTACAGTCGATTTCGTCGCGGCCTGCGAGTTTTGCTCATAATGACATTCCTTGCTTTAACTTCATTCGAGGCGACGCTGCTCGCACTGGCCGTTGCAGGCGCGGTCATCGCGTTGCACTTTTTGAAAATTTATCCGCACCGCGTTTTCGTCAGCTCTGTCGTGTTGTGGCAACGCGTCCTTGGAGAAAAGTTTTCGCGTTCGCTTTGGGAACGGCTCCAGAGGATCATTTCAATCCTGCTTGCAGTAACGATTGCGCTGTTGATCGCTCTGTCCACAGGCCGGCCGCAGATCGGGGCAGTCAACGGCAAAATGCGGCGGGTTGCCATCGTCCTCGACACATCGCCCACTATGAACGCGCGTACGGCCGACGGCAGCACGCGCTGGAAACATGCCACGGAAAGAGCCCGTACCCTTTTGGCCGAAAGTCCGGCCGCGGAGTTTCGAATTGTGGACACATCAGGCGAAACGGCGTTTCCATTTGCGCCGGATCGCGAGGAAGCTCTCGAATGGATCGGCCGGCTTTCGCCGGCCAATGTCAAACCACGTTTTCCCACCCTGAGCGGCGATGAGAGTGTTTACCTGATTTCGGACGGCGTGGCTCTTGACAATATTCCCGGAAACGTCGAAAGCATTTCGGTCTTCGAGCGCGCCAACAACGTTGCGATTACCGCGTTTGAAGTAAAGCCGGTAGCTTCCAGCCCGCTCGCATACGAAGCGTACCTCGAGATTCGAAACTACGGGCAACCGGCTGACGTGCGTCTGAGTGTGAAGGGGGCGGATCAGGAAATCATAACCAGGTCTGTTCGTCTTTTGAATGACGCGAGATTCAGAGATGTTTTCGATCTCTCGAACTTCCCGGGAGGTCGAATCCAGGCCGGCATTCGGGCAACGAACGACGCGCTGGCCGTCGATGATGTGGCGTTTGCATACCTTCCAATTCAGCGGAAGATCCGGACTCTGCTCGTCACCCGGGGCAATCCATATCTCGAAACATTTCTCAAACTCGATCCGTCTGTCGAATTGTTCATCAATAACGCCCAAAATTATCGCGAGCCACCGGACATTGACGCGTTGATCTTCGATCGCTTCGCGCCCCAAACGCCCCCATCGAAACCCGCCCTCATTCTGGGCGTGCCGCGTGTCTCGTGGCTGCCGGCTCCGCAGGGGATTGTACGGAAGCCCGTGACAACATTGTGGTCTCGGAGCCATCCGATCATGCAGCACGTTCCGGATGGCGAGTTATATATCGAGAGTGCTACCCGAATCGATTCGCAAAATTTCGCCGTGGTCGCAGGTTCGAAAGAAACACCTTTAATTGTGGTCTCCGACAAGCCGCGGCGGGTGGTGCTCACTTTTGACCTCAGCTCATCAAATTTCCCGCTGCAGAGCGGGTTCCCGATTTTCATGGAAAACGTTCTGGCGTGGTTTAATCGGGAGCAAGTGGGGCAAGTCGCGCTCAACCATTCTCCGGGAATCGTGGAACTTGCATTACCTGATGCGCAGGTCCGCGATGGCGATGGAAAGATCATTCGCTCGGATCGGCAACTCGGCAAAACCGTTTTCTCCGCGAATGAACCGGGGCTGTACGCGGCGACGCAGGATGACAATCTCGTCCATATTGCAGTGAACCTCGCCAATCCCGATCTATCCAATGTCAACCGCTCGATCTTCGCATCGACAGCCACGGCCGCGCGGCGAAGTGCGTGGTTCCATCGGGAGCTGTGGTTCTACATGCTGCTGTCCGCCGTTGTTCTGCTCGGAATCGAATGGTTCACCTACCAGCGGGGAATTACCTTATGAGTAGCGGCTTGACCGTGGGCGCGTACTGGCCGCTCGCTCTCCTTTTGGTCATTCCTTATGTCTGGTGGATCAGGCGAAGGACCTGGATGGACGCGACTGTAGGGGCGGTCTATGACCGCCCCTACAGTCGTGGATGTATGCTGGGATTCGTCCGTTCCGCAATCATCGCGCTGCTGGCACTTGCGCTAATGGAACCGGCGATCCACCGATCTGCTGCGCCGATATCTGTCGCCTATCTGCTGGACGTATCGCAGAGCGTTGCCCCTGCGGACATTCAATCCGCGATTCAATGGATTCGCCGAACCAGCGATTCAGGCAGACCCGATCACGCCCGCTACATTCCGTTCGGAGAAAACTCTCGCGTTTTCGACAGCCTGGATCAACTCGAGGCCGTAGGTGTTGCCGAAGGTCCCAGTGACGATGCCGGCGATGCCATCCATCAGAATGCGACGAACATCGAAATGGCTGTGGACAATGCGCTTCAGAATTTTGCGCCTCATCATCTGAAGCGGCTGGTCCTGATCACTGACGGAAACGAAAACCAGGGTCGCGTGCTAAACATGGTTCGGCGCCTCCAATCGGAAAATGTACGCGTTTACACAATGCCGCTCGAGGCGCGCTTAAACCGCGATGTATCAATAGAGTCGATCGAGACTCCGCCGGAAGTGGCGGCTCAAGAACCGTTCTCGGTGGAAGTTGACGTTTACAGCCTTACCCAGACCTCGGCGCACGTTGAGCTCCGGCATGGAGAAGCGACGCTCGGCAGCCGGGAAGTGCAGTTCGTTGCCGGACTCAATCGCATCCCATTCGACACAAGTATTAAAGATGAATCCGGTTCCGTCGTGCTTGAAGCGGAAGTCCGCTCTCCCGATGACCGCTTCGGCGGCAACAATCGATTCCGAAAATCGATCGTTGTCCATGGCAAGCCGGCGGTGTTGTATGTCGAAGGCCACCCCCAAAGCGCGCGATATTTCGAGGCAGCTCTTCGCATGGAAGGATTCGCAGTGACGACGCTGCCGGCGGCTTCGGTTCCGGATTCCGCTCGAGAATTAGATGGCTACGATGTTCTTGTGTTGAGTGATGTGGCCAGTTCCAGCCTTAACGAACAGCAAATGAGAGCGCTGGCTACCTACGTTCGAGACCTTGGCGGCGGCTTCATCCTTGCGGCCGGCGATACGAGCTATGGCGACAACGGAGGTTACTCCAAGACGGAAATCGAAAGAATCCTCCCGATAACATTCGACGCGAAGAGACCTCACCGCTCTTCGGCAATGATCATCGTGCTCGATAAATCCGGAAGCATGGGCGGTCCGGATTTTGCATTCACGAAAGAAGCCGCTCGAGCGCCGC
>Ga0209470_1001438_pt1 | contig 17658 bp, 16 predicted proteins | sample GraSoiAngelo_125_FD_185882 | JGI IMG/M metagenome (GOLD analysis project Ga0209470, IMG submission 185882) | Grasslands soil microbial communities from the Angelo Coastal Reserve, California, USA - 14_0927_05_40cm (SPAdes) (version 2) | ecosystem: Environmental > Terrestrial > Soil > Grasslands ... | reverse complement strand
GACCACGACCGCTCAAGATGGACCACATCGCCTTCCACCGGTCATCGGCGGTCCGCATAGAAACGGTGAATGACTGGATATCGGTCTTCGGACGTGTGTTCGAATCACCGTAAAACTCGAAGCGGATCGGCCCGCCCAGTCGCCCGCTCGCCTTAGAAACAAACGAGTATGACATCGCCTCAGCAGCGATGCCCGCGGACAGCAATAACATGACGGCAACGACGCGCATTAGCATCTAACGAGAATTAGATCAGCTACGCCTTCCGAGAGCGAGGCTGAATTGAAAATGAAGATAAGCTAATCATAATAAAGCGTGAAGCGCGACGGGAAGGCGTTAGCTGCATCGCCTGGTTAGGCTGAATCTCCAGCCGCGCCAGAGGATGGCGGTTGGCTCAGCCGCATAGTTGGGTGCCACAGTGACAGGGCCAGGCCAATGATCATCAGGGCGAGGAGCACCAAGTTGACGTAGAAGCCGGGCACCCTCACGGTCCTGACAAACGGGAGAAACCAAAGGATCAATCTTCCGCCCAAGGATTGCAATAAGAGCAGAGCAAACATCACCGGGACCATGCTGCGATAACGAACTAGGACCAATATACACAGCAAGCAGATCACGAAGATAGCGAGCCCCAACAGCGCGAAAATAGAAACCACCGTCTGTGCTCCAGCAGGCGTAAATGTGTCCAGGGGAATTCCGTCAGCGGAAATAGCCGTTTTGCGCCCGTTGAAGATGGTGCTCAGGCTCATGCCGAGCCTCATGAACACGATCACGCCAAAGAGCCAGAGTGCTAGTTTGTGTCCGCGGTAGTCATTGTCGAAGTGCGGCGGGAAAATGCGGTTGACCAGATTCATGAGACGTTCTTTAGATACGGGTAAGCACCAGAAGCCCCGACGCCAAGGAGAACGATTTTCAGCGTTTTGTTCATGATGCTCGCTCTCATAGCCTCATTTAGCCTAACGAGACGGAGCTCAGCCACCGCTCTGGGAGCGAGGCTGCGCTCCAGTTGAGAATACACTAATCAAGATCGACATGGACGCGCAACGCCAAACAGCGGTTGGCTGCAGCGATTTGTTAGATGTTTTTCTCACGTCCTTCATCAAAATCCTCTGGCTCGCAGCAGACGCGACATCGCGTGCTGCTCTTTCTTCTTCTGCCATGCCGCGGCTTTTGCCGATCTAGGAATAGACCAGAGTATTCGGCGACGCTCGGCTGCGAACTGAACCAGGAAGCTCGCATAGCGCTCACTCGTAACGGGAAGTCTGCCGCCCGGAGTAGTTTCCTCTGCGCGAGCGCCGAAACCAGAAAGGTGTTTCCAGTCACGAATGCTTGCGGATGCAACGAATCCTTTTTCTTCAACAGCGTGAATGTAACGCTGAACCAACGAATAGCCATAAGGGTAAGCGTCAGCAAGGGCGGCAAGGGCCTTGGTGACATCTTGGACGAATGGTTCGCGCCCGTACAGCGTGATGTTACCAATACGCCGCTGCGGATAATCGCGGCGCTCCTCGTCATATTTCTCACGCAGCAGTTTTGCAGGGCGATTCGAAATATAGCGACAAAGCCGGACATAAAGTCGCGATCCCACGCTCCGCTTCAACATCTAACGAGAAGGAGCTGAGCCACCGCTGGCGGCGGCGAGCTTTGCTTTCATTTCATCCTTCATAATTCATCCTTCCGCTTTTCAGTATGGCGGCCAGCGGTTGGCTCCAGCGATTGGTTAGGCATTGTGTGTGACTGCTTATTGGCGCGTAGTGTGGGACGAGTAATGGTTGGCAACCAACAGCCAGTGCCCTTGCTGCTTTACCCATACCCTGGTAAAGCGAGTGTCACGGGGAACAGTTTTCCCTTTATCTTGCCCAATCATTGTCGAGAGGCCGGTCTCCACAGCCGTGTCTCCATAGACGCGCACTTGAACGTCATCGGTGGTGATAGATTGAAATTTCAAATCACCCGACGTGAAATCTAAAATCACCTGCGGCTTAGTTCTCACTGTGCCACTTGGCCCTACGCCTACGAAATCAGCAGCGTAGATGCGATCAAGGGCCGTCGCATCAGCATGAATCTGTGCTTGAATGCGTTCGTTATCCAGTTTCCTAATGGTCTCCTCGACACTTGTTCTGTGAGTGCCCCTCGCGCTCTGCTTTTGCCCTACGCCCATAGGGGCCACTGTAAGGACGAGGACAGCTATAAAGAGTACTGGTCTCATGTAGAGTTCTCCATAAGCCTAACGAGATATGGATTGAATTTTTCCGTAATGTTTTGCGGAATAATTCCGTATAATCCGCTTGCTTCCCTCGTTGGAAACCGATAAAAACGGAGTCATGGATACGAATTTACGGATAGCGCACAGACAAACAATCCGAAACTGCTCGAGCGCATGCGTGAGGAAAGATTAACGGGGAGAAGTTGTGGACGAGACGGAGCTCGTCCCTCCACAATTTCTTGGCTTCCTGGTTTCTTCGTCGCGGCTCCTTCTCGTTCATTGCTGATTAAAATGGAAAGAAAGCGGTAGTAGAGTGCTGCTCCGACATTGCCGGAGACGCAGCCCACACGGCTGCCGCTACAGCGAACGAAAATGCTGGCTCGACTTTGCGGCACGTAAATCTAGTCTCGCCAGCGGGAAGCAGGCAGCTTCTCCTGCAGCAAAACGGACCATTGGATGTCGAACGAATTCCCTAAACGAGAGTTGGAAACGCTTTGGGCGCCGTGGCGGGTCGAATATTTTGAGCGGGAAAAACCGAACGCGAATTTTCTCGAGGAGGCAGCACGGGCGAGCGATGACGCCGCGCATCTAGTGATCACACGGCGCAAAAACGCGTTCTTGATGATGAACCGTTATCCCTATGCGGTTGGTCATTTGATGGCGGTGCCATACCGCAAAACGGCGGAAATTTCATCACTTGGCGAAAACGAAATTGTCGAGCTTTGGAATCTGGTAGTGCATGCGCAAACGCTTCTGCGGGCCGTGACAAAAGCGCAAGGGTTCAACATCGGACTGAACCTTGGTGAATGCGCCGGGGCGGGGATCGTGGATTATTTGCATGTGCACGTCGTGCCGCGGTGGAGTGGGGACAGCAATTTTATGCCGATCCTCAGTGGCACGCGCATGCTCTCGGAGGGATTGCATGCGCTCTACGACAAATTGATCGAAGCGCAGATCAAGATCGAGGTGCAATCGCGCCCGAGCACATGAACGAGTGGGTTGACGGGCCGCCGCCGAAAAGAGGAATGGGCTGTTTCGCCCGCGGTTGCCTCATTCTCGTGGTTTTTGCGATAGTGCTGGCCATCGCTTGTCTCGCCGGTCTGTATTTGGGTTTTCAGCGGAATTCGGCAATAGCGCTCGGAGGTTATTGGCTGGCCAAGACCCATTCGCTTGCAAATGCGCCTGCACCAGTCCCTGAATTCGCCGCTTCGGACGAGCAGATTCAAGCGGTGCAACAGCGGTGGCGGGATTTTGAACACAAGACTCGTGCGGTTCAGCCAGCTGAAATCGAGCTAACTGCAGACGACCTTAACAGCTCGATTGCCGCAAATCGATATCTTCGCGGGAAGATTTATGTGTCGATCGATGGGAATCGCTTGCGTCTTCAGGCGAGCATTCCGCTGGCAGAATATGTCGGCCGATCCGGATATTATTTTAACGGGGACATTGCAATTCAATCCGATGCGGTCGCCTCTCTCGCGAACCCGCGCATTGAAAGCATCACGATAAACGGTCAACCATTACCGCGCGATATCCTGGATTGGACATATGGTTCGCGACGATTGCGCGAGTACCTCGCTGAATATCGGAATGATTACGACGTTGGTACGATCGAAATTCGCGACGGGAAATTGCTTGTCCGGTCAGGCACCCATTAATTTGGCTGCATGATCTCCCGCACGAAGACGTTGAGCTGTCCGTCTTCCTCTTTACGGACCTCGGTGATTTCGTAGGGTCGCAACTCATCTCGACTCACAGTCGCTCCTTGTTGGGGCGGATTGTAGCCGGATGGAAATTCGACAATGATACGCGTGGATGAACCCGCCCCCAAATGGAGCACTTTCTCCGTTAATTTTGTGCGCGGGCGGAGCACGGCGCGATTGGCATCAGAAAAATTCACGAGGAATTGCCCTTTTAAATAGACGCGTTCGCCGGCAAGTCCATGCTCGACCACATCCCGCAGATCGCTTGTGCCGATGAGCCGGCCGAGTGGCATTTTCCCGGGCGGAAACGTTTTCCAACTGCCTCCGCCGGCGTTTGAAGCCAGAGCCACTCCGGAAGCCTCAGCCGGAACAGGCTGGGCGGGCAATACCGGAACTGGAGTCGCAGATGCCGGAGGCGGGGCTTGAGCAACCGCGACGGTGGGCGCAGCCGCGACGGTTGGAGCTGCCGTGGCGATTGGAGGAGCTGGTGGTGGGGTGCGTGCCGATGCGACGGCGAACGGTGTTGAAGTTGGCGCAGCCGATTTCTGAGCGACGACTGGCTGAGCAGGAGTGGACGTGGGCGACGGAGATTTCATCCTCTCCTTTTTCGCCAATTTGCCGCCCTTTGGCGCCGGTGTTGTCTTCGCTAGCTTTGCATTTTGCGGCGGGACGGCCGGTGCGGCCGGAGCCTCGACCGGTCTGGCTTGTTCGACTCGAACCAGCTCGTTTTGTGCAGGTGGAGGCGCAGCGGCGGTAGGCCCGGCAGCGATTGGGACCTGGGGTCCCGTCGTTTTTCGCCGGTAATCGGTGTAGCGTTCCTCGGCTTTGGCGCGCGCATGTTCCTTAAATAACGGCCAGCCAGCAATGAGATTGAGACTAAGCGGGGGCTCAAGCCGGAACGTCCCAAGGCCGCGTGTGACCGTATAGCTTCCGTAAAGCAATGGGACAGCTGTAATCATGATGCGACCGTCCAGCAATCGCTCTGCATGAATCACGGAAGAAAGGTCATGTGTGCGTTCGAGTTTGATTTCCAAACCAACATTAAGCGTCTTCTTCATTAACGGCAGCACCTCGGAGTTCGCTGGATAGACATGCTCCATGAGCAATTCGCCGCTATCGACGGCGTTCGTCAGTGCGACCATGCCGGAAGTAAAGACATCACCGGGCCCGAGTTCACGTGCTTCGACGATCGTGTACTTTCCAACAACGTACGGCACTAGGCCGCGCACTTGCTGATAATTTCGAACATAGTTCCGCGCCAATTCTGCATTAGTCTTGGCCAACTCGGCCGCGCCCATCCCGACATAACGATCGTAGAGTTGTTTTGCGTTCAGGAATTCCCCGGCTGGCGCGGCAGTCAACTCGAAACGCTTCGGCGGATCGATTTTGTGGAGTCGTTGTAAAATGCGATAGCTGTCTGGGCGTTCCGGCTGATCGAAAATATAAAAACTGCCCAGCCACGCTGCGAAAGCGAAGCCGGTCAAAAGAAGAATGGCGACTGTCCACCCGAAATAATTAGTGCGTCGCCGTGGAGACGAGTATGTCTCTTCGTAGCGAGAAGTGTTGTAATTCACTTAACGGGAACGAGAAAATCCGCCGGTTTCAAGCTGACTGCGCGGTTTCAAACGACGACCCGCATCCGCAGGTTCGAGACGCATTTGGATTGACGATGTGAAAACCAACGCCGGTCAAACCATCGCGAAAATCCAAAGTAGCGCCGCGTAAGAATGGGATGCTCTCACCATCTATAAGAAATTGCATCCCGTCGCGCTCCACTACGGCATCGCCTTCCTTTTTTTCACCGAGCGCCATCTCGTATTGAAGCCCCGAACAACCGCCCTTTGCAATCTGGACGCGCAAGCCTTCGCGAGAATTTTCTGGGCGCGCTTCAAGCAAAGTTCGGAGCTGTCGAACAGCGTTGTCGGTGACATTAATCATCGTCCTAAAAAATAAGGCTGCGGCTGCGCCAAGTCAAAAGCTGTCCTCGCGTCAGCCTCCGTTTTTCTTCGCAATTTGTAAGCCGAAATCTAAAATTAAGGGCGAATGAGCCGGATCCGATTGCTGCCAGAAATCGTCGCCAGCCAGGTCGCGGCCGGCGAAGTGGTGGAGCGGCCCGCTTCCGTGGTGAAGGAACTCATCGAGAACAGCATCGACGCCGGCGCCCGTAAGATTGAGATCATGACTCATCGTGGGGGAATTTCGCTCGTCCGCGTGATTGATGACGGCTCTGGCATGGATCGCGATGACGCACTCCTTTCACTCGAACGTCACGCTACAAGCAAGATTCGTTCGGCCGCCGACTTGCAAACGATCGGCACGCTTGGATTCCGGGGCGAAGCTTTGCCAAGCATTGCCAGTGTTTCGCGCTTTCGCTTAACCACGCGTGAGCCAACTGCCATCGCCGGAACGGAAATCATCGTAAATGGCGGCAAGATTGACGTTGTGCGCGACGGCGGTGAAGCGCCCGGAACGCAAGTGGAAGTGCGCTCGTTGTTTTATAATCTGCCAGCGCGTCGAAAATTTCTTCGTTCGGAAAACACGGAAAGCCGTAACGTTGAGCACCAGATTCATCTCCAGGCGATCGGGCATCCTCGGATTGCCTTCACTTTGCTGCGAGACGATCGGCTCGTCTTTCAACTCCCGGAGACGACAACTCTTAGTGATCGAATCCGGGATTTGTACGGCTCCGAGCTATTGGAACGCCTGATTCAGGTAAACGGTAATGCATCCGCCAAAGTTCAAATCAGCGGACTTATCGGACAAGCGGGCCTGAGCCGGCAAACGCGCGCGCAGCAGCTCATTTTTGTGAACGGCCGCGCGATCGAAAGCGGCCTCATCACTGCCGCTATCCGCGAAGGCTATCACACCGCGCTCATGAAAGGACAATATCCGGTTACGTTTCTGTTCCTGGATCTCGATCCGGGCACCGTCGATGTAAACGTTCACCCGACAAAGCGTGAAGTCCGTTTTCGGGATCTAACTGGAGTGCGTGAAGCGATTGTTCACTGCCTTCGGCAAACATTGGAACGGACCCGGACCGAGTGGCAGGAGAAATTTCGCGCACCGCCGGCGTCACCGCCAGCCGTGACAAAGATTCCGGCGTCAGCGACAGTCGAACCACAACTTGCCGCCGCGGTCAGCCCCGAAAGCGTTCGGGCCGGCTACCGGCCGGTCGAGTTTGCTCCTCGTCCCGTCCCGGATAATCGGAGGGAATCTGTAGCTGGGGTCGATGACCCCGGCCGCGCCGCGCAAACCGCTCGTTCCAAGCATGCCACTCCACAGCAATTTCAGATCATCGGCGTACTCAACAAACTTTATATTCTGATGGAAAACGCGAATGGTCTCGTCCTCGTCGATCAGCATGCGGCGCACGAACGCATCCTCTTCGAAGATCTGCAGCGAAGAATGGAAGAGCAGGGAGTTCCAGCACAAAAGCTGCTACTTCCTCAGACTTTCGATCTCCCCCCGCGCGATTCGGACTGGATTGAGCGCAATATGTCGATCTTGCAAAAAATGGGAATCGGAATCGAAAGCTTCGGACCGAATTCGTTCAAGATCGACAGTCTCCCGAGTTTTTTGAATGTCTCAGATCCGACGCAGTTCATGCGCAAAGTAATCGATGATCTCAAAAGCGTTACCAACAACAGTTCGGCCATGCGATTGGGCGAAGAGATGATCGCCAAGACGGTTTGTCGGCACGCCGTGAAGGCGAATGATCCGCTGCGGTATCTCGAGGTCGAAAAACTTATCCAGGATTTACTCGAATGCGATCTGCCTTACTGCTGTCCGCACGGACGACCTACCATGATTCAGATTTCGCTTGTCGAACTCGAGAAGAAATTCGGTCGGAAAGTTTGAGAAGTGATGCAGGGCCGCGGCCGTGTCGCGATAGCAATGCGGCTTGCCATTTGGAGTGCCGCTTCTAGTTTGGCGCGGTGAAAAAAATCGAAGCGATCATCAAGCCGTTTAAGACCGAGCCAGTGAAGGAAGCGCTCATGGCAGTGGGCGTAGAGGGAATGACTTTGAGTGAGGTTAAAGGCTTTGGTCGGCAGAAAGGTCACAGCGAAATCTATCGTGGCACCGAGTACACGGTCGATTTCTTGCCCAAAGTGAAATTCGAGATGGTGGTTCCGGACGATCGCGCGCAGCGTGCCGTCGAAGCAATCTTGGGCGCCGCCAGGACCGGAAAGATTGGCGATGGCAAGATCTTCGTTGCGGAAGTGGAAGAAGCGGTCCGGATCCGAACAGACGAACGAGGTGCGGAGGCGCTCTAACTGTTACCGATTTCGATGTCTTAGCACTTCAACACATGCACGATTTCTTATTGTCGGTTTTTCTCGGTATCGTCGAAGGGCTCACCGAATTTCTTCCGGTTAGCTCAACCGCGCATCTCCGCATTGCGGAAGCGCTGCTGAAAATCGATCTTCACGACGGTTTCTGGAAGATGTACACAATCGTCATTCAGTTGGGCGCAATCCTGGCGCTACCGGTTTATTTCCGGGAGCGCATCCTGAAGTTTCTTCGCACGTTTCCAAGAGGCGAGCGCGGCGATCGCACGGTCTTGACCCATCCATTGAGTCTGACGCTAATTGCTTTTGTCGTAACCGCGGTTCCGGCGTGGGCCTTAACGAAACAGATCGGCAAAAATCTTGAAAATCTCTGGGTGATGGCCTGGGCGCTCATTATCGGTGGAATAATCATGTGGGTGGTTGACGCCGTTTTTACGCGGCCGCGCGTCACGCAGATGGAGGAAATGACCCTACCTCAGGCGGTTTGGATCGGCGCAGCACAAATTCTTTCTGCAATCTTTCCGGGAACCTCACGGTCGATGTGCACGATTGCGGCCGGGCAAGTAGCGAGCATGTCACGGCCCGCCGCGCTCGAATTTTCTTTTTTTCTATCGATGCCGACGATGCTGATGGCCACCGGGTATGATTTTGTAAAGACGGTGATGCCGCATCATCACGAGGTGAACCTCGCACCGCTGAAAATGGATAGCCATGAATGGATCGTGCTCGCAATCGGATTTGTAGTTTCATTTTTTGTAGCTCTGGGAGTAGTCGCCTGGTTTATGCATTGGGTGCGGGCACGGGGATTTGCACCGTTTGCTGTCTACCGAATCGTGCTCGGGATCGGAATATTGATGCTGCTGGCGCGCGGAATGATCTGATCAATTGAAAATGGAAACGGACGTTGTTCTTCCCGATCTCCAGAGCGCCGTTCTTTGCGAAGATGTGCGCTGCGAATTCAATGGGATGCAAACACTCGTGGGCGTGCTCAATGTCATTCCGGCGCCGTCGCTGCCGATCAATTATATGCGGCTCTGCATTTGGGCGCGTTGGTGCAGCGGGGCGGGAAAATTTCGGCAGAAATCGCGGATTGTGGGCGTTGACGAACAACAGGTGATCGCGCAGGCCGAAGTCGAGTTCGTGTTGAAGGAGATGGAAGGGCACGCGACGAACGTTCATTATTTCGGCGGTGTGCAGTTCCAACAGTATGGGATGCATCACGTCGAGATCTATCTCGAAGACGAATTGCGGCTGCGCTTTCCGGTGCCGGTGCTTCAGATCACCCGTTCAACCGTTTAAACTCCCGGGCATTTTGCATTAAGCGCTTGCCAATCGCGCCGAATTCATTTATCACCGGCGCGTTAATGTTGAGAGAAGTCTTAACCGCGTTTCTCTGTGGCTTTGCCGTTGCAGGCCAAATCTGCGCGCAAGAAGTGGTCGTCGCTCACGAAACAAAACCAAATCCTACAGTAAAGCCGGTCTCTAAAGGAACGGATTTAGAATCAGAGACCACGACCGAAGTTCGCGCGAAGAAATCAGCTCCCCACGTACTCACGGTCGAACAGATGCGAATGGCGGGAACACTCGCTGCCGAGCGAGAGAAGGAAAAAACGTCTGCCGAACAGACAATCTCAGTACCGGGAACCAATTTGCAGACCGCAAAAGCTGGAGCGCTCGCGGCTGAACAGCGGAGAAAAGAAACTCGCCCTCAGCAGACGAACGCATCACGGGCTTCGACTTCGCACACTACGAAATCGGACGTTGCCGTTCCTGTCCGACCAACGATGCTCGAAACTGGGAAACAGGAATCGTCCGCTGCTCAACCGGCGAAGGCAGAGGTTCGCGGAGGGCAAACAGGAGGGCAAACAACCCCGCCTCAATCGGCCTCTTCAGAATTGCATTTAACCAGTCGTGACCGGGAGACCAAGAGGGATACGGTGGAGGTGGTCACGAAAGAAAGGACACGAACGGTCGCCCATTACAGCTACAAAACCCCAGAGGGCAAAAAGGAATCAATTCCCGTCATCACGCACTATTATCCAAAGCAGATCGTTTACCCCTTTGCCAAGATCGATCGGCACATCGATGGCAAACTGATGCAAGCGGCGACGATCGCGCAGGAACGCGCCCATGCCCATTCGCGCTCGATGTGCTGGCATTATGTCAAAGAGGCATTGCTCGCTTCCGGCGTGATTGATTCGCGCCCGAAGAGCGAACTGGCGAAAGACGCCGCCCAGGACCTCGTCAGTAATTACGGATTCAAAAGGTTATCGGTAAGCGATCCATTCGCCGCGCCGGTTGGGTCGGTGCTTGTCTACGGCGCCAACCGCGCCGCCGGGCATGTCGAGATCCGCACCAGAGACGGCTTCGTCAGCGACTTTTATTCGAAAACGCCATCGCCCCGTCCCTTGCTCGGCGTTTACGCGAAGCTGTAATTTTCCGCCAACTTCGGAACGAAGGTCAACCGACGGAATTCTTCGGGCGCGTGCCCAATTGCGCGAAGAGAAATCAATACTGGTCCGCAAGTTGTTTGGTTCGGTCGCTCAAAGCCGTGCCGATGCCGTGACCGGCACTCGAACTTGTGTGCGACAAAATTACGAGTCGAACTTGCGCCCAACCGCCGCGGACTATTTTTTCCGGTCAGGCACAGCCGTCTCTTTACTGAAAATCTCTTGCAGGCACGCACTGCCAACATATTATTTGTCGGCAGTCCCGAGTGTGTCCTGGTGGATGCTTCGGGAAAATTTTTTGCCCATCTCTGATTCCAATTTTCGATGGCGAACACGATCCTAATCGGCGCGCAATGGGGCGATGAAGGGAAAGGGAAGATCATCGACGTGCTCACGGCCAAGGCCGACATTGTGGTCCGCAGCCAGGGCGGTAACAATGCCGGACATACAGTCATTCATCGTGGCGCCAAATACATCCTGCACCTAATTCCTTCGGGAATACTCCGGCGCGGAAAAACCTGCGTGATTGGCAATGGCGTTGTTGTCGATCCCATCGCGCTCGTCGGGGAGATCGAAGGCCTGCGCAAATTGGGAATCACCATCGGCAAGAATCTGCTCATTAGCGATTGTGCCCATTTGGTTTTGCCTTACCACCGTTTGCTGGATGAGCGGCGTGAACTATGCCAGGGCCGAGCCAAAATTGGGACCACGAAACGTGGAATTGGTCCGGCCTATGGAGACAAAGCCGCGCGCACCGGCCTGCGCATGTCCGACTTGGTGCAGCCGATTGTTTTCTCAAGAAAACTGCAAGCCAAGGTAATCGAGAACAACAGAATCCTTCAGGCGCTCGGCGCAAAGCCAATCAGTTTTCGTGAGGTCAACGAGAGTTATCTTGCGGCCGGAAAAAAGTTGCGGCCATTTATCGAGAACACAGTGGTTTATCTTCATCGTGCCCTCGAGCGCGGGAAAGAAATTCTCTTTGAAGGCGCGCAAGGCACATTTCTAGACATCGATCATGGCACGTATCCTTACGTCACTTCCTCAAATACGACCGCGGGTGGCGCGTACACGGGCACGGGCGTGCCGCCGCATCGGATGGATCGCGTAGTTGGAGTGATGAAAGCGTATACGACGCGCGTAGGCGAGGGGGCATTGCCGACCGAAGATCGACAATTCACCGGCAGGCTTCACAAATTGGGACGCGAGTTCGGAGCTACGACCGGCCGGAAGCGACGCTGCGGCTGGTTCGACGTCGTAGCAACTCGTTACGCGACAATGATCAACGGGATTGACGAACTCGCGATTACGAACCTTGACGGGCTGGATCATGTCGATCCAATTCGGGTCTGCGTGGCGTACCGATTGAATGGAAAACGCCTGAATGTCCCTCCATCCGACGCGACGCAGCTCGCTAATTGCGAACCGGTTTACCAACAACTGCGCGGCTGGAACAAATCGACGCATTCTGCGCGCAAACTTTCTCAGTTACCTTCAGCGGCCCAGGATTATGTGAAACACATTTCCAATCTAACAGGAGGAAAACTGTCCATGGTAAGCGTGGGTCCAGAGCGCGGCGAGACTATCATTCTGTAGTCATGCCCCCTGCCGCGAAAACGATTCCGCGCCACATCGCCATTATCATGGATGGCAACGGTCGCTGGGCCAAAACGCGCGGTCTCCCACGCATCAAGGGCCACGAAGCAGGGGCGCAGGCCGTTCGCGAGTGCGTCGAAGGCTGCGGTGAATTGAAAATCGAATATCTCACCCTTTACGCTTTCTCGGCGGAAAACTGGCAGCGTCCCAAAAGCGAGGTTTTCTCGCTGATGCGTTTGTTAGAAAAGTTTTTGAAAGAGAAGACGCCGGAATTAATCGAGAAGAATGTTCGGCTTCAGGCGATCGGTCGCTTGACTGATTTGCCGGAACGTTCGCAACAACAACTTCACAAAACGATTGAGCAAACCGCCGGTAACAACGGCCTCACCCTCATTCTGGCGCTGAGCTACGGGGGGCGGCTCGAGATCATTGACGGCATCAAAAGCTTGCTTCGCACAGTCGAGCTCGGCCACATCGACAAAGCGATGATCGATGTTGAGATGTTTAGCAAACATCTCTACACGCGCTATTATCCTGATCCCGACTTGCTCATTCGGACTTCAGGCGAAATGCGCTTGTCCAATTTTCTTCTATGGCAGCTCTCTTACACGGAGATGTATGTCACGCCCAAACTGTGGCCGGATTTCACAAAGAAAGACCTTTTTGCCGCGGTGGAAGAATTTGGACGCCGGCAACGCCGCTACGGAGTAGTGGAATAATCTGTAGCCGCTTCGCTGTGCGAAGCGCGACCTTAACCTAGCAAAACAGGCACGCGGCGCGTCGCCGACAAGGCGACGGCTACAGAAACGCTTCCGCTACGGAATCTGCGAGCGATTTGCCTTTTTGCGTGAGGACGAAGTTGCCGTTCGATTGTCGAAGCAAGCTGAGACCAACGAATTCTTCGATTGTCTGTTGCCGATCATTGAGCAAGGCAGCTGAGATTCCCTCACGTGTTCGCAGTAAAAGCGCGATTCTTTCCGCTCGTTTCATCTCGCTATTGAGATTTTCTGTCGAGCCAATTGGCGATTGTCTGGAAAGAACGCGGTCAGCATACCCGCGGTAATCGGCAAGATTTTGCCAGCGCCGCATTCCGACAGTGGAGAACGCGCTTGGGCCGATGCCGAGATAATCTTCGCCCGACCAATAGGCGCGATTGTGAACTGACGAAAAACCGGGACGCGCATAATTTGAGATTTCATACTGTTCGTAACCGAAGTCTTCCAAGATTGACATTGTCATTTCAAAGAGACTGGCGTCCCAATCTGGATTCGCTTTCAGTTCCCCGCGTGACTGACGCAGGAAAAATTCTGTGTCCTCCTCGTAGGTCAGGCAGTAGGCAGAAATGTGCTCGGGCAGTAGCGCGATTGTTTTTTCCAGCGTCGTTTTCCATTGCTCGGTCGATTGGCCAGGAAGCCCAAACATGAGGTCGATATTAATGTTCCTGAACCCGGCATCGCGTAAGGTGTGGAATGACTTTTCAGCTTGTGACGCATTGTGCTCGCGTCCGAGAATCTTCAGCAATCCATCATCCCAAGACTGAACACCGAGACTGATTCGATTTACTTTGAGCTTGGCCAGAAGCGCTGCCTTACGCGCGGAAACACTCCCAGGATTCGCTTCGATTGTCCATTCTTCTAATGCCGACAGATCGAGTCGCTGGTGAAAACCTTCGAGCAGAAATTCCAACTGCGAAGTCGTAAGGGCGGTTGGCGTACCGCCACCGAAATAAATTGTTTTGGCCGATATGTCGAAGGCGGCGCATTGCTTGTCGAGATCGCGCAGGAGAGCCTCACAAAATCGCGCCGTTTGGGAACGATCGAGGAGGTCTTTGTAAAACGCGCAATACGGGCAGATGCGCGCGCAGAACGGAATATGAAGGTATAGGTGTCTAATCGTTTCTACAGTGGCAGGCGCGTCGTCTGCGACAGCGGAGGAAGCGGACGGTCCGGCTGCCACCACGGCTGACCAGTTGTGATTCGCGCTGTTGCTCATAAAATCTGTTGCCACTGCCAAAGCACTTTCTCGATGCGAAACGTAGTTCTTGTTCTTTTCTGCGTCACCGCTTCCGGATTTGCGCAAGCCCCGCAGCCGATGCCCACGCCGTCGGTCGTGTATACCATGCGCGATTCGGATGCAATCAAGGACTACAGGACAAATCCGTCGGCCGTGCGGGCAATGGTCAATCGGCTCGTCGTCGCTGTGACCAGCCAGCCCGACGTGGCGAAGGCGTGGGCGTCTCTGGTTTCTCCGACTGACAAGATCGGAATTAAAATTTGCGCGGCTGGCGGCGAGCTTTTCACAACGCATCATGACGTCGTGAATGCGATTGTCGATGGCCTTGTCGCGGCTGGGCATCCGCGCAGCAGTATCATCGTTTGGGATCGTTCTCTTGGTGGAATTAAAGACGCCGGTTATCAACCGGGAAATGATGGGTATCAGTTGAGAGCAATCACGCCACGCGACGGATATGATCCGAAGGCAGTTCTTTCCGCGCCCTTACTTGGGAAACTGGTTTGGGGTGATTTTGATTACAGGGCCGACAAAGTGAAAATGCCGATCCTTTCCGACACTGAGAATACAAGTAACGTCAGTCACTTTTCGCGCATCGTTTCGACCGAGGTGACGAAAATCATCAATGTGCCGGTGATGAGCAGCAGTGAAATGAACGGCATCGCCGGTTGCCTTTACAATGTGACAATTCCGAACATCGACAACTGGCGGCGCTTTTCCCAAGGCTCTCGTTTTGGCGCGGAGAGCCTCGCAGAAATTTACAGTAACCCGCTGATCGCGAAGAAAGTCGTTTTCAATTTGATGGATGGTCTTGTCGCGCAATACGCCGGAGGGCCGCAGTCGCAACCGAATTACGCCCTGCATCACGCCACGCTATATGCGAGCAAAGATCCAGTGGCTCTGGACGCCATCGCCTTGAAACGTCTGGAACAATGGCGTGTCAGGGCGAGTCTGCCCGCCATCGCTCGCATGGCGAATTATATCGGTTTTGCCAGTGCGCTCGGTTTGGGTAACGCGGCGGCGAATCGGATCGAAATCAAAAATATCGGACGATGAAATCCCGCCGATGCAAGAAGTCATGAGCGAGCGATCCAGCGCTTCTGTTCGCCGGCTGCAGACAGCGATTCTGCGCTCGGTTTCGCGGTCTTTCTATCTCTCGATCCGATTTTTGCCGGCGCCCTTGCGCGACCCGGTCGCGCTGGCCTATCTGCTCGCCCGGACAACGGATACAGTGGCGGATACGCCACGCATTTCTGGAACACTGCGAGCGGAAACTCTTCAAACGCTATCGAAAGCGATTCAAGGCAAAGCCTCGCGGAGTGTCGTTGTGGATCTTGTCGCTTCATTTGCACCTTTGCAGCAGCACACGGCCGAACGAACACTTGTTGAATCGTTGCCAGACTGTTTGGAATGGCTCGACCACTTGGACATCAGCGACCGCGTTGATGTTCGCGCGCTGCTGGAAAAAATCACCCAAGGTCAAATGCTCGATCTGAAATGCTTCGGTGACACCGCTGAAATTGCCGCCCTTCCCACTGCGGCGGATCTCGATGAATACACGTTTCTGGTCGCAGGCTGTGTCGGTGAATTCTGGACGCGGCTTGGCTTTCGGCATATTCGAAAGTTCGCCAGGCTGCCCGAAGACGAGATGCTCGCCTTGGGGAAAGGTTATGGCATGGGACTTCAGTTAGTGAATATTCTGCGGGATGCCGGGTCTGATCTTGAAGCGGGGAGATGTTATTTCCCCGAAGACGAATTGACTTCCGCTCGTCTGACTCCGTCGCAAATTCTCTCGGAACCAGAGCGCTTCCAGCCGATCTATCGGAATTGGGTCGACAAGGCTGAGCGCGATCTGGAATGCGGCATACAATACTCGCGTGCGATTCGGAACCGGCGTGTCGCCGCGGCAACGGTTTTACCGGGATTGATCGGGGCACGCACGCTTGCGCTTTTGCGCGAGGCGGGCGCAACCGCGTTACATCGCAAGATCAAGGTCTCGCGCCGGGAAGTGCGCGAAATAATTGCCCGGCTCGCGCTAACATTCGCAGTGGGATCAAAGTTTGCTGCGATGTTCGAACGCTTTTTGAGGTAGGACGCCGCCGGACAGTATCCCTGCCATTTACAAAAAATAATTACGCTGCTTTTCCGTGACCGGACGTTCGAGTCGCTCGAGGACTTGGAGCATGTCTTCCCAGACCTTTCTTTTTTCTGAAGGCGTCTGATTTCGAAGCAAGTAGGCCGGGTGATAGGTGATCATTAACGGTGTTCCGCTGTAGGAGTGCCACCTTCCGCGCAATTCCCGCATCGTCCCTCGCGACCCGAGCAATCCCTCGACGGCGACTGCGCCAAGTGCGACCAGAACCTTTGGTTGGATAATCTCAATCTGTTCGATCAGATAGGGCCGGCACGTTTGCATTTCGAGTGGCGTCGGCGCCCGGTTGCCGGACGAACCACGCGGGGTATCGGGCCGGCATTTCAAGATATTGGCAATGTAAACGTCCCCCCGAGTGAATCCCATCGTTTCAATAATTCTCGTGAGCAATTGCCCGGCCCGACCGACAAAGGGTTCGCCTTGTTTATCCTCGTCCGCACCGGGGGCTTCGCCGATAAACATTAACTCCGCATCCGGATTTCCCACGCCGAAGACCGTCTGTGTCCGCGAACTGGCGAGATGTGGGCATTTTGTGCAGATGCGCACGCGCTCCCGAATTGGCGCGAGCAAATCCGCTTTGTTCGGCGCCACGAATTGCAATCGCTCAACCGAAAGTCTCGATGCTCGCGGCAATCGATCACTCGTCTCCCGAATCTTCTCAAGCGCCGCGATGACAAAATCGAGAGCAGCCTTTTGCATTTCCAGGATCATCTGAAGTTTTGCGTTATGCCGCAATTTTTTTCGAAATATAGGCCCGGCTAGAATAGCTATGTTCCAGATTAAAAGATGAACGCACGGTTGAGCGATTACCATTATGATTTGCCGCGGGAATTGATTGCTCAGCGGCCGCTCGAACGCCGCGAAGATTCCCGGATGATGGTGCTTCGTCGCGACAGGCAAACAATCGAACACCGACAATTCCCCGAATTGAAAGCGTTTCTTAGCCCGCGGGATCTCCTCGTTTTGAACGATACACGGGTCATCCCGGCCCGCAGATTTTCCAACGACGGCGCAATCGAATTCCTCTTTATCGCTCGTATTTGTCCAGGGCGTTGGAAATGTCTTGTGAAACCCGGCAGAAAAATGCGCGTCGGCGCGAGCGCAGAGATCGGGAACGCACTTTTGCGGATCGAAGAAATCCTGCCGGATGGCGAGCGGATTGTATCGCTGGACAAAGATGTCGATCTTTATGCGGGTGGCTGGATGCCGTTGCCGCCCTACATCGGGCGCAAAAGTGACGAGGAGGATAACGCGCGT
>Ga0209470_1001436_pt1 | contig 17662 bp, 24 predicted proteins | sample GraSoiAngelo_125_FD_185882 | JGI IMG/M metagenome (GOLD analysis project Ga0209470, IMG submission 185882) | Grasslands soil microbial communities from the Angelo Coastal Reserve, California, USA - 14_0927_05_40cm (SPAdes) (version 2) | ecosystem: Environmental > Terrestrial > Soil > Grasslands ... | reverse complement strand
CAGCCTTGGGCATTGAGGCCGATTAGTGGGCATTGGCGTAGTCTTGTGCGATAGCGATTGCTTCAGCAGCGCTTCCAACGATCCAGTAAAGGGCTTTCTGCGCGGCGAGCTTATTTCTAAATGCCTCTTGTTCGGCGCTCAGATGGCCTCCAGCGCGTTTGAATTCGATCCAAAGGGTAACACCGCCCAAGGCCACAATGAAGTCGGGACAGCCGATTGTAGCGCGCGTTTTGTGCGCAGGCGAATGCCAAACAAAAGCGTAATCTTTGAGCTGGCACCAGCGGGCGAAGGTGCGTTGTTCGGCACGCTCTAGAGGACGGAGCTTGCTCTGGGGAGGCGCTGTTTGTATTGGAGCACCATAGATTTCTTGATCTTTGGCGCTCAAGCACGAACGCATTTTATCGGTTAACTTATCAATCGAAATTCCCATTTGGGGCTCGCTCTTCTGTGTTTGGGGTTTCTTCTTTCAAATGGCTCGCTCAACCCAAGAGGGTTTCTCCTAGCCCGCGGCTCGCTTCCCTTTTTATGGGTTTCTGCTCCCAAATGGCTCGCTTCTCGTTGTTTGGATTTTTCCCCCGCATATGGCTCGCTTTCCCGAAATGATGTTCTTCCTTCGTTTGGCTCGCTCCGTTACTTTGGGTTTCTCTTAACCAATGGCTCGCTCCTGACTCCGGGATTTCTCACATTTTGGGGCTCGCTCCGGGCAGTTGGAATTCTCTCCTGGTGGTGGCTCTAATCGTATAACATCAAGGTTACGCAGCCGCTTAAAATGAGCAGGCTCAACAGCACAAATAAAATCCATTCCAAATTTTTCATTTCGCTAGAATACCAACGATAAGACCGGGTAATTGAGTAGATAAATCCAATAACTGGCGTTACCTAATTTGATCACTGGCACACACCAAAAAGGCGCTTTTCCCGATCCAAGGGCTGGCCAATACGTGTAAAGCAACATACCGCCCAGAAATAAGTAGAGTTTCATTGGCAGCGCCGCGCCATACGGGCTCCAGTAAACAAACAGCCGCCAATTGATCGGATGCAGCAACACGATCAGCGATAACCCCAAGAGGCGCCACAACCATTTCTCGCTTAACCTGCCCAGCAATGGGGCAACCAGGTAAAACTGTACCATCAATGAAGTAAACCAAGCAGGCGGAAGGAACGCATCATCAACTCTGGGTAACCAATAATTGGGCACAAGCCCGTAGAGGAGACTCAAGTGGGCTCCGATATGAGCCCAATAATGCTGGCCCTCAGCAAGCTCACGCATGGCCTCCTGGGCATGTTTGCCAACGATCAAGGGTCTGATAACCAAAGCGAGAAAAAAACACGCTAAATAGGCTCCCATGAGCTTGGCGAGCCGTTTTCGTAAGAACGGCCAGTAACTCTGTTGACGCCCCTTGATCGACATCATCAGTACAAAGCCTGACAGAACGACAAATGCGTTTACCGCTAATTGCGCTCTACCCCACCAGTATTCTTTGCCAGAACTGAACCAGTAAACATGCTGGATTACGATCAGAACGATCAATGCGCCTCGTGTAACATCGAGCCATTCGTACCGCTTTGAAGTCTGGGTTTGGATACCTATCGGTGGCTCGCTCTTTTCCTTTGGATTTCTTGCTAGCATTGGCTCGCTCTTGGCAACTGGATTTTTCGTACCTCGCGGCTCGCTCTTTGGTTTGGTGGTTTCTCTCCAACTTTGGCTCGCTCGTGTGGAATGGATTTCTCCGCTATACTGGCTCGCTCTTGACCCAAGGATTTCTTCAAAGGCGTGGCTCGCTCCGTTATTGTGGGTTTCTCATACCGATTGGCTCGCTCGCCTCATGTGGGTTGCTCAGGCCGCTAAGGCTCGCTCGTTCAACATGGATTTCTCATCTATTGTGACATCGCTCGTGATCTGTGGGTTTCTCTAAGATCTTGGCTCGCTCAGGTGATGTGGGTTTCTCTGAAATTCGGAGCTCGCTCTGTTTCCCTGGGTTTCTCACGCCATAAAGACTCGCTCGCCAGCGCAGGGTTTCTTCAGTGTTATGGCTCGCTCGACCGGGCTGGGGTTCTCCAGAGAGGCGGCTCGCTCTTTGCTTCAGGGTTTCTCCAGTCGTTTGGCTCGCTCGTTTTTATTGGGCTTCTTGCCCACAATGGCTCGCTCACCTTCCCTGGATTTCTCGCTTCGTTTAGCTCGCTCCCTCAAGGTGAGTTTCTCATCACCCATGGCTCGCTCTCATGAGCTGGGTTTCTCCTTGGCCTTGACTCGCTCTTACACGTTGGGTTGCTCTCATAACCAGAGCTCGCTCTTAGACGATGGGTTTCTTATGAATCCATGGCTCGCTTCCACATAATGGTTTTCTCGAGGACGATGGCTAAATCATGTGTTCTCGACTATGCCCACCAACCGTAAACACATAAGGCTCACTCACCGCAAGCCCTCGGGCTTCTCGACCTTTGATCCAATAATGGCTTAAAAATATTTTGATCACTCGCCGCTTAGCCCTCGCGTGCAAATGGCCATCGCTTAATTTGCCTTGCTCAAGCCGCTTGCGTGTCACTGTATCAGTCTTGAACTTCTTATTGGCCAGCTCGCGAGCCGCAACTTGCCCGTACTGACCGTTCTCGTTACGAGAAACTTCATCAGATTTAAACTGCACATAAAGCTGACCATAAATTGCATTCTCTTTGCCAGAAACCTTGACAAAGCTCTCCCCCAGTTTCCACAGCAGCGTTTTCAATCTGCCGTTATAAGGAAGCTTCTGCCCCTTGACTTTCTTATCAAATCCTGGCGCCTGGCCGCCAAATTTCCACAGAGCCGAAATCGTTCTGGCTTTTTCGACATCAATATGAGCCGCCAATCCCGCCGCAATAACCGGCCCAATCCCGATCTGTTTATAAGCCCATTTGCTTTCAACTGGGCTTTCAGGGCTTTCCACCCATTTCTTCAGCTTAGAAATCAGAACCTTTTCCCCAACGTTCAACCAGTAGTCAAACCATTCTTTCAAGGGCGAAACACCTTCACTCCGCTCCTTGTTAGCGTGGATAATTCTAAGTTTTTGTGCGTCGTAATATAACTCAACGGCTTCGGCGATATCGCCTGCTGTTAACTCATAATCAGCTAAAATTTTATCCAGCAAGATGTTTCGTGTTTCGCGTAGTGTTTGGTCCATATTTTGTTTATTGATCCTTTATCCGTTTAAGACTTTTCTCTGGATATTTCTCTTCCAAGAGCCCATTCAAAATCTCAGCCAATTTGGCCTTTAGCTCGGTCCCCCTAAGCCTAAGTTTCTTACCCAGCGCTTTCTCGATCGCTATGATCTTATAACTCTCCGCGCCATTCAGATCGCCAGAATCGATGTATTCTTCCAATCGCTCACGAGCCGTGTGCCAATCAGTAACAATGCGCCGCGGCGGCCCCTGCTCCATCGTCCAACCAGGAATCATATATGATTCATCACCTAAGAGCTTTTCGGCGTAATAATCCCGAATCGAGTTGATATGATTCTCCAAAAGCTCGCATTCGGTTAAAAGCTGACTGGCCCGCTCACCATCCGGAAGCGCTTTGTGCTGAAGTCGAGCGATCGGTAAGATTAGATCCTTGACTGCCTGACAGATATTGACTGCAGGACAAAACTGACATGCTTCCGGGCTCGGATTAAAGGGTGCCTGCGGGTCACGCAGCTTGCGCAATGTCCCAACAATATCATTGTAAGCATGCGCAAGTTCAGAGAGGTTAAATCGGGTTTCTGTAACACCGAAAGGACCAGAAATAATTTGAGCAATAACCTCGGTCACATGTCCTAGATTCATCGCTACCACAACACTCAGAAATTTGAGCTGTGCATTGGTCTCGGCTGGATCTGGCTCTGCCCATCCAGTTTTATAATCCTGGACCAAAGCAATCCGATCGGTATAAATGACCCGATCAAACTGCCCGCTGGCTACCGGCCGACCTCCCAATTGGAGCCAGAACCGATGTTCTTTCAAGATCTTTACTGGCTCATCGCCAAAAATCCGTTTGATCTGATCATCGGCTCGTTCACGCAAGAATTCTGCAGTCTCGTTTTCTGACTCACTTAGTTCAATTCCTTCATCGGCCAAGGCCAAATGAATCTTATCACCTCGTTCACTAGCTACAGTCGATGCCTGATGCGCTTCTTGCCCAAGCGCACGCGCTTCCTGTTCCAATTGAAAACTGCCCGGACACAGCTCGTAACGGCGCCAGCTCGAAGCGCTGGGTAACCCTAAACGTCCGTCTTCCACTTAGCCTCCCTCTGCAATCGTTCAGCCCGCTCTAGCCAACGTAGCTGATCATACTTCAATGCACTCGCCTGCTTATGGAAATTCAGTGTGGCGACGAACAAATAAACAGTCCAAAGCACCAACAGCATGAACCAAAGCAATAATAGCAATTCCATGAAATCCTCAAAAAGGGATATCATCAAGATCAGAATTTAGGTCAGCTCTTTGCTTTTGCTCTTCAGCAAGCTGTTCATATTCTTTGGTCGATACGCTCGGGCTTTTGATTTCTTTTGGCCGATGGAAAAAGGCTACCTTGTTAACCTCTTTGCCCTCCAACGCCCCTGCCCCAGCGATCTCAATCTTGAGTCTACACTTGCCGCGCGCACTAATTACTCTTTTCCAATCAGGCTCGCTCCCGATCTCTGGCACACGGTTTATGGCCAATAGAAATTCGGCGATCCCATCTCGATTCTCGCCATTCTTATCCGTACCACTCCATGGATTGGCAAATACCCATAGCCCACTTGGCTCAATGATTAATTTGATTGCCAGAATCCATTTATCGCTCTTGAAATAGGGCCGATCACAAGAAGCAACCACAAAGCTATAGTCCCCTTCTGGTAATGGTCCAAACGCCCGCGCCTCGGGCGCGCCTTTGTATTTATAAATGCTATTCATAAAATCTGTTGATTCCTTGCTCCAAAGCTTCCCAGCTAAATTCCATCGGGCTTTCCAGATTGTAGCGATTTTTCGCCTCAATCCCGGTGGTCGGTTGGGTATACATCTCACGGTCACCGCTAACCAAACCGCGTCCCTTGCGCGCCTTTGGCGTATCTTTGGCGAGTGCAGTTGTTAGCCTCGCAAATAAGATCAAGTCAACCGACTGCTTGATTAATTCAGCGCTCTTTTGTTGCACTTTCATCTCGAAGACATCGTATGAAGTCCCGATCATCGGATCATTGACGGCCCGCAAATGGGAGTGTGCGATAAGCAGAACATTCATGCGTTCGCTCAAGCTTGTCAGCCGGCTAAGCAGACGCTGCCAATATTCACGCGCGCGTGAATATCCCTTTTGCCAGCCGCCCCCAACCTCCTCAATCGACTTGATTCGCTTATCGGTCTTTTGTGCTTCAGCTATAACCGCATCGAAAATAAGCAACTCAAGCGCGTCAAGCGTATCGATCACCAAGGTTTTAAAATCGTGGGATTCCTCGTCAATGGCATTAAGATAACTACCAAATTCCTCCAGCGTCTTAGGCGTAGGAAACTTCGGCACAGTGATTTGGTCGAGCCCGCGCTCGGTAGGAATAAAAATCGGATTGTCCGATTCACTGGCAAAGGTGGATTTGCCTACGCCACTGGGACCTTCCAAAACGCCAAAAATCGGTCGACGCCGTTTCCTGGTTATAACCAAGGACAGGATTCCGGTCTTGGGTTTTGCTTTATTTGGTCCGGTCTCGACCGCAGATAAGCGAGCCGCGAACGGATTTTCCTGTTCAACTGTTGCCGTATCGGGAGAAGAATTCACGTTATTCCATATTATCGGCTCGTATGGAGCCGAATTCAGTTTTTTGTAAGCCAGCGATTGCGATATACCGCCGAACAAGCCAGGCAATGTGATGAGAACGTGATCGCCCTTCTGCTCGGGCTTGTTGATCAATTATGGCTTTCCATCCAATCGGGACAGTCACCGATATGCTTTTAGTCTTTCGTTTTTTATTTTCCATGCCAAATATTAGGGAATATTAATTCAGATCTTATGGCCAAAAACTCATCTAAATCCAAGCTGCCCAAACATCACCCTGCCCAAATCCGGCGTACCGTAAGCCTATCAATATCGGTGCCGCTCGAACTCGAAGGTCCCTTAAATCAGGCTGCCGCTCTGCGCGGCATGAACCGAAGTCAGTTTGTCTGCTGGCTTTTAACCAATTATCTCTACCTGCAACGCGGCCAACTACCCCCTGACCCATTTCCTCCGCAATTGCCACCATTGCCCAAGGCCCCGCCACGTGTCCGGCGTAAACCCAAATCGACATTGTTTTACCCCTTGCGTGAGAGCCCTTCCTCCAAAAATTCGCGAATCGATTGAATTAAAAAAAGCCGAATACCTTTGCGCGCATCATCCCTGGTTTTAAAAATCACCGATTTAATCCGTCCATTATCAGCCAGTTTATAGAGCGTACCCCGAGTGATCCCAAACTGGGCAAAAATCTGCTCAGCGCTACCCCACTCTGCTGGGTTCATAGGACATTCCTTTTTTCGGCTTCAATGCCTTTGTCTATCGCTCCAAGGACCACTTCCTCAAAAGGCCGATCTTGTTCTAAGGCGATCGCGAGGAGCGCTTCGAGCTGAGGCTCAGACAATTCAAAAACATAATCCGAACGTTCCCTGTTTATGTTAGCCATATGATCAACTTTTCTAGTTATTAATGGAAACTGCTGATGATTAACAAGGTTTGAAAGCTATTGTTTGCGGAGAGATAGACAACATGTTACAACAGAATTCGGATGTGTGACCGATATATAAATACAATAGATGTCATGTAAAATAGGATATTGTTATGATTGTCTAATTACCAGGATCTTCAATATTTGCTGCTTTTACGCTGATTTTCTACTGACCAAAGACCAAAGGAGTTACTTTGTAAAACAGACAATAGCGCTTGTTTTGCCAGAGCGTCAACAAAAATCGTCCCAGAACGTTAAAGATTGTCCTGGGCGCGTCGTATGATAGATTCAAATTCAAATGAATCCGGATATCGAAAGCCGCGAAAAACAATATACAGGCATTCGATTGTTCAAGGATCAGATCGAGTTCATTGATTGGCTAATCATCCACAAATACCGAAATAATCGTTCACGGAGCGAAGTGATTCGGGAATGGATCGATAAATGCGCTGAGGAAGAAAAGAGAAGTGAAAATCTCTGACATCGACGACGCAGACAAGCTTGTCACCAAAGACTACCTTGAGGTGACTCTTGGCAGATTTGAGAACAAGATGATGGAACCTCTGGGCGCAATCGTCAAGCGCTTGGCCAAAGTCGAAACTAGAATCGACGCCCTGCAATGAACAGTACGCGGGCTTTATGGACTATTGATTATTGCCGTCTTCGTAAACCATTTTGGAGATAAATGACGCCTGAAACCGAGGAAAGAATCAGCCGGCAACTGACGACCTTTGAGGAACTTGTAAAGCATCTTGCCACAAAGGAAGAGCTCCAGCGATTGCGTGTTGAGATGATTCTTTGGATCATCGGAACCAATCTCTTGGTGGGATCCGCTATTGTCTCTGTTCTGATGTTCTATGTGAATGACAAATTCAGCCAATTGACATTTTTTCTGCAGCACTGGAAACCGTAAACTACGACACCGTACTGTCTTTGGGGAACCGGTCTTGCAAGGCCAATTCAATATATCCCCCGCGCGTGCGTCTGGTTTGAAAGACAATCTTGTCGAGCTGCTCTTTGATGGGGCGTGACAATCTGATTGTCACAGCAACTTTATCACTTCTTTTCATTGGCTTACTCATTCGACCCGAATGTGCAATAGCTTTAAATAAGATTCAAACATTATTTCAATTTAAGTAAATCAAAGGAATGCCGTATACATAAGCATGAACAAGTTTATGCTAATTGCAATAGCGGCTCCGATGCTGGCCATTGGCGATCAAGTCGCCCAGGCTGGCAAGGTCCAAAGCTTTGAAGATTATACCCAGGCACCAGCCAATTCGCCGCTAAGCGAATATCAATTGGCCGTCAATAATGGCACAGCCAAAAAACTCTCAGCCGCCCAAGTCAATAACAATGTCTGTAACGCAATCGTGAAGATTTACACTATAGATATTGACGGCAATGAATTTACAGCCACAGGATTTTTTATTACCGAAACAACCGTGCTGACCAATTATCATGTCGTTGAAGGTGCAATTGGGATTACATTCGAATTTCGCAACGGGAGAATGGTCCGAGGTGGCAAGATAGCGCTCACAGATAAAGCTCACGACATCGCGTTCATCGAGACAAAGGAGCAAAGCCCTTCATGGGTCAAGATTGTACCAGATTCTAATTGGGAACATGTCGGCGAGAAAGTTTACTCGATTGGTTTTCCTCAGGGCAAGCCGCTGATGACTGAGGGCGAAATTGAAGTCGCAGCACGAGATGGGTTTATAACAAGCGCTTTGATCGATCACGGCTCATCGGGCAGCCCGATATTCAACGAATACGGGCGTGTTATCGGAATGGTCTCGACCATCAATGAAACAAATCACCAATCGATGGCAATCAGCATGAACATGATCCTGGCCGTATTAAGCAATTAAACAAAAAGAGTTTTATGACTGATGAACAGATTGAGATTGAGCTGCGGCATCTTGTGATCAAGGTGGATAAGCTCGGAGAACAAATCGAAAAATTTAATGACCGTTTTGATGGCTGGTTGCGATGGGTAATCGGTCTACAGCTAGGCAGTTATATCTTAATTATTGGTGGTTATTTTTTACACAAATGACGAACGAAGAGATAGAACGCGAAATTGGACATCTTGCGACTAAAGAAGAGCTGCACAAGGAAATAGCCGGGCTTCTAAAATGGATGATCCTGTTGCATACACCAACCTGGCTAGGAATCATCGGCACATTAATAACCATTTTGCATAAATGAATTTTGATCTTATAAAAAACATCCTGATAGTCTTGGTTTTCGCTGTCCTTTGTTATTTTCATTTTCGAGATGCTCTTGATCAACATGAGAAATTCCTGCACATGAGCCCGGCTCAACAAGCTCTACAATTGGAGACCTGGCACGAACAAGATGAAATGGAAACCGATCGCCCCGAATTCGACGGCTACGATATGTGACCTAAGGTTTTCGTAGCAGCTGTGCAGCCACAGCAGCGCGCCGCTTCTCGATGGCATGTGCTTTTTTTGTTGCCGCGCTCTTCTGTGCAATCCTTTTTTTCTCAGCCCTCTCCATTTCAGGAGGCGGAACAGGTCGCTCCTCTGGCGCACCTATGTGAATCCCAGTTGCCCCGACTCCTGCGATAATCAGGGCTTTTGTCACCTTGGAGGCATCAAGAGCGCTTGCCCCTTTATAACGGGTCTGCTCATAGAAATATCGGACTGGTCCACCCAGAAGAATCGGGCCATGAGTCAATCCATATTCGACCCAGCCCATATGCGGATATTTCAATGTTCCTTGTTCAGGACTCCATGGCACAGGTCGGTTGGGAAAAGTTCTTTGAGTAAGTATTTCTTTGGCGAGACCTATGGCTGGATTTACTTTCGAGAGTGCATAATTACCTAATCTTGCCGCCAGGTAATCTCCCTTACTTTTGGCATGCAACTCTTTCTGGCTCATGTATGACGCAGCCAGGATTTGGCCCAGAAACTTGAATTCGGAATGCATCCCAGGCAGTGACCATTCCAGCCCGCCCATTTTAAAAGCGAGCCAATCGCTTTTATGAGGATCAGAAAAATTGATCTGCTGCTTTTGTCCTAAAGCCCAGAGCAATCCTTGGTTTGCCGCCAGAAATCCAAGGCCAGTCAGGACATACTGCGACAATCCGCTGGAGCGTGTCCAGGCAGCAGCCTTTTCGCCGGCTGTAGCGTTCTTCCAATTCCCGAAAGTCCGAAGCGTTTTAATTGGATCACTTACCAGCCTGTTCCACTTGCTCTGGGTCAGCTTGGGACCAAACAATATATTGCCGCCCAGGCTTGAAATCGGTCCCTTGCCACTCCCTGTAGCATGATTAGCCCATTCGGCCAGGTTTTTGCCAATATCGAGCACCTCTGCCTGGCTCATCTTTGGCTCGACATGTTTCTGCATTTCGTGATTCCAGAGATCGAACCGCATAGTGGTCAACACATCCCATGCACGGGTAGACATGCTCCCCTTTGCTGGACGATTGACCAGATTGCCTGCATGACTACGCGCGCCTACATCAAGACCGCTGCGCAACGCAACATCATAGAGCGGATCACGGCGCATGGAATCCAAGAGCCTTTCGGTCCCTGCCTTAGAACCCATTTTGCTATAGGTATTAAGAAGCCCTTTGAAGAACACGCCCCAGCTCTGGGGACGGAGCATCAAATCACCTCCATGAGTGACTGGGAAAACCCAGCCATGCGCAAACACGGTAAGCGCTCTGGGCGCACCTAAGATTGCTCCAGCTGCCTTGGCGATTGGTCCATAAGCCGCTGCCCTGGATTGAGCCTGAGCTTGCTGAACAATTACTCTGCGGTTGTATTGCTTTTTCCAGGCGTCATTGGCCAGTTCGCGATAGGGCGTTTTACGTCCGCTCAAGATATCCGTGATCCATTCAGGTTTCGCTTGGCCTGCGAAAAAATGCGTGTTGATCGCGTCGCCAACCTTATCAAACGGCAATCCATGATCGATCCCATTAGCTTTAGCCCAACGCCAAATAGTGGCGCGCTCTTGGTCGGTTACCGGTATAGGGCCAGAATAGCACGGTGCCATAAATCAACTCGGGCAAGGCTCAATGCCCATTCGCTCCATAATATTGTTCCTGACCTGCTCTTCAGCAGGTAATGTTTTGGTTGCACTTTGGCGCTCAATTTCCTGACCCAGCTTGTACATAGCAGCTTTGTCAAGAGCTGCAGCATCCGCGACTGATTTAGCCGTTTTGCGCAAGAGCATTTCCATTTCCTTTGGAGGTGTTTGGCCAGTCTCGCGCAGGAAATTTTCCCGTAACCCGTTAAACGTAGTCAGATCCATAGGGACCTCGCCCTGCAATGTCATGCCTTGAGCGTGCCAATTGTTTTTCAATTTCGCAACCGGCCCATTATGAAAATCTGTCAGATCTTTAAATGCATTATCGGCCTGGATCCGCAAATCACGATTGGCCAGGTCAGCTTCCCAAGCACGTGAGGCAGCATGCGATCGCTGGCTAAGCCGAGCTTCCTCAGCCGTTATAGCAGCAGCTTGCAGTTTCGGATCACCGGTATTGTGCATCAAGTTACTTACGTGCTGATTGATCTCTTCAGGGCCCATCTGAAGCCCACGCGCGCGCAATTCCTCTTTGGAATACCCTTCCCCAGGGATAAGATCACCAAGCTCACCCCTGGCTACACGTTCGGCAGTAAAGCGATTAGCAATTGCGCTTACCCACGGCTCGGATACTCCTTGAGTTGGCGGAGATGGTGCAGCCGCTCGACTCAGTTCTACTTGGGCTCTTTTCCAGTCATCTAACGCATTACCGGGCTGGCCGGATTTTGCCCGTTCTTCGGACAATTCATATGCACGGCGTGCGACATCTTCGCGAGTAACTGGAGCCGCTGGAGATGGTTCTACTGGCATTACAGGCAATGGAACCTCTTGGGTTGCGCGTGGACGTTCTGGTGCTACAGGCGGGCGTTCTGGTACTACAGGCGGCCGCTCCTCAGCTGTTAGCGGACGTTCTTCAGGAGACACAACAGGCCGTTCTGGCTCGAGTTCAGGCGCACGGCGCACGGACGGATGTACTATCCCTGCGGCAAGCCCGCCCGGTGCAGCCTGAATAGCGGCTAAGCCAGCAGCTCTGCCCACTCCTTCATCCCACGGTTTACCAGCCGCTATGTTCGCTCCAATCTGTTGCAGGATCCCGCCAGTTGTTCCCACACCCATATGCGCCGCTACTGCGCTGATAATGCGAACTCCTGGATGCGTTATATTGGCGGTCACCGCGCCTAACCGCCCGGCAAGTGCTGCTCCAACGATTTCTTGTGGCGCTAGTTGCAAAAACGCCGATTTCCCGGCTGCGTCATTGATCTGTTGTTCAGTCCAGTCAGGGTGATCACGTTTAAATTCATCCTTGGCCTCACCATAAATCTGGGCAGCAAATGCGCTTTCCCGGATGCCTGGAGGTAACCAGGCCAGTGACGCAGCACCCAGGATCTGAGCACCTTGCTGGGCCACAAATTCCCCAATCGTACCTTTAAGTTGCGGGTTCTCTTGAAGCCTGTCCTCGATCCAAGCTTTCTTCTGGGCAATCGCCTCGTTCTGTTCGCGCTGGTATTTCGGACTAGCAACATTTTCAGCGCTGGTAACCAATCCCTCAATATCAAGGTATTGCATCGAAGGAGGCAGGTCTCCATTCAATCTGCCAATCGTTGCCCGCATGACATTCGGATCTTTGGTCTCAACAAGCCCCTTGATAAATGCCGCCCGCTGTTCTGGCGTAGCATTCGGATGAACCAGACGTGCAAACTGATCCAACCGATTAGTGTCAATCGCCTGAGCTGCCTGATTTATGCCGACATCGACCTTCCCGTAAAATGCCCCTAATTGACGACCCATCTCTTCACCAACGGTCAGGAAATTGGCGTCAGCCGTCGCACGCTGGAAAGCTTTCTGTGGGTCAGGCTCATTGTAAAAGCTCTGTGCTTCTTTGATAATCTCAGTCTTGAGATGCCCTTGGTATTGGCGCCGAAATGCTGTACTAACTCCCTCGACTGGTTCATCCAGACGCTTATAGAGCATCACCGGTGATTTAGGCGTCTCAGGTAGCTTCGTGATCACATCGTTCTGGCGCGCGATTCCAGCCGCTTTCTGTACCTGCGCCTTGGCAAGCTCAAGTTCACTCAACGGACGCAAAGCGATTCCCTTGGACTCAAACTGTTGACGCCCGCGTTCCAGCGCGCTCGAATCTATTCCCTGTGCGATTGCTGCCTGTTCACTATGCCAGAGCGATGGATCTTTCATCACATCAGGCCCAGCATCATCAACCAATTTAATCGCGTATTTCTTGCCTCCGCCCCTGTTGTCGTACATCGCGTCAACCCCAGGACTAAAATCAATCGCTACACCTTTTGCCTGCGGACCACTCCCCGGACCTAGATCAATAATTGGTAACCGCGATCGGATCCCAGTAGAAGGATCAACCACATCAACCCGCGCCTTGCGCCAAGCTGCATAATTATTCCCATACCGCGCACGAAGCGCTTCCTCAGGAATCGCCACTCCGTAAAGATTCGGAGTGGAAAGGCCTCCGAGACTTTTCGCCCCTATCCCGTTATCCCCTATCTGGAACGCCTGGTTATCGGTTAACCCGTGCGCCTTAGCAACGGCGTATGCATCCAGATCTTTCTGATCAGCAAATATTGTTGCTGTCCCATGAACAAAATCTTCCGGCTTTTCATCGTGATAAAATCCGGTCTCTAATTGCCCAGCCGGGCGCGCACGCCTGGTGACATCAGCTCGCGGGATCTCCTCAACTTTCTGTTCCGGCAAAACTGTGGCACCAGTCTCATCAATGATCGGCTGAACCTCTTTAAACCCGACTTTGCCAGCTACGTAATCGTCCAACCCGTAATCATTGGGATGGATCGGGCCAGCCGGTTCTGGACGAGGCGCCTCGCGTGAAATGATCCCAGGTTTTGGCGGTAATTGTGGCGGTGGTTGCGAAGGAGGTTTTTCTGGTGCTGGTGCCTCAGGCTCTTGCTCACCTGGAAGACCCACGACGGCTTGTGCGCTGGGCAACTGCGCATAATCATCTAAACTAAGATCATTGGAATAAGATGGCTCTTGCTGGCGCTCTGCATAGCGCGATGGTTGTTGAGTTTCTTCCGGCTCTTGATCTGGTTCACCTTCAGAAGGTTCTTCTTCTTCGATCTCAGGCTCAATATCTTCAGAATCGTCATCCTCGCCCGAAAGCAAATCCTCTTGGATGCGCCTGCGCCTTACCTCCTCGCTTAAAAGCATTCCATCAGCCATAAGAGTATCTCACGCAATGCCGCCTCCCCCTGCGCCTCCCCAGCCCCCCCCCAAGTTCTCAGTTGCGCGTGCCATCTTAATTGCATCGGCTAACTGCGTGTCCGGCATTCCGCCGCCAGTCGGTAATTGCCCTAAACTGAAACTCGCTGGCATATTAGAGGGCACCAATGCTGCACTCTGTGGCATCGGCGTCGGCGTCGGCCCGGTCATCTCAGGTAAAACCTGCGATGATGGTGATCGAGGCGGTGAGAGCGCAGCCAAATCAGCCAACTGAGTCCCTCCAGTTGCACTCGGAGCAATCTGAGTAGTCGGTTGTCCAGCTTGTTCAGCCGCAGGCGCGGGCGATTTCTGATAAATTTTACCGTCCTTTGGATTTATGAAATGTGATCCCTCCGGTAACGCTCGAAGCTGCACATTATTCTGGACCTTGTAAGGATTGGCCGCACTCCCACCTGGATCTCCGCTCTCTGGGCTCTGTGTCTGGAGATAATGATCGACAAAAAGCGGGTTCTGCCCGTTGCGCACCCGCGCTGCATCATAACGGGTCATGAAATTCTTGACATCATCTCCAGGAATATGTGCCTGGGTCTTACCTCCAGGGGTGAATGTCATGCTGTAATCAGGTCCAACCTGTAATTCATCAGGAGTCGCCGACTGAGGCTTCCCGGTCTTAGGATCAATGGTCACATCACCCACGCTACTGACCAGCTTGTCATAGATCCCTTTGCCATACTGGTTATCAACATCAGCCCGTAACGTGTTATATCTATCGTAGGTTGCTGGATCATCCGGGTGCGCACTACCGGGCTCGTATCCAGCAGCTTTCTTACCTGCGCTAGCTCGAGCACCAGCCGAGCGCTGTTGTTGCCCGGCTTGAGCCAAAAATGGTGCTGCACTGGCTCCAGCTGCCCCACCACCCCACGGACTACCGGCTGCGCCTCCGCGCCGACCACCAAGAGCCGCTTGTTCCAAAAGTCGTTGCTTAGCAACAGCATTCTGTAACCCAAATTGCTCCTGCGCTAGTCCCTGGCGTGCCTTAGCCTCAGCTATTCGCATATTGAGTTCTTCAACCCCGCCACTGGCTGGCCGAGTCCCCGCAGTCGGTATCCCAGCGGCTGGCGCAGCCCCACCAACCCATCCGGCACGCGGCGACGGTGCCCAGCCGCCTTGCTGCAATAGCTGATTGGCAACCGCGTTCTGTTTAGCTTCAGTCCTAACCTTGCCTATCGCCTGAGCCAATTGCCCTAGTCCACTACCAATCTGTTCCCCAATCTTCCAACCACCAGCAAACCCACCACCTTGATCTACCGCTTGAGCGTAGCGACCTCTGGGATAGTACGGGCGACGTGGAGTATATTTACGGGCCATCCTAGTAGTACGTTTTCGATCGTTTCTTGGGTATCTTCGCCCCGCTCTTACGCGCAGTCGACAAGGCTGCGGCGACCGCTTGGCGTTGCGGATGACCAGCCCGAATCATTTCCTTTATGTTGCGCCCAATAACAGCTCTACTGCTACCCTTTTGAAGTGGCATTTTTAGGAATTCCTTTCTATGGATGAAGTTTTCTTAACGTCTGCGCCAATCGCGCGCGTTTACCCATCTTGCCGCCTTTCTGCGCAGCTGCGCTCAGTTTCTTTGCCGGAATATTTTGACCTTCTTTTACGCCCAGACTCTTGCGTAACGAGCCCGGCTTAGAGATCGCTTTCTGAATCCATTTCTCTGCCATAATTAATTGCTCCACTGGCTGCTCCACATTATCCCCTATCAGGAGCCGAATAGTACCCCCCTGCCCCACCCAGAGCCCCGCCAACAACGGCCCCAATCGGAATTGAAAGCCCGTAAGTGGCTCCTGCTAAAGGCGCGCCCGCTACGGCTCCGCTCAATGCTCCTGAGGCAGCTCCTGCCATCGCCGCACCACTACGATTCTTCTGTGGCGCTCCTCCGCCGCCATATGCCGCTAAGCTATTATACCATTGATTAGCCTGTTGCCCGACATTGAGCCCATATTGCGGGAATTGCGCTCCAGCATACTGCTGGCCGATGTTTTGAGGAGCATACGATGGCCCACCCTGAGCAGCTGTCCCGGCGCGCTGTTCAGCGGTGTTGAGATAGGATGCACCAGCCTGATAGGGCGTCTGGCCGCTGCCCAGATATCCCAGAGCAGCTGCCTGATTAGCCCGCAATTGTTGTTGCTGTTGGCCATACAAATTCATTGCGACGTCGCCGGGCGAAACACCACTCTGCAGATATCCTTGTAAAGCTGCTGTGCGCTGTTGCCGGCGGGCTTCACCCATTTGCCCGCGCGCCATCGCTTCACTGACAAGTTGCGGGGTTCCGTACACATTGCCCCGCGCTGCCTGAGCTCCACGAACTCCTTGAGCAACCTCGCGCGCTGTACCTGGCTCAAGCTGACTCCCGAGCGCATACTGCGCCGATACACCGCGCCCAAGCGCTTCACGGGCTGCTGCGGTAGTAGGATCAACCTGGCTGGCGATATCTAGATAACTCCTGAACTGTTGTGCAGTCGGCGTACTAGCTTGAGAAAGTGCAGAACCGTAACTGCCGGCAAGCTGTTGGCGCAGCGCTTCGGTCCGGGGATCAATCGCAGCCATTTGCTGACGCGCACGAGTCTCAGGCGATGGCTGAAAGCGTTCCATCACCTCAGTCGGATTCATGCCCGCTGCGTGAAACTCACTTATATCCGCAGGGGAAAGCCCAGTTGAGAGTGCCTGGCCAAACTGATTCGGATCCCAGCCGTACGCTTGGTACTGATTTATATCAGACTGGCTGATCCCGGTTTGGTTCGCGATATCTTCCCAAGTCATAACTGCCTCTGTTGGTCTAAATAACTCGGTGCCATCGGCATTGCAGGATTAACTCCAAGATAAGATCCTTTCGGCGCTGAAATTGGCACAGCAGTAGGTGCATTCTGACCTCGCTGCCCGAGGCCATACAAATACATGAGCTGCGACACAGGAACCGTTCCGCCAGGTACATCAAGAGCTTGATTGGCCAATACCGGAACCTCCGCCGCTGCACCACGCTGCAAGCGGCCGGATGGCGCCCATTTATTGCCATAAACCGCTTGATACGCAGCGCCTACATCCTTGGGCTGGAACATTGTCAGCCCGCGCTTTGCCAATTGATCGAGAGTAGCCATTTCTTATGTAAAATAACTGCGGCCAACTGCTGGGTAGCGCAGATTGGTTGGCTCCGGGACACTGAGCCGCGGATCGCCTCCAGCCTTGTTGACTGATGCAGTTGCCAAGTTTGCTGCGATATCAGAAGCCGCTCCGCGCAAAGTCGCTAGATCCGGAGTAGCTTCTGCGCCCGGAATCGCATACGCGCCCGGTGCGCGGTAAGTAAATGCACTCGGGTCAACCCCGTAAAGCTGGCCCAGCCGTTTATTGGCTGCAGTTAAGCGCATCTCGCGCTGCGCATACGCTTCGGGGTCAACTCGGGATTGGATATCGCGCTGAGCCTGAGCCGCTTGATAAGCAGCCTGATTGGCCAGTGCCTGCTGAGTTTGGATCTGTGCCGGCCCAAGGGCTTCCGTTGAGTACAACTGCGCGTATTGCTCGATCGGCTGATTAGCAATTGCCATCATCTCACCCGCACCCGCGGTCCCTACTGCCGCTTGTGCAGCTTCGCCCGGAGTCGGGGGTTCAGGTTGTTTTCCGCCTCCACCCATAAAAACTAATCTCCTTTCATCACGTGCTCTGTTGCT
>Ga0209470_1001420_pt1 | contig 17763 bp, 14 predicted proteins | sample GraSoiAngelo_125_FD_185882 | JGI IMG/M metagenome (GOLD analysis project Ga0209470, IMG submission 185882) | Grasslands soil microbial communities from the Angelo Coastal Reserve, California, USA - 14_0927_05_40cm (SPAdes) (version 2) | ecosystem: Environmental > Terrestrial > Soil > Grasslands ... | reverse complement strand
ACGCGATCGCGCCGATTGCGACCAGTGGCAGCGGAAGATTGCTCGTTTTGATAAGACAAGTCGCGGCAATGGCCAGGCCGGTCCAAACGGCGACAACAATTCCGGGGCGCTCGCTTGGCACCAGCTTAGTGAGTCCGAGAAACGCGATACCGAAACAAAGTGGCGACAGCGCGTCACCCTGAATTGAGTAGAAGGCGCTCTGCGGCCAGACCGCCAGCAAGATCGCGACTCCGAGCTGCAGAAATTGATTGTTCGGAAATGTCGATCTTGTTGCGGCGAAGCCAATCCAAACGAGAGCGGCTGCGAGCCCGATGTTGAGAAAACGCACCCAGTAGAGCAGTGGCAATCCCCGCAGGCCAACGATGTGACCGACATTCATCCAGCCGCCGGCGAGCGCGTAATAAAGAGGTGGTTCGCCCGATTCGTGATTCAATCGCGACTCCCAAAAGGGAATTTCGTCGTCGAGGACTTTTTGCAGCTGTTCCCGCGGTAAGAGCCAGTTCGGCGGCGGATACTGTCCGCCGTACTGCTCCGGTTTAACGAAATATTCCGGCGTGCTGTAAACCGCGAAGCAGAGCGCCGCGTCGGAAGCGAAAGGTTCGATGCTGCGCGGCAGTTTGGCATGCGCATATTTGACGACAAGGTCGACATGCGCCTGTTCGTCTACGTTGTTGAAAAACGGGAACGCGGCGGCAAAAACAAAAACGCGAATCGCAGCCAGCAGGCAGAGGCCAGCAATCGCCCAACGCAGTTTCTGTTCGGATAACTTCATCACTGCGACTCCGAGGCAAGGCGTTGCTCAATCACGGTGAGCGTACCGTGCTCGGTAATTCGTGGCGGCGCGCCGCCTTTTTGAGCGAGAATCGTTTCAATTTCCGGCCGATACGGCGAATTTGTTTCGACAACGAAAACCGTTCGGTCCTCGTTGCTTGGCTCCGGCTTTGGGATGGAAGGCGGATAAACCGGGCGGTCGACTCCGAAAATCGATTCGGAGGCAATCAGTTTTTCACCAGTCTCAAAGATCAATGGGTAAACAAAGGAGATCGTGGTCCAGACCGCTTTGATTCGGTTTTGTTCGAGATCTTGTTTGATCGCGTCAATGTCTTTGCCGGGGACCCGAATCATGCAGTGATCCTGTCGATTCGGACAAAGCGTCAACGTTTCGATTTGATTGTGCGCGGCAGTCTCGATCAGGGCATCAACTCCGCAGACGAGGACTGCCAAAAGCATCGCTCCCCCTGCCCGGACGAGCATTTTATTGTCGCCAACAAAACGATTGACGCAGCGAGCAATCGAGATCGACATGAAGGATGTCGCGCCAAGGAAATATCCCGGCACGCGAAGCGGTGCGATGATGTAGGGAATAAAGCTTACGCCGATCAAAATCAGCATCAGCAAATCTTTATTTGTGTCGGTCGTAGCAAAACCCGAGCTGAACGCATTTCGAATTTTTGGAAGTGCGCCCCAGGCGGCGATCACCACGGCAAGCGCAGTTACAAAATACAAAATGTAACCCGACCAATGTGTTTCGGGGTAATACCAAAGGACAGTCTCTGCGCTAAAGAACTTAGGCATTTCGTAAAGAAAAATCTCGCGCCAGGCCTGCAAGCCGAATCGCGTCGCAAGACCGCCGGCCTCAGGTTTTTCGAAAAACAAAAAATGCCAGTTCCGGAGAGAATGAGTCAGGTTCCACCAAATCGCGGGAGCATAGCCGATGACGAAGCCGCCAACACAAACGGCGAAAGTCTGAATGGAAAATTTGCGCCGGAGAAAAAGCAAAGCCCAAAGCGCCACGATAGTGATGAGAAGAAGTTCCATGCTCCAGAAGGCGATGCCGCAGACGAGTCCGAAGAAAAGAAAGTCGCGCGCGCGCCGGACCTTTTCCTTTTCGATGATTAGAAACAAAATCACCAGCGCCGGAATGAACAAAAAGTAAAATGCATAACCGCGCGGCTGGAAGTGCCACTTCAGTAATCCCGGCCAGAGCGCGAAGATGAGACTGGCCAATGTCGCCACGCGAATGGAGTAGAGCCGCGTTGTCATCGCGTAAAAGAGCGCGAGACAAGCGAGTGACAACAGAACCGTCGGTATCTTCAACGCCACCACGCCGACGCCGGCGATCACGAACGGGACAACCGCAAGGTACGCTTCCCATGCGCAGGAGGCATTGTAGGAGATGCCGTAAAAATAAAATGGAAAATAGCGGCCCTCGAGAATGTGTTTCGCCATCAACCCGATGATCGCTTCATCACTAGTGACGTGGGTTTGCGAGACGAACAAAATGACGAAACGAACGATCGCCATTCCGACAAGGATCAGAAGAAAAGGCAAATGCCGCCGCATGGAGTTGAGTCGTTAAAGCCGGTGAATAGGAAACGTCAATCCAAGACTAACAGCGAAATTGGCCGCCAGGAAAGTCCATGCCAGGACGTCCATGGGCCCTGCGCGGCCGGCGAACCGCATGGAAGGAGAAAAACAATAATTGATCAGGCTTCGATGGCTTTCGCAGACTGCCTGGATCTTTTCGCAAGATATTCCGCGATTGCTGTCGTAAACGGTTCCGCAAAATCGCGCAGCTTTTGCTGACCAACGCCGGGAATTCGACCGAACTCGGCCGTCGTCGTCGGATAAGCGCGTGCCATTTCGCGCAGCGCCACATCGGAAAAAATGATGTAGGCGGGCACATCGCGTTCGTCGGCGAGTTTGCGGCGCAAAGTCCGCAGCTTTTCGAAGAGCGCTTCGTCGCATTCGATTTCGCCGGTACGACGTTTCGATCGTTTTTTCTCCTGGACCTCGTATGGCTTGGTCAATGTGATCTGTTTTCGCTCCCGCAACGCCGCCCAACCGGCCTCGGTCAGTTCGAGAGTCGCGAATCTACCCGGTGCCGCCGTCACCAATCCGAGTCGCAACAATTCCCGCCCGATCGCCAGCCACGCGCCGCGTTTTAGATCCTGACCAATGCCGTAGGTTGAAAGTTGATCATGGCCGCGCTGCCGAATCGGTTCCGTATCAGCGCCATTCAGAACATCGACAATGTGATTCAGGCCGAAAGAAAACCCGCTCTTTTGCCGCACACGCTGAATACACGACAAGAATTTCTGCGCTGGCACCGTGCCATCGAACGTTTCCCGCGGCTCCAGACAATTATCGCAGCCATCGCATGAGGCCGGAAATTCCTCACCGAAGTATTTCAGTAGCGTTGCGCGCCGGCAGTCGCGGGTTTCGGCGTAATGAATCATGTCGCGCAGTTGTTCCCGCGCGATGCGCTGCTCGCGTTCGCTTTTTTCCTCGATGAAGCGTCGTTGTTTCACGACATCGCTCGCGCTGAAGAGCAGCTCACATTCACTGGGCAAGCCATCGCGTCCGGCCCGTCCCGTTTCTTGATAATAACTTTCGATGTTCTTCGGCAGATCGTGATGAACAACAAAACGGACATTCGGTTTGTTGATCCCCATTCCGAACGCAATCGTCGCCGTGATCACGCGCGCGTCGTCGCGCAGAAAAAGTTCCTGATGTTTTGTCCGCTCTTTCGCTTGGAGTCCGGCGTGATACGGCTTCGCTTTGACTCCATCGTCGTTCAACTTTGTCGCCAACGAATCCGCCGTCTTTCTGCTCGCGCAATAAACAATTCCGCTCTCGTTGGGCCGGCTCCGAATGAACGTGAGCACTTGTTCGTAGGGCGATGATTTCGGAACGACGCGATAGGTCAGGTTCGGACGATTAAAACTCGCGACGTAGCATCGCGCGTTGTCCAAATGCAATTGATCGACAATATCTTTGCGTACCCGCTTGGTCGCAGTCGCTGTTAGCGCCATGATCGGCACATCTGGTAAATGTCTGCGCAGTTTTTTCAACTCACGATACTCCGGCCGGAAATCGTGGCCCCATTCGCTGATGCAATGCGCTTCGTCGATTGCGATCTGAGTGATGTTCCAGTTCAGAGCGCGCTCCAAAAATCCGTCGAGCATCAACCGCTCGGGCGCGAGGTAGAGCATCCGGTATTGACCACGATTCAATCCGCGTAACCGCTCGACCGCTTCATGTCGATCCAGCGCCGAATTCAGAAATGTCGCTGCGATCCCGCTCGTTTGCAGGGCATCCACCTGGTCTTTCATTAACGAGATGAGCGGTGAAATCACAATCGTCAGTCCATCACGCAACAACGCCGGCAATTGAAAGCAAAGCGATTTCCCGCCGCCCGTCGGCATCAACGCAAACACGTCGCGACCCGCAAGTGCATCGCTTACGATCTCCTCCTGCAATGGCCGAAATTCGTCGTAGCCAAAATGCTTCTTCAGGGAACTGGGGAGATCCATTCGAAAATTCTAAACGATTCGATGCCGTTTCGCCCACCGAAATCAAGCGCGGCGTTCTTTGATCGACGATAGAAGCTCTGCGATTGCTTCTGCGCGCGGTTTGGCGCCGAGATTTCCTTTACCGTGAATTCGGACGCTGACGGCGTCGGCTTCCATGTCGCGTTTACCGATTACGAACATGGTGTGAACTTTCATTTGCTCGGCGCGCTGAATCTTGCCGTTGATCTGATCGGTGCTCTTCTCGATCTCGGCACGAACTTGATGCGCGCGCAACTCATTTAAGATCGACATCGAATAATCGATCAGCTTCGCGTCGTCGCCAATCGTGAGGATGCGCACCTGCTCAGGCGACAGCCACAGCGGGAAATTGCCGGCGTAATGTTCGATTAAGAATCCGATGAATCGCTCATGGGTGCCGAGGGGTGCGCGATGAATGCAAAGCGGTGTCTTCTCGGTGTTGTCTTTGTCTTTGTAAACGAGATTGAACCGGCGCGGCTGCGCGAAATCGACTTGATTGGTCGCAATCGAAAATTCGCGGCCAATCACGCTCCACGCTTGGACGTCGATCTTCGGTCCGTAAAACGCGGCTTCGTTGGGAACCTCGACATAATTGATTCCCGAATCCTTTAAGACGTTGCGCGTCATCACTTCGGTTTGTTTCCAAAACTCCGGTTCATCGACGAATTTTTGGCCGAGCTTCGTCGGATCGTGCGTCGAGAAACGCATCAGATATTTCTCGATCCCGAAGAGCTTGAAATAATTCAGATACATCTGGTTCACGCCGTTGAACTCCGCTTCGAACTGCTCCGGCGTCATATAGAGATGCGCGTCGTTCATTTGCATCGAGCGCACCCGCATCAGCCCGAACAACTCGCCGCTCTGTTCGTATCGGTAACAGGTCCCGTACTCCGCCAGCCGCAGCGGCAGATCGCGATAACTCCGCGGCACCGCCGCAAACAACTTGTGATGATGCGGGCAGTTCATCGCCTTGAGGTAGTATTTGTCGGAGTCGAGCAATTCGTGTTGGAGCTCTTTGAATTCCCGATACTGTTCTGGCGTTTCCTTTTTTGCTTCGACAATTGCATTTAGCGCTTCGAAACGCTGTCTCTTTACATCGACATCTTTGCCTTCGCGCTTCAACTGCATCGGCGGGAACATCGATTCGGCGTAATAAGGAAGGTGTCCGCTCTTCTTATAGAGAATTTCACGGGCGATGTGCGGAGTGCGGACGCGTTGATAGCCGGCGGCGAGCTCGGTTTCTCGCGCAAGTTTCTCTAGCTCGTCAATGATCGCGGCGCCGCGCGGCAGCCACATTGGCAAACCGGGACCGACGTCGTCGTCCAAGACAAATATTTCCAGTTCGCGCCCGAGCTTGCGATGGTCGCGCTTTTTCCCTTCCTCGAGCATCGCGAAATAATCGTCGAGTTCCTTTTTCGTTTTGAACGCGGTGCCGTAAACGCGTTGAAGCTGCGGATTCTTTTCGTCGCCTTTGTAATAGGCGCTGGCAACGCTAGTGAGCTTGAACGCGCCGATGTTTCCGGTGCGCATCACGTGCGGCCCGGCGCAGAGATCGATGAAGTCGCCATTCCGATAGAGCGAGATCTTTTCGCCGGGCGGAATGTTTTCGATGATGTCGATCTTAAATTTGCTCGGCTGAGGCCGATCGCTCAGCGCGGCGAGCCGTCCTTTTTTCCCCATCGCCAGCCCTTCGTCGCGCGAGACCTCCATCTTTTCGAACGGATGGTTCGCTTTGATCTCCTTTTTCATCTCGGCCTCGATTTTTTCGAAATCGTCCGGCGAAATGCGGTGCGGAAGATCGACATCGTAATAAAAACCGTTCTCGACCGGCGGACCGGCAGCGAACTGCGCTTCCGGCCAGATTTTTAAGATCGCGGTGGCCAGAACATGGGATGCCGAATGACGAAGACGCTCGATGTCTGTCATCTGCGCACGCTGTTCTAAAGTTTTGCGATCTTCGTTCATGAAAGGCCGGTGAAATTAACCACGAAGCAGATGAAGGACACGAAGAATTTGTCGCGCAAGAAGGGATTCGCCTAGGACCGACAAAGAATCAATCTCCTTCGGAGCTGGTGACAAAAAGATTTTGAGTAAAATCCTGGCCAACCGGCGGAAGCGGTCTGTGGATTTGCAGAAGCCAGCGCGGCCGGCCCCAAACATGCGGCTCCGCGGCCAGATCGACATTTGGATCGAAAACTAATTGCGGCTTTCGACCGTTGATGGAGACGAACATTCGCACTTGCACCTTGAGCGGCTCGGGGCCGGCTCGAAGCATGACAGTGGTGAGGTAACGGGCGAATTGTTGCACCATGTCCGGCCTCCACCCCATGCGGGCAATTTGGCGGGGATCGAGGTAATCGCGCGGCTTCACTTGATACGTTTCGCCGTTATTAGGATCGGTAACGTAAAAAAAAGCGGTCGTGCTTTTGCGGCGAACCATCATTTGCCATGCAAAATGATGTTCTGCGTAGGTCCATTCGATGCCGCCGGGATAGAAGAAGTGCGCCAACGGCACCAAAATTTGAATGGCGACGTAAGTCGCGACGAAACTAAATACTAGGATCTGCTTTTTATGAGGAAGCGGTGCGACTTTTTTGATTGATAGCAACGCGGCGGTGGGGCGGACGAGGGACATGATCCGACGCGGCCAGCTTGGTGAGAGAAAAGTTGTAGTTCCAGCGATCGCGAGCCAGGGAAAAACGCCAATTGGAAAGAATTGCTCATTGAGGATGTGAAAAAAAACGACCAAACAAAAGGTCGCCAGACGAGTACGCCGCCACAAAAGAAGCGGAGCGGCTAGCAAATCGAGCAGCAATGCGGCGTAACTCGCAAGATAGGGAGTCCATCGGTAGTGGGAAAATCTGTCAATCAACGGTGAATGGATGATGTGCGTCAGCCAGGCCCGCATAGGTTCGCCGTGGAGCCAATCCGACGAAACCTTTGCTATGCCAGCAAAAAAATAGACCACAGCCATTTGGGCGCGGAGCAACCACAGCGCCCAGGCCGGCGCAGTCTGGGAACGAAGTTTAGGCCGCAGCCATGCGTCGACTGAGAACGCGCGGTGGGCCGGAATGAAAATCAAGAGGAACCCAAAAAGGCACATCAGGTAGGTGTGGTTTACATACCGGCCTTCATCGAGAAGAAAGAAATAGCTGCAGCTGAGGAAAAAAAGCACGGCGCTAATGCGATAGAGAAATCCGGCAGCTATAAATGCCGCCAGGACGCCGAACACGGTCCAATGAATGTAGACTCCATTGCCGGGCCAGAGATGAACCCAGGAAAACCCGTAGTACTTGAATAGAAACCGCGGCTGGATCCAGTAGGTGGCAATTTGGTTACGCATCAGGACAACCTCTGCCACCATCACCAAACCGAATGCGACGCGGAAGAAAACGATCGACGCGATATCAACAGGTGCGAATGCGCGTTCGCGGATCTTTGCGAAAAGAGATCGTTGATGGCGCATAGGTGCATTAACCACAAAGGCCCGGAAGGAGACGAGAAATTTGTAGATTCAAATCAGAGCCAACAATTGATAACAAACTGCATCTTTCGTCCCGGCCTGGTGCGAATATTTTTTGGAATGACACGAATTTGGCAATGGCTGATCGTGGTGGTTCTGGCGGCGACTGGCTGCCATCAAAGAACGATATCTACCTCGGAGGCCGCGGCCGAACGGCAAAAGATGGTGGAGGAGCAACTCAAACCGCGCGGGATTCATGACGAGCGCGTTCTGGCGACGATGGCAAAAGTGCCACGGGAAGAATTCGTGCCCCAGAACATGCGGCCTCAAAGTTACGCCGATAGCGCGTTGCCGATCGGTCACGATCAAACGATCTCGCAACCATTCATCGTCGCGTACATGACCGAACAGCTGCGCTTGCAACCGACCGATCGGGTTCTTGAGATTGGGACTGGTTCAGGGTACCAAGCCGCAATCCTCGCGGAATTGGCCAAAGAGGTTTACACGATTGAGATCATCGAGCCGCTTGCAAAGGACGCTTCGGCCGGGCTCGCGCGACTCGGTTACAAAAATGCGCACGTGAAAGCCGGCGACGGCTATCAAGGCTGGCCGGAGGTCGCGCCGTTCGATGCGATCATCGTAACCTGTGCGCCCGACAAAGTGCCGCAACCACTGACGCAACAACTCAAAGAAGGCGGACGCATGATCATTCCCGTGGGCAGCGGAATGATGGATCAACAGCTCTATCTGCTGGAAAAGAAGAACGGCGAACTGGCGCAGCGCGCGATTTTACCGGTGCGCTTTGTGGAGATGACGGGCGAAGCAGCCAAAAAAAGTGACCAGTGACGAGTGAGAACTGGCAATTGTAACCGCCGATGCCCTCATCGCAGTCCGGCTCGGACCTCGATATTTCAAATGGCGGAGAAGCCGCAAAATTTTTAGGATCGCCCGCGGAGCGGCCGATCCATCTTCATTTCTTAATCTCCGCCAGTTTTTTCAGGTCGACCCGTTTGATCCATTCCTGCAATTGTTTCGGGTCCTGCTTTTGCAGTTCGATTGTGACGAAATAGCGCTTCGCGACCATGACCCAAAGCGTCGCGTGCTTTTGTTCTTTATCGTAATCCTCGCGGCCGGGATTCCCATCAATCGTCACCGGCTTGCCGTAACCTTCGGGCGTCTCGCTACTCTGCTTCCAGGCTCCGCTTGTCGCTTCCACGTAATCCGGATTCGCCACTGAATCCAGAATGCTGATCGCAGCGGTCGGCGCGTCAGCGCCTTCGCCTTTCCGATAATCCCGATGAACGTTTGTGATCTTGAATCCGCCCACGTCGTCGCTCGAGCCTTCGGGGTTCTCCGCGGTCCAGCCGGCGGGCGCGTCCGGTAAAATGGGAATTAACTTCGCCGGGTCGACCACGTCCGGGATCAAATTTGGCTCATCTTGCGCGCGCAATCCGATTGCAGCGAAGCCGAGCGCGAGCGTAAGTGCAAAAACGAGTGTTTTCATTCCGGGTCAGCTACTCGATTGACTTTGCCCTGATGCTTTGTCAAGAGGCGATCCATGACACGGGCGACGCGACTGGCGATTTTGATGTCGATCCTGGCCGTGGCCGTTCGATTGATCGGCATCAATCAACCGTACATCGACAACTGGAGCTGGCGGCAGGGCGACGTCGCCGCGATTGCGCGAAATTATTTCCAGGGCGGTTTTCATTTTGCCCGGCCGCAAATCGATTGGGCGGGAGACCAACCGGGTTACGTCGGGACGGAATTTCCGGTTCTGCCGTTTCTGGCCGCGATCTGTTATAAAATAGTTGGCGTCCACGAATGGGTTGGACGCGTCCAAGCGGTCATATTATTCGCGCTTTCGCTACCGTTCTTCTTTTTGTTGGTCCGCAATGTTTTCGGAGAAACCGCTGCGAGTTGGGCGCTTTTCTTTTACAGCTTTGCGCCACTCGGAATCATGGCCGGCCGATGTTTTATGCCGGACATCCCATCGCTTGCGCTCTCCATCATCGGTTTGTATTTCTTCCAACGCTGGATCGAGGAGTCCGCGCGGGAATCGCTTGCAAGATCGACGTCATTTTTTGTAGCCGCGATCGCGATTTCGCTGTCGATTTTAATCAAACTGCCGAGCATTTTAATCGGTGCGCCGCTCGCGTGCCTGGCATTTCAGCGTTTCAGTATACCGCCACTCCGGCTCGGAGCAGCATTTCGAAATCTTTCCCTGTGGTCCTTTGGCGCGCTTGCACTTTTGCCATCCGCGCTTTGGTACGGGCATGCCTACCAAATCGCGTTGCAATTTTATCCGCATCACTTTTTTGGAGCCGGGGGAGTTCAAATCATGTCCGCGGCGTGGTATCTGAAAATCGTGAAGGAAATCGTGACCTCGACGCTCACGCCTTTTGTTTTTGTTCTGGGTGGTGTCGGCGTGCTGGTCACAAGAACCTGCCCTGAGCGTCAGTCGAATGGGTCGATCCCGCGGCCGCGGGACGCTACGCGAATGTTTCACTGGTGGCTCGCGGCAATGATTTTGTTCATCGTCATCGTTGGTTACGGAAATCGGCACCAGTGGTATCAATTACCGCTTATCCCGATTGCCGCCGTGTTCGCGGGTGTCACGTGCGTTTTTGTCGGCTCGAAAATCTCCAGTCAGGCGGCGAAAATTGCTTTTTCGATTTTGTTGGCTGCACTCTTCAGTTTTTCCGTATTCGTCTATGCGCGCGGCTTTTATCGACCGAGCGCGGCCCCGTTGCGCGATGCCGGATTGAAATTAAAAGCCGTGACGCCGTCGAACGCGCTGGTCGCCGCTGCCGATAACGGCGACCCGACCGTTTTGTATTATGCCGAACGCAAAGGCTGGCATTTTCTGGAGAAGAACGGGATCTACGATGGCGAGCCAAGAGATAGCGCGCAGGCAATTGTCGATCTTGAAGGGTTGAGAAACCGCGGCGCAGGTTATCTTGTGTTCACTTCAAACACTTCGTGGTGGCTCGATTACTACGCTCAATTCCGACAACATCTGGAGGCCACGTCATCGCTCGTGGCCGCGACCCCGGAGTTTAAAATCTACCAGCTCAACCCCGTGTCGAAATGAAAACCGAGAATTTCGCGATCCGCCTGGCCACAGCCGCCGATGTTCCGATCATTCTTGAGTTGATTCGGGCTCTTGCGACTTACGAACGCGCGCCGAACGAAGTTACTGCCACCGAAGATGGTCTGAGCAAAGTTTTGTTCGGCGAAAAACCGGCGGCGGAAGTTTTGCTCGCGTTTGAAAATGAAACGGCAGTCGGCTTTGCGGTTTTCTTTCACAATTTCTCGACCTGGCTCGGCCGGCCGGGACTTTATCTCGAAGATCTATTTGTTAGGCCGGAAGATCGCGGCAAAGGCTATGGCCGCGCCCTACTGATTCATCTGGCGAAAATCGCGCGTGACCGCGGCTGTGGACGGATGGAGTGGGCGGTGCTCGATTGGAATGAGCCCGCGATCCAATTTTATCGCAAGCTCGGAGCCAAGCCGATGGACGATTGGACTGTGTTCCGATTAAAGCGCGACGGAATCGCGAAACTTGCGGACGCAGCTCCGGGCTAACAATAATTTCATGCGCGAACCAATCGCGCGATCAGGTCCTCACTCGTGACGACACCGATCAAATTTCTTTTTTGATCGACGACCGCGGCCAGGCCAAGCCGCGCAGCCCGCAATCGCTGGACGGCGCGCGCGGCCGGTTCACTTTCCTGGACCGTGACCATTCGCCGGATATAGCGGCTGATCGACTGCGGGTGATCTCTATCGAGCAAAATATCGACCACATTCACCAGACCGACCGCATCGCCGTTGGCGCCGATCACGGGTAAGCGATCGAACCCGGTCGAACGGCTGACGCGGAATACATCTTCGATCGGTGAGTCCGGCTTCAAGCTGGCGACTCTCGACAATGGCTTCATCACATCGCGCGCAGTCACGTTTTGAAAATCGACCACGTTATGGATCATCGCGCGTTCGGTCGCCGTGAGAGAACCTTCGCGTTCGCTTTGTGTCGTGATCTGTTTCAATTCCTCGCGGGCAGCGAAAAGACGAGCGCGTTTCTTTTGCGCTGGCAAAAAGAGGCGGCCAATGAGTTTACCAGTTGCCACGATCGGCCAGAGCGCTGTCATTACTATTTCAAGAAGGCGGGCGAGTAGAGAAAGCGCGCGAAAAGGAAACCGACGGAAGAGCGACTTCGGCAAAACGCTAAGGACGAAAAGATAGACAGGTAACGCGACGAGTACCGCCAGGAAAAAGCCCGTCGCAGCAAATCTGGAAACGAGAAATCGCGTCATCACAAACAACGCGAGGATGTCGGCGAGATTTGTGATCAGCAAAACCGTGACCAGCAACCGCTCCGGTGTCTTCAATAATCGATCAAGTCGGACCGCCGCCGGCCGGTTCAATTTTACGTGATGACGCAATCGGACTGGATCGATTGAGGTCAGTCCCGCTTCGATTCCGTTGAAGAGAAACGAAATCGCCCAGCAACCTCCGATGATAAAAAAATCCTTCATGCGGCGGCGGTGTTAGCGTCCGGTTGATCTTCGAGGCAGGTGGTCTTTTCGAGGAGCAATTCCTCGATTCGTTTTCGACTTGTGCGCCTGACCGTGACCGCCAGTCGCGGCAATTCGATCTTGGCGCCGGCTTGTGGCAAATAGCCGAGCCGGTTGAAGACCAGACCGCCGATGGTGTCGATTCCGTCCGCTTCCAATTCAAAGCCGAGATGCTCGTGCAAATCGTCGAGGCGCGCGTGACCGCTGACCAGAAACTTTCCATCTTCAAGCGGCTCAATGTAAAGATCGACCTCTCCGCGGGGCGGCGCCGCGCCACTGAGGATTTCCTCAACGATGTCCGACATGGTGATAATTCCTTCGGTGCCGCCAAATTCGTCGACCACAATTGCGAGCGATTGCGGATGGGTCAGGAAAAGTTTGAGCAGATCGAGCGCGTGCATCGTTTCCGGCACGAACGACGGCGCCAGCAAGGACTCGGTGTAATGTTCGGACGAATCGAGCAGGAACAGTTTGACGTCGATGATGCCAACGACGTTGTCCGGCGTGTCGGCGTAAACCGGAACCCGGCGGTAGCGTTTCTCTTTTAACTGCGCGATTGCCTGTTCATTTGTGAGATCGTCCGCCAGAGCAAACGTTTCGACTCGCGGCGTCATACAATCCTTCGCTGTTTTGTCGCCCATCTTGATGATCTCCTGGATCATCTCGCCCTCGGCTTGGTGGAGCGTCCCTTCTTCCTCTCCAATCTCGACGAGCGTCTCGAGTTCTTCGTCGCTTAAGCGCGCACGCGTGCGAAGACGCTGCGGTGTGAGGAGATCAACGATCGCCGTGCTAACGCTCTCGAGTATCCGCCCGACGCGATCGAGTAAGCCGACGGACGCCTGGAGCACAAAAGCGCCGACGGTGGAAAGCCGGTAGGGCGCTGCGAGCGCGATCAGTTTTGGGACCAGATCGCAGAGTAAGACGACGATTGCGAAAATCAGAATCGCGGCGACCCATTGCGGCAGATGTCCGGCGAGCGGCCCGCGCCAAAGTAAAAAAAGACAAAGCACGACCAGCGGCACTTTGACGAGCCCATCGCCGAGCAGGAGCACGTTCAGGACGCGTCGGGGCTTGTCGCGAAAAAGTTGGACGAAATTGACGAGCCCAGGGTGATTTTGCTCCAACCGCCGTAATTGGTGCGGCCGGAGCGAAAAAAGCGCCGTTTCCAGTCCGGAAAAAAGCGCCGAGACAAAAATCAGCGCGGCGGTGGCGACGAGAACGATTCCCAGCGCAACCGGCGTCATTCTTGGCCGCGGTCCCGAACGCTTTCGTGACCCTCCGGAAAAGTCGGTTTGCCCATCATCTGAGGCATGATGAAATTAAGCCCTCCATGAGCAAAGGCGAGAGGATTTCGCAGTTTGTCCGCGAGCTCGAGGGCGACGAGGTCAATCCTTCCGGCGACGTAGCGACCCATCCATTTTACCGCGCGTTTTTTCGCTGCTGGAACGAGCAACGTTACTATGAAGCGCACGACGTGCTGGAACAGCTTTGGCTCAATAGCGACACCGAAGACGACAATTTCTTCAAAGGACTGATTCAGGCGGCGGGCGCTTTCGTCCATCTCCAAAAGAATTTCGAACACCCAACACACGCTAAGCACAGCCGGCGTCTGCGCCCGGCCGTTAAACTCTTCGAATTGGCGGAAAAAAACTTGTCGAGATTCGGTCCGCGGCATCACGCGCTCGATGTTTTGGCGTTGGTCGATGTTTTACGGGCCACGCGAGAGAAAATCACTGACTCCGATTTGAAGGTGAATCCGTGGTCGCCCAAGACTGCGCCGAAGGTAGAATTGTCACCTCGTAAAAATTAGTTTGGTTCCAGCAATCGCGAGGACGATCGCGAGGAGAATTGAAATCGCGCGGACGGGTAAACGTCGGCTGCCTAAATGTGACCCGATAGCACCACCAATGATGGCTGGGATGGCCAGATAAAGTCCGAGCACTGGAAGGGAGCGAACTGCCGTGAAATATCCGACCAGTCCGCCGATTGAATTCACCAAAATGAACACGGCCGACACCGCCGCCGCCTGACGAATATGCGCCCACCGGCAGAATAAAAGGAGCGGCGTGAGAAAAATTCCGCCACCGGTCCCGGTCAGGCCCGACAGAAATCCCAAGCCTGCTCCAACTCCGACCGCTGTTGGTTTCGATGGAGCGACCGTTTCGGCGGGATCGCCACGGCGAAAGATCAATCGCGCAGCTGAGAAAAGCAGCACCAGTCCGATCAAGATTCTTAGAATTGAAGCCGAGGGCTGGATATAACCGCCGAGATATGCGGCCGGAACCGAGAGCAGCGCGAATGGCCAAAATAATTTCCAAGAGAAATGACCGGCCCGCCAAAATTGAAACGAACCGATCGTTGCCACGAGAATGTTCAGGACCAGCGCCGTCGGTCGAATGACGGTCGCGGCAAGTCCAAACAAAGTCATGGTCGCGATATAACCCGACGCGCCCGCGTGCCCGACGGATGAATAAAGGAACGCGATCATGGCGATGGCGAGACAAAGGAAAGCGAGCTGGGCGGTATCCATTGTTGTTGCGAGAATATAGAGGCGGTCGCAGCGGCGACCGCCTGTTTTATTGGATTCGGCGCTCGCTGCGGCGAGCGCCGCTACAACTGCTTCCGCTTTTGCGTTCTCACGTTAAGCTGATCAGTGACACCAACTCCCATGGTCGCGGAAATTCAACCGGCTAACCAGGTGCATACGAACCGACTCGCGCACGAGAAGTCGCCTTATCTTCTTCAGCACGCGCATAATCCGGTCGATTGGTATCCGTGGGGCGAAGAAGCATTCGCCAAAGCCCGTCGCGAGAACAAACCGATCTTTCTCTCGATCGGTTATTCGACCTGTCACTGGTGCCACGTGATGGCACACGAGTCATTCGAAAACGAAGAGACGGCCGCGATCATGAATCGCGAGTTTGTGAACATCAAAGTCGATCGTGAAGAACGGCCCGATGTCGATCGCGTTTACATGACCTTCGTCCAAGCGACAACCGGGGGCGGCGGTTGGCCGATGAGTGTCTGGCTCACGCCCGATCTGAAACCGTTCGTCGGGGGAACATATTTTCCGCCAGTAGACCGATACGGCCAGCCCGGTTTTACGAAGGTATTGGAACGAATCGCGGCGGCGTGGAAGCAAGGCCATGAAAAAATTGCCGAGCAGGGATCCAAAATTGTGGAAGCCCTTCGCGAATCGCAGAACGCACAGGCGGAAACCACTGCCAAGATCGACAATCAGTTTTTTCAAACCGCCTACGAACAATTGTCGCGCTCGTTCGACGACAAGGAAGGCGGCTTCGGCACCGCCCCGAAATTTCCGCGCCCGGTCTCGCTGAATTTTCTAACGCGATTTTACGCGAGCGATCCCAAGGGCGAATCCGGGAAGCACGCACTCGAAATGGATTTGTTCACGCTGCGCAAAATGGCTGCGGGTGGAATGCACGATCATCTTGGCGGCGGATTCCATCGTTACTCAGTCGATCGCTACTGGCATGTGCCGCATTTTGAAAAAATGCTCTATGATCAGGCGCAGCTCGCGAGCGCATATCTCGACGCATTTCAAATCACCCAAGATCGACAATATGCCGATGCGGCCCGCGACATTCTCGATTACGTCGCGCGCGACATAACGTCAAAAGACGGCGGATTTTTTTCGGCCGAGGACGCGGACAGCCTTTTCGAACACGGAAAGCCGGAGCACGGCGAGGGCGCGTTTTATGTCTGGACGGAAAAACAGATCGACGACGCCCTCGGTGCCGACGCCGCAGTATTCAAGGTTCACTTCGGCGTCCAGCCACACGGTAACGCGCCGGAAGGGAGCGACCCGCAGGATGAATTCCGCGGCAAAAACATTCTGATTCAGCGGCACACGCTTGCCGAGACGGCGAAGCATTTCAAAAAGAGCGATGATGAAATTCGACAATCACTCATGCGCAGTCGCGAGAAGTTATTGACGATCCGAAACAAGCGGCCGCGTCCGCATCTCGACGACAAAATCATCGCGGCTTGGAACGGCCTGATGATTTCGGCTTATGCGCGTGGGGCGCAAGTTTTGGATGAGCCGCGTTATCTTGAGAGTGCGACGCGAGCAACAAAGTTCCTGCGCTCAAATCTTTACGACGAAAAAAGCAAACTGCTCTTTCGCAATTATCGCGAAAGTCGCAGCGATGTCGAAGGCTTCGCCGATGACTACGCATTCGTCATTCAAGGACTTCTCGATCTTTACGAAGTCTCGCTCGAGGTCGAGTGGCTAAAGTTTGCAATCGAGTTGCAGCGAATGCAGGACGATTTGTTCTACGATGAAAAGAACGGCGGCTACTTCTCTACCAGTGGCAAAGACAAAAGTGTTGTTCTCCGGATGAAGGACGACAATGACAGCGCCGAACCTGCCGCGAGCTCCATCGCAGCCTTAAATCTTTTGCGACTCGCGCAATTTCGCGACGACAAGAAACTGGACGAACGCGCTCGGAAAACAATCGGCGCATTTGCCCCAACCCTTTCGCATTTCGCCAGTGCCATGCCGCAAATGCTGGTTGCGGTCGATTACTCTTTAAGCAAACCACGCCAAATCGTCGTTGCCGGAAAGATCGACGACAATGAGACGAAAGCCCTCCTGGCGGAAGTGCATCGACATTTTCTGCCAAGGAAAATTCTCATTCTTGCCGATGGTAGCGAAGGCCAGAAATTCTTTTCCGAAAAGAACGAGGCCATCAGCGCCATGTCTCCAGTCGACGGCAAACCCGCGGCCTACGTCTGCGAGAATTTCACCTGCAAAGCGCCAGTGACAGATCGGAAAGCGTTAGGCAATCTCCTATCAGCTCCTTAGACGCCTTCGACGAGGATCATGTTCGTCTTGGCGGTGCGGTGACGCATTTTGCGCGGTTCGCGGTATTCCTCGCAGTTCAGCCATTCTTTGGCGCGTTCCATCGATTCGAATTGAAGCACAACAATCCGTTTCGGATTCCAATCGCCTTCCAGCACTTCGGTTTTGCCGCCGCGGGCAATGTATTTACCGCCGTATTTGTGAACGGTCGCCGCAGCTTGCTTCTTGTATTCTTCGTAGCCGACGGGATCGAGAATCTCGATTTCGACAACGACGTAAGCGGACATAATCGGAGGTCAGAAAGTAAAAATCAGAAACGCGGACCGCCGTTACCGCTATCTTTAGCCGCAAGCTCGGGAATTTTTTTGCGGCGACGAAGACGCAACCAGTTGTTCCAGGTTTTGCGCAGGCTGTCGCGCGGTGTGAGATATCTCTGGTTGAGCTCGTTGCTCTTGAGGATCTGGGCGAGAATCCCCCTTACTGAAAAATCGTTCGTATTCAAAATGGTGTAAGCAGTGCCGACCGCCGCGGCCTGATGCGCGTCGCTGGCCGCGACCATGG
>Ga0209470_1001416_pt1 | contig 17778 bp, 17 predicted proteins | sample GraSoiAngelo_125_FD_185882 | JGI IMG/M metagenome (GOLD analysis project Ga0209470, IMG submission 185882) | Grasslands soil microbial communities from the Angelo Coastal Reserve, California, USA - 14_0927_05_40cm (SPAdes) (version 2) | ecosystem: Environmental > Terrestrial > Soil > Grasslands ... | reverse complement strand
CGACTCCACTAATGGTGAAATAACCGAACTTTTCCCCGGGAATCCACGACATCGAAGGCGGTATGTCGATCGTCCGCACATTATCGGCCAGCGACGTCGAGCGGTTCACGCCGAATCGAAGCTGGTTTAAGAAAGTCGGAGAAAACGTGTGCCGCCATTCCGTAGTCGAATACTGGTTGCGCGAGCTCTCCCCGGTGTAGGCGATGGGCGTCTTGTTTATCGGTATCCGGTTCACATTGCCGTTATCAAACGTATATCTCGTGAAGATCGCATCCTTGTTGGAGTAGTGATGGTCGATGCGTCCCTGCACGTAGTGTTCGTCCGTAGGCTGGGAGCGCGAGAACAGATACTCACCGATCCCGCCCGTGAAGGTCCGGGTGCTATTCGGCAGCGGGAATAAATCTAGATACGGACCGATCTGTGGGTGCAGGGGAACCTGGATCCCGTTGATAATGCCCCGCCGCGCATTCGCGTCGGGCACGAATGTTGCACCGCTCACGCCGAGCCGCTCGATGAGTCCCTCGTATGCGAGGAAATAAAATGTCTTATCGCGCTGAACGGGACCACCTAGCGTCGCACCAAACTGATTTCGCTTGAACGGTGGTATAGGCTTGTCCTTGGGATCAAAAAAATCCCTCGCATCCAGGGCCGAATTGCGAAGGAATTCGAAAGCTGATCCGTGGACGGCATTTTCGCCCGACCGCGTCACCGCATTAATCTGACCGCCGGCCGATCTCCCGAATTCCGCCGAATACGCGTTCGTCAGAACCTGAAATTCGAGTACCGAATCCACGCCAAGCAGCACACCGGCGGAGGAACCGGGCGTCTTGTTGTAGACATTGTTAATGTCGGTCCCATCGAGCAGGAAATTGTTCTGCTCCGGCCGCGCGCCGTTGATGGAAATTTTCGGGGTGCGCCCGCCGACGACGTCATTGCCTGCAGCCAACGCGGCGTTCACGCCGGTTTGCAAAAGCGCAAGTTGCTGGAACGATCGTCCGTTCAACGGGAGGTCACGAATCTGCTTATCATTGACGAGACCGCTGAGTGCGGCAGACGTGAGATTGATCGGATTCGCGTCGGCTACAACTTCAATTTGGTTCGTAACCTGCCCGACCTCCAGTTTGATATCCACGACTGCATTCTGGCCCACTGCTAAACGTATGCCGCGCCTGGACACCGTCTGAAAACCGGGCAGCGACGCTTGAATCTCGTACTCACCCGGCTGCAGTACCGGCGCGAGATATCGTCCCCGCTCATCGGTCACGAAATCAACCGATGAGCCCGTCCCAGAGTTCTTCACATTAACGTTTACGCCCGGTAACACCGCGCCGGTGGCATCGCTGATCGTGCCTTGAACGCTCGCCCCGCCCTGGCCATAGGACATGCCGGCGATTAAACACAGGAATAGAACCAGACTCACACTTGGTTTCATCATCGATTCCCCCACCTTTCCAGTCTTGTTTTGCGGCCAGTGTACCGGTGGCTTGCGCTATGCGCAAGGAGTTTGGGACAGCTTGTAGCGCTGTGAAGATGTGAACGAATTACGCTGGTGCGTTATTTCCCTCCTTGCGGTGATGCAAGGAGGGGAATACGCTTGATCCTAATTCGTTCAGACCTTCCAGAACTAAAACGTGCGGTAATTGGTGAATTGCAGCTCCAGGCCGAAATCGGATGCGCGGAGCAACTGGATAACTTCCTGAAGCAAGTCGCGGCTCTTGCCGCTGACGCGCACGAAGTCACCCTGAATCGAAGCCTGGACTTTGATCTTGCTGTCCTTGATCTTCTTCACAATCTCTCTACACTTTTCGACAGGTATACCGGACTGAATCGTAATCTCCTGCCGCGCGGTTCCGCCGGCGGCCGGAGTGATGGGGCCATAAGAAAAGTTTTTGAGAGGAACCTTGCGCTTGGCGAGCTTTTGCTGCAGGACATCGACGACAGCCTTGACTTTGAAATCATCGATGCTTTGAATGACGATTTTCTTGTCCTTCTCGTTCAGTTCGATTTGAGACTTCGAGTCCTTCAGATCAAACCTCGTCTGAATCTCTTTTCGGGCCTGCTGAACGGCGTTCAGCACCTCGGGCATGTCGACGATAGAGACAACGTCAAAGCTATTGTCGGGCATGAACAGAGTATATCCGCTTTCGAACATTCCCCTCCTCGCAGAGGAGGGGAATGTTTCTGCTGATAAAATGGGGCTATGAAGCTCGGCGCGCTCCTGCGATTGCGATGCCCCATATGCGGCAAAGGCAAGCTGTTCCGTGGTTACTTCGATAGTCCGGAACGATGCGCGAGCTGCGGTTATTTTTTCATGCGCGAGAGCGGCTATTTCCTTCCCCATGTCGTCATCGGTTACGCATTCACGGTGCTGGCATCGCTGGGGTCCTGGCCTGTGGTGCGTTACGCCTTCGGGATCAGGAATGCGGCGGTGACGCTGGCGATCATGATCGCGGTCGCCGTTCTGTTCGGCGTCTGGTTTATCCGTTACTCGAAGGCATTGTGGATTGCGCTGGACCTCACGTTGAATCCCCCGGGCTCTGAAGATTTCGAGTCCCGCGGCCGCCGTTCCTAAATAAGTATTCGTTGAGCCGCCGGCTCAGGTATGATTCCATCACTTCCAATGCCTTATCGCTGGATCATTCTTATTTTCGGAATGCTGGCATACACGACCAGCTACTTTGCGCGGAGTAATTTCCAAGGCATCGCCAAATTTGTGTCGGCCGACTTCGGTCTGGACAAAGGCGCCATCGGACTGCTGGGATCGGTGTTTCTGTACTCGTATGCCTTGTCACAACTGCCGTGGGGCGTGGCTTCGGATCGATGGGGTAGCCGGAGAGCGGTCGGCATCGGCGTGTTTTTGACGGGGGCTACGCTTTGGGGATTTGCCAATAGTACAAGCTTTAACCAGCTTCTGTTTTGGCGTGCGGCCAATGGTATTGCGGCGGCGGCTGTGTATGTCGTGATGGCCGGGGCGCTCGCGCGCTGGTTCTTGCCGAAAGAACGGGGGTTCGGTCAAAGCGTTTTTGCGGCCGTCGGTGCGACAGCGGGTGAAGGAACGGCAAACCTCATCGTTCCGTACCTTGCCGTGAACGTTGCGTCGGGCTGGCGGCAATCGACCGAGATTCTGGCAGCGATCATTGCGGCGGTCGCCATTGCGTGCGTTGCCTTTCTGCGATCGGCTCCAGCCGGCCAACAAGCCACGGAACGTAAACCTTTTGATTGGAAGTTGGGGAAAAATGTGCAGCTGTGGTGCTTCATTCTGGTGTACTCCGGCTCCATTATCTCGATCCGAATTCTTCCACCCTGGCTTCCGATTTACGCGGCTGACATCTACATCAGCAGGGGGATGCCGCTTGAACGAGCGGTGATTGCGGCGGGTATTTTGAGCACCTTGTATCTAGCCGGGCGGGTCGTCGGCGTGCCACTAATCGGATTTATGTCGGACCGTCTGCTGGCTAGAGGAATTTCCAGAAATTCGCTCGCTATCGGCTTTCTTTTGTTGACGGCCGTCCTTTTTCAACTTATGCCGCTGGGTATTCGTTCAACTGTTGTCCTCGGCGGTATTGCCTTCCTGATGGGCATCTCCATCAACATGTACCCGCTGGTCACGACAGCGGTTTCCGAGACGTTCGGCTCGCAGAGGACGTCATCCGTGATGGGCTTCCTGAATACCTTCGCGCAATTCTCGGGAGCGTCGGCACTGCTCGTTAGCGGTTATCTTGGCATTGCTTTAAGTTCGGCACCTGGAAATGCCTTGGCCGAATACCGCGGGATCTGGCTGGTCGGCATTGTGGGTTGCGTGATTACCGCGTTTGGCGGCATTGGCCTCTCCCTCTGGCAGAGGCCGCGCGAAGCGCGGGTGAGGGTTGCAGGTCTCGGCGAATCTTGAAACTCTTGCCTTTAATGTGAAGATGCCTGACCGAGGCACGACGATTGACTCTCTCATGATGGGTCAGGCTGATTCAGGATATGTATTCGAAATCCGTCTCGAAGCCGCACTGCTCCCGAGGCTGAAAGTCCAGGTGCTCATCGTGGACGCAAAGTGCGTCGGCGATCAGCTGGTTGCCGGAGTGGTCGTGCCCCTGCACAGGCAGCTCCGACGACATGTCGCGGGTCGCACGAATCTCCACCCAGGAGGATGCACGCTTGAACCATCGCCGTGGGCTGTGATCGAGTTCGATGGCGGCTCGCCGAACAGCGTCGATCTCCCCGATGCTCGCTGCGAAATGCTGAAAGACAGTACCGCCGGCTCGGCCCCGAAAAATGTCGCTGAGCGCGGCAAACTGTTCGCCAGAGCTCCGTTCGTCGACGTACAGGATGACATGCCATGGCTTGTCCGGCTCATTCGCTCGATACGATCCCGCCATAACCACGAATCGGTCGGACATATCAATGTCGGCGAACGCGCCATTCACGATACGCCACGACAAAACAAAATCGCAGACGCCCACCGTCATACCACCCTGGTTTCGACATGGACAGATAACTTCGCAGTTGCACGCCTCGAAGTACCTCCCCGACACCTTCCACGTGGTGGCTTGCTTCACGTCCGCGTGTTGATGAACGGTTTTAGAGAGCTGCTGACAAACTGTTTGCCTTGAAGAACCGCATCCATTGCGGACAGAAGCTCGCCGGCTGCATGTGACTTAACTACGTACCCTTGCGCTCCCAGCGCGAGGGCTTCTTGCACCACGTCACGCGACGACTCCAGGCTAAGGAAGAGTATCTTTGAGTGGGGGCAAATTTTGCGAATTCGCCGGCCGGCTTGAATTCCGTTTCTTTCACAAGAGAAGCTAACGCGCTTTTGTACGACCCATCTGAAGAGTCTGTGAATCCCAGTGCTGCCACAGCTACTCCAAGCAGCTTGGGAAAGTTGCTTGGGAAAGTTGTTGCGGTCGTTATAATCAGCGTGCTATATCTCAAGGCCGACCCAGCGAGTCGTGTAGTGCCGGTACGGTTCCATACGGTTCAAGACGGTTCAAGACGGTTTTACTGAAGACGAACCCGCTGACTATGGGCGAAACAGCACCAATCGAGACACCCGACATTCGGCTTTTCCGGGATGTTTTCAACGCAAGCCCCATCGGAATTGCTGTGGAGAACTTGGATGGGCAGCCGCTCTTCGTAAATCCCGCCTTCTGCTCCATGCTGGGCTTCAGCGAAGAGGAATTGCGTAGCAAACACTGTGTAGATTTTTCTCCTCCCGAAGATGCAATAAACGACTGGAGTCTGTTTCAGCAATTGCGTGCAGGTTCGATAGATCACTACCAACTAGAGAAGCGTTACTTTCGGCGAGACGGCTCATTGGTCTGGGGGCGCTTGAGTATTTCTTTGTTGAACTGTCGTCCATCTCCACTGGTAGTGGCAATGGTGGAGGACATTACAGACAAAAAAAGGGCGCAGGACGATCTCCAGCTGGAGCGAAAACGGTCGGAAGCGTCACTGCGCGACAGCGAGGAGCGGTTTCGGCTCGCCGCGCAGGCCGGAAGGATGTTCGCCTATTCATGGGATGCTGCCACTGATGTCATCGAACGCTCTGGAGAGTTCGCGGAGATTCTGGGCGTCAAGAAAGAGGAGGCAGCTACGGGTGCCTCAGTATCGGCAATGGTTCACCCTGATGACAAGGTAAGACTCGAAGACGCTTTGGCGAAGCTGAGTATCGAGAACCCGACCCTTCAGATCACCTACCGAGTCATCCGTCCCGATGGAACGGTTATTTGGGTGGAGCGGAGTAGCCGCGCATATTTTAACGCACAGGGCAAGGTAAAACGCATCGTTGGCATGATCGTCGATGTTACCGAGCGCATAAAGGCAGAAAGCAAGCTCCGAGAATATGAGAGAGCAGTCGAAGGTTCGGAAGAGATGATCGCGGTTGTCGACCGAGAATACCGCTATTTGATTGCGAATCGTCAGTTTTTGAAGATGCGGAAGATGACGGGGGAACAAGCTGTGGGGCGTTTCGCCCACGAGGTATTGAACGAGGGGGCTTTTGAGGCTGCTGTTAAAGCAAAGCTGGATGAGAGTTTCCAAGGCAAGGTTGTCAGATACGAGATGAAATATACGTATCCTGAGCTTGGCGAGAGAGACTTATTGGTGTCGTACTTTCCCATCGAAGGTCCCAGCGGTATTGATCGAGTCGCTTGTATTTTGCAGGACATCACTGATCGCAAGCAGATGGAAGAGGCGCTCTCAAGAATGAACCAAAAATTAATTGAATCGGAGGAGCAAGAACGCGCCCGGATTGCGAGGGAGCTTCACGACGACATCAACCAGCGACTCGCGCTGTTGGCTCTGCAACTCGCACAACTCCAAGAGAATCCGTCTGAGGTCCAGAGCCGTTTGCGAGAACTCCGAAAAGCGACGACTGAGATTGCGAATGACGTGCAAGCCTTGTCGCACGAGTTGCACTCCTCAAAGCTTGAGGTTCTGGGTGTCGTTGCGGGGATAAGAAGCTGGTGCATGGAGTTCGGTGAACGTCAGAGAATGGAAATCAATTTCAAAAATGATGTCTGCAGTGCTCTGCCACTGGACATCGGTCTTTGCCTCCTTCGAGTTCTCCAGGAGGCGCTGCACAATGCCATCAAGCACAGTGGCGTGAAACGGTTCGAAGTGCAAGTAGTGGAGCACTCGGATGAAGTGCACCTCATTGTCAGTGATTCAGGCCGAGGGTTTGACATCGAAGCAGCAAGACGAGGTAGAGGATTAGGTCTCACGAGCATGCAGGAGCGAGTCAGACTCGTCAATGGAACGATTGCGATTGATTCGGCGCCGATGGTCGGAACAACCGTCCATGTTCGCGTGCCGCTGGATTCAAAACGCGGCTCCCAACGGGCGGCTGTGTAGCTGATTCGGGCGCTACTCTATCGACGTTTGCGCAGCCCCCGAATCAGACATTTTTTCTCGGCCCTGTGAATTCATGACCGCGGGGCATTAGGAAAGTCGTATCCTGGCTGTCAACATCGTGCCCTGATTGTCAGATCGAATTTCAAGGTGCCCGCCGATCTTCCGAAGGCGCTCCTGCATTTCGAGTAACCCGAATCCGCCTGTGTGCGTGCCGTTCAACACATCGGCAATGGTCGTTGCGGGCATGCCTCGGCCAGAATCTTCGATCTGCAAGATCACTTGGTCTGCTTCTCGGCGCAGACGAACGATCGCATGGAGACTCCCCGAATGGCGACGAACATTCGAAAGTCCTTCTTGCGCGATACGAAAGAGATGAGTCTCCGTGTCGGCGGGCAGGCGTTCAATCTCCGCCCCTGCTTGAAATTCAACGTGGATGCCGCTCTGCCTCATGAATTCTTCGATGTCCTGGCGCAAACAAGCGGCAAGTCCGAGTTCATCCAGTGTCAAAGGGTGGAGTGACTGTGAGAGGTTGAGGATTTGTTGCAGGCTCTGCTCACACAGCGTGCGGCACTTCGCGAGTATGAATTTGACCGCCGAACGGCATGATCTCCTTCGCGGCAAACCAGAGAGGTAAATGCCGATCGCGGCGAGGTTCTGGGCAGTCACTTCATGAAGTTGGGTAGCAATCCACCGCAACGTTTCATCCTGCTGTTCAAGAACGTCGGCGGAGAGCTGCTGTAACCGCTGGGATACGGAAGTTTCTATGCGAACGGGCTCAATCGTCTCCCATTTCCCGGCGATTCGCGTTAGAGCGAATCGATGATTGCGGACCACTTCCAGCATCGCGTCCGCTTGACAGCCCTCCAGGGGATACGTGCAAAGGCCGATGATGCGATGTTGCGGAAAAACTCGATTGACCTCGGATTCATACATCATGAAGTCCGGCCAGGTTCGTTTATCCAGCCAGGCTGTATCCCCACTAAGACGCAATCCTTTATAACCGGAGTCCACCGACCGCCTTTGCTTATCCACCCATTGTCCGAATACCCGGTCCGCATCGAAGTATCCGCCGTGCAGGTACCAGTCACGGTAATCCCAAATCTCCATCTGTCCCGAATCGAGATACCTCTCCATATACGGCGCTGTCTTTCTCAGTCCGATCTTGGCTCCTTCTGCGCCCGACGGATCAGACGTCACCCAAAGACAGAATTCGTCTTGTTGTAGCCCTGCTGCGAAGTAGGGTATAAGGGTGCCCCGAAGCTCCTCGTGGGTACTGTAGAACTCACATAAGTGAGTGCCCCACGGAAGGTTGCCGATGCACTCGATCCCGCTCGGGCGGTTGCAGGTCACCAGTCCTCCTAAGCAACTCAGAAGATCCCCGGATTTTTGTTCCAAATACTTGTTGCGGGCTAGATAACTTCCAAATTCAAAGCATCATCGGGAACCTCCTGTTCCTGTCTTGGCTATCGAGTTTGGATGGTGCTAATCCACCTGATGCGCAGACGAAGACTTAACAGAATGTAATTGAACCAGGCATTTTTACACCGAAAGAAGTCGCAGCACAACTATCTTTTGCGTTCGAGGAGTAGAACGCGAATTGTTGCTCCGCAGCAAGTCCCCGCTTGCTTCCTTCTCTTGAGGCTTCGCCCTATGGGGCTCGCGCTTCGCGGGCGGCCAGCCTCTCCCAAAGGGAGACGGTTAGATTTTTCCTTCCAAGGGCGACGATGCCGTCGCGTAGAGTTTGCGCTGAATTCTACCGGCTTGGTAGGCGAGGCGTCCGGCCTTGATGGCGTGATTCATGGCCTCGGCCATCGCGCCGGGATCTTTGGCGCCGGCGATTGCGGAGTTCATGAGCACGCCATCGGCGCCGAGTTCCATCGCGATGGTTGCGTCCGATGCCGTTCCCACTCCGGCGTCGACGATGAGCGGCACTTCGGTGATCATTTCTCTCAGAATTCGAATGTTGGCGATATTTTGGATTCCCATTCCGGACCCGATCGGCGCACCCAGCGGCATAATTGCCGCGGCGCCCGCTTCGATCAATTTGCGGGCCACCACGAGATCGTCATTTGTATACGGCAGGACGATAAAACCTTCTTTCGCCAGTATGCGGGTCGCCTCGATCAGTGCAGCCGTATCCGGAAACAGCGTCCGTTCGTCGCCAATCACTTCCAACTTCACCCAATTCGAAAGACCGGCCTCGCGCCCGAGCCGAGCCGTACGGACGGCGTCCTCGGTGTTGTAGCAGCCGGCGGTGTTGGGGAGAATCATGATCTTTTCGCGATCAATGAAGTCCAGCAGCGACTGCCCTTTCGACGCTTTCAGGTCAATACGCCGGACAGCCACAGTCACCATATCGGTTCCCGAACGGCGATGAGCTTCGGCCATCACCTGGTTGCTCGAATACTTGCCTGTACCCACGATCAGGCGCGATTTGAACGTACGTCCCGCGATTACCAAAGCGTCGCCGTTCCCCGATCCGCCGCCGACGAAGTGAACCACTTCGAGTTCGTCTCCCTGCGTGAGCGTAAGGGATTCCCACTGTTGTTTTGGAACAATCGATCGATTGCGCTCGACCGCAACGCGATCTTTGGGCAAGTCGAAGCGATCCAGAAGCTCCGCGATGCTCAACGGCTCGGGAATTTCACAGGCCTCACCATTCAAGCGAATCTCGATCTTCATAACAGCAGGATGTTAGCACAAATGTAGATGGGCTTATCTTGTGAGGCCGTGGGCTGGGGTGCGGCCAGCAGGGGAAATTTCGAAATCGGACGAATCCTGCATCTTAAATCCGAGATCCGAAATTGCAAATTGGACTATCCGAACTGCGACAGTCCAATCTGAGATTTCGAAATTTCGGATTTGAGATGGGCTTTTGTCCGATTTCACAATTTCCCCTCTCGCTAGGTTACTCAAATATGTTGATCCCCTCTGCGAGGAGGGGAATATGTGCCACAGTTTGACAGTCTGTCTCGCGCCTGACTATCATCATAAGTTTGAGTCATTGCAAGCGTAGTCAACAGAATCCGCACGCCCCGGGAGTCCGCTAGCATGCTCGCAAGCTGGGTGCCAGTTCTGGTCTTCTTCATTCTTGTCGCTGGATTCGGCACCGTCTCGCTCATCCTCTCTTACGTCTGTGGCCCGAGGAAACCGGATGCCCGCAAGCTCTCGCCCTTCGAGTGCGGAATGCATCCGGTCGGCACGGCGCGTGAGCGTTTCTCCGTGAAGTTTTACCTCGTAGCCATGCTGTTCCTTCTCTTCGATATTGAGGCTGTGTTTCTTTTCCCCTGGGCCGTCGTGTACCGAGAATTGAAGCTCTTTGGATTCTTCGAGATGCTGCTGTTTATTGCAGTTATCTTCGCCGGCTACATTTACGCCTGGAAGAAAGGGGCCCTCGAGTGGGAACGCTAGATGTTCTCTAAAGAAACGGAGGACCAATTCAAGCATCTGGTCTCGATCTACCCCAGAAAACGATCGGCATTGATCCCAATGCTGCTGCTGGCTCAGAAGGAGGACGGCTACATCAAGCCGAAAACGATCGAGTATGTGGCCCGGTACCTGGACTTGAATCCTTCAGAGGTCGACTCGATCATGTCGTTTTACACGCTTCTGCGGCGGCGTCCGGTTGGCAAGTACCACATTATGATCTGTACGAACCTATCGTGCCTGTTGCACGGATCAGATGAAATCGAGGCGTGTGTGAAACGCAAACTCGGCGTAGAACTGGGCGGAGTCACGGCTGACGGTCTGTTTTCGGCAATCGAGTTCGAATGCCTGGCTTCCTGCACTACGGCCCCGGTGATGCAGATCAATGGTGAGTTCTACGAAAACCTGGACGTGAGCAAGACCGAACAGATCCTGGATGAATTGCGAAGCCGCGCGTGAGGGATATTCCCCTCCTCGCAGAGGAGGGGAGGCGCGAAGCGCCACCCCGTCTGCGCTGCTTCGGTCGGCACAGCTTTTCTTGAGGCTGCGCCCTATCGGGCTTGCGCTTCGCGCCCTCCTCTGCGAGGAGAGGAATATCGCACGATCAAGATGATTGAATACTTGACTAGCTCCGACTTCCTGATCCTCATGATCAAGATCATCCTGATCTTTGGCGGAGTCATGGGCGCGCTTGCGTACCTGACGTGGATCGAACGGAAGGTTATGGCGCGAGTCCAGATGCGGCCTGGTCCGACACGCGTCGGACCATTTGGTCTTCTTCAGCCGATCGCCGACGGCTTGAAATTTCTCTTCAAAGAAGATGTTATCCCGGCGAATGCCAACAGGTTTTTATATGTAGCTGCCCCTGTCGCGTCGCTGATTCCTGCGTTGCTGTCGTTTTCCGTCATCCCTTTTGGTCCGTGGTTACAAGTAACGGATCTCAGTGTCGGACTGCTCTTCATCTTCGCGATGACGTCGCTTGGGGTGTACGGCATTGCGCTTGGAGGATGGGCATCGAATTCGAAGTATCCGTTGATGGGCGCGATGCGATCGTCAGCTCAAATGATCAGCTATGAGCTGAGCCTCACGCTTTCCGTTGTCGGCGTGCTGATGATCGCGAACACGCTCAGTCTGCAGCAACTTGTTATCTCGCAGCAACGCACGTGGCTCGGTTTCATTCCCCGCTGGAATATCTTTCTCCAGCCGGTGGCATTTTTGGTTTACCTCGTTAGTGCCGTGGCTGAGACCAACAGGTTGCCCTTTGATCTGGCGGAATCGGAGCAGGAACTGGTGGCCGGATGGCACACAGAATACAGCTCGCTGAAATTCGCCATGTTCATGCTCGCCGAATACGCCAACATGGTCACCGTTTCGGCGCTTGCCACAATCATGTTTTTCGGCGGCTGGTCGGGCCCTCTGGCAGGCCCGGATTGGCTGCAGGCGGTTCTGCCGACGGTCTGGTTTGCTCTGAAGATTTTCGTCTTCATCTTCTTCTACGTTCTCTTGCGTTCCACGGTTCCGAGGTTCCGCTATGACCAGCTTATGAAGTTTGGTTGGAAGGTTCTGCTGCCGCTTTCGCTGGCGAACATACTCGCCACGAGTTTCGTCGTAGGCATCTCATGATTCAAATACTGTTTTTCTTCTTTGCGGCACTCGCCGCCGGAGCAGCCATCAACGTGCTCGCGCAGAAGCACGTGCTCTACAGCGCACTCTCGTTGATTCTCATGCTCACCGCGATGTCCGGTCTGTTTATCCTGCTTCGCGCGGACTTCCTTGCAGTGATTCAAATCATCGTGTACGCGGGCGCCATCATGGTTCTGTTTGTATTCGTCATCATGTTGCTGAATTTGCCGGCGGACGAAGATGGTGCCGACCGCCTTCGGTGGCTGAAATTCATCGGAATCCCTTTGGGTTTGTTTTTTCTCTTTCTGGTTGCCGCGACTGTATGGAACGTCGAGGCCGGAAGCGGCACGCGGTCGAGTTTTACCGGCAGTCCGCAGGCGATCGGGCAGAGTCTGTTTACCGATTACGTTCTGCCGTTTGAAGCGACCTCGCTGTTGATACTGATTGCACTCGTGGGTGCGGTGGTTTTCGCGAAGAAGGATTTATGATTCCGGCGAGTTGGTTCCTGATTCTCAGCGCAGTGCTTTTTTTGATCGGAGTGTTGGGTTTCTTCCTGAAGCGCAACATTATTGCCCTGCTGCTCTCGGTGGAAATCATGCTGAATGCCGTAAACCTCACGTTTGTCGTGTTCTCGAATCAACACCGTCAGATCAGTGGCCAGATTTTTGTCTTCTTCGTGCTGGTCGTCGCTGCAGCGGAAGCCGCGGTGGGACTGGCTCTAGTGATTGCGATATTCCGTAATCGGGAAACGTTGAATGTGGATCGGAGCAATTTGCTGAAATGGTGAAGGGGGTGGCGACATTCCCCTCCTCGCAGAGGAGGGGAGGCGCGAAGCGCCGGGGTGGTCAGTTCGGCGAAAACGTGGTCAGCCGATCTTCTATCGGGGCTTCGCCCTATCGGGCTCGCGCTTCGCGCCCTCCTCTGCAAGGAGGGGAATGATGCTTTGGCTCATACCGATCTCGCCTTTGCTTGGCGCGGCACTCAACGGCGTCTTCGGAAAACGTGTATCCAAAGGCATCGTCACGACCATCGCAGTCGGAACCGTCGGGTTCTCCTTCCTGCTTGCCCTTCGGGAATTCGCTGCGATGCTGCGTCTGCCGGAGAACCAACTCCCCATTCTTAGGGATTACTTCACATGGATTCAGGCGGGGCGCTTCCAGGCACAGTTTGGGTTCATGTTGGATCACCTTTCGGGCTTGATGATCCTCGTCGTCACCGGCGTTGGATTTCTGATCCACGTGTACTCCGCGGGTTACATGCAGCAGGAGGAAGGTTTCTACCGGTATTTTGCCTATCTGAACCTGTTCGTCTTCTTCATGCTTACGCTGGTCCTGGCCAACAATTACCTCCTCATGTTTGTTGGATGGGAGGGAGTCGGATTGTGCTCCTACCTCCTTATCGGTTTTTGGTTCACGCGGAAATCCGCTGCAGACGCTGCAAAGAAAGCATTCGTCGTAAATCGTATCGGCGATTTCGGATTCATCCTCGCGATTATGCTGATCTACTGGACTTTCGAGCGGATCGATTTCGCCGGGGTGTTCTCGCGGCTCGAAAACTCCGGCGATTTTGCCGTCGAACCTTTGGGATCTGTCGGAGTCTTGACCGCCATCGGCCTTCTCCTGTTTGCAGGAGCTGCCGGCAAGTCGGCGCAGTTCCCTCTTTATGTGTGGTTGCCTGATGCGATGGAGGGTCCAACGCCGGTTAGCGCCTTGATCCACGCCGCAACAATGGTAACGGCGGGTGTCTACATGGTGGCGCGGTCCGCTGCGCTCTACAATCACGCACCGGGAGCGCTCTTGGTTATTGCAGTCGTGGGCGCCTTCACAGCTATCTTCGCCGCATCGATCGGGCTGGTCCAAACCGATATCAAGAAAGTTCTCGCATACTCCACGGTAAGCCAGCTCGGATACATGTTCCTCGCGTGCGGCGCCGGAGCCTATGCTGCCGGTATCTTCCACCTGATGACCCATGCGTTCTTCAAGGCGCTCCTTTTTCTTGCCGCCGGTAGTGTCATTCATGGAATGGGAGGTATTCAGGATGTACGAAAGATGGGCGGTCTCGCTCGCCTGATGCCCTGGACACACAAAACATTTCTCGTCGGAACATTGGCCATCGGCGGTTTTCCCCCGCTGGCCGGCTTCTTCAGTAAGGATGCGGTTTTGTGGGGCGCGTGGAATTACGCCAATTACGGCAGAGTGCTTTGGTTCGTCGGCGTTCTCGCGGCAAGTTTCACGTCGTTCTACATGTTCCGCTTGTTGATTCTGACTTTCTACGGAACACCCCGGTACACGGAGCAAGAGGTTCATCACGTTCACGAGTCGCCGAGTTCGATGCTGATACCGCTTGTCATTCTTGCGGTCTGTTCGATTGTGGCGGGGTTCGCCGGCGTTCCACCAGTATTCGGCTACGAAGTGAAGAGCGAATCGCTCGGCACAACGGCAATCGAATTGATACTGATGGCTGTGTCGACCGGTGCTGCGTTAGCCGGCGCGGGACTCGCTTATTTGTTCTACATCGCCAGACCCACACTGCCGGAAACGCTGAGTGCTAAGGCACAGTCGATGTACTCGATCCTGCTGAACAAATTCTATGTGGATGAGATCTACGACTCCGTCATCGTCTGGCCTGTCGTGCGTATGTCGAGTGAGTTTCTCTGGAAATTCGTCGACGCGTTCATGATTGATGGCGCGGTGAACGGCATCGGTCAACTCGTGCGGGGTTCTGGATCCGGCCTCCGGTACATGCAGTCCGGATATGTTCGAACTTACGCCGGCTGGATTTTGCTGGGCGGTGTGTTGGTGATTGCGTGGTTTTTGAAATGAGTTCCTCTCCCTCCGGGAGAGGATCAAACATATGGACCTCTTCACATCCAACATCCTGACGATCGTCACCTTCACGCCCGCAGCCGGCGCGCTGTTGCTCTTGTTCTATGACCGGGAGCACGCGCGTTCGATCCGAACCTCTGCCCTGATATTCACACTTCTGGCTTTCGTTTTTTCGCTGTATCTCGTCGCACGCTTCGACTCGAGCAATCCCGATTTTCAGTTCGGTTTGAAAGTGCCTTGGATTCGCTCTCTCGGGATCGACTACTCGATGGGTGTAGATGGCATCAGCCTGTTCCTGATCCTCCTGACGACACTGCTGACACCGCTCTCGGTATTGGCTTCATGGTCGATCCAGAATCGCCTGAAGGAATACTTCATCTTCCTGCTGTTGCTGGAATCGGGGATGACCGGAGTCTTCGCTTCGTTGGACTTCTTCCTCTTCTACGTTTTTTGGGAAGTGATGCTCGTCCCGATGTACTTCTTGATTGGGGTCTGGGGCGGAGAACGGCGCATTTACGCGGCGATGAAATTCGTCCTCTACACGATGATCGGATCGGTACTGATGCTGGTAGCCATCATCGCGCTGTACTTCATTCATGGCAATGCGACAGGAATATTTACGTTCAGCTATCCGCAAATTCAGTCCGCGCTCGCGTCGGGACGCCTGGTGCTGAGGCCGGCGATCGAGCTGTGGCTATTCGTCGCATTTTTCTTGGCGTTTGCGATCAAGGTGCCGCTTTTTCCTTTCCATACGTGGCTGCCGGACGCGCACGTGGAGGCGCCCACGGCGGGATCGGTACTTCTGGCTGGTGTCCTCTTGAAGATGGGAACGTATGGGCTTGTACGGTTTAATCTGCCGCTCTTTCCGCACATCAGCCATCTGTTCGCGCCGCTCATTTCACTGCTTGCGATCGTCGGAATCATCTATGGCGCTCTTGTCGCCATGGTTCAACCGGACATGAAGAAGCTGGTTGCGTACTCTTCCGTGAGCCATTTGGGATTCATCGTTCTCGGGATTTTCAGCTTTACGATCCAAGGATTGGATGGCGCGATTTATCAGATGTTGAACCATGGTGTTTCCACCGGCGCTCTCTTCTTGCTCGTCGGGATTATTTACGACCGCCGGCACACGCGGCTGATCGAAGAATTCGGCGGCCTCGCGAATCGCATGCCCGTGTTCGCAGCGTTCTTTTTGATCGTCACGCTTTCTTCGATCGGGCTGCCGGGCTTGAATGGTTTTGTCGGCGAGTTCCTGGTGTTATTGGGCGCTTTCGGAGTCAACCAAAGTCGCGCAGCCTTTGCGGCAGTCGGCGTGGTCCTTTCAGCCGTTTATATGTTGTGGATGTACCAGAGGGTCATGTGGGGCCGTCTTGAAAATGACCGCAATGCCGCCCTGCCGGATCTCAGCGGCCGCGAGCACGCCATGCTTGTTCCGATTCTGGTGATGATCTTTTGGATGGGGATGTACTCCGGTTATTTCCTTCGGCCGATGGACGCATCTGTGATGAAGCTGCTGAATCAAACGCAGGCCGGACGGGTGGAATACGCGCGGGGTCTGACTAAATGAATCTAGCAACCATCAACATCGCGGCGATTCTCCCTCCGCTTGTGCTGTCCCTCTTCGGGATTGCGGTGATGGTCCTGGAACCCTTTGTCAACGAACAGAGGAAATCCAGCCTCGGCTGGCTGGCCTTCGCCGGTACCCTTGCGGCGATCGTCTCGCTGATTCCGATGGCCGGCAACCGCGGGCAGTGGTATTCGAACTTGTGGATTGTTGACGACTATGACGTCTTTCTCGATTTCATTTTCCTCTTGATTGCCGCAATAACGATCCTCACCTCGATTGACTTTCTCCGCCGCGAAGAGGAGATGAATCATCCGGAGTTCTATTCGCTCCTCCTGTTTGCTACAGCGGGCATGCTGATGATGGCTGCGTCCAACGAGCTTGTCATGGTGTTCCTGGGGCTGGAAATTCTCTCCATTGCAACCTACGTCATGGCAGGCTTTCGTCGGGCCGATCTAAAGTCCAACGAATCGGCGTTAAAGTACTTCCTTCTCGGGTCATTCTCCTCCGCGTTCTTTGTGTATGGCGTTGCGTTAATCTTCGGCGCCACCGGAAGCACAAATTTGCTCGTCATCGCGGATGCGCTGCGATCTTCCGAGATCCAGATCAGCCTGGTTTCCCTCTCGGCGGCCTTGATGCTCATTGCGCTTTGCTTCAAAGTCGCCGTCGCGCCCTTTCATGTGTGGACGCCCGATGTTTATGAAGGCGCGCCCACTCCGGTGACGGGATTCATGTCGGTTGGTCCGAAAGCGGCCGGTTTCGCTGTTTTGTTCCGCGTATTTCTGACGGCGTTTCCCTCGATCGAGGACCGATGGGGTTCGGCGATTTGGATGGTAGCTGCGCTGACAATGGTTCTCGGAAACGTGATCGCCCTGGTTCAGCCGAACATCAAGAGGATGCTCGCATACTCCTCGATCGCGCACGCGGGATACGTGGCCGTCGCATTTGCCGCGACATCGAATCAAGGTGTTTCGGCAGCGCTGTTCTATCTGCTGGCCTACAGTCTGACGAACCTCGGAGCCTTCGCAATGGTGACGATCGTCAGCCGGAAGGACGATAAGCTCGTGGACGTTACGGACTACGCCGGACTCGGTTCAAAAAGGCCCGGATTGGCTGCGGTGTTGTCGCTATTCCTGCTGTCATTGGCCGGCGTACCTGGAACGGCGGGTTTTGCCGGAAAGTTTTTTATCTTTCGGGCGGCGGTCGAGTCTCGCCTGGTTTGGTTAGCGATCATAGGCGTCGTCACCACGGTCGTATCGTTCTATTACTATCTCTACGTTATCGTACAGATGTACATGCGCGAACCACATGACGAGTTCTCGGATGTTCGATTAGATGGAAGTCTGAAGTTTGCCTTGATGATTTCCGCTGCCGGAACGGTTTATTTAGGCCTCCTACCGACACGCGTGCTGGATTGGACGGCTACGGCTGCATTGAACGCGTTGAGATAGTTGTAGCGGCGGTCACACAAGGTGTGAATGAATTGAAGAAATGTTG
>Ga0209470_1001414_pt1 | contig 17796 bp, 17 predicted proteins | sample GraSoiAngelo_125_FD_185882 | JGI IMG/M metagenome (GOLD analysis project Ga0209470, IMG submission 185882) | Grasslands soil microbial communities from the Angelo Coastal Reserve, California, USA - 14_0927_05_40cm (SPAdes) (version 2) | ecosystem: Environmental > Terrestrial > Soil > Grasslands ... | reverse complement strand
GAGCGTGGTGGTCACGGCGGCCGCCGTCGCCAGCGCGACGAACAGGTCGTGCGTGTGCCAGTACTCCTTCGGCAGCGTCGGGCCGCCGGGCCACGGGCTCCGCCGCGAGACCGGGATGTGGGTGTGCTCGGGGAACCAGAGCGACTCGAAGCCGCGGGCCTCGACCGCGCGCGCCAGGTCGTCGACCCGCATCGCGTAGTCGGTGGGGAACATGACGACGCCGAAGTGCATGCGTCCCGCTACCGCCGCGCGCCCCGTCGGGTCAAGCGGCATGTACGCTCGCGCGCGGCGGGTGTAGGCTCGAGCGTCCATGGACAACCACGACCTCGCCGAGATCTGGGCCTACCACGACGGCACCAAGCACTCGGTCGAGAGCGTGTACCGCTCGGGCCATCACCTCGAGTGGGCGATCATGCCGCGGCCGTTCAAGGTCTACCCGGACCTGGAGCCGATCCCGCTGCCGCGGGACTTCACCTCCTCGACGCGGCCGGCACTCGCCGCGCTGGCCGACCGCGGCACGGCCTCCGGCGACGGCCCGCGCCTGGGTCGCGCCGCGCTCGCGCGCCTCCTCTACTTCTCGGCCGGCGTGCTCCGCCGCAAGACCTACGCCGGCGGCGAGATCTACTTCCGCGCCGCCGCCTGCACCGGCGCCCTCTACCACATCGACCTCTACCTGACCTCGGGGCCGCTCGACGACCTCGAGGCGGGCGTCTACCACTTCGGCCCGCACGACTTCGCGCTGCGCCGCCTCCGCGCCGGCGACCACCGCGCGGCCGTGGTGGCGGCGACGGCGGGCGAGCCGGCGATCGCCACGGCGCCCGTGATCGTCGCCTGCACGAGCACGTTCTGGCGCAACGCCTGGAAGTACCAGGCCCGCACCTACCGCCACTGCTTCTGGGATGACGGCACGCTGCTTGCGAACCTGCTCGCCGTGGCGGCCGCCGTCGATCTGCCCGCGCGCGTCGTGCTCGGCTTCGTCGACGACGAGCTGAACCGTCTCCTCGACCTCGACACCGAGCGCGAGGTGACGCTCGCCCTGGTCGCCCTCGGGCGCGGCGGGTCGCCGCCCCCGCCGGCGCCGCCCGCGCCGCGGCTCGGCCTCGCGACGCTGCCGCTCTCCGCGCGCGAGGTCGACTACCCCGCCATCCGGCGCGCACACGCCGCCTCGTCGCTCACCACCGCGAAGAAGGTCGCCGCCTGGCGCGGGCCGCTGGTCCCCCCGCCGTTCACACCGCCCGGCGGCCCCACCGTCCCGCTCGCGCCGAGCGTCGCGACGGCCGAGCCCGTCGAGACGGTGATCCTCCGCCGCGGCTCGACCCGCGCCTTCGCGCGCGAGCCGATCTCGCTCGCCCAGCTCTCGACCATCCTGCGCGCGTCGACGCGCGGCATCCCGGGCGACTGGGCCGCGCGCCCCGACCTCTACCTCATCGTGCACGCGGTCGACGGCCTCGACCCGGGCACCTACGTCCTCGACCGCGACGGCGAGCGCCTGGCGCTGCTTCGCGCCGGAGAGTTCCGCCGCGAAGCCGGGCATCTAGGCCTCGGGCAGGCGCTCCCCGCCGAGGCGGCCGCCTGCGTCTTCTGGCTGGTCGGCCTGAACCCCGTGCTCGCGCGTTACGGAAACCGGGGCTACCGCGCCGCGCAGCTCGAGGCGGCGATCGAGGGCGGGAAGAGCTACCTCGCCGCGTACGCGCTCCGCCTGGGCGCCACCGGCCTCACCTTCTTCGACGACGACGTCATTCGCTTCTTCTCCCCGCATGCGGCCGGGAAGAGCGTCATGTTCCTGATGGCGCTCGGCCATCGGGAGCGACGGCGGTGACCATCGGGCGGCGCGCCGCCCAAGACTGCCGGCGCCGCTGGCCATAGGATGTTCGTGCTCATTTCAGCGGCATGGCTCGTAGCTGTCGTGGATTCGACGGTCGCAATTGAGAGAGTGCGTCCACCACGACGCGTGAGAGCCAAGTACCCACTATGGGTGCGGCTGGGGCTCGGGAACTGGCGCGCGAGGATCGACGCGGAGGACAAACCAACATTTGAGCGCTACCGCCGACGGGTGGCATGGGCGCGTGTGCTCTTCATCGCATACTTGCTCGGTTTCATAGTCATCTGGGGGCTCGATCAATGGCTGACCGAGCGTAGACTCAAGCACATCCTGTCTCTCGCTACCGGTGACCCACCCCGTAGCGCCGTTGACCACCCGCTCGCCCCAATCTAACAGGGGGGGACTGTGAGGGCCTACGCGCTTTTCTCGGACGGCACGAGCGCGCACCTCAGGGTCGAGCTCGACGCGGGTCCGGAGCCGAAGGTCTTCCTTCTGGGCCGCACGAGCCGGGAGCTCCTACTCTCCGCGGAGCGCGGTGCTCGCGCCGCCTACTTCACGCTTCGGCGGCGCGGGCTCCTCCGTCATCCGTATGCGACCTTCTTCGAGATCGCGTCGGCCGAAGAGCGCACGCTTGCGGTGCTTGGCGAAAGCGCCGGCCTCTGTTTCGCGCTCGCGTTCGCCGCGCACGCCCTTGGTCGCGAGCATCCGCAGGCGTGCCCCGTCGTCTTCGCTGCCACCGGCACGCTCCGCAGCGGCACGGTCGACGCTGAGGTCGGTGCCGTTGATGGGATGGAGGCAAAGTTCGCGGCTGCCCTCGCTAGCCTGCCCCTCGGCGCTTGGATTTTTTTCCCCGCTGCCGACGAAGCTGAGCTAACGGATGCCACGCGGGTCGCGGCCGCGGCGAAGGGCATTCATTGCGTCGCCGTCCGGACCGTGGACGAGGCGGTTGGGGCGCTGGCACAGCAGATCCTCGCGCGACGCGCAGGCGGGCGGAGCCGGTGGGGTCGATGGGTGGCCGCTGGCCTCACCGCGACGGTCATGCTGGTCATCGGCTGGACCCTTCTCTGGCTGGCGGAGGCGGGGCGCGCTGTCCGGCTCGCCGGCGCAGCACGCGCCGGCAACTTCGGCGACCTCGGAGGGCAGCGTCTGCCGCTCGCCCGGCTCCTCCCGATAGACGGGAGGCTGCGAGCGCTCGAGGAGCAGGCACGCCGCGAGCTCAACCTCGTGCTCTCGCTGCACAGCCGCTCTGCAGGCGGCGTCCCCTCGGCCGACGTCGAGGGCATGCCGCAGCTCGCTGCCGGCGACCGCTACCGGCTCGCCCTCGAACCGAACCGCGACTGTTACCTCTATGCGGTGCAGATCGACTCGTGGGGCAGCGGCACCGTGCTGTTCCCGAACGCAAGCCTCACCGCGGAGCGCAACCCGCTCCGCGGCGGCCATCGCTACTGGCTCCCCGACGGCGATCGCTGGCTCGTGCTCGACACCCGGCCCGGCAAAGAGACGATCGTCGTCATTGCAGCGCCGTGGCCCGCCGAGGATTTGGAGGCGTTGTTCGCCGAGCTCCCTTCCGGGATCGCGGCCGCGAACGCCGAGGACCTCTTCGGCGCTATCTCGCAGCGGGCGGCGGTCCGGAAGGAGGCGCGCCTGGGAGGTCTCCGCGGGATCGTCTACGAGGAAGTTCTCTTTGCGCACCGCTGACTTGGTCGCTGTGGCCTCCGGCTGGGGCATCCTCGCGCGAAAATCGGCCGGGCGGTCCGATTCTATGCGATGAGCGGAGCAGGCGAGGACCGCGACCGTGCACCCCATCGATCTCAGCAACTACCTCGGTCTCGTGCATTACGTGGCACGCCGAGCGCATCGGCGGGTCCAGGCGGCCGGGGTCGGTTTGGATGACCTTCTCCAGGCCGGCTACCTCGGTCTCCTCGAGGCGGCCCGGCGGTACGATCCCACCCACGGTGCGCCGTTCGTTGCCTATGCGCGGCCGCGGATCGCCGGGGCCATCCTCGACCTACTCGGCACGCTCGATCCGCTCTCGAAGCGGGAGCGCCGCGCGCAGCGGGAGCTCGAGGCGGCGGAAGCGGACCTGACCGGCCGGCTCGGCCGGCCGCCGACGGCGGCAGAGCTCGCGGAAGCGCTGGCGACGACGCCGTCGGAGGTGGTCCGCATCCGTGCCAGAGGGCTGAGTCTGATGTCCCTGGATGCGGAGCCCGACTGGGCGGGGCGCGAGCCCGCCGGGGACACGCCGCCTCCCGACTCGACGGCTGCCCGTGAGGAGCTGGCGCGAGCGGTGGGAGAATGCCTGGAGGTGCTGACGCCCGAGAGCCAGGTGGTGGCGATCGGCCGGCTGCTCGACGACGTGACGCTCGAGGCCCTGGCCACCCTGCTGCGGAGCTCGAAGGACCGCATCTGGCGGCTCGAACGCCGAGCCCGACGTGCGCTCAGGACGTGCCTCGAGGGCAAGGGGTGGAACGCCACCGACGCCATTGCGGCGGCCCAGGGATGAGCGGAGGGAGAACACCCATGCGGACCACGTTGCTGGCGGCCCTGCGGGCGTGGCGCGAGGTGGGCGAGCCGGGGACGCATGCGACTCCGGACGAACTCTATGCGCTGGCGTCCGCAGGCGCGGCCGATGCCAGCGCGTCCGTCGTGGTGCATCTCACGCGCTGCGGACCCTGTGCCGGGGAGTTCGCCGAGCTGAGTGCAGCGGTGCGGGAGGCGGTCGGCTGGGACCTGGCGCTTGCGAAGGCCGCGGCGGCTCCGCTCAGCGCGCCCGTCGCCGTGAGCACGGAGTGCGGCAAGTACTCGATCGCGCTCTATCCGCGGGCGGGGGCGACCGACGAGGCGCTCGTCACGGTCGAGGTGCTGCCGCCCTTCCAGGCGGTGCTCGAGGGTGCGCGGGTGACGGTTCGCGATCGCGGAGGACGCGAACTGTTGTCCGCGCCGATCGTGCTCGGCCGGGCCTCCGGCCGGGTCCGGAAGCTCGCCTCGATCGATTGCACGCGGCTCACCGTGCGCCTGGAAGAATCGGCGGCAGAGCAAGGACCGCCATGAAATCGATGCACCCGAAGCTCGGCTGCACCCTGGCCTTCGCGCTCGCTGCCCTGGCTGCGCCGGCAGCAGCCGCACCCGTCGTCGTCGACCGTCCCGGACCCGGCCTCACGCCGGCTGAGATCCAGCGCCTCTACCACGCGGCCCCGGCTCTGGCGGGCGGCACCACCGGCCGCGGGAGCCGCATCGCCGTCATCGTCCGTGGAGAGGTCTCCCTCGCCGATGTCGCGGCCTTCCGGAGCCGCTTCGGGCTTCCGCCGACGACGGTCGAGCAGCGAGTGGTGGAAGGGGCGCACGCCTCGACCGCCGCGGAGGCCACCATCGTGACGGAGTGGGTCGGCGCGCTCGCACCCGAGGCCGCGCTCACAGCGGTCATCGGCGATCCGTGGGTCGGGTTGACCTTGGCGATCACCGAAGACCTCGCGCCGATTCTTGTCGTGCCCGATCTTCCGGGAGAGGGTCCGTCTCTGCCCGCTCACGTGTCCGTCGGGACCGTGACGTACGGAGGTCTCGTGTTCACGATCACCGCCGATGGCGTCGTCACCGTCACGTACGAGGGGCGGCGGATCGCTACGTTCAGGGTACGCATCGACCTGCCGTCCGTCGTTCTGACCGCCGGCCTCTTGAACCTCGCGGAGCAGCAGGGGCAGGCCATCCTCGTCGCCGCAGGGAGTGAGCTCATCTCTTCACCCGCGCTGACGCGAGTGGGAGGCACGGAGCAGGAGGGCGCAGGGGAGCGCGTGTGGAATGACGCGGCTGGCGTCACCGAGGGTGGCGCCGACGTGGCCGCGGTCGCGAGCCCGCTCCACCCGGGCTACGCCTTCGTCCTCCACGGCGAGACCCGGTGCTGCGCGGGCGGGACGGGCCTTGCCACAGCGCTGTGGGGAGGTGTCGCGGCGCTGCTCACTCGCCGTCCCCCCGCCACGCTTTCCACCTTCCTCGCCGACGCGGGCGAACGTCAGGCGGCCGGCGGTATCATCGCCTTCAACGACGTCACGGTAGGGGACACGCGCCGCAGCGACGATCGGGGAGGTCTCCTCCTCTTCGATACGAGCGTCGCGGCGGGTCCCGGGTTCGATGCCGCGAGCGGGTGGGGATCGCCGAACGTTACGGGCCTCGTCGCCGCCGTCGACTGCTTCGGCGTCGACTGCAACGACGGCAATCCCTGCACGGCCGATGCCTGCGCCGCCGGCGGTCGCTGTCCGCACGGACCGGCACCCGACGGCACCGGGTGCAGCGACCTCGACGCCTGCACCGTGGGCGATGCGTGCCAGGCGGGCGTCTGCATTCCGGGCCGGCCGGCCACGTGTCGGGATGCGGGCTCGTGTACCGTAGACACCTGCGATTCGGACCTCGGCTGTCTGTACTCGCCGCGCGACGATGATCAGAGCTGCCATATCCTACCCGCGCGGCTACGGGGCGGGAGGTGCGCACTCGATTGGGTGGTCGAGGCGGCCGCCGGCGCGGTCGGCCCACATCAGGTCGTGTGCCGGGATGGCGATCCTGACTGCGATCACGACGCGGTGCCGGGTCGATGCACGTTCCGGATGAACGTCTGTGCCACGCGTCCCGAGAGCTGCGTGCTCCGCCGGGTCCGCGTGGTCCGCCCGAGCCCGCGCGAGGCGCGGCGCTCGGTCGTCGCCCACGCGATACGGACGGCGCTCGAGCGGTCGCTGCCGGGCCGTCTCGCCGGCCGTTGTACGGCGGCCAGCGAGCTCGTGGTGCCGGCGGGCGGCCGCGGGGTAAGGCTCCGACTGGAGGGGTATCGAGGCTCGGCGAGCAGAATGCTGAGGCTGTCTGGGCGGGCTCGGAGGTGACCCGATGAGGAGCCCCTGTCGGGTGGCCTGCTACGTCTTCGCGGGTCTCGCTGCCGCGCCCGCCGTGGCCGCGTCACCTCCGAAGGTGCCGGCCGCTGCGCCTCTGGCGCGCTGCAGGGAAGCGGAGAACCTGGTGGCCCGTGGGCTGGCGCTGGAGTTCGAGGCCCCGTGCCACGCGGAGTGCCTGCGGCAGAAGGCCTACTTCTACGGCCGGGCGGTGGCGCTGTGTCCGACGAACGCTGCCGCCCAGAACAACCTCGGCAACCTCTTCGAGGCGGCAGGACAGCTCGACGACGCGAAGGAGCGCTACCGTCGCGCGCTCGCCGCCGGTCACGACTTCGCCCCGGCGCTCTTCGGCCTGGGCGACATCGCGCTCGTCGAGGGACAGTATCCGGAGGCGATCGGCTTCTACGAGCGGGGTCTCGCCCTCGAGCCCGCCGATCCCGCGTCCACCTGCCGGCTCGACATCGCCCGCGCCCTCGCTGCTGACCGGCCGCCCGACCGCGCGCTCATCGCTCGCTGCCTGACCGAGGCGGGCACGCGTCCGCGTGGTCCCGACCCCGTCCTCGTGCCGGCGGCCCGGCTCGCCGTCAAGCTGCGCTTCGCCGAAGGATCGGCTGCGCTCGACCGGCGGGCCCGCGAGCAACTCGCGGAAGTCGAGGCGGCGCTCCGCACGGGTGAGCTGGCGACCGCCCGCTTCGTCATCGAGGGGCATGCTGACGCCACAGAGGCAGCTGACCCGACTCGCCTCTCGGCCGAACGCGCCGAGCAGGTACGCCGCTACCTCGTCGAGCGGCGCATCGAGGCCGCGCGGCTCACGGTGAAGGCCTGCGGGGCCGCGCGCCCCGCCGTCGCCGCGGGGGTGCCGGCAGCACGCGCGGCCAATCGTCGGGTCGAGGTGGTGCGCGTGGGCGAGGGCGGCTCGCCTGTCGACAGGCAGGCGCTGCATGTCGAGGCCACGGTCGTGGCCGAGGACGAGCAGGCACACCTCGAACCAGTGCGAGCGGGCGCCGCCCTGCCGAGCGGTGGGCGGTACGCGATCCGCTTCCTCAGCCGGACGTCCGCCCACGTCTACGTGGTCCAGGAGGATGCCGCCGGCGAGGTCACGGCGCTCTTCCCAAACGGCGCCTTCAGCCGGGGGCGCAATCCCGTCCAGCGCGACGTGGACTATGTGATTCCCGACGACGAGCGCCTCTTCCAACTCGACAACACCGTGGGCCGGGAGCGGGTTTACATCGTCGCCACGCGCGCACCGGCTCGGGACCTCGAGGATCTGATGCGGCGCCTCAAAGTGCCCGGGCAGGGCGAGCCCGCGCACGAGATGGTGCTCCAGATTCGCAGCCGCGGCATCGCGGGCATCGTCGACCCCTCGGCACCCTCGACCGCCGCCTCGGTCCGTGAACTGCTCGCCGCCGCGGCGCGACGCGAGGACGACACCACGCTCACGGTGATCGAGTTCGAGCACGTGCCGCGGCGCAGCGGCCGTGACGCGAACCCGAAGGAGGATACGCGATGATGCTCAGGCCGAGGGGTGGGGTTGGCGCCATGATCCCCGCTGCCCTCGCCGTGCTCGCCGTCGCCGGATGCGCGGTGAGGACGGAGCGCCGCGATCCCCTGACATCCGGGATGGCCAAGGAGAAGCTCGTCTCCGGCGTGACCACCCAGGGTGAAGTGCTGGAGACCTTCGGAGCACCCAACATCATCACGCGGGACCGAGAGGGCCGAGAGAGCTGGGCTTACGAGCGAAGCCGCTTCACTTCGAGCAGCCAGGGCGGCGCGCTCACGGTGCTCGGCGGCGGCCTGCCCGGGCCGGCGCTGGCTGGCGGTCTTGCGCACGTGTGGGGCTACGAGGGAGATTCCGGCTCCGCCATGACGACGCTCGTCGTGCACTTCGACGCCCAGGGGCGGGTGGCGGCGTTCGCCGTGCAGGAAAGCCACTTCTAGCGCCCTTCCATGGGCCGCCCCGCTGGCACCGCACTCGTCGCCGTGTGGATCGCCGTCGTGGCAACAGGCTGTCCCGCCCCGCGCTCGACCGGCCTCGCCCGGCAGGCGCTCGAGGAGACGGTGGTCGACACGGACTACGGGACCGCGTTCGAGGCCGCTCGCACCGTGCTCCTGAATGACGGCTCCGCGCTCGACCACGCCGACTACGCGAGTGGGACGCTCGTGTGCTCTCGCCGCGTGCGCATCAAGGATCCCCGGCTCGCGGCGGCGCTCGGGGTCCTCCCCGGCGGGGGGTCTTTCTACACCCGCGCATACGGCCTGGGCGTGCTCGACGCGTTCCTCTGGCTCCTCTTCCCGCCGCTCGGCATTGCCATCGATGCGCCCACGGCCGCCGCGCGCGCTTCGCACCTGACGGAGACCGAGCAAGTGAATGTCGTCCTCCGCACGGTGCGCGACGGGGTCGCTGTCCGCTACAGCCGCCGGCCCGAGCGGTCGCCCGCCGAGGACGCCCGTGAGGAACAACGCTTCCTCGCCGCCCTGCGGTCGCAGCTGACCCTCGCTGGCGCCGGGCCAGCCGCGCATCGAGGTGGCCTCGAGGTGCGCGTCCCCCCCGGTCCGGAAAACGTGGCGGCGCCCAGTCCCATCCTCGGCCCCGGAAGCCGCTACGCCGTGGTCATCGGCATCTCACGCTACGAGGCGTCGAAGCTGACGCTCAAGCATGCGCGCCATGACGCGGAGGCGGTCTACGCCTTCCTCACGAGCCCCGCCGGCGGGGTCTCGCCCGAGAACGCCCGGCTGCTGGTCGATCGGGAGGCCACCCTGCGGAACGTGAAGAGTGCGCTCGGCGAGTTCCTGGCGCGCAGCGCGAAACCGCAGGATACCGTCATCATCTACTTTGCAGGCCACGGCGCGCCCGAACCCGACCTCTCAGGGCTGGCGGACGATGGCGTCGAGAAGTACCTCGTGCCCGTCGACGCTGATCCCGTCTCGCTGTTCACGACGGCGCTCCCTGTGGCCGAGCTCGAGCGGATATTCCGCCGCATCGAGGCGGGTCGCGTGATCATGCTCCTGGACAGTTGCTTCAGCGGCTCGGCGTCGCCCGGCGGCCGGACGTTCAGCCGGGACCTTGCGGGGCGACGGGTCGCGGTGACGTCCGAGTTCCTGCGCCGGGTCGCGCGCGGCTCGGGGCGCATCTTGATCACGGCGAGCGCCGCCAACGAGGTCGCGCTCGAGTCAGACCGGGTGGGCCACGGGCTTTTCACGCAGTATCTCCTGGCGGGGTTGGAGGGTGCGGCCGCGCGGGCGGACGGTTCGATCACGGTCCTGAGTCTCTACCAATACCTCGACGCGCAGCTCCCAGGGGCGGCCAGGGCGAACGGCGCAAGCCAGCATCCGGCCCTGATCGGCCGCGTGGACGAAGACATCGTCCTCGTGGAAGCAGCGGGCACCCGCTGAAGCCACCCTACGCGAACATGCGGCGATAGAAGCGATACCACTCGCTCTGGAAGCGCTCCTCGGGGTCGTAGAGCCGCTTCCGACGCAGGAACTCCGGCATCTCCGGGTAGCACGCCTCAACCTGCGCCCGCGTCGCCCAGTGGTGGTAGGTCAGGTAGTAGCTCCCGCCCCGCGTGATCGCCAGGTCAATCAGCCGACGGAAATCCGCCATCGCGCGTGCGAGCCCGTCGGGCGTGTGGGTGACGTGCAGGTTCAGCACGGTGCAGGCCCATGGCTGGCGCGCCCAGGGGAGGAACGTCTCGCCGTCGGGCTCGATCAGCCGGACGCTGCCGTAGATGAGTTCGACGCCGTTGCGCCGGAAATCCTCCCGCATCTCGCCGAGGAAGTCCGCCAGCCGGGCGCGCGGGACGTAGAGCTCCGAGATCATCTCGGTCGCGGGGGCTGCGCCGAGGCGCCGGTCGACGTCGCGGTGGTAGTCGTCGATGTAGGTGCTCAGCTGGTGCTCGTCCGACCAGTATATCTGCCCGTTGGTGGCGAGGTAGTGATCGCGATAGAGCTCGAAGGCGCGCCGCTTGTCGGCGTGAGCGAGGTAGAGGAGCTCGCGCCAATCGTCGACGTGGAGCTCGCGCTGCCCGGCGGGGATCGGCGTCGCGTCGGGCACCGGCCGGTAGCAGGAGAAGACCCCCGCACGCAGGAAGCGGTCCGAGTCGGTCTCGGTCGAGTACTGGAAGTCGCCGTACTCGAAGCCCTCGGCGATGCGGCGCGCGAACGCGTCCGCGACCGTCCCCACCTCCCGCACCTCGACGATGCGCCGGACCTTGTGCCGGGGCGCGAGCCGCAGGCGGACCGAGGTGACGACGCCGAAGAGCCCGTACCCCCCGATCACGAGCCGGAAGAGCTCGGCGTCCGTCTGCCGGCTGCATGTCCTCGCTGCGCCGGCCGCGTCCACCATGGTGAACGACTCGACGTCCTGGACGATCCGCCGATCGTGAGCCGGTCGGCGCCGGTCTGCTTCTGCACGATGCCCCACTGCCGGTCCCTGCCCTGCTGCATGCGGACGAGCTCGTCGATCAGCTCCGGCCACTCGATGCCCGGCTCGAGGTCGACCACGCCGTGCTCAGCGTCGAGGGACAGCACCCGCCGCATGCCGCGCATGTCGAGCAGCACCGTGTCCTCGCCGAACTGCTGCCCGCCCATCGCGTGACGTCCGCCCGCGATGCTGACGGCGCGGCCGTCGCGCCGCGCGGCGCGGATCACCTGCTGCACCTCGGCGGCCGACGTCGGCTGCACGAGCGCGTACACCCGCGTCCGGTTGAGCTGCGAGTGGACGTCGTTCACCTCGGCCGGTGGACCTGCCGGGGCGGGCCGACGCGGGGCGCAAGCGCCGACCGCGAGCGCGCCCATCCCGGCGAGGACCTCACGTCGTGTCAGCATCACGTCCTCCGATCGAGCGCGCGCGCACACCAGTAGAGCGTCGCCAGCGCGATGCCCTCGAGCAGGTGCTCCTCGAACTGGCCGCGAAATTTTGTCCCGGCGAGCAGCGCGCCCATGTCGAGCGCGAAGATCTTGTGGTCGAGCAGGTTCTGCGGAACTTCGCGCCGGTGGATCGCCAGCGCGATGCCCTCGAGCAGGTGGTAGAGCGCGTTGTGGTTGAACCAGCGCGGATGAAGCCCGACTCCGGCCTGCTGAAGGCCGGAGGCGACGAATGTGAGGCCGAGCCCCGCCGCGCCGACGAGCACCGCCCCCTCACGACGACGGGCGAAGCGGGCGATGAGCACGGCGAGCAGGAACAGCGCGGCGGGAAGGTACTCGCAGACGGCGACCGCGAACGGCCGATCGCCGGAAAGGACGATCGCGGCGTACACGGCGAGCTCGAGCGTCGCGATGCGCACGACCCGGCGCGCGACGCCCTCGCGGAGCCCGAGGTGCGCGGCCGCCGCGCACGCGCCGAGCGCCGCGACGCCGATCGCGAGGAGCGCCGCCCGCCAGAGCGCGTGTGAAGCGGGCGAGGCGGGATCGGGAAAGAAGCCGTGCACGGCCCCGCCGAGCACGGACGCCGTCGCCGTCGCTGCGAAGAAGAGCGTGAAGTGACGTCCCACGGGTCGCGTCCGGTCGAGGATGACGGCGAACGCGCCGCTCTCGAGCGCGAGCCCGAGGTCCGTGAGCGCGACGTCGGGCTCGGCCAGGATCATGCCCCGAAGACGTCGAGCGAGATGCGGTGCGCGGTGTAGCCGACGAAGAGGCCGCCGAGCACGTCGATCGTATAGTGCGTGCGCGTCGCCAGCACGAGCACGATCTCGAACGCGACCCCGAGCCACGCGACGGCGCGCAGCCAGAGGGGTCCGCCGCGCGTCGCGAGCGCGATGACGAAGGCGTTGGCCGTGTGGCCGCTGAACCAGAGATCGGTCGGGTACGGCTTCCCGAGCGTGAACACGCCCGGGGGGAAGCGCCAGACGATGCCGTCGGGCGGCGGCAGGGTCGTCGCGTGCAGGAAGAGCCAGTGCAGGGCGTACATGGCGTACAGGCACATGGCGAGGCGGATGCCCTTCCCCGTCACGAGGATCGCGACCACGATCGCCGCGAAGAAGACCTCGAGCGGGAGCGTCCCGAGCCACCAGACGTACTCGGCGCGCTGTTCCCCGAGCAGGTCGCGCAGCGACGGGATCAGGTAATGGCCGAGGTCGCGAGCGCCGGAAGCGTTCTGGTAGCCCGGGAACCCGACGGCGCCGAGCGTGACCGCGAAGAGGTAGAGCGCCAGGAGCACGGCCACCGCTCCGAACCGCCGGCGCACCTCCCCCCCGACGACCATCGTACGGGCGTGCCGTATCGCAGCGGGGCGCGGATCGCAAGGAACGCGGGGGGCCCGTCGCGACGTCGCCGAATCGGCCGGGTGCGGCGGTTGACGGCGGACGCCCGGGGCCGCAGCAGCTCCCGGCGAGCAGCGGGGCGCAACTGTGACGGTCTTGCCGAGGTCGTGCTCCCGCCGGGAGTCGTGTGTGGGGTTACGGGGACTTCGACGATCTTCAACGTGGCCATGAGTCACCCGCGTGCCACGAAGACCTGCATCTGGACCAGCAACCCGCCGCGGGCAGCCCGAACCTCGCCTGCTCGTAAGTCCGATCTGGTCGGTCGCAAGTTTCCCGCGGCCACCCAGGAAGCGACCAGCGTGGGAGGGAAGACGCCGATACCCGCTTCGGCTGCGCTCCCGTCGCGAGACCACCCGCGCCCCTGGCAGATTGCTACACGGTTTCTAGCGCCTCCAAGTCAGGGCCCGCCTCACGCACTGGCGAGGCCCTCAAAGGGAGGATATCCGAATGAGATACGGACGCGCGCGACTCACAGCCATCGCAATCGCCGTCCTGGTGCTGGCAGTCGTCCAGGCGACAGCAAGTCAGGCGGCGCCAGCTCGTGGCGCCTTGGTGTGCACGTGGGGAGGCACCCCAGACACGCCCACCGGCGTTTTCACAGCCAGCCCAGGTATCACGGACACGCCGTCGTTCTCGCGATAGCTCAGGCGCGCCCGACAGCTCGCTGTCCACGGGAATCGTGACGCCAGCAGGCGGGTTTCGCTGATCGGCGGAACGGGAGATGACGCCGCCTGTCCTCTGGCAGTTCCGCTTCTCGCACTTCAACGAGAAGGCGCGCTGGGCGCTCGACTGGAAGGGCATCGCACACGTGCGCCGCTCGCTCCTGCCCGGCTTCCACGTCCCGCGCGTCCTCTGGACGACGGGGCAGAGGTCGCTGCCGGTCCTCGTGCTCGACAGGGAGACGATCCACGACTCGACGCGCATCATCGAGCGCCTCGAGCGCCTGCGGCCCGAGCCGGCCCTCTACCCGGCCGACGCGGGCGCCCGTCGCCGGGCGCTCGCGCTCGAGGACTTCTTCGACGAGGAGCTCGGGCCGCACGTGCGGCGCGCGCTCTTCTACGAGCTCCTGCCGGAGACCGACTTCGCGGCCGGCGCCTTCACGGTCGGCTGCGGTCCGGGCATCCGTCGCCTCTACCGCGCCCTCTTCCCCGCCCTCCGGGTGGTGATGAACGCCGACCTGAAGATCGACGCCGCCGGCGCAGCCCGCAGCCGCGAGAAGGTGCTCGCCGCGCTCGAGCGTCTCGAAGCGGAGCTCCGGCCCTCCGGCTACCTGGTCGGCGACGGCTTCAGCGTCGCCGACCTGACCGCCGCCGCACTCCTCGCGCCGGCCGTCTTGCCGCCCGAGTTCCCCTATCCGCCGCCGGGCCCGCTGCCCGCGGCGGTCGCGCGCTGGCGCGACTCCCTGGCGAGCACGCCCGCGTGCCGCTGGGCGGGCGAGATGTACCGGCGCCACCGCGGCGTGTCGGCCGAGGTGGCCCCGCCCGCATGAACGCCCCGGCTCTAGCTTCCTCGTCCGGGCGGGCTGAAGAAGCGAGGCGTAGCTTCCATTTTGTGATTCAAAAACGAAACAGGAGCTCCATACTAGACCAACCGCGGAGACGCGAGGCTCGGCCGGCAGTGGTGCGCCGGCCTGGGATCTGACGCCGCGCTCCTTGACCGATGGTCGCCGACGGCAGTAGCAGCTTCTCGTCCAAGGGGGGGACTGCTCATGCGATCACGCCTTGCCTCGACGCTGCTGGCGACGGTGCTGTACCTTTGGCTTCCCGCGGCTGCCTGGTCGCAGGTGGGGAACTGGCTGCTCGACGGTACGATCACGGTCACCGTCAGCGCCGCCGGCCGGACGGCCACCCGCTCGGCGCAGGGGCAGGCGCTCCTCATCATCAACGCGGACCGAACCTACTCGCAGCCGGGCAACGCGCTCTGCGGAGGGGCAATACTCTCGGCCGCCGAGGTCGGAACGTGGCGTCCGCTGCGGCGCGGTATCGTGCTCCACCCCAGCAACACCGCCGACCTGCTCCAGCAGCTCGCGGACTGCGCCGGCGCCGTTCGATTGACGGTCCGCCGCTATCGCCACCGCGTCTTCCCGCTCGACGACGGCAACATCCGCGTGAAGACCACGATGTCCGGAGGTGGGCGCGTACACGGATACGGCTTCTCGTTCGTGGCCGTCGGCCGCTTCATCGGCACGCCGACCACCATCGAGGTCACGTCGCTGGCCGATCGTTCGAACCTGCTCGAGGCGACAACCGGACTGGTTCGCGCCGCCCCCTGACGGTCAGGCGAGGCCGAGCGCGGAGTCCTGCGCCTCGGGATCGGCGTGCTCGAATTCGAGGAATGCCGAGCCGCGCGAACGCCTCGCGGACACGCGGGGTGAGGAGCCCCAGGCGCCGTAGCTACAGCTCCGGAGAGCGGCGTCGACGACTGGAACAGGGCGGCGGGAGGGGTGGGCGCGATGTCATGTTCCTGACGGCGTTCGGCCACCCGGAGCGGCGGCGTTGAACACCGCGCGTGCCTGCATCGTGAGCAGCGCCGCGCCGATCACGCCCGCCGAGTCGCCCAGGCGGTTCGGCACGATCGGTGTCGTGAGCTCGTCGTTGAAGACGTAGCGCGCGACCGCCTCGCGGCCGCGTGTGTAGAGGGCGTCCAGGTTCGAGAGGCCGCCGCCGAGCACGACGACATCCGGGTCGAGGATGTCGATCAGGTTGGCGAGCGCGCGCCCGAAGCGGTCGAGGTAGCGCTCGACGACCGCCCCCGCGGTCGCCTCGCCCGCCGCGGCGCGCCTGGCGATTTCCGCCGCGGGAAGGGCCGGCCCGCCCGCACCGCGGTACGCCGTCTCCAGCGCCGGCCCCGAGAGCAGCGTCTCGACGCAGCCGCGCCGGCCGCAGTAGCAGGCCGGGCCGGCGGGATCGATCGCGTGATGCCCCCACTCGCCCGCGATGTGCTGGGGGCCCGGCCACACGCGCCCGTCGATCACGAGCCCGCCGCCCACGCCCGTGCCGAGGATCACGCCGAAGACCAGCGCGTGGCCCTCCGCGGCGCCGCCGCGCGCCTCGGCGAGCGCGAAGCAGTTGGCGTCGTTCTCGAGCCGGACCGGCAGGCCGAGCCGCCGCTCCAGGTCGGCGTGCACCGGGCGCCCGTTCAAGCAGGTCGTGTTCGAGTTCTTGAGCGAGCCGTCGCGGGCGGAGAGCGAGCCCGGCGTGCCGATGCCGATCACGCGCGCCTCGGGCGCGTGCGGGCGGAGCGCCGCGACCACCTCCGCGACGCGGTCGAGGATGTGCTCGTAGCCCCGCGCGCGCTCGGTCGCGACGCGCACCCGGTGGACGGGGCGGAGCGCCTCGTCGAGGACGGCACCCTCGATCTTCGTACCGCCGAGGTCGATGCCGATCGCCCGCACCGCCGCTCCTCTTGCCACAGCGCCGGCTTCCGGGCGAGAAGAGGGCGCGGAGGACGCCATGCCGTACGCCGAGGGCCGCACCTATCACGACGCCGACTCGCACGTGATGGAGACGCCCGACTGGCTCGTCCCCTACGCCGACCCCGGCGTCCGCGAGCGCCTGAAGCCGCTCTTCGTCGCTGCCGTCAAGCCCGGCGAGGAGACCATGATCGAGCAGGCGCGCCGCCGCCATCTCGACCCGGCCGAGCGCGAGCGGGCCGCGGTCGAGCTCATGCTGCGCAAGAACTGGAGCGCGATGGGCTCGTTCGTGCAGGAGGACCGCCCCCGCGCGCTCGACCTCCTCGGCTTCTCGAGCCAGCTCGTCTTCAATACCTTCCTGAACCCTTACCTGCTCGACGCCGAGCGGAAGGACGATCCCGACTTCGCCTACGGCCTCGCCCGCGCGCACAACCGTGCCATGGTCGACTTCTGCTCGGTTGACCGGCGCCTCCTCGCCACGGGCTACGTGCCGCTCGCCGATTTCGAGGGGGCGCGTGCGATGGCGGAGGAGGCGATCGCGATGGGCGCGAAGGCGCTCCTGGTCCCGTCGGCGTGCCCCGCGCGCCACTCGCCGAGCCACGTCGGGCTCTTCCCGGTGTGGGAGATCGCGCAGGAGGCGCGCATCCCGATCGTGCTCCACGTGGGCGGCGGCGGGCAGCTCCTCGACCCGCACTACTTCGTGAACGGCCTCCCGCCCGTGCCGGACTTTCACGGCGGGGCGGAGAACTTCCGCTCCGTCGACTACATGGCGATCCCCTTCCCGCCCATGCAGACGCTCTCGACGCTCATCATCGACGGCATCCTCGACCGTTTCCCGCGCCTCCGGATCGGCGTCATCGAGCAGGGCGCGGTCTGGGTCCCGAGCTGGATGCGCCAGCTCGACACAACGGTGGACGCGTTCAGCAAGAACGAGGAGCGGCTCCGGCGCCTCCAGCTCCGCCCGAGCGAGTACGTGCGGCGCCAGATCCGCGTCACGCCCTACCCGCACGAGCCCGTCGGCTGGATCATCGAGCAGGCGGGCGAAGAGGTCTGTCTCTTCTCGTCCGACTACCCGCACGTCGAGGGTGGGCGGAACCCGCTCCGGCGCTTCGAGGAGAGCCTGAAGGGGCTGGGGGAGCGGGCGAAGGAGCGGTTCTACGGCGAGAACTTCGTGGACCTGATGGGCGCGGGGCTCGCGGGCGCGCGGTCGGCCTGAGCCGGTCCTGATCCGACGTGGATCAGGCCGCGCCCGCACACGACGTCGGGCGCGGAGACATCGTCACCGCGCTTGATGACCAGGTCGGCTCGGTGGACGAGCCAAGGAGCCGCACGCGTGGCGAGGCGGTCAGCCGTCTCCTGAGCCGTCGCGTGCGCCGTCGACTCGAGGAGGCAGGCCGCCACGAACGACGGCACGTGCGTTGGCGCGCTCGC
>Ga0209470_1001411_pt1 | contig 17836 bp, 15 predicted proteins | sample GraSoiAngelo_125_FD_185882 | JGI IMG/M metagenome (GOLD analysis project Ga0209470, IMG submission 185882) | Grasslands soil microbial communities from the Angelo Coastal Reserve, California, USA - 14_0927_05_40cm (SPAdes) (version 2) | ecosystem: Environmental > Terrestrial > Soil > Grasslands ... | reverse complement strand
ATCGGCTTTTACGCAGAAGAGATGATGTTGCAGGCCGGTTTGTTCGACGACAGCCCGCACACGCGCGAGATCATTTACAATTTCATGCGGCTCCGTGCGCTCCGGGTGGAAGTGGACGTAAAACTTGCGCTCGGCGAATTCACTCTCGATGAAGCCGCGAAATACCTACAGGAGAAAGTTCCGATGGATGAAAATACCGCACGCCAGGAAGCGATCGCTTTCTCCACCGGACCTGGCCAGGCCATCACTTATCAGATCGGCAAACTTCAAATCACAAAATTTCTCGCCGACGCGCGCATGCAGCAGGGAGAAAAATTCAACCTCCGCGCCTTCCACGATTTCGTCTGGAAAAACGGCAACGTCCCGATCGCCTTGCAGCGCTGTGAGTATTTAGGCGCGATGGACGGGCAACATGACCCGTTCGACTGACGCTCAGGGCGAGCATTGCATCCAGATGAACACGGAGGGCTAGCTAGCGCGAATTCGAAAGTGGGTTGAAGGCAAGATCAAAGCACGCCGTTGAAGAAACCTGGATAACTGATCGTAAATTCTGCCCGTGCGCGTAAACATGCGACAGCGAACCAAGTTCGTTTCGGCGAGGGCGCCGAAACCAACACGCGAGACGCGTACGCTCCCCAACCCATAGAATCCGCGGTTGAATTAATCGACGATTTCGAGGCCCATTTGGCGGGCGGTGCCGGCAATGATCTTGAAGCCGGCTTCGTCGTTACGCGCGTTTAAATCTTTGGATTTCGTCTTCACAATGTCCATGACTTGTTTGCGCGTGACTTTGCCAACTTTCGTCTTGTTCGGCTCTTTGGAACCAGCGGCGATATTTGCCGCCTTTTTCAAGAGAACCGCAGCAGGCGGACTTTTGGTAATGAAGGTGAACGATTTGTCTTTGAAGACGGTGATGACCACCGGGAGAATGTCCCCGGCTTGTTTTTGGGTGGCGGCGTTAAATTCTTTGCAGAACGCCATGATATTGACGCCGCGTGGTCCAAGCGCGGTGCCAACGGGCGGCGCCGGGTTCGCCTGACCAGCGGGAATCTGTAATTTTATTTCGGCAACTTTTTCTTTAGCCATAAGATTTAGACTGAATGAACAGAATTCACAAAATAGATTGGACTGAAGCGACTAAAATCATTGTGAACATTTTGTCGATTCTGTCAGAAAATTCTTAGCCGCGTTCCACTTGCCAATATTCGAGTTCTACCGGCGTGGCACGACCGAAAATCGTGACGGAGACGCGCAATTTACCACGATCGGGATCAATTTCTTCGACGATGCCAGTTTGGTTCTGGAACGGGCCATCAGCAACCTTCACTGATTCGCCCACTTCGAAGCTGACTTTCGGTTTTACCTTTTCTTCGCGCTCTTTCATCTGCGCAAGCATGCTGTCCACTTCCGATTGCCGCATCGGGATGGGCTTGTCTTTCGTACCGGCAAACCCAATCACGCCGGGTGTATCACGAATGAAATACCAGGTGCGTCCGACAAGCTGATTGTTTTCGTCGAGCAGATGCATGTTAACGATCAGGTAGCCGGGAAAAAATTTGCGCGTCGTCTCGCTCTTCTTGCCTTTCTTGATTTCCGAGACGCGCTCGGTCGGGACAAGCACTTCGTAAATCAAGTCGCCCATTTCCTCGGTCTTGATGCGCTTTAAGATGTTCTCGCGCACTTTGTTTTCCTGTCCGGACAGAACGTGCACGACGAACCATTGATCTTTGCCTGCGAGCGTTTGTGCCATAAATCAGTGCAATCGGGTGAAAAAGTGCACAAAGTTCACGAGAACGAAATCGAAGAGCGCGACGTAACCGCCGAGCAATAACATCGCGATGATTACCACCAGCGTCGAGTCCGTGAGCTCTTTATAGCGGCGGAAGCCCTTTTCCTTCGGGTCCCACGGCCAGGAAGCTTTTTGCAGCTCGACCTTCACTTCGCTGAGGAAGCTTTTTACTCTCGTAATCATTGCTGAATGTTAAATCGTTAAAGCGTTACAAGGTTATAAAGGGAGAGTGTAATTTTTCAAAACTCGCGTCAGCGGTCAATCACGCCAGGAGGGACTCGAACCCCCAACCGACGGTTTTGGAGACCGCTACTCTACCAATTGAGCTACTGGCGTAATGCGATGCGTCCCTAATTTAATCCAGAATCTCGCTGACGCGACCCGCGCCGACGGTTTTTCCGCCTTCGCGAATCGTCTTTTCCATCGCGATCGGCGTGATCAGGTCGACTTCAATTGAGATGTTGTCGCCGGGCATGACCATTTCGACGCCTTCGGGCAGTTTGACCGTGCCAGTAACGTCCGTGGTGCGGAAATAAAACTGTGGCCGATAGTTGGAGAAGAACGGTGTGTGACGACCGCCTTCCTCCTTGCTCAGGACGTACACTTCCGCCTTAAACTTCTTGTGCGGCGTAATCGATCCCGGCTTGGCGATGACCTGGCCGCGCTCGACATCTTCCTTCTTCAGGCCTCGGAGCAGAACGCCCACGTTATCGCCCGCGCGCGCTTCATCGAGTAGTTTGCGAAACATTTCGATATCGGTCGCCACCGTCTTGGCGGTAGGACGAATTCCGACCAGTTCGACTTCTCCCATTTTCTTGAGAACCCCGCGCTCAACACGGCCGGTGGCGACGGTGCCGCGGCCTTCAATGTTAAACACGTCCTCGATCGGCATTAGGAATGGCTGATCGACCGGCCGCTCGGGTACCGGGATGTAATCGTCGATGGCCTCCACGAGGGCGAGCACCTGCTTTTGCGCCTCCGCGTCGCCATTGAGCGCCTTCAGGGCACTACCCTTAACAATCGGGATTTTGTCTCCGGGAAATTCATACTGCGTGAGGAGATCGCGCACTTCCATCTCAACGAGATCGAGAAGCTCGGGGTCATCGACCATGTCGACCTTGTTCAGGAACACGACAATGGAGGGCACACCGACTTGTCGCGCGAGCAGGATGTGTTCGCGGGTCTGCGGCATCGGTCCATCCGCGGCGGAGACAACCAGGATCGCGCCATCCATCTGCGCCGCGCCAGTGATCATATTCTTGACGTAGTCGGCGTGACCAGGGCAATCCACGTGGGCGTAGTGGCGTTTGTCGCTCGAGTACTCCACGTGCGCAGTGTTGATCGTGATCCCGCGCTCTTTTTCCTCTGGCGCGTTATCGATTGATTCGTAGGCGCGCACTTCGGCCATGCCCTTCTTCGCCAGCACCATCGTAATAGCGGCCGTCAAGGTGGTTTTGCCATGGTCCACGTGACCGATTGTGCCGACGTTCACGTGCGGCTTATCGCGTTTAAATGCTTCCTTAGCCATTTCAATTCTCCTGGTTAACTAAACTGTCTCCTCATATTTCAATAATTCCACTGCCGGTCCCGAGCCGCTCTGGAGCCCATGACCGGGATTGAACCGGTGACCTCGTCCTTACCAAGGACGTGCTCTACCAACTGAGCTACATGGGCGGTTCTCCGTCATCTCACTCCACACCGCGTTCTCCGCGGCGTAGCCAAGCAACGACCCGGTTTCACCTTTCGTCAGAGAGTCAAAAGTCCCACAGCCGCGTCAAATTTGCAATTTGAACGACCATGGGACCGTCTCGTTCCAGCAAAAAGCGTCCGCAAGCTAACCGCGCGGGTTAGAGTGTCAAAGAAATTTCTCGGCTGATTATCGATCCACCTATCGAATTCTTCCGCTTGTCTCTTCAGGTTTTCCTCGCGTGACCAAGCGAACGATCACCGCGATGATAATCAGAACCGCGATCGCGATCCCGATATTCAGTGGTGTAATCAAGCCCGGCTTTGGCGGAGTTGGCGTGGGCGTGGCTGTTGGAGGCGGCGCATTCTTCGCAGCCAGCATCGCCTGCGCATATTGCAAGCGTTGAACAGTATCGTAGTCATCCGGTTTTACCTTTAGCGCGGCTTGGTAATCAGCAATCGCCTTCTCATACTGCTGCATGGAAGTGTATGTGGAGCCCCGTTTCACCAAGTGCTCGGAATCCGTTGGAGCTTTCTCGATCAACACCGTGTAGTCGGCAATTGCGGCGTCATAGTTTTTTAGATTTCGGTTCGCCCACGCCCGCCGGTCATAATTCTGTGGATCATTTGGTTCCTTCTCGATCGCAGTCGTAAAATCCACAACCGCCTTGTCCCACTGGTTAAGTCCAATTTCAGCAAAGCCACGGAATTTATAGGCGTAACCATCGTCAGGCTTGAGCTCAATCGCCTTGTCGAGGTCCGGCAACGCGGCATCAAACTGGCTTTGCATTATCTGCGTATTGCCGCGCTCGCGATACGCGACTTCATCCTTGGGCGCGACCTCAATCGCCTTTGAAAAATCAGCAACCGCATCCGGCAGGCGGCCACTGGCGCGATAGGCGGTACCGCGATTGGTGTAACCACGCGGATCTTTCGGATTCTCCTTGATCGCCTTGGTAAATTCGGCAATGGCCGCGTCGTACTGTTTCTGCTGGGCCAGCTCGATTCCACGTTGCATGGCGCCTGCGGCGCCCGCTGGTGGTTTCGAGAATCCGATTCCCAAGGCCGCGAACCAAAAAAGTGACACTGTTGCAATGGTGGTAGTTTGCTTGTTCAAGATATTCATTTCTCCTTCCAGCTTACTTTTTGAGCGATTTATCGGTTGTAAGCGAGCAAATTAACGCACCAAAAGAAGCAAAGCATGAAGCGACCGGATACCACACGAGAGATTGTCGATCTGGGCCGTCACACCAACCTGTCCGAAGGATACGCCGCGCTCTTCGCCACGATCGTTATCTGGTCGACGCCATCGCTTTTTCAGTACTACCTGAATCGTTATTACGATCCGTGGGCGCAGAATTTCTATCGATATCTAGTCGCTTGCCTCGCGATCGCGCCGCTACTGATCTACCGCACCCGACGCAGCGCCCCGTGGCTCAATTGGCGTGTTGCGCTAATATGTTTAATCCCCTGTCTGCCTAACGTGATCCACCAGATCACGCAGGTAATCGCCCTTTTTTACATGGGCCCGGGCGTTTACACGATTTTCACGCGCGCCTCAGTGATTTTCACCGCGCTGCTCGCACTGGCGTTTTTCCCAGAGGAGCGCCACGTCATTCGTCAATGGCAGTTCCAATTGGGCACAGTTCTTGGGTTAATTGGCGCTTTCGGTGTCGTCTGGTTTCAACCGGGATGGGAGTCAAGTCACATTGCGCTGCCCGGATTGTTTATCGCGTTCACCGCTACGTTTTGTTGGGCGCTTTACGGAATCCTCGTAAAACGCCCTTCCGCACAGATTGGCTCGATTCGCAGTTTCGGGTTAATCAGTTTGATCACTTCAGCCCTGTTGCTTCCGTTTACATTCGCGTTTGGAAAGATTGCCACTCCGCTTCACGCCGGAGCACACGCCAACCTGATTCTGATCATCTCCGCCGTGAGCTGCATTACGCTCGCACACGTTTTGTATTATGTTGCTATCCGCGAAATCGGCGTAGCGCTCGCCCAAACGCTTCAACTTCTCTGCCCCGCGGGCGCAATGGGACTTTCCGCATGGATTTATGGTGAACGCCTCACTCACGCTCAGCTTTGGAGCGCAGCCATTTTGCTCCTCGGCGCATTCCTGGCCATGCGGGTGAAACCGGTCGCCACAACCGAAGCAGCCGAAAATATTTGATGCGTTTAGTCGAGGTTAAATCGCTAAAGGGTTCCAACGTTTAAAAAGGGGAGAGCCGGTTCATGCGTCACGCCCTCATGCGGTCGCAGCACGCTCGACGAATTCGCTCTCACCCTGGAACCATTAACGCGCGAAACCCGAGAAAAATTCAGAACTTTTTGTGTCGAAAAAATGATGCGACTCTCATAGAGCGCCTCTACAATCGACATCCAGTATCGGAATGAATCTGAAAGCGTATCTCAGATCACGCCAAAACGAGATTGACCAGGCGCTCGATTGCTATTTGCCGAAAGCGAACACGAAACCGGCAACCCTCCACAAGGCGATGCGCTACAGCATTTTCGCCGGTGGCAAACGATTACGACCGATTCTCTGTCTCGCGGCCGCTGAAGCTTGTGGGGGTAAGGTTATCAAAGCGCTTCCCCTCGCCTGTGCGCTCGAATGCATCCACACGTATTCGCTCGTGCACGATGATCTCCCGAGCATGGACAACGATGATTACCGGCGGGGACGTCCTACGTGCCACAAAGTTTTTGGCGACGGCATTGCCGTGCTCGCCGGGGACGCGCTGCTAACGATCGCTTTTGAAATTGTTTCGACGACGAAGCCGGCGCGGCGCTACGACATGTCAACGTTATTGCGGGAAATTGCGGTGGCGGCTGGAAGTCAAAAATTGATCGCCGGTCAGGTGGCCGATCTCGAAGCTGAAGGCAGGAAGGTCAAACGTGACCAATTGCGCTTTATTCATGAAAACAAAACGGCAGCGATATTGAAAAGTTCGGTGAGGCTCGGCGCCATGAGCGCCAACGCAGACGCCAGAAAACTCCGTGCTGTCACGCAATTCGGGCACAGGCTTGGGCTCGCTTTTCAGGTCATCGACGACATCCTCGATGTAACGCAAACCTCAGAGATATTGGGAAAGAGCGCCGGCAAAGATATCGCGACACAGAAAGCGACCTATCCCGCGGTAATTGGTCTGGAAAAATCACGCGGCGAAGCCAGGCGGCTCACGCGCCAGGCGCACGATGCCTTGTCGGTTTTCCGCAGCCGCGAGGCCGAACCGCTGCATTGCCTCGCAAATTATCTCCTCGAACGCGAATATTGAATTTCCATTTCTGGGGAGCGCAGGCCGCTGGCCTGCAGTCGTCGGCAGCCTGCCGACGACACTTTGCGTATCGCAACACGAAAAATTAACCGCTACCGCAAGACTTTTCGGCAAGCTGCCGAAAAGAACAGGCTGGCAGCCTGTGCTCCCCGGAATTACAGACTCACGCAAACGGTAAGTTGGGATCGATCTCTTCTGTCAGCTTTGATTCGAATCCGGCTTGCGAACGCAACAATGCGGCAAAGGCGATCATGGCTGCATTATCAGTGCACAACCAGGGCTCGGCGCTTTTGAATTCAAATCCTTCGCGCACACATGCGTCACCCAATTGTCGCCGTAGTTCATGGTTGCAGCTCACTCCACCGCTCATCGTCACAAGATCGACATCGTATTTCTGCGCTGCTGCGATCGTTTTGGTCACCAAAACGTCAACAACAGCCTGTTGAAATGACGCGCAGAGATCCGCAAGAAAATCGCCCTTCAATTTTGGAAGCAAATATCGTACGGCGGTTTTTAATCCGCTGAAACTAAAATTCTCCGAGTCAAGCATGCTGCGCGGCAGATCAAATCGATCCGGATCGCCGGCGCGCGCGCGTTTTTCAATTTCTGGACCGCCGGGATAACCGAGCCCGAGCATCTTGGCGACCTTATCGAATGCTTCACCGGCGGCATCATCAACCGTGCGCCCGATCAAGTGATAATTGCCAAGGCCATGCACTCGAATCGAGATCGTGTGTCCGCCGCTCACAATGAGTGAAACATTCGGCCTGATTTGGCCGTCGCCATCTGCGCCGCCGAAAAATGGCGATAGCAAATGTCCTTCGAGATGGTTGATCGCGAGGTACGGTTTGTCAAAGCCAATTGCCAAACCTTTCGCAATTGAAGCACCGATCATTAGCGAACTCGCCAGACCTGGTCCGCTGGTCGCCGCAAACGCATCAACTTCCGGCATGTCGATCTTAGCGTCACGTGTCACCCGCTCCAGAAGTCGCGGCGCGTACACGAGATGATTCCGCGAAGCAATCTCGGGCACGATCCCACCATATTTTTCATGCGCGGCGATTTGCGATGCGACTTCGCTGGCAAGCAACTCCGAGCTCGCCACAGAACGAGTCCGTCCAGTTGGCGGACCGGAGTGGGGGTTGCGCCCGCGCAAGATCGCAACCGCGGTTTCGTCGCAAGAGGTTTCGAGCGCGAGGATCGTCTTCACAAACCTAATTGTAGGGCAGGCGCTCGGCCTGCCAAACCAGCAACCGATGCGACTGCCCTACAATCTAAGCGACAACGCGCCCTTATTTCTTTACTGCTTCCGCTTTCGGTGCGTTTTGCTGCGCGTAAATCATGACCCCTTTCAGTGCGTCGATGGCACGCAACATCTGTGGATCTTTCGCCTTGATAATGCTTCTCTCGTCCTCAGGTTTCACATTTTCCGCATTACGCAATGCAAAGAGCGCACGCTCCTGCTCGGCGGTCATGGCAACACGAATATTCGGGGTCACACCGTTTCCCTGAATAACTTGCCTGCTCGGTGTGTAGTATTTCGCCGTGGTAAAACGCACCGCGGAGCCATCCGGTAACTGCATGACATTCTGCACGGAACCTTTGCCAAACGTCGTCTCGCCGACGAGGATGGCACGATGCAGGTCCTTAAGCGCTCCCGAAACGATCTCCGCACCGCTCGCGCTGCCTTCGTTGATCAGCAGGGTCATCGGAAAATTCGGGCGGTCTTTTTTTGTCCCGGAAGTCGAGTAATCATGTTGCTGAGAAGCGACCCGGCCTTGCGTTGAAACTACCTTCGTGTTGGGCGGCAAGAATTGAGCACACACATCCACCGCGCTATTCAATAACCCGCCTGGATTGTTCCGGAGATCGAGAATGAACGCCTGCATACCTTGCTTCTGCAATTCGTCGAGCGCCCGCGATAATTCCTCTGCCGTCGGCTCATTGAACTGAATCAGCCGGATATAGCCGATCTTGAAGGGGCCGGTTAGCTCCGCGTCCAGCAACCTCGCTCCCTTGACGCTTTGCACTTTGATCTCCGCGCGCTCCAGAGCGTAGTCTTTGATTTCCTTGGTCGAGGGGCGCAGCAGCGTGAGAGTTACTTTGCGCCCAGCCGGTCCGCGCAAAACATTAATGGCATCCTGGAGATCCATTCTTTCTGTTGAAACCCCATTTATTCTCAGGATTTGATCTCCCGACAAAATGCCTGCCTTGGCCGCAGGCGTGTCCTCCATCGCCGTAACGACTGTAGGCAAACCGTTTTTCATCGAGACCTCGATTCCAAGCCCATTAAAACGGCTGCGCGTATCATCCTGCATGTCGCGGAAATCATTCGGGTCCATGAATTGGCTATGTGGATCAAGCGACGAGAGCATTCCTTTCATAGCCGCCGTGATGAGGTCGTGATAGCTCGTCTTGTTACCATCGACGTAATCCTGCCGGATCAATTCGATGGCTTTTGCGAAAATGGAGATTTGCGAGTAACCGTTATCCTCTCCGTTCTTTCCTGGCTGCGCTTCTTGCGCGCGGACGCCAGAAAGAACGCCGAGCAGCAGCAGATAAGCCAACCATCGCATGCTAACGAAGCGTCTCATATTTCGAGTCAGGATTGGAAACACCTCGACCATCGCTCATTCGGGAATTTTGGCAACGCGCAAAGCGCTGTCTTAACTTTGTTCCGCGAATCAACCCCCTCACAATGAAAGCCTTCTCGTTCATCTTTTCTCTAGTCGCGCTCTGGCTCTCCTGTGGGGATAGCTTCGCCGCGCAGACTGCCGATGCCGAGTACGAAGCGGTGGCTGAAGAATATATCAAAACCTATCTCGCCGCTCACCCCCTCGAGGGAACCGCTCTCGGGCTTCACGACTACGACGGCAAAATCACCGATTACAGCCGGCTCGCGCTGGATGCCGAGCTTTCCCGGTTGCGGCGGTTCGACGACCGATTGGCCAAGTTCGATCCAAGCGAATTGAGTCCTCGCCAATCGATCGATCTGCGCATATTGCAGGCTGCCGTTAAGAAGGACCTCTTTGAGATGCAGGATATGTCGGTCTTCGAGCGAAATCCCATGGTCTATGCGCGCGCCGCCGACGTGAATGTTTATATCAAAAGAAATTTTGCGCCGCTTGAGGATCGCGTTCGCAGTCTGGTCGCAATTGAATCACAAATCCCAAATATCCTCATCGCGGCAAGGACAAACCTCGGTGATGTCCTTCCCAAACCGTATGTGGAACTTGCCATTCAGATCGCGAGGGCGTCTTCAGATTTTCTGAAAAGAGACCTCGTCGCCGCTGTTGCCGGCTTGAAGGACGAGCAGGTTCGCGTCGCGTTTCAGGAGTCCAATCGCAAAGCAGCCAACGCGCTCACCGATTATGCAGTGTGGTTGGAACGGGAGAAACTTCCGAAGGCGTCCCTCGATTTCGCTCTGGGCGAAGAAAAGTTCAGACGCCTGTTGACTCAAACCGAGCTCGTCGATCTTCCGCCAGAAAAAATTCTCGAGATTGGCATGGAGCAATTAAAAGCCGAACAAACAGCGTTCGCCGAAGCAGCAAAAAAAATCGACCCGAACAAGTCGCCGATTGAAGTCTTCAAGCAAATCCAGAGCGAACATCCTACGCCGCAAAATCTCATCCCGGATGTTGCCAAAGATCTAGACAAAATTCGCAAATACGTTTTAAGCCGGCGTTTGATCAGCATCCCATCTGATGTCCGAGCGAAAGTGAAGGAAACGCCGCAATACCTGCGCGCTACCTCTTTTGCATCGATGGACACGCCAGGTCCATTCGAGAGGCGTGCGACTGAGGCCTACTATTACGTGACGCCAACCGAGAACGACTGGCCGGAGAAACAAAAACAGGAATGGCTCACCGCCTTCAATTATTACACTTCCGATGTCGTTTCGATTCATGAAGCTTACCCGGGTCATTATGTTCAGTTCCAGCACTTGAACGCGTCGCCGGCGAGCAAGGTCGAAAAAATCTTCGGCAGCTACGCGTTTGTGGAAGGATGGGCGCATTACTGCGAAAAGATGATGCTCGACGAAGGCTACGGCAGTTCCACCAACTCTACTCCCAGCGAAGACGACGTGAAACGCGCGTCCAAATATCGCATGGCGCAAGCCGACGAGGCGCTCCTCCGCCTGTGCCGCTTATGTGTGTCGATCAAGATGCACACGCAGAAAATGTCGCTCGACGAAGCAACCAAATTCTTTCAGGAAAACTGTTATTACGAGGAAAAGCCTGCGCGCCAGGAAGCAATGCGTGGCACATTCGATCCCGGCTATCTCAACTACACGCTCGGTAAATTGCAGATTCTAAAGGTGCGCGACGACTACAAGGCGCAGCAAGGTGATGAGTTCTCATTGCAAAAATTCCACAACGAGCTGCTCAATCACGGCATGCCGCCCATTCGTCTCCTCCGCGAGATCATGCTCAAGGACCAAACGAAATGGAACGAAGTGCTCTGAGCGAAAGTTAAAAGGTTACAGTGTTTAAGCACTAAGCAATGGGATCGGTTGTAACTCTTTTAACCTTGTAACTCTTTTAACTCTTCACCACGGAATCTCCTTCCGGTCACGCAAGAATTTGCCAGTTAGGTTCTGCCGCGCGTCGGTGGCGAGCCAGACAATCGTATCCGCGCCTTCTTCGACTGAGCGCGTGGCACCTTGTCCGCCCATATCGGTCCGTACCCAACCAGGGCAGACAGAATTTATCGCAAATTTCGGCAAAGCCGTCGCGAGCTGCGATGTAACGCCGTTGAGCGCAGTCTTCGAGATGCAGTAAGCCGGTGCCCAGCCATCCGCACCACCAGTTAACTGACCGCCGCCGCTCGAGACATTGATTACGCGCGGGGCTTTGCTTTTCGCGAGCAAGGGCGCAAACGCGCGCGTCACGCGCAGCGCACCAAGCGTGTTAGTCTCAAGTGTTCTTCGGAACAGCTCATCGCTGATTTTCAGAACCGCGTTGTCCCCATCCACGATAATTCCGGCGTTGTTTACCAAGACATCGAGATGATCCGCCACTTTCGAGAACTCACGCGCAGCGGCAGTTACGCTGGCGTTATCAGCGACGTCGATTTTGAGGAATGTCGTCTTTCCGCCGATCGTCGCCACCGCTTGCGCCGCTGCACGCCCGGCAACTGGATTTCGCGCACCGATGAAAACATGAAATCCTCTGCCCGCGAGCTGACGCGCAACCTCGCGCCCGATGCCTTTGTTGGCTCCGGTGACCAACGCTGTCTTCATGGGCAACGGTTTCGGTTTCGCTTATTCGTCGACACCTTCGTCTTTCTCGCTTGGCAACAGATCCTTCAACATCGGCTGCGGATTCGATGGCAATTCTTCTACATCGCGCAGCTTCCTCGTGATCGCGCGCGACCGAACATCGACATCTTCCATTTTGCGCGCCGCCTGATCGAGTTTCTCCTTTACTCCCGATAACGCTTCGCCGAATTTTCCGAACTCGGTTTTCACGCCAGCCAGCAAATTCCACACTTCGCTCGAACGCCTTTGGATCGCCAGTGTGCGAAACCCCATTTGTAAACTGTTCAGTAGGGCCGCCAGCGTGGTCGGACCCGCAAAGACGACGCGGCAATCGCGCTGCACTTGCTCCACCAGCCCAACGCGACGAATCGCTTCTGCGTAAAGTCCTTCGGTCGGCAGAAACATCAGGGCAAAATCCGTCGTCCGCGGCGGGTTGATGTATTTCTGACAAATATCTTTTGCGCTGCGCCTCAACTGTGTTTCGAGACTCTTCATCGATTCCTCAACCGCGTTCGCGTCTCCCTTCTCCTGCGCCGCAATAAGACGTTGGTAATCTTCCGTCGGAAATTTTGCGTCGATCGGCAACCAGACCGGCGCGCCGTTTTCATCGCCAGGCAATTTGATCGCGAATTCCACGTGGTCGGCGCTCTCTTCACGCGTCTTTACATTCCGCGCGAACTGTTCCGGCGTAAGCAGTTGTTCAAGCAGCGCACCAAGTTGCACTTCGCTCCATCCGCCGCGCATTTTCACGTTTGACAGGACTTTCTGAAGTCCGCCGACATCGCTCGCAAGTTGCTGCATGGCGCCAAGTCCTTGATGAACTTGCTCAAGCCGATCGCTCACCAGCTTAAACGATTCACCCAGCCGCTTCTCCAGCGTGCCTTGCAGTTTTTCATCGACGGTCGCGCGCATCTTGTCGATCTGCTTCGAGTTATCCTCCTGTAACTCTTTCAAGCGAAGGTCGACGGTCGAGCGCACGCTCTCGAGAGACTTGCCCAGCTCTTCGCGTTGCGCCTTCGCGACATTCGCATTTTCCTCGCGCCCACGCGACATTTCCTCGCGTATGATCCGCTCGGCACGCTCCTGCGCCCGGTCGAGCATTTCGAGCCGATTCACCAGCTCCGATTCGACGCCGCCAGGTTTGCGCCGACTTAGCAGAAAAATGATCACCGCAAAGAATCCGCCAACGATCAAACCAGCAATTAGATAAATCAACGGGCTCATTCTTCTTTTGTCATGTCGAGCGAATTGCCAGTCCGGCTCCCTCTTTGTTAACAGTAAGAGATTCCTCGACTTCGCTCTGAATGACAAGGGCGACTAAAAGCGCATCTTCACGCCGCCATATGCCGCCCGGCCCAGCGCGGGAAAACCAAAAACCTCCGCGTAATGTTCGTTCGTCACGTTGTCGATCCGTCCAAAGATCGACAGATGCGAATTGATTTCATATTCCGCGGCGAAGTTCACGAAGCTATAATCTTCAATGTCGAAATTGGGTCCGCCGAAGTTCAATTCTTCACGCGCATTCACGAACTTTGCTTCCGCGGTCGTGCGCAACCTCTTGCACCAAAGATATGACCCCGAAATGTAAACCTCGTTGCGCGGCCGCCGTGGCAAACGCGCGCCCTTCGGCTGTGAAATGTCCGACGACGAAGTTTTTTCCGCATCGAGGTAGGTGTAGCTCGCCGTGAAAATTAGATCGACAATAGGTTGCGCACGCAATTCTGCTTCGAGGCCCTGCGTTTCGGCTGCGCCTAGATTGAGCGTCTTGAACAGTCCGTTGAAACCAATCACGTTTGACAAATCGTTGTGAAAATACGTCGCGCCGACGATCACTCGATTCTCCCAAAGTCGCTGTTCGACGCCGATGTCCCAACCGAGATCTTCTTCGGGTTTCAGTCCGAAATTGTTTCCAAAAATTTTGTCCTGGCTGCTAGGTGGACTAAATCCCGTGGCGACACTTGAATGCAGCGTTGTGCTTGTCTTGTCGATCTTGTAACTGGCGGCGCAGCGATAGGTCCAGACGTCGCCGAACTGATTGAAATGATCCAAACGGCCGCCGGCGACGAAAATGAAATTGTCGATATTAACAGTGGCTTGCAGGAATCCAGCCGTTTCCTGCGTATGATCGCCGATGAAAGTCGGTTGCGGACCGAACGCTTGTGAAACGAAGGGCCGCTCCTGGCCGGCGTTGACGCGGCTGTAAAAGAACCCCGAGGTCAGCATCAACCACGATGCCGCTTTCAAATCGCTTTGGTAATCGATCGTGGTCCGCTCAAACAACGCACGCGTCGGTCCGACAAATCCATCTTGGTTCGGATCGTTTACCTGTCGCTCTTGATCGTAAGCGAAAATGACTTTGTGCTCCCACCAGTCGGTTGCCTTCCAATCGAGGTTAGGACCAAGGAGCCATCGTTCCGTCAGGAAGTGATCAATTGGTCGCGGATCGAAAATCGTGTTGGGGTTTCCCGTGTCACTGAGCGAGTAGGTGAACAGACCACCTACCCGCAACTGTTCGTTAGGCGACCAACCGAGGTCCGTAATTCCGGCAGTGTTACGGTAATTGTTGTTTGGACGCGCATTGTCCGTATCGAGCCGACTTGCACCGACTGAATAATCGAATTTGTCGCTCTTGCCATCGCTTTGCAACCATTCGCGAAACGTGTCGTAAGAGCCGCCCTCGGCGCTTAGCATGATGCCGGGCTGACCCTCGCCTCGTTTCGTGAAAATTTGGATGATGCCGGCCAGAGCGCGCGGCCCATACAAAGTGCTTTGCGGACCGCGCACGACCTCGATCCTGTCGATGTCGTCCGTCATCAAATTGGCAAAATCGAATTGACCGGCCAAACCTTGATTGATCGGAATGCCGTTGAGCAAGACTTGCATGTCCTGGCTCGGCAGACCGCGCATGAAAACCGAAGTCAATTGGCCAGCCGTTCCAGTTTGTACAACGGATAACCCAGGCACTTCGCGCAGTGCATCGCTCACGCGCTCGATCTGCTTTTGCTCGATATCTTCCGACGTGATCACGCTCACGCTTGCGGGCGATTGATCCAGCGGAATGTCGAAACGTGTTGCAGACACGACAACGGGTTCAGCCTCAGTCTCGTTCTCGTCGCCGGTCGATGTGACCGCGTCCTGTCCGTGCATCGCACCGATCTCTGCGATCACAGCCAAAATAACTGGGCAACTTTTCATAACAGGTTCTCCCAACCCTCCTGAGAGTCGGACCTGTTTGGCCGAGGCCGCATCGCCCAGCTCTCATTCTTCTTTTTGCGAAGAAGTTTTTTCGCGCTTGTGGCACAGCCTTCCCAAGCTGTGTCCGTGGAAGGTTCACAGGCAGTGATGCCTGTGCCACGACGACACGAATGAGGTGGACCGGACAAATATTCTGGCTTCTGGCTTTTGGTCCGGCATCCGCCGGACGCACCTTCTTCCCGCCTTCACCGCCCCGCCATTGCGAGGCGATTGGCCCATGGGAAGTCGTAACCAGTTACAGCAGCGCAACTGCTCCCGATTTACACGGGATTTCTTGCGCCGATCCACTTTTTCAAGCTCGCAAAGAACTGCGTCCAGAAGTAGCGGCTTGCGCTCGGCGCTTCAAGACTTATTTAATCGACCGTGCCCTCGCCTGGTTCTTCTCCCAATCTGCTCGTCACCGGCGGGGCTGGTTTCATCGGCTCCAACCTCACGCTTGCTTTGCACGAAAAATTTCCGGACGCGCGTCTCACAGTGATTGACGATTTCCGGTCCGGCGATTTCAAGAATCTTGCCGGCTATTGTGGGGATTTCGTTGCGCAGAACCTCGCCACGCTCGATTGGCGCGAGCAATTCGGCGACGAAAAGTTCAATGCGATTTTTCATCTCGCGTCGATCACCGACACAACCAACCACGATCAGTTCGAGCAGGTTCATGACAACGTGGAAAGTTTCCGGCGAATTCTCAATTTTGCGCGGCCCACCAAGACACGGATCATTTACGCCTCCTCTGCATCGACCTACGGCGCTACGACTGAGGCCAGTATCGAATCAAATGGCGCCGCGCCTGCAAACATCTACTCGTTTTCAAAGACGATCATCGACAACATCGCCATGCGTGCGGCCGCAGAATCGTCCGATTGGATCATCATCGGCCTGCGTTACTTCAACGTGTATGGACCGCGCGAAGCGCACAAAGGAGTGCCCGCGAGCATGGTTTATCATTTGGCTCAACAGATGAAAGCTGGTCAGCGGCCGCGAATTTTCAAACACGGCGAACAAAAGCGTGATTTTGTTTACGTGAAAGACGCTGTCACGGGCAGCATCTGCGCGCTCGATGCGCAAACCAGCGGAATTTATAATCTTGGCTCAGGTCAGGCGCGCTCGTTCAATGAACTCGTGGGTGTTCTAAACAAATGCCTCGGCACGAATTTTCAGCCCGATTACATCGATAATCCGCATGCGCATTATCAAAACTTTACCGAGGCGGATTTGGATAAAGTTCAGAGCGCGCTCGGCTACCAGCCGCAATTTTCGCTCGAGCGCGGCGTGGCCGATTACATGCAGTGGTTGTACGGAGATTAGCCCACGCGTCTCGCGTGCTTCGGCGAGCGCGACCTCGCGATCGGTGCGAAGAAAAGCTTCGTGTGCGGCGTGACGCCGCAACCAGATACGGGGCGCGTGCGCTACCCTTCCCAGAAAAAGTTGATTGGACGATGGATCTCCAGTGGCAGGCTTTTGTGCACGGGGCAATTGAGGGCGGTTTGTTCCAGTAATTCGCGCTGTGGGTGATCCTTTGGCAATGGAATATGAACTTCGGAGGGCAATCCAACTATCCGGCGGGGCGCATCCTTCGACATTTCCTTCTGCACTGACACGGTCATCCCACGCAGATCAAGACCAAGTTCCTGAGCTTTAATTCCCATGGTCGTGCTCATGCAGGTCCCGAGGGCTGTGGCTACGAGATCGGTAGGCGAAAATGCCTCGCCTTTGCCCTTATTATCAGTCGGTGCGTCGGTCGCGAGTTTCGACTCCGAGGGGCCATGCGTTGCGTCGCAGTGCAAATCGCCGGTGTATTTGATATCGACCTTGACCATGTTGAATTATGCGACGCGTTCTCTCTTTTGTCATGTCAGGTAGGGGCGATTGACCTCAATCGCCCGCGGGCGGGTCGGGTGAACCGCCCCTACCTCTGTGAAATCACCGGCGTCTCCTGAACTTTGTCCGCGTGCGTTGCAATCTCATCTCGGAAAACGCGAGTAAGATCGGCATCGTGGAGGATGATCATATCGGTGTCGTGTTTCTTTCGATCATCGTTCTGCCACCCTTCGTTCCACCAACAAAAGCCGATGATGGCCGGCCATCGATTTGAGAGCAGATTTTCGAGCGCGGCTTTGGCCCAGCTCGTTGCGTCGACATGTCGGTTGTGAAAATCGCAGCCGAATTCGGCAATAATGATTGGTTTGCCGGGCGCAATTCCCGTAAGGCGCGCATAAGCTTCCCGCATTTTAAAGACGAAACTCTCGGTACCATCACGCATCGTCGGAGTCGTTGGTCCGTAGGCACTGAGCGCAACCCAATCGCAATAGTTTTCGCCCGGAAAATAATTTTCGAAGCGGTTCCATTTTTTCTCCGGCTCATCGAGCCAATTTACGTGCCAAACCCATTGCAGATTATCGGCGCCTTCGGCGCGCATAAGATCGGCAATATGTCGATAAGCCGCGATGTAGCGCGCCGGACCTTCCTTTGTGCCGCCGTTCCATTTACCGTTCCAACTAAACCAATTTCCGTTCGGCTCCGTCCCCCATTCGATCAAAATAGGCGACGCGAGGCTCTTCGCGTCACGCG
>Ga0209470_1001408_pt1 | contig 17866 bp, 12 predicted proteins | sample GraSoiAngelo_125_FD_185882 | JGI IMG/M metagenome (GOLD analysis project Ga0209470, IMG submission 185882) | Grasslands soil microbial communities from the Angelo Coastal Reserve, California, USA - 14_0927_05_40cm (SPAdes) (version 2) | ecosystem: Environmental > Terrestrial > Soil > Grasslands ... | reverse complement strand
TACCTGTTGCAAGATTCGCGTGGATGAAGTGGTCTGCTGCAGCACAAAAGTCAGGTGTACCCAATCCTGGAGTCCAAGCGAAAGTCGGATGAGAAGGCCCAACCCCCGCGGTCGCAGCTGCAAGATGGTACGCTAGACCCCCAGCGGCACCAACCACACAGGCTGGACCAGACTGAGGAAACAGCGCATCCCAAGCACACGGATTAGGAGAGACAAGCCCGTCGCTAGGAGGAATACCCACGTCAAGTGGGATAGAAACACCTGCAATGTCAGCTTGAGTTGTGACAAATGTGTTCTTGTCAATGAGATGGGCAATTCCTTGCCGAACATCGATACCGCAGGCAGAATTGGTAAAGCTGAAATCACAACCCCAGAAGTTGTTGCCATTGTGGAACTCTATCTCGTCAAAGTCATGGCTTGAAATCGGGGATGTAACAAAGAAGCCTGGATTACCGCTAAGAGAGGCTGTCAACGTGGGGGGAAGAGGCCAATCAGTCAGATCGATCGTCTTTGCCTGAATATTGTTGAACTCGGAAGCCTGGTCTGCAAAGATCACAGTTACCAGCGTGTCCATTGAAGGACCTGATGGATACCAAGGCTCGGTCGGCGCCGCGTTCGCATGCGCTAGCTGAACGGCCGGCAGGTGAAGGGTACTGGACGAGAAGGCTGAAAGCCCAGTTAGAGAGAACGCGACTGCGAAGAGCGTCAGTAGCCTAAAGGTGGACAAGCTTTTCAAGCTTATCAGCTAGCGACTCGCAACGTTTGACCGTAAAAAGCTATCTACAATTTTTCCGCCAGAAATGAATCCCCCGCATGATTGAGATATTCATGGAACGCTTCGAGATTCCATGTATGTCTCGCGGAATCGCTTCAAAATGGCAAGAAAGAAGGAGCAACCCCATCTGCGGACAAGCTATCTACTGCTCTCGGGGCAATCCTTTGATTCACATCCGCCCGGAAGTTTTGTCTGCCTGGCGTCTACCTTGAGTAAGTCGGCCGTCGGCAACATGTGAGCCTACAACGTTCGGATCATGCAAGGGCCGAGAGTTGAGTGGGTAAGAAAAATAAAAGGGGGTTTTTTGAGACTTGCCGTTGGGTTTAGCAGTCGTATCCGCCTAGCGGATAGGCTGAACCGCAGCCTGCTGTGCTAGCCGGTGTGAGAGTTGCTGAACCCTCGTGCAGTGTTGGTGGGAACGAGGCTATGCCTGTTGGTGGAGTAGTGGGCCAAGCGAACGGCTGGACCCAGTTGACGCCCACGAATCTCGACACGATGCCGATCTGTGGAACATCAACCTTTGTAGCTGCTCCGTTAACATCACCGCCTATACCCTGCTGCCAGTGACCGCAGCCCGTAGAGCCGCCTGTCACCGCTTGCCCGACACACCGGGCGACAACGCTGAAGTTGATGAAGTCATGTGTGAAGTCACCGTTGTTACCAGACCAGGCCCAGAGAGCCAGAGCACCGTTGCTGTGGAAGTACGAGTCGGTGAGAGACGAGCCCGGTGCATGACCTAGACCATACCGCGCCAGAGTGTAGCTGCCCCCAATATCAGGGTTCTGAGTTCCATCGGCCTTGGAATCGCATCCAACGCCTCTTACTCCGGTGGAAGACTGGCACACCCAAGGTCCGGAGCCTTTCACGATTCCATTCAGCAGTGGATCATAGCCTGGCTGAATCTTAGCTGGGTCAGCAACGTTGCAACTGTTAGGAACGTTACGAGCAGCCACAAAGCCATCCCAGATAGTGCCAGCGCAACTCGCAGACCAATATCGTCCAGGTATGATAGTTGGAGATGTAAGAGTCAGCCTGGTGAACGGTCCTACAGCGTTGAGGTTGACGTCAAACTGTGTCGGACTCAAAACGGTAACATCGGTCATGGGCGCTAGAACAGTACCTTGGAACGCGCCTGTATCTTTTAATGTCCGGAAGCTAAACTTGACATCCCAGCTTGTGACCTTCGTACCGTCATGCCAGAATAGGTCATTTCGAAGACTGAAACGGAATGTCGAAACAGTTCCCGGAGGTGGCTGATAGGTGAGTTCCGAATTGCTCAATTGCAAACTGTTGACGGTCATCCACTCAATTAGCTGACCGTTTGACGAAGGGTTCGCAATGTTAATGCTGTCGTAGATGTTGGCGATGATGTAAAAGTCCCAGACCGTATTTGCACGGTAGGGATTGAGACTCTGGGTACTCTGTTTGAAGCCTTGCAAGATCGTGCCCGATTGTGCTGGGGTAGCCGAGTAGGCACTCAGCCAAGTGTTGAAGTTGGCTATCCCGTTACCTTGATGGTTGACGACTCTCTGCCAGTTGCTCAGATACCCGAACTGACTCTTCGGAGTGAACAAGGGCACACTCAGTGCTTTGCTACCTGCTCTGTCTTCTGCTCTATAGCCTGCACTGGTTGACGATGGAGTAGTCGTGCCTGGACAGTTAGCGAACGTTGGAGTCACCTGACCTGGAGTAGGATCGCCAGGGGCGCTGACGCACGAAGCGAACTCCATCTGAGTAGCTAGAGAATCAAAAGTCGTATCGCAAATGTACTGATAGTTTCCGGCACCAAAGCTTGGAACAGCTAGGTTCGAACAAGGCCCGCTGGGAGGCTGGATGGAGGGAATTCCCGAAACGAATCGGCTCTGGTCTTGGAAATAGACGAAATCGAAAGGATAAGCGCCTTGGAAACCCGCGGTATACATGTTCCAGTTCTGATTTACACCCGTTGTGCTAGTAGTGAAACCGGTGAACCCAGTAATTGGACCAGAAGTCTCTGTAACATAGGGCGCGCAACCTCCGGTGAAAGCGCCTGTGAAGAGGGCACACAAAGCCTCGACGATACTCTGCCCTGCTTGGTACCGAGGCGGGTCATCTATTCTATCATACATATTCACTGTATGAGCGCTTACAGCAGCGTTGATTCCGGTAAGGATGCATGTGGTCGGGTTCTTACCTGTTGCAAGATTCGCGTGGATGAAGTGGTCTGCTGCAGCACAAAAGTCAGGTGTACCCAATCCTGGAGTCCAAGCGAAAGTCGGATGAGAAGGCCCAACTCCCGCGGTCGCAGCTGCAAGATGGTACGCTAGACCCCCAGCGGCACCAACCACACAGGCTGGACCAGACTGAGGAAACAGCGCATCCCAAGCACACGGATTAGGAGAGACAAGCCCGTCGCTAGGAGGAATACCCACGTCAAGTGGGATAGAAACACCTGCAATGTCAGCTTGAGTTGTGACAAATGTGTTCTTGTCAATGAGATGGGCAATTCCTTGCCGAACATCGATACCGCAGGCAGAATTGGTAAAGCTGAAATCACAACCCCAGAAGTTGTTGCCATTGTGGAACTCTATCTCGTCAAAGTCATGGCTTGAAATCGGGGATGTAACAAAGAAGCCTGGATTACCGCTAAGAGAGGCTGTCAACGTGGGGGGAAGAGGCCAATCAGTCAGATCGATCGTCTTTGCCTGAATATTGTTGAACTCGGAAGCCTGGTCTGCAAAGATCACAGTTACCAGCGTGTCCATTGAAGGACCTGATGGATACCAAGGCTCGGTCGGCGCCGCGTTCGCATGCGCTAGCTGAACGGCCGGCAGGTGAAGGGTACTGGACGAGAAGGCTGAAAGCCCAGTTAGAGAGAACGCGACTGCGAAGAGCGTCAGTAGCCTAAAGGTGGACAAGCTTTTCAAGCTTATCAGCTAGCGACTCGCAACGTTTGACCGTAAAAAGCTATCTACAATTTTTCCGCCAGAAATGAATCCCCCGCATGATTGAGATATTCATGGAACGCTTCGAGATTCCATGTATGTCTCGCGGAATCGCTTCAAAATGGCAAGAAAGAAGGAGCAACCCCATCTGCGGACAAGCTATCTACTGCTCTCGGGGCAATCCTTTGATTCACATCCGCCCGGAAGTTTTGTCTGCCTGGCGTCTACCTTGAGTAAGTCGGCCGTCGGCAACATGTGAGCCTACAACGTTCGGATCATGCAAGGGCCGAGAGTTGAGTGGGTAAGAAAAATAAAAGGGGGTTTTTTGAGACTTGCCGTTGGGTTTAGCAGTCGTATCCGCCTAGCGGATAGGCTGAACCGCAGCCTGCTGTGCTAGCCGGTGTGAGAGTTGCTGAACCCTCGTGCAGTGTTGGTGGGAACGAGGCTATGCCTGTTGGTGGAGTAGTGGGCCAAGCGAACGGCTGGACCCAGTTGACGCCCACGAATCTCGACACGATGCCGATCTGTGGAACATCAACCTTTGTAGCTGCTCCGTTAACATCACCGCCTATACCCTGCTGCCAGTGACCGCAGCCCGTAGAGCCACCTGTCACCGCTTGCCCGACACACCGGGCGACAACGCTGAAGTTGATGAAGTCATGTGTGAAGTCGCCGTTGTTACCAGACCAGGCCCAGAGAGCCAGAGCACCGTTGCTGCGGAAGTACGAGTCGGTCAAAGACGAGCCCGGCGCATGACCTAGACCATACCGCGCCAGAGTGTAGCTGCCCCCAATATCAGGGTTCTGAGTTCCATCGGCCTTGGAATCGCATCCAACACCTCTAACTCCGGTGGAAGACTGGCACACCCAAGCGCTTGAGCCTATCACTAGACCGTTCAGTAGCGGGTCATAGCCTGGCTGAATCTTAGCATTGTCCGCGGTCATGCAGCTGTTCGGTACGCTGCCCGCAGCGATGTCATTGTCCCAGGCCGCGCCTGCACATGTCCCAGACCAATATCGTCCGGGGATGATTGTTGGTCCGGTGAGGGTCAGCTTGGTGAACGGTCCTACAGCGTTGAGGTTGATGTCGAACTGTGTCAGACTCAACACGGTAACGTCGACCATTGGGGCCAAGCCGCTACCCTGGAATGAGCCTGTGTCTTTCAATGTTCGATAGCTGAACTTGACGTCGTAGGAAGTCACCTTGCGACCATCTTGCCAGTACATGTCGTTCCGGAGAGTAAACCGGAATGTAGACACGGTACCAGCAGGAGGCGTGTAGCCTAGTGCGGAGTTGTCGAGCTGCAAGCTGTTCACGGTCATCCATTCGAGAAGCTGACTGTTGCTGAGCGGGTTGATGGCGTTTATGCTATCATAGACGTTGCCGATCATGAAGAAGTCCCAGATTGTACTGGCTATGTATGGGTTGAGACTCCTTGTTGTCTCCTTGAAACCTTGTCGTATGGTTCCTGCCTGAGCAGGGTTCGGACTGTATGCGCTGAGCCAAGTGTAGAAGGTGGGGATGCCGTTACCTTGATGGTTGACGACTCCCTGCCAGTTGCTCAGATACCCGTACTGCGCCTTTGGCGAGAACCAAGGTATCGTGTACGCTCTACTACCTGCTCTGTCTTCTGCTCTATAGCCTGCACTGGTTGACGATGGAGTAGTCGTGCCTGGACAGTTCGCGAAGGTTGGAGTCACCTGACCTGGAGTAGGATCGCCTGGCGCACTGACGCACGAAGCGAACTCCAGTTGTTGGCCGAAAGTGTCACCCACCGTGTCGCAGATGTACATGTAGTTGCCAGCGCTGAAACTTGGAACAGCTAGCGAGGAGCATGGTCCGTTGGGAGGCTGGATAGAAGGTACTCCCGAGACGAACTGGCCGTGGTGCTGGAAGTATAGGGCGTCGAATGGGAACACGCTACCGTAACCAGCAGTGTACTCGTTCCAGTTCTGGTTGACACCAGTTGGACTGGTAGTGAAACCAGTGAAACCAGTAATCGGACCTTGTGTCACTGAAACGAAGCCTGCGCAACCCTGGCTGAACGTGCCCGTAAAGAGGGCACACTGAGCCTCAGCTATGCTTAGGCCTCCTTGGTATCGGGGCGGGTCGTCGATTCTGGTGTACATGTTCACAACGTGAGCGCTAACAGCGCCACTGATGCCAGTGAGGACACATGTGGTCGGGTTCTTACCTGTTGCAAGATTCGCGTGGATGAAGTGGTCTGCTGCAGCACAAAAGTCAGGTGTACCCAATCCTGGAGTCCAAGCGAAAGTCGGATGAGAAGGCCCAACCCCCGCGGTCGCAGCTGCAAGATGATACGCTAGACCCCCAGCGGCACCAACCACACAGGCTGGACCAGACTGAGGAAACAGCGCATCCCAAGCACACGGATTAGGAGTAGGCAGTCCGAGACTCGGAGGAAGAGCGTTGTCGATTGGGAGCGAGACTCCTGCAATGTCAGCTTGAGTGGTCGTCAGAATGTTCTTGTCGAGCAGATGAGCGATTCCCTGTCGAATGTCGATACCGCAGGCAGAATTGGTGAAGCTGAAATCGCAACCCCAGAAGTTGTTGCCATTGTGGAATTCTAGCTCGTCATAGTCGTGGCTTGCAATTTGCGGCGTGACGAAGAAGCCATTGTTACCGCCGAGTGATGTGATCAGAGCTGGAGTTAGTGGCCAGTCGCTTACGTCGACCAAACCGGCCTGCATCTGCGTGAACTCAGCGTTTTGGTCTGCATAGATCGTGCTTACGAGTGTGTCGAAAGCTGGACCTGCCGGTATCCATGGCACGTTCGGGGCCGTGGCTGCGTGGGCTAGCTGAACTGATGGAAGATGTACGTTGCTAGAAAGTGCACCTGGAAGACTTGCGAAAGAGAAAACGACAGCAAAGACTAGCGTTAGTTTGATTATAGATATGTCTTTCAATTTTTCCAAAGAGGGCTTCGGGGTTTTTCCCTTAAAAGATTATCCCTGAAACGGTCTCCGAGACTGTTTCAAGGTACATCTAGAGCAGGACTGGGATATTTGTAGAATACCTTGACATTCCGTGTGTTAACAGCGGTATTCCTCGCCGGTTATGGCAGGTCGGTGTCCAAAGGGCGCTTTCTCAAGAAACGGGATCCCGCAATACCGGCTCCAACTAAAACAAGAAGTGAGATCCCAGCAGACGGGAGGAGGCTCAAGCTTAGGCCCGCAGGCAACGGAGATACTAGCTGAACAAAGATTGATTTGAGATTATTAGTTAAGACATCTTCGATGATGTTGCTATAGTTCCCGGGCTTTCTCACGTAATCCACGAAAGCATCAATGCGATAGACTCTCGGGCTGTATTTGTCTGTCTTCCACTGGGCCGTGAATTCCTTTCGGTTAGTCGGGAGCAGGCCGTGAAAAGTTGTGTTTCCAATGAGGCGCCCCTCCACGCTTATGGTCAAATTCGCCTCTTCAGTCCTTGTTCCGTTGTTCAAAACCCGCGCAGTGACCGAAATAATAGTGCCTGGTATGACTCCAGCGTCATCGTTAACTGTCGCCGAGTCAACGGCCAAATCAATCAGATTGTTGATTACAATGATACGCTTGGTCTTGGATGCTGAAACCCCGTAGCTGTCGTCTGCTCTGACAGTGACGTAATACGGTTTCCCAATGCTGTAGACGTGGATTATCGTTGCGTTTGAACCCTGCTGGCTTGGATCCGGGTTTCCCCAAATCCAATAATAGTTACTAATAGATCCGCCCGAGTTCGTGGATCGAGCGGACGCGTTGAAGATGAGCACTCTACCTTGGAGCAGTTCGTTGCCGGTTATCGCAAGGTCAGCGGGAGTGGGGGATACTGTAAAGTCAACGATAGGTGGAGTGCATGGTGTGCCTGACGTAGGAGGGCAGTCGATATTGGTGAAATACCCGTCAGAGCTAACGGAAGGCAATTCTGTCTGGTCTAATCCAGCAGTCAAGGTTGCCGAGCGAAAGTGAATCTCGGAGAACCCGCTTCCGAGAATGTCGAATGTCACGTCGAAAAGTTTTCCGCTGGTTGGTGGCATTGTCGTTGCGGTGAGCAATACGAGCCCGAGAGCGACTACTCCTGCCTGGTCTTCCCCGCCGCATGCTGGCCCATGAGTATCTACGCAATCTCGCACCACTGTTGGCTTGCATGAATCGGCTCCCGATGGGCAGAGAACGTTGCCACCATAATCGAGGCCACCAGGTGGCAGAACAGCGCGAAGCACGAGAATGTTGTATGTAAGCACGACCGCAAAACCATTGATTGCAGGGGCGTCCGTTACATTCACAGTGAACGTAACCTGTCCTGCGGTCTCTCCTAGGAGGAACTGGTTTGGAGGATTTATCGCGATTTTAGCAGAATCCGCAGCGTGCGCTTGCGGTGTCCCCGGAAACAAGTGGCCGAGGTATGGGTTGCTAGAGAGTGCTAGAATCATGATCATGAGGGTGATGGAGGCTAGCCTTAGCTCTCTTACGCCAACGCTCGTTTCTGGCTCTCCACCGTCAGCTTTGATGATTCAAGGTCTGCAACGGCCGGGGGTCTTAAAAGTTTATCCCGAAAGAAAACTAGACGGATGAAATATTTTGATGGAGGTTTTCGTTTGACACGGGATTTTTCACGAGTCAATCTTTCCCCACGAACTTGTAAGAGCGATTTTTCACAGACTACGGGGCGAGCCCTATGTTGTGATTCCGTAGTTCCGAGCCGCGACGCCCGCGTCTACGATGTCAACTATGCCGTTACCGTTCAGATCGGCGTACGGGTTCCACCTCGAGCATCCGCAATTATGGCTGAACCCGTAGTCATAGAAGATGACTGATACGTCTATCAGGCTGACGAGACCATCCTGGTCTATATCACCCAGGGGCAGGATCCAAACCTGGTTCGTGACACCCAAGGGGTCGTCCCCTCGGTTACCGACACTTTCTATCGGTACTGTTACAGTTGCCGATAACGCGTAGCGGCCGGGTTTGAAGCCTGTAGTGTTCCAGCTGAAGACGACGCTTGTCGAGCCGCCGATAGCAACATTCCCGGCCAGCGTGCCGATACTGGAACTGGTAGTATTCATAGCGGTGAGAGTAACTGAGAACGACTCCACAAAATCTCCGGGGTTGCTCACGGTGACTGTGATATTCACAACAGGGTTGGCATACTGAGGTACAGGAGCGTACTTCAACGGTGTAGGATATTTCTTGCATGGCTGCGCGCAATTGAGAGGTGCGACGGTTGAGATCTTCACGTCATGGACCGGGGAGACAGGACTGGAATTCAGCGCCCAGATATCAAAGTCCACAGCGTTAGGACGATCTGAACGGATGAACACCCAGATAGACTTGTCAGTTGGGGTATTTGACTGAATCGCGGCGGGATTATCATCGTCAACAGGGTAGGCATCGTTCGTTATCTGTGATTCAGTGGACCAAGTACTGCCATTGTTAGTAGAAAACTTGCTGTAGATCGCCCAGGCCTCCTGATTCACTGGACCCTGAAGCCTCGCCCAGAACAGCCAGATAGTCCCGTTTCGATCCTGCATGATCGACGGATGAGCATCAGGCATTGAAGAAGAGACGACCTGTGATTCCGTTCCCCATATTGCCCCATTGTAGGAGTTGTAGAACAGCTGAGAGTTGCTTTCCGCAGTCGCGCGCTCTTCCCAGACGAGCCTTAGAATCCCATCCTTGCCAACCATCACAGAGGAGCCGTCGTTCAAACTAGTATTAGTCGTCAGCTTCGTATCCGGAGACCAAGCGCCATTCCTGACCGTCTTGTAGTACAGCTGATCTTTGAACGTACATGTTGTGGTGCAAGTTGTGTTCTGCCTACTCCAGAAGAGCCAGAGTGTACCATCTCTGGCCACAGTGGCTGATGGAGCCGTATCGTTGAGGTTGGTGGAAGTTAGCTGGATCCTATTCGACCAGAACTCGTTACCGTACTTGTCCACATGGTATTTTTCGTAGACGATCTTGTAGCTGTTCCCGATGAGTGAAGACCAGAACAAGATTACAGTGTCGTTGGCAAACTGGGCCAGCGCTGGGGAGGCATTGTTACCCGTCGAAAATAGATTCACGTTCGTTAAGTTAACTGGATTATTCCAGAGGCCCCCCGTTCGCGTCTTGTAGAAGATGTCGAATTTTGGAAAAGACTGGTTGAAACGACTTGACTGCCACGCCATCCAGAGGGTACCGTTCCTTGCTTGGAGAACGCTTGGAAGGAGATCCAGTCCAGGAGACTGATCGACCCGTGTCGGACCAGTCCACGTGTATGGTGGACTCGCACTAACCATATGGATAGACTCTGGAACAAGCGCTACTGAAAGGATTACGATGCTAATCGCTAGGAATGATGTCTTGCTGTTAGCTCCCATATTGTGATCACTTCTGTGGGGAAACCTCGCCGATAAGCGCAACCAGCTCAGGATTTCTTTACACAACTTATAAGACTTCCTTGAATTGGAGACGCGTCCGGATAGATGTCGTGCTCTCTGGCAGTATGTTTGTTGCTGGAGGTTGAACCGGTTATATCGTGCGGAAACAACTCTGAGGAGAAGAAAAGAAAGAGGGGATTTGAAACTCGTTACGGGACTTGCTAACTCGTGACTGTAAGTGTGCCGCTGCTCGGGACGTTGCCTAGTACGCTAGAGGCTGTGAGTGCTGTGGCTGTCAAGCCGTACTGAATCATTGCAGAATAGCTGTATCTTGTGCCGAGGGTACTAGCAGGGAGCGCCGCGGAGAACGCGAGGTTACTGATGGACTGTCCTGGAAGCAACTGTACCACTATCGATGTAGCTGTGAAAGTCTTTGTGCCTGTAGAGTCGATTCCGATGACCTGGATGCTCACGAACAGTGTTGTCGCAGTGTCGAAATTCGTGATTCCAGCTTTGGAGGTGTAGATGCCATTATCTCTGCTGAGTGATACCTTGTGCACTGGCACGAACTGGATGAACTGTGGTGACGCTGGTACGTGGACGGTCGCGGTCGTGGTGTGCGTTATAGGTCCCGCAATCCCAGTGACGCTAGCAATGTAGTCGCCGGCTGGGGTTTGAGGTGTTACCCGTACAGTGAGGGTCGTGTGGTTGGGGGTGAAGACGTCTATGAATGTTTGACGCACGGGCACTGAAGCGATAGGGCCGTAGACTCCACAGTCCGCACATGTACGGACACCGTTGGGGAAGATTATCGTCTGTGGTACCCGTGTTCCGTTGGGGAAGTACACTTGGACGAGGCGGAGCTGCGGGTTACCCGGAAGCTGTGGGACACGTGTTCTCTCTGGATTTGTGGCGCCGAGGTATGCAACTCCGTTGAACCCGATTTGGAAGTTGGTTGCCGCGAAGCCTCCGAGACTGGCCAAGTTGATCGTTGAGGTCGCGGGAGTTCCAGGTATGACCGTGAGAGCGGTAGTAACTAGGTGTATCGAAAAGTCGCCTAATGCGATTGTCAAGAAGACTCGGTGGGTTATGCTACCGCTGGTAACGCTGATGACGACAGTATAGTTGCCTAGCGCTGAGTTGGCGGTCGTCTCGACCGATAATGTCGAGAACACGACGCCGCCTGCGGTCAGCGTAGCTGTCGCGGGGTCGAACCTGGTTACAAGTACGGTTGAGCATGGCGAACAATTGGCCGGTGTATTGGTCCCAGTTGGAATGACTGTTGCGGAGAAGGTTAGTGGGCCTGCGAATGTTGTTGCGCTGGAGACTTTGATTCCGGAACTCGCGCTTAGACTGGCAAAGGTGATAATGTGATCTGGGATAGCAGCGAGGTTGAAGTCAGTGCCCGTGATGACAAACGTAACGTCAACGGTATTGGTCACGCCTGCGCTTGTGGCGGTGACTGTGATGTCATAGGCTGCAAAGTCGGCGGTTGTCGGGATGGTGATTGTCAGGGTGGCTGTGGTGGTTCCGTACGCCGAGAGGGTGACGGAGGCAGGGCTGACAGCGCTTGTGGGACCGTTAATGTTGACCGCAGTGCTGAATGATATAGTGTCTGCGAAAGCGCTTATGCTGGTGAGGGTAAGGGTGGATGTGCTTGATCCTCCGATGGGTATGATGAGACCGTTCGCGGGGCTCGCGCTAATGGAAAAGTCTTGTGGAGTGTCCTGGACAACGACGTTTTGGCTATGACTTACTCCAACGGAGCTGGTCCCGGTCGCCGTTATGACGAAGGTGGGGAATAATAGAATGTCGCCGCCGTTCACGTCAAAGCCGGGGGTCGGATCTGGGGCTGGGCCCGCGGTTAGAGTGGCCGTAGCCATTCCATTAGCGGGGAGGAAGAGGCTTGGCACGCTGAGCGATACTGCGATAGGTGGTACGGTGGTGCTGCCGATTGGATTGCCGTCCGCGTCGAAGCTTGGCGGATTGGCGCCTACGCCTGACACAGCGTTAAGGCCGATGGTGTCGGTGAAGCCAGCTTGACTAGTGAGTGTGATGGTGAAGGCGAAGCTGGAACCTGGCGCAACTGTGGTTGAGTCGGGGGTTACTGCAAAGTTGTAGTCCGCGCCGTGCATGAAGGTGGCCTCCTGAATCGAGACGGGAACTGGAGGGGCCCCGGGGACACCGTTCGCGATTGTCACACAGACATCTGGGCCTACGCTTGTGCCCGAGCAGCCTGTGTTGAAGAAGATCGGTGTACCGTCTGAGCCGGCTAGGACTTTGAACACTGCAGTGAACAGTAACCCGTTGGTTGGCGGTGTTGTAGTGGCACCTGCCGTATTGACGGCGGCAAGGTGTACTACTCCGTCAGCGTCTTGTGGAGCGCATGATGAGCCAGCTTGTAGCAAGCCGTTGATGCAAATGACCAGTGCGCTGAAAGGAATGATGCTGCCTGTGAGATCCGCGCTGACCCCGGTGAGGATCGTGGGATCGCTTCTAACCTGAATGTCAAACCCGTTAAGGGCGTCTACTCCTGAAGCTCGAACAGCTATTCTGAGCAAGCCTCCAGGGGCTTGGTCTAGTGTTGGTGGAAGTGCAGGGCATCCGGTTGTTGATGGATCTGCGAGACATATTTGGCCCGCTGCGTGGGCGTTTGGTATTGCTGGTACGACGAATAGGCTTGTAAGTAGCATCAATGGTATGAGGATTACTTTTTCAAGTTTTTTCAATACGTATTACCCGTTTTTCCTGCGTGCTTATCGGCATCCACTCGATATAAGAGTTTTCGATATGTGTATCCTCGTTTATAGCCATGAGACACTTGAGATTGAGGTAGACTTCCCAAGTATTCTTGAAATATACGATCGGTAAACAGGCCTGCCTCGAAACGGGCTTGGATGGGGAATCAAGATCGTTTCCGGTAAGATCGAACAGGGGCTTTGTATCGCCGATCTTTTCATGGTCTGGGGGCTAGGACTTGGTTCCAAATGCTCGGGCCGCTATACTGACGTCGATGATGTCGATGATGCCGTTGTTGTTGATGTCACAGTGAGGGTCCCATCGCGAAGGAGTGGCGGGTGTGAATCCGAAATCATAGAAGAACACTGCTACATCAATAATGGTGACTGAGCCGTCTTGGTCAATGTCCCCCAAGGGAATTACGTGGGTAACCCTGGTGAATGTGACATTATTGTCAGCCTGGTTGGGGACTGTCTCGCCAGGAACTGGACTGACGTAGGCGGCGACCGAGTACCATGCGGGCTTCCAGTTGGTCGTATTCATGCTGAACGATAGATTGACTGTGCCTCCGGGTACTGCAAGGTTCTGCTTCGTTACAGAGTTGTAGGAGCTAGAGTTGTATACGGTGAGGGCAGCTGTTACTATTTCGCTCTGGTCGCCACGATTAAGGATGGTCGCGGTGAATGAGACGATGGCGCTTTGGCCGATTGACGCGAGCCCGCCTGGGTATTCGATCTGCGTCGACGGGGTAACCGATGTAATTGTTACATCGTGTATTGGCTGTATCGGGCTGGATATTAGCGCGTAAATGTCCTCGTTTGAGACGGGGTTCGTTGTGTAGAAGAGCCAGATGGACTTGTTGTAAGTGGACTGGACGCCATATGGCTGCATACTGTCAACACTGGTCGAAGTGTTTGTCATCTGGATTTCTGCGGACCAGGTTGTGCCGCTGTTGTAGGAGTATTTGGAGTAGAGGAGGTAGTAGAAGGAGAGGCCACTGTAGTAGTGCTTCCTCGACCAGAAGAGCCACATTGTCCCGTTCCGATCCTGCATAATCGCGGCATGCTCGTCGGAATCAGTCGAGGCGACAACCTTGGTCTCCGCACTCCAGCCCGCTCCGTTGTATGTCCTGTAGTATACCTGGTAATTCTCGAGAGATCCTAATCCTTTCGACCAGACTACTCTTACAATGTTGTCTTTGCCAACCGTTATGCCGGAGCCCCAGTTCTGGTTCGTGTCCGAGGTCAGCTTCGTTTCTGTGGACCAGACTCCTGCTTTCAAGGTCTTGTAGTAGAGCTGTTTAGCAGGATCAGTACAAGAGCCGTTGCAGGTCGAGTTATTCCTTGTCCAGACGAGCCAGAGAGTCCCATCCCTACCAACAGCAGCGGAGGGATTCGTATCGTTGAGAGATGTGCTCGACGCTTGTAGAGGATTTGACCATCCTCCAGGACTGTTGTACATCTTGTAGTAGATGAGATAGCTGGCTGCAGGCTTGTACGCCCAGAAAAGCAGGATAGTTCCGTTCGATAACTGCGCTAGCGCTGCACCCGCGTTTATCCCACCAGTTGTTAGCCGCGATACTGTCGACCAGACCCCGTTTGTGTACGTCTTGTAGGAGATATCGTACTGGGAGTCTCCTCTGTACCTGTTCGTTTGCCAAGCCAGCCACATGGTCCCGTTGCTGGCTTGGAGACCTGCGTTCAAAATATTGATTCCCGCGTTGTTCTCGATCGCCGTAGGGCTTCCCCAAAGGGTAGTGGCAGTGACAGGGTGGAACACCAGCGGGAGAAAGACTAGTCCGGCCACAGACAATAGGACTAGGCAAAGTCCCCGAAGCGATCGCTTCGTCAAGCCTTCGCTAGTCCCCTAGCAAATCTCGGATTGCTTCACTGTGGCAGAATGGAAAAGATCAATGATACGGAGATGGTGCGTGGAGTATGACATGATTCTAATAAAACAAAGAAGGGAGTTGGAGGGGGGTTTTGGCTTTGCCGTTCTACGCGAGTATGGTGAAGCTTCCGCTAGTTCGGACGAAGCCGATGGCCGCTGTGCTCTGTTGTGTTAGCGATGTCGGGCTGGTGCCCCAGAGTATCACCATCTGGAAACTGAACGACCTGCCAATGTCCGCGTTGGTGAACGTCTTCGTCAGGATCAGGTTGGTCAGCAATTGATTTGGCGCGAGAGTGATCACTGATGATGTCAGGGTGAAGGGTACAAAGCCGGCTCCGTCGACCACGTTGATCTGTACTTGGGCATAGACGGTTGTGCTGGGATCGGTGTTTTGCAGGCCGAATCTCCATTGCTGCTGGAAGTTATTCTTGGAAAGTTGCAGGCGCTGCTTCCAGTTGCTCTGGCCAAACGCTGGTGCTGACACCTGTGCACCGCTTACCGTCACATTGACGTTGGTGGAGTGCGTTATTGTCCCGCTCGTGCCTGTCACGGTCACGATGTAGGTGCCGTTTAGTGAACCCATTACGGTGAGGGTGCTTGAGCCAGACATCATTATACTTGTTGGGCTGAGGGAGGCTGTGAGTCCCGTGGATGGATTGACGGTGGCCGTTAGGCTGACTGTGCCGCTGAATCCGTTGATGGGGGTGATGGTGATCGTTGAGGTTCCGGTTCCGCCGACGGATATGGTGAATGAGGCTGGGCTGGCTGTTATGGTGAAGTCGGGTGTCGTGACATGCAGTGTAATTACTGCGGTTGTGTGGGAGAGCAAGCCGCTAGTCCCTGTTACGGTGACGGTGTAGTCGCCGTTCGCCGCTGCACTGAGGGATAGGGTTGTGCTGTCGAACCCGCTTGAGAGGACGAGGACGCTCTTGCCGAGAGTGGCGGTTAGGCCGGCTGACGGGCTTGTCGTAAGCGAGACACTGCCTGCAAATCCGTTGACACTACTTGCGGATATCGGTGTCGTGCATGTTACACCTGGAGTACAGTTGACTGTTACCGCCGCGGAGGGTGAAATTGTGAAGTCGTTGAAGTTGAACGTCGCCGTCGCGGAGTGGCTGAGGCTTCCACTGGTGGCCGTGATTGCAACACTGAACGTGCCGGCTGACGTCGACTTGCATGATACGGTCGAGGTCTGCGGGGACGGTGGCAGTGTTACGCTGGAAGGTGTTACTGAGCAGACAAGCGGTGCTGGAGCTGTGGCAGAGAGTGTTACAGCTCCTGCAAACCCATTGAGACCGGTGACGGTGACCGTGGAGGACGCGGTTGTGGTCCCATCGGCTGGAGCCGCGGCTGGCGCGGACGCGCTAATCGTGAAGTCGACCACATGGAATAGGATTGCGGAAGTGGTGTGGGTTAGACCGCCGCTTGTTCCTGTTACGGTGACGGTGTAGTCACCAGCAGTTGCAGCGGAGCATGAGAGTGTCGAGGTCTGCGGAGATGTTCCGAAGGTCACACTGGTGGGTGTCAAACCGCATAGTAGACCTGTTGGTGTTGAGGCGGACACGGAGAGGTTGACTGTTCCTGTGAAGCTTCCGATAGAAGTTACCGTTATTGTTGAGGTGCCAGAGGCGCCTGCAAGTATCTGGGAGGGAGTGACTGCGCTAGCTGAGATGCTGAAGTCCTGTCCTCCGGGTGACACTGCGACGATGACCGTTCGGGTCAGAGTTCCGCTTGTGCCAGTGATTGTGACGCTGAAGCTGATGGCACCCGTACATCCCGCAGTTAGGGTTGCGGCGTTAGGTGTTGGGAGAGTGACAGAGGCGGGGGATATGGTGGCTGTGCATCCAGCTGGAACGACCGATGTGACGGCTAGCGAGATGCTTCCAGTGAATCCGTTGAGGGCGTTCGCGGATATCGTAGAGGTGCCCGTGTTAGGTGCAGTGTAGCTGATGCTGGAGGGACTTGAGGTTAGAGTGAAATCGGTTACATGGAAGAGAATTGTTGCCGTCATATGAGATAATGTTCCGTCAGTTCCGGTTACGATGACAGTGTAGTCACCTGCTGTTGCTGCGGAGCAGCTCAAGGTTGCTGTTTGTGGGGATGTGCCGAAGGTTACGCTAGCTGGCAACGTGCATGTTAATCCTGCAAGGGTAGATGCGGATACCGCGAGATTGACGGTTCCGGTCAGGCCATTAATCGCCGTTACGGTGATCGTTGAGGTGCCAGACGCTCCGACCAGTATCTGGGTTGGCGATACTGCGCCTGCGGCAATTGTGAAGTCAACGACGTGGAAGAGAATCGAGGCGGTGGTGTGACTCAAGGTTCCATCGGTACCAGTTACTGTAACGGTGTATTGGCCTGCTGTTGTTGCGGAGCAACTAAGCGTAGCAGTCTGAGGCGATGAGCCGAATGTCACACTCGCCGGGAGGGTGCATGTCAAACCGGCCGGAGTGGATGCTGATACTGCGAGATTGACAGTACCAGTCAGTCCGTTGACTGCTGTGACTGTGATCGTTGAGATTCCGGAGCCGCCTGCGAGTATCTGTGTTGGAGATACTGCGCCTGCTGCAATCGTAAAGTCGACAACATGGAAGAGAATCGTCGCGGTAGTATGACTCAGGGTGCCGTCCGTTCCGGTAACTGTGACCGTGTATTGGCCTGCCGTTGTGGCGCTGCATGATAGTGTCGCGGTCTGTGGCGAAGTGCCGAATGTTACGCTGGCGGGTAGAGTGCAGGTTAGACCCGCAGGTGTAGAAGCGGACACTGCAAGATTGACAGTGCCGGTTAGACCGTTGACCGCCGTTACGGTGATGGTTGAGGCGCCGGACCCGCCTGCGAGTATCTGTGTTGGGGATACGGCTCCTGCTGCGATTGCAAAGTCAACCACATGGAATAGGATTGCGAAAGTAGTCTGGGTTATGCTGCCGCTTGTTCCTGTTACGGTGACGGTGTAGTCACCAGCAGTTGCAGCGGAGCATGAGAGTGTCGAGGTCTGCGGAGATGTTCCGAAGGTCACACTGGTGGGTGTCAAACCGCATAGTAGACCTGCAGGTGTTGAGGCGGACACGGAGAGGTTGACTGTTCCTGTGAAGCTTCCGATAGAAGTTACCGTTATTGTTGAGGTGCCAGAGGCGCCTGCAAGTATCTGGGAGGGAGTGACTGCGCTAGCTGAGATGC
>Ga0209470_1001406_pt1 | contig 17876 bp, 12 predicted proteins | sample GraSoiAngelo_125_FD_185882 | JGI IMG/M metagenome (GOLD analysis project Ga0209470, IMG submission 185882) | Grasslands soil microbial communities from the Angelo Coastal Reserve, California, USA - 14_0927_05_40cm (SPAdes) (version 2) | ecosystem: Environmental > Terrestrial > Soil > Grasslands ... | reverse complement strand
CGATGAAGTAGATGACGGCCAAGATGCCGATGAGCGGCAGTCCAGAGAAACGTCGCGATTGCATTGCCCAACTGCCTTTACGGTCTACGTCCGGCGGCTCCAAGTTCGCATCGGAACATCTCGGCTTAGGAAATTCAGCTCGAGATCGCACATTGTTTGTTCATCGACATTATGTTCGTTTAGCTTACGCTAAACAGGGGCTATAACAGGGCCCCATCCGACTGAAGCCAATTACTCCAGCGGCTTACATCATGTTGGAACTAGTTTCTTGGCACAGCCCTTAGGTCTTTATCCGGAAACGGCACGGCAAAGTTCTTGAAAAGCTTAAAATTTCTTTCCATCTATTAAAAAGAGCACCTTGAGGTGGCCCCGTTGGGCATCCGGCAAGTTTACCGCGGCGCCACTTGCAGCAACACTCGTTTTGTTGACCGTCTGCAGATCTATTTCGGTGCCAGTGAGGCGACAATCTTGTCAAAGCGCGGATCGCCGCGCAGCGGGTCCCAAAACGGCAGCAGTTTCAATTGGCCATAGCTGACGGTGCTCGGCGGACGGATGGCGATGGCAAGCTGTTCGCAGGCGAGATCTTTGTCGCCGGCCCACGCGGCGATCATCGCCAAATACTCGATCATGAGTGGTCCATTGATTGAATCTTTTTCCACGGGAAGAAGTTCAACTGCGCGCCGGCCTTCGCGCAGCGCTTCCTCCTTGCGTCCGAGACTGGCGTCGATCAGGCCAAGCACGCATAGCGGCGGTCCGTAATTTGGTTCAGATCGAACCGCTTTCTCCTGCTCCGCGCGCGCAGCCATAAACGCCGCCCGTGCTGTGCCCTCGTCTTTCGTCAGACGAGCTATAACGCCTTCCATTAGGGGACGATTTACGTGAACAGCGTAGTCGGTCAGCGGTATTTCGCCGAATGCGTTCAATGCATTCTTTGCCGCAGCGACGTCGCGCTCGGCCAGTGCACAGCTCAGCCAATCGTTGGCGACATTCGGTAGGGCCTCGGGATTCGTGGTCTGAATGGAATCGATTGCTCGATGCAATGGCCCGGTATCGGCTTTCCAATGAAATTGGATTGCCGCAAGCGCTACTTTTGTATTGACATCGTTCGGGTCGATGGCCAACGCGCGATCGAAAACAGATGTCTCTTCAGCATAGCGCCGGAGAACTCCGTAACTGATCCCGATCTGCTGCAGCGTGAAAAAGTTGCGCGGATCGAGATCAATGGCGCGCTCGAGGTTTCGTGTGGATTCTTCCCAGCGCCCCTGACGCCTCTGGATGTAACCCGTCAGCTCGAATATCCGCGAATCATTGGGCAAAGTTTGGCGGGCAACTTCCAGTTCAGCCAAGGCACTGTCATAATCGCGATATCCCCAATAAAGAGTTTGCGCACGCGCGAGGTGCGTTTCACTTGCATCCGGACGTAGGCGAAATGCCGCCTGAACGGCTGCTTCCGCTGAGGCCAGTCGTGCAGGAGTATGGTCGAGGCCAAGGAAGTAAAGCAGGTCATGAGCCTGGGCGAGTTGGCAGTACGCTTTGAAAAATGATGGATCACGTGCAATAGCCTGGTTCAGGAGATCAACCGCCTGCAGCAATTTCGCTCTCGCGGCACTGCTAAGTCTGGTCAGAAGAAGATTTCTGGCGCGCGTGTAGAGATCGAAGGCGGTGATGTCAGCTGTCGGGGGGCGTTCGATTGCGATCTTTTCACGTGGTGAAAGCTTGGCCTGAAGCTGCTCGGCAATCGCCTTTGCGATTTCACTTTGAATCGCGAACACATCCGCAAGATCGCGGTCATAAGTCTGCGCCCAGAGTTGCCGGTCGGTTCGCGCATCGACCAGCTTTGCATTGACACGCACGCGATTGCCGGAGCGCTGAACGCTTCCTTCCACCACATTCGCCACGCCGAGTTGTTGGCCGATCTCGCGCAAATTGCGCGCGACTCCGCTCTTGTATTGCATCACCGAGACGCGGCTGATTATTTTGAGGTCGGCAACCCGGGCAAGGTTGGTAAGAATCTCATCCTGGACACCATCAGCAAAGTACGCGTTCTGTTTTTCATTACTCAGATTTTCGAAGGGTAGTACAGCGATGCTCTTCTCGACAACGGCAGCGGCGGGTTGCGAAAGGTTGTGTGTGGTCGTCGGCGAGCTTCGATGAAATAAGGTCAAAAAACTGACTGCCAGCGCGATTGCCGACCCGAGTATCGCGACTAACAGCACAGATTTTGGCCAGCGCGGCGCGATGATTGGTCGAACTGGAACAGCAGCCTGCTTCCACCTCTTTCCACGTCTCAGTTTCTCGGGCACGGCTGGATTGCCGAGACTATCTTTGTAGAGATTAACCAGGTGCAGCCTCAGCCCGTACTTCACTTCACATTCGCCCAGATCGTGCAGGTAAGGCCGCCAGTGTCGGTAGTCCGCCAAGTCATCTGCCAAATGTTTCGACAAAAGGATGTGACCGGCATCGCCGCAATCCATCACCCGCTGCGCGATGTTAATTCCAGCACCAGCGATGTTTGTCCTTTCGTTAACATCGATAACTTGATTGACCGGCCCGCTGTGAACACCCATGCGTAATTTGATGTGCGGGTGGTCTTTTAACGTCTGGCTAATCTCCAGCGCGCATTGCGCGGGCTCCTCCGGGCTGCGGGAAAAAAGTAGCGCCATCCCATCACCGGTTGTCACCCGAGTGAGTTTGCCGCTTCTTTCCGCTGCCCGAAAACATTCGGTGCTCCGCACGATCCGGTTTAGTTCCTGGAGCAGATCAACCTGGTCATCAACCAGCAACTTCGAATAACCGACCACGTCGATTAGTAAAATGTGCGCGATCTCTAGCGAGAGATCGGGCCTGGTCCCGGCGGATGTGTTTTGGGTGTTCAACCATCCCCCTTTTGGCTAAAATGATGATACCAACAATAGTGCTTCCTGTCGAAGACTCAACGATCGCATTCGTTAGCCGCTGTTAGTCAATTTAGCGGAGTTTCGGTTTATCGCTGCGGATTAGCATACCCTTCGTTGGGAACTCCGATACGACTGGAATCTCGAGTTCCTCAATATGAATCCGATTGGAGGGAGAAGTTAGCTCATTGGGCATTGAGCAAGACTCTCTCGCTGCAAATTAGAGCAACCCTCGTTTCGTCGGTAAGCCGTCTCGTTATTTCGCTTCTTTCGGCGCGCTCGATGCGAGTTTTTGGAAGCGCGGATCGCTCCGCAGCCGGTCGAACATGGGATCGAGCCGGAGCAATGCAGGCGTTAGCGGGATATTTAACGTCCATGCGCCTGCGCCCGGTATCGAGAGCACTTTCTCTAATGCGGCGATGGCGCGATCAGATTCTCCTGTTTGCGCCGCCACCCGCGCGAGGACTTCGATCGGCATTGGACCATCCATGGCATCTTTTTCAATTGGAATCGCCGCGGTTGCGCGTTCGGCCAGAGCCAAGGCAGCGGTTTTGTCACCAAGGCCCATGTTGGTCAGCGCGAGATCCCCAATCAGGGTATAATTATCAGGCTGTTCTTTCAGGAAAGGTTCCAGTTCGCGGCGTGCCTGTCTCCAACTTTCCTGCGCAGCGCCTTGGTCGCCGGCGAGGTCTTGCGCCCACCCTAGCCAGAAGCGCAGTTCACCAATGAGATAACCGAGCGCCGGATCGGGCTCCGCCAGCAGCTCCTTCAGGCGCGGTATCAGCCGCGCAGGCTGGCGCTCCAAGATCGTCTGGTAGACTTGTGCTTCCAACGCGAAAGGGGCGCTGGCCGTCGGACGCAGCGGATTGAGCAAGGTCGCCGCCCGCGTCAGGTCACCTTCGGCTTGCGCCGTCAACGCCTTTTCCGCAAGAGTATCGACGTCATTAGGCGTGATATCGAGAACCTGATCCAGCTTACGCCGCGCCTCCGGAAAGCGGCCGAGAAAGATATAGGAGAACGCATGTCCCGTTAAAAGGGTAACGTTGCGTGGGTCGATCTGCTCGGCTTCATTAAAGTAAGTCTCGCTGCGATCCCACTCACCATGTCTCCGTGCGACGTAGGCTAGTGCTTCAGGAATCTGGCTGTTATTCGACAGGAGCTGTCGCGCCCGTTGAAGGTAACGGACAGCAGTATCATAATCCTTGAGGCAGCCATAATGATACCAGCCTTTGGCATAGAGCGCCTCGGCGAGATCCGGCTGAAGATCAAGTGCGGTGTCCGCTGCGTGGCGCGCCTCTTCACGCAGGGCCGAGGTTGGTTGCAGAGACAGCATTACGTAGCCCACAGCGTCGACCTGTGATAGCACGGCCCACGCGAGGGCGAATTTCGGATCCAGTCGCACCGCTTCTTTTAAGTAGCTCTGTGCAGCAATTTGGTCGGCGTAGTTAAGTCCTGTTTTCACGCTGTAAGCGAGACCACGCAGGTAGGCGTCGTAAGCCTCGGGATTGTCTGTCGGTTTGGCGGCGATGACCTCTTCTTCGTGGCCGCTGAGGTGTGCTTGCAACTGGTCGGCGATGTTTTTAGCGACTTCACTCTCGACCGAAAGGATGTCGGTCAATTTGCGATCAAACGTATCGGCCCAAAGATGGGACTCACTGGCCGCTTTGATTAGCTGCACGTTCACGCGCACGGCATCGCCGCTCTTTTGCACGCTCCCTTCCAGGATGTGGGCGACGCCAAGTTGTGTGGCGATCTCACGCAAATTTTCAGGCGCACTTTTGTAACGCTGCGTCGATGTGCGCGAGATCACCTTTAAATCGGCGATCTTGGATAAGCGCATCAGAATCTCCTCCTGGATGCCGTCGGCAAAGTAGGCGTTGGCTTTTTCTTCGCTCCGGTTTTCAAAGGGAAGAACGGCGATACTCTTTTCCGCAATAGGAAGTCCTACGGCGGCGGCTTTCACCGAAGAGGAGCGCGCAACCGCCGGTGAGCCTCCTCGGTAAAAGACTGAAAAGCTGATCGCCAAAGCCACAGCTGAAACGAGCAAAACAGCGGTAAGCACATACTTGGGCCAACGGGGCGCAATGTCCGGACGGACGCTAACAGCGGACGTCTGCTTCCCTCTTCTTCCTCGCTTGAGTTTTGCAGGGAGATGTGGATTTCCGAGGTTGTCTTTGTAGAGATTAACCAGGTGCAGCCTCAGCCCGTACTTCACTTCACATTCGCCCAGATCGTACAGGTAAGGCCGCCAGTGTCGGTACTCCGCCAAGTCATCTGCCAAATGTTTCGACAAAAGGATGTGACCGGCATCGCCACAGTCCATCACCCGCTGCGCGACATTGATTCCCGCTCCGGCGATGTTTGTCCTATCATTGACATCGGTAACTTGATTGACAGGCCCGCTGTGCACTCCCATCCGTACCTGGATATGCGGATGATCTTTTAAGGTTCTGCTAATTTCGAGCGCACATCGCACCGGCTCTTCCGGGCTGTGGGGAAAAAGGAGCGCCATCCCGTCTCCGGTCGGCATTCGGATGAGTTTGCCCGTTGTTTCCGCTGCCCGAAAAGATTCAGTGCTCCGCACGATTTGATTGAGTTCCTTCAGAAACTCAATCTCCTCGTCAACCAGCAATTTCGAATAACCCACTACGTCGATTAACAAGATGTGCGCGATCTCGAGCCGGAGATCCGGCTTAGTCTCCGCAGATGTGTCTTGGGCGTTCACCCTCTAGCCCTCTTGGGAACCTTAATAATACGCTTGGCTCGGTCGAGAGCAATGGCTGGAATCAGCCCGCAAGAAGACGCCAAAAGTCGCGCGCAGTGGTCTCGTACTGCGCCGAGTAATTCTTGACGCGACTTCTAGTTTAGTCGCTATGGCGTTGCGCGTTGTTTTTCGGGAGCTTCGATGTCAGTGGAACCCTCGATTTAGATCGGTTTGTTGAGAATCTGCTATAACTATTTCGGTGCAAGCGAGGCGACGATCTTATCAAAGCGCGGATCGCCGCGCAGCGGATCCCAGCGCGGATGCAGAAGCAGTTCGCCGTAGCTCAAATAACTTGGAATTTTCGCCGCTTCGTCTAATCGCTTAAGCGCGCGATCCTTCTCGCCCGTCCACGCATAAATAACAGCCAGGTATCTGATCAATAACGCGCCTTCTATGGCATTTTTGCTGACTGGCATTAGCTCAACAGCGCGACGACCTTCACGTATTGCGTCCTCTTTGTTTCCGAGAGCAGCGTCGGCCATCCCGAGCACGCATAGCGCTTCCGCATAGTCGGGTTGGTCCGCGATCAGCTTGGCCGCTTCGTTGCGCGCCGTGGTAAAGGCAGCGTTGGCCGCCGCTTTATCGCCCCTCATCTGAGCGACCACGCCCTCGCATGAAGCCCGCGGAAATGGAATAAAGTCATCGTAACATCCAGCGATCGGCATCGCAGCCAGGGCGCGAGCCGCGAAACCGAAATCGCGCTCGCAAAGAGATACCTCCAGCCATAGTTGCGCCACGTTTTTGCCTTCGCGCGGATCTTCAGCAAGGATCGCTTCCACTGTGGAGCGCAGCGGGCGCGTGTCGGCATGCCAGTAGAGCTCGATCGCCGCACGATAGGCTCGCATGTTGGAGTATTTGGGATCAATTGCGATTACGCGCTCCAAAATGCGCTCGGCATCGGCATAACGGCGCAGAAAAAAATAACTATCAGCCAGTTGTTTGAGGAAGCCACTGTTTTGCGGGTCAAGCTCGATAGCGCGCTCGAGATTTTTCGTCGATTCAGCCCACCGGCCCTGCCGTCGATCGATAAAGCCCAGTATTTCAAACGACAGCGGGTCGTTAGGCAAACTTTGCTGCGCCAGTTTGAGTTCCCCGCGAGCGTGGTCGTAATCGAGATATCCCCAATACAAATGCTTGGCCAGGGCGAGATGCGCTTCGCCTGAATTCGGGCGCAGGCGAGTGAGCGATTGGATCGCCGCATCGGCCATGGCTAACCGTGCAGGAGTGTGATCAATGCCCGAAAAATAGAGCTGATCATGCGCCTGGGCGAGTTGATAATAAGCAAATGCGAACGCGGGATCGCGTTCGATTGCTTGATCCAGTAGGGGAACGGCCTCGGAGAGGCTCTCTACTAGAGGCGTACTAAAGGCAGAAGTGGCGATGAGTGTTTTGGCCCGTATGTACAGGTCGTAAGCAGCTAGATCAGCTGTTGGTTTTTGCTCGATTGCCGCCTTTTCGCTTGGAGAGATTCTGGCTTGAAGCTGTGCGACTATCTTCCCAGCCAGCTCGCTTTCGATTGCAAACACATCCGCGACATCGCGATCGTAGCGTTCCGCCCAAAGCTGGCTGTCCGTGCGCGCATCGACCAACTGAGCATTGACCCGCACTCGACCATCGGCACGCTGGACTGTGCCTTCTAACACGTGCGCTACGCCCAGGTCGGTCGCGACCTCGCGCAGGTTGCGCTTCGGCCCGGCCTTGTACTGCATCACCGACGTCCGGCTGATCACTTTCAGGTCAGCAACTCTGGAAAGGCCAGTGAGGATTTCATCCTGCACGCCATCAGCGAAGTAAGCATTCTCCTTCTCGTTGCTTAAATTCTCGAATGGAAGAACAGCAATGCTCTTCTCGGGAATCGCAGCCAGCGCGCTAAGAGCTCTTGACACCGTCGTTGGTGGCGCTCGCTTCAAAAAGATCAGGGAGCTGATAACCATGGCAACTGCGAACACGAGAAAAGCGATCGCAAGCGCGGCCCTGGGCCAACGGAGGGCAGAAATTGGACGGATGCTAGCTGCTGAGGCCGGTCTCCTTCTACCGCGCCGGAGTTTCTCGGGGACCTGCGGATTGCCGAGACCATCCTTGGAGAGGTTAAATAAGTGCAGACGCAGCCCGTACTTGACTTCGCACTCGCCCAGGTCGTGCAGGTGCGGCTGCCAATGGCGGTACTCCGCCAAATCTTCCGCTACATGCGCCGACAAAAGAATGTGTCCGGCATCACCACAGTCTAGCACTCGCTGCGCGACATTGATTCCCGAACCAGCTATATTCGTTTTCTCATTAACATCGATGACTCGATTGACCGGACCGCTATGAACTCCCATTCGCAGCCGGATGCTCGGATGATCTTGCAACGCTTTGCTAATCTCCAACGCACACCGGGCCGGTTCTTCCGGAGTGTGGAAGAAAACCAGCGCCATCCCATCGCCAGTCGGCACTCGGATGAGTTCAGCTCTTGCTTCCGCAGCACGAAAACATTCGGTACTTCGCACGATTTGATTGAGTTCCTTCAGAAACTCAATCTGCTCTTCAACCAGCAATTTCGAATAACCGACCACATCGATTAGCAAAATGTGTGCGATCTCGAGCGGGAGATCACGCGTGGTTCCGGCGGATGTGTTTTGCGAGTTCAACCATCCCCTTTTGCTAGACCGATGATACCGACGATAGCGCGTCGTGTCGAGACTCAACAATCGAATTCGTTAGCCGCTGTTAGTTAGTTTATCGGTTTTCGTTTAATCGCCCAGACGCTCTTCTATGGCAGCTCCGACGCGAGTGCAAATTTCGAGCTGTTCGATGTGAATCCGATCTGAGAAAGGATTTGGCTCATTGGGCAGCGAGCAAGATTACCCCGGTGCCACTTAGAGCAACACTCTTTCGTGCGGAAGTTGCCACCTACTTCGGCGCGAGCGAAGCGACGATCTTATCAAAGCGCGGGTCGCCGCGCAGAGGATCCCAATACGGGTGCAAACGGAGCTCACCATAGCTCAAAAAACCGGGAAGCTTCGCCGCGATGGTTAACTGCTCGAACGCAAGATCCTTCTCACCCGTCCACGCATAGATGAGCGCCAAATTTTGCACCAGCAACGGACCAATAATTGCATCTTTTGTCACCGGCAGTAGCTCGACTGCGCGGCGGCCTTCACGAATGGCGTCCTCCTTATTGCCAAGGGCCGCGTCAGCTACGCCTAGCACGCAAAGTCCTTCCGGATAATCAGGCTGTCCCGCAACGAGTTTGGCGGCTTCGGCACGCATGTTGGTAAAGGCAGCGTGGGCCGCTGCTTTATCACCGCGCATTTGAGCGACTACCCCTTCGCACCAGACCCGCGGAAACGGAATGGTTTCTTGATAGCACCCCGCAACCGGAAGAGCAGCAAAGGCGCGGAGCGCACTATCGAAATCGCGCTTGCACAGCGATCCGCGAAGCCAAAGCTGGGCAATGTTCTTAACTTCGCGCAGATCTTCAGTGAGGATGGCCTCTATTGCCGATAGCAGCGGGCGGGTGTCGGCATGCCAATCAAGCTCGACTTCCGCACGCGAAGCTCGTAGTACTGCTTCCTTGGGGGTAACCGCCATTGCGCGATCCAGGACGCGCTCTTGATCCGGGTAACGACGCAGACGGTTATAGCTGTTAGCGATTTGCTGGAGAACGTGGGGGTTTTGCGGGTCGAGCTCGGCGGCGCGTTCAAGATTCTTGGTCGATTCAGCCCAGCGTCCTTGCCGTCGGTCGATATAGCCGGCCAGCACAAACGCCCACGGTTCGTTAGGCAAACTCTTCTGCGCCAGAGCAAGTTCCTTCCGAGCGCGGTCGTAATCGTGGTAACCCCAGTACAAATGCTTGGCTAGAGCAAGATGCGCTTCACCGGAATCTGGAAGTAAGCGAGCGAGCGATTGGATCGCTGCGTCAGCCATGGCCAATCGCGCAGGAGTGTGGTCGAGACCGGCGAAGTAGATCAGATCATGAGCGTGAGCAAGTTGGTAATAGGCAAGCGCGAAGGCGGGGTCGCGTTTGATTGCTTGATTCAGCAGACTAACGGCCTCAAACAGGCTCTCCTGTAAGGGCGTACTCCAAACAGCAGTCGCGATAAGTGTTTTGGCTTGGATGTACAAATCGTGAGCTACAAGATCAGCCGTTGGTTTTTGCTCGATTGCCTCCTTTTCACTCGGAGAGATTTTGGCTTGAAGCTGCGCGACTATCTTCCCGGCCACCTCGCGTTCGATTGCAAATACATCCGCGACATCGCGATCGTAGCGTTCCGCCCAGAGCTGGCTGTCTGTCCGCGCATCGATCAACTGAGCGTTGACGCGCACTCGACCGCCGGCACGCTGGACTGTGCCTTCCAACACGTGCGCTACGCCCAGGTCGGTCGCGACTTCGCGCAGGTTGCGCTTCGGCCCGGCCTTGTACTGCATTACCGATGTACGGCTAATCACTTTCAGATCGGCGACTCTGGAAAGGCCAGTGAGAATTTCATCCTGTACGCCATCGGCGAAGTAAGCATTCTCTTTCTCGTTGCTTAAGTTCTCGAAGGGAAGAACAGCGATACTCTTCTCGGGGATCGCAGCCAGCCCGTCGGTAGCTTTTGCCCCGGGAGCAAGAGCTCTCGCCACAGTCGTTGGTGGCACTCGCTTCAAAAAGATCAGGGAGCTGATAACCAGGGCAACCGCGGACGCAACAAGAGCCACTAGAAGCACGACCCTGGGCAGTCGAGGAGCAGTAATTGGACGGACACTAACAGCAGGCGCGTGTTTCCTCCTCCCTCGCCGGAGTTTCTCGGGAACCTGCGGATTGCCCAGACCATCCTTGTAGAGGTTGAACAAATGCAGGCGCAGCCCGTACTTCACTTCGCACTCGCCCAGATCGTGCAGGTGCGGCTGCCAGTGGCGGTATTCGGCCAAATCTTCCGCCACGTGCGCCGACAAAAGAATGTGTCCGGCGTCACCGCAGTCCAGCACTCGCTGCGCAACATTGATTCCCGAACCGGCTATGTTCGTTTTCTCGTTAACATCGATGACTCGGTTGACCGGACCGCTGTGAATTCCCATCCGCAGTCGGATGCTCGGGTGATCTTGCAATACTCTGCTAATCTCGAGCGCACACCGAGCTGGTTCTTCCGGACTGTGGAAGAAAACGAGCGCCATCCCATCGCCGGTCGGCACTCGGATGAGTTCGTCCCTTGCCTCCGCAGCGCGGAAACTTTCGCTACTCCGCACGATTTGCTTCAACTCTTGCAGCAATTCAATTTGCTCGTTCACGAGCAGCTTTGAATAACCGACGACGTCCACTAACAGCAGATGTGCAATCTCCAACTGGAGATCCGGCGTTGGTTCAGCCGACGGGTCTTGCGGGTTCACCCTTTAGTACTACGGATTCTAACGGCGGTGGTTGCGGTGGTCGAGAGCAAATGGGAATTCGCGCAGACTCGGACGCGCATCCAAAATCAATGCGCGTTTCCCGCTAATTGATGAGCGCCTTTCCTACAGTTCCAGGTTGATACGTTTGCAGCTCTGTGCGGATAAGACCAGGTCCGAATGCCGCCACATTAAGAACGATCATGATGAAGGCGAAGAGATACATTCCCATGGCCAGGCCGATCCCGACGTGCATTGCACAAATGCCGATCAACCAAATCTTTCGCGTCTTGCTATTCCAAATAAGAAATGGATAACCGATTTCCAACAGACAAATCAAGATTCCCGCGACCGGGAAGAGGTACTTCCATCTCACGAGTATCTCGGCATCGATGACGTTGAAAGGCGGCCGGATCAGCGCGCGCCACATACTCGAACCATCCCACCAACCGATGCCGAGGCATTTCGTCAAGCCGCTGAAAAAATAGATGACACACAAGTGAAGCTGAAGCAGCCGACGCCAAAAACCAAGATGCTGTGGATCCCTTGGTCGCGATTTTCGTAATCGCCAGTCGAGAGAATATCGATCCGGCAACGGCGATAACATCAGGTAAAAGAGCCCGATGGTCATAAAGTTATCCAGGCCATAAGACACGAACCCACCGCTCTTTGCTGCGCACAGGTGAAGAAACCAGGCCAGAATCGCTGTGAATCGAGAGGCTAGTCCGATAAGAAGACTACAGCCGGAGGCGATTAAACAAATCCACGTAACGCTAAGGACTGTCTCTTCGTGCAGGCCAGCGTGCGTCGCCAGAGGGACGAACCATCCCAATCTCGGAACGAAATGGCTTTCCAGAGAGAGAATTGCTTCTCCGAGATTTCGGCTAATCAAGCCATGGCCTGTTCCTGCAAGGAGATAATTCCAATCGCCTCGTAGGGACAGAGCGTAAAGCACGACCTGAAGACCAAGACCGATTCTTAAGACCGCCAGCCACGTATCAGTCTCAGCAGGAAAACAGAAATTGATCAGCCGTTTCCGCCATGCCGACAATCTCTTCATGGCGGTCTTTGCTCAGTCGCTTCGTCGGTAACGCTGAAGTCGTAGGCATATAGAAACTCGTATGATTCCCTTTTTCCATGCTCGAATTCTGGCGCGCTTGGTAAAACTACCGATCCGAAAATCGCGCGAATCATTGTTGCGTCTGCGTGCTCGCGCCAAACCGCATCGGCCAGCATCTTAACCATCGTTTGCCGAAACGCTTCGGAGCGAGTGCGCCCAATCGTATCCAACAAACCAGCAACACGCAGGACGGATGCTACATTGGACACGCGCGGCAGTTCGTATTCAACGCGCCCGTCTGGAAAACGAAGTTCGAATACCAGTTTGTAACTATTTGGGATATTTGGCGCGAAGAAACCGTATCCGGCCTCAATTCCAGAAAGATGCAAATACCCAGTCAAAATTTGGCGGACCGGGTTCGAACGCGGCAAGCGTTGCCCTAACGGGATCGACGCGATTTGCTCGGCGCGTTGCCAAAAGTTCTTAGACGACTCCGGGAAAATAGTCCTGCTCGTTGAGAGAAGCCAGAAGGTGTCACGCGATGAAACCGTGATTATGAGGGACAATTGCAGGGCAAGGCCTGCCAAGTAAACGCGCTTCTTGCTTAAGGTCATCCGGTTCCGCCGTCTGATCCGCGGTTCAAATCCGGCTGTGCGGAACAAAAAACTGTTACGGATTTATTGTGGAGAGGAACGTTTGTTCCTCATCAAGATCGGCAAAAGCCACCTTCTGCGAAAGATTCGTTGGATCTGCCGGTGCCGGATTCCCAGCAGCCTTGGAACGAATTGCATGCCTCGTGGTCAGCCCGCGGTTGCCTTTGTGCCAAGCCGGGTTACCCAAGTGCGGGTGGTCTTTATCGTAATAATCTACATTACACACGTCTTTGCCGTGTTTTCCAATTAGGTCATCGAATGCTTTTGCAACATCCTCTGAAGAGGCTCTGGTTTTCACGCCATCTGCATCGAAGATCATAAGAATCGGGTCTCCGCCGGTTAGGAGGGAAGCCTTCAAACACGCAGAAATTAGGACAATGGAAGCGGTGACGCCTGCTGCCAGAATTACGAGTTTTAATGCGAATGTTCCAGATGGGGTTTTCATAGCACCTGCTGGTTTGACTCTCCAGCCGACAATTATCAAGCCTAAACTTTCGGAATGACCCAGCTCGCAATGGCAAATGGTTAGAGGAGGCATCCAAGATCCCTTTTGTAGCACCAGCCGTTCACGCCTACCTTGACGTGGCGACGCGCGCATTGAGGTTGAATGGACGATGAAAACTGTCTGGCGCGTTTTTGCTTATTTGAAGCGATATCCGTGGATGGCCGCAGGGACCTTGACCTGCGCGATCCTGAGCACGCTGATGGTGATCGTTTTCCCGGCGACCACGAAATGGATCATCAACGACGTCGTACGTGCGAGTCGACCGGACAAATTGCTGCCGCTAATCGCGCTTGCGGCGATCGCGTTTCTCCTCCAGCACGGGTTCAACGCGCTGCGCATTATCCTGAACAACACGTTTGAACAAAAAGTGATCTTCGATTTGCGCAGCGATTTGTATTCGCACATCCAGCTGCTGCCACTGCGGTGGTTCGACAATCGCGCCACGGGCGATCTGATGACGCGCGTGATTGAGGACGTCAACTCAGTCGAGCGTGTGTTGATCGACGGAATCGAGCAGGGTGTCGTAGCCATTCTGCAGGTGCTCATCGTTGTGGGAATGATGTTTTATCTGAATGCAAAGCTGGCGTTGCTTGCGCTGGTCCCATTCCCGCTGCTAATCGCCGGCACGCTCACCTACACGCTGACTGCGCATCGGCGGTATCGTTTGCAGCGCCGGGCCTCGTCGGACATGAACGCCCTGCTGCACGATAATCTGGCGGGCGTCCGGCAGATCAAGAGTTTCGTACGCGAGAACGAAGAGCACGCGCGGTTTAACCGGGTAAGCGATCAATTGCGGCGCGCCACACTCGTAGTGATGCGGGTATGGGCGATTTACAGCCCGTCGATGTCGCTGTTTGAATCGATTGGCGCGCTGATGGTGCTCGGGTTTGGCAGTCACGCCGTGCTTACGGGTTCGATGCAGATCGGCGATCTGGTTGCGTTTCTAATTCTAATCGCGTTCCTCTACGATCCCTTGGGCCGATTGCATCAGCTCAATCAACTTGTGCAAGCGGGGCGCGCGGCGGGCGAGCGTGTATTTGAAATCCTCGATGAACCTGCGGAGCCGGGTGCTGTAACCGCGGGCGCTGACCGCGGCCGCACGCAAGTTCTAGGCGACATCTGCTACGAAAACGTTTCCTTCAGTTACGTGGAGGGATTGCCCGCGCTAAGCAATGTTTCCTTTTACGCGCCGCCAGGCGCGACCGTCGCGCTGGTGGGAGCAACCGGCGCCGGTAAATCGACGGTGGTGAATCTGCTCGTCCGTTTCTATGAACTCACCGGCGGACAAATCTACATCGATCGGAAACCGATTGGGGAATATGACCTGCGTGCATTGCGCGAGGCGATCGGGGTGGTGACGCAGGAAAGTTTTTTGTTCAACGGATCGATTCGCGAAAACGTCCTCATGGGGAAACCGCAAGCGACCGACGCGGAATTATGGCGGGCAGTGATTGCGGCGAACGCGCAGCAATTTATCCAACGCTTACCAGACGGCTTGGACAGCGTCGTGGGCGAGCGCGGAGTCAAATTAAGCGTAGGCGAAAAGCAACGACTTTCCATTGCCCGCGCGTTGTTGAAAGATCCGCCGATTTTGATTCTCGATGAAGCGACTGCGAGTGTGGACACTGCGACGGAGCGCCTGATCCAGGAAGCGCTCGAGCGCCTGATGGCGAACCGCACATCGATTGTCATCGCGCATCGGCTTTCGACGATTGTGCATGCGGACCAAATCCTGGTACTCGATCATGGCCGGATCATTGAGCGCGGCACACACGACAAGTTGCTGTCACTGGGTGGAAAATATACGCGGCTGTGCCAGCAAAGTTTGCTCGAAACCTCCCCGCTGCGGCAAACCGAATCGCCGGCAGAAATTGTCTCTTCACAGACAGCCGAGACAGAAGAAGAACTGCCAGTCTGCTAACATAGAGGCTTCTGCGGGTCGATCGGGCATCAACGGACGAAGCAGCGACCGCTAAACTCGACGGCTTAAAGCCGTCGAGTTTCAATGGATTTGCGTTCCGACACGCTGAATGACCGCTTCATATTTTTCTTTTAGCTCAGCGTATCGTCGCTCGGCTTCCATCAGAGCGCGGCGCTCTTCTTCCAGGCTTTGTTCAAGATCACGAATCTGCTCTTGGAGACGAATCGACATTCGAGCCACCGCGGGTCCGACCGGATCGCCCAGTTGAATTTCGGTTTGGCCTTCCCCAATATCTTCTAGTCCCGTTTCCCACAACTGGGGCATCTCCTGAATCTTGCACCGAGCGCCGTTGCGAGTGTTGATGACGAGAGTTTCGCCATCGATTTCGCCGAGCCGAATAAATTCCTGGAGAGTCCCCAGAGTTGTCGGTCCGTAATAATGCTCACTGGTAAGCTCCACCAACCAGTCCATACCGAGCTGGGCCAGCATCGGCGCTTTTACCCAGGTCTGCCGGTCGTTAGAAAGCGTATCGTGTGGTGCGATCTGCGCCGCCGCCGCCCAGCGAGCGATTTGATCAAAACGCACCGGACCAAAGGTGCTTCCGTCTTCGTGCTTGCGCAGAAACCAACTTTGATTCACGAGCCTTGCATCACTCTGTTGGCGATGGCGAACTGGAAGGCGCCGGCGACGCGGCCGGGATAATGATGGTCTGTCCAGCCTGCAGCTTACGACCATCTTCGATATGATTGGCGTTTTGCAGTTCGTCCACAGTCACTTTGTACGTTTTCGCGATAGAAGTGAGTGTCTCGCCACGTGCGACGATGTGCGTGTTCCCGCTGGCCGGATGCGATGGAGACCCCGCTTCGGCGGCAGGCGTAGTTGTCGAAGGCGTACTTTCTCCGATCATTACGCCCGGGCGCATGTGTGCGATTTGCTGTTCCAGTTTGAGGATCTCCTGAGAAAGCGCGTCAATCTTGGCGTTCTGTTCCTCTATCTTTTTCGCCAGCGCTTCAAGTTGAGCATTATCATCTGATTTGCGAGACTTCAACGCGGGCGTTTGAGCAGACGCCGTGCAAAGCAACCCGAAAAGGAATGTCGCGCAGAAAATCAATGCGAGCTTCATCGGGGCAAAACTTTGCCATCAGCAGATTTGTCTGGCAAGCGTCATCGCTTCGCAGCGTTGAATCGTTAAAGCGTTAAAAACGTTGGAGCGCAAATCCCATCTGACGTATAGCGATTCAAAAATGACGCCGTCTGTTGCTCGTTCTTTCGTCCTTCATCAATTCGTGCTTCATCCAATACTTTTAACGCTTCAATTGTTTAACTTTTCAACTACGCGAAGCGTGCAGCTTGCCTTTCCAATATTTGCTCTTAGATTTTTTTATGCCTGAGCGCATTCAGAAGCCGGTCGAACCGGCTCCGTGGGGTCCAAAACAAGGCGATGGTGGAGGTCCACGTTCACCGGACATTTCGCGGCCGGACACGAAGGACCTTCTAAAAAAAATGCGCAAGGTGGATCCCAATCAATCCAAGCGCTATCGCCAGCGCACCGGCCAATAATGGAGCGCTCCCCGGTGGCGTTTGACCAGAATTTCTCTGGCGCAGCCGGCGATTTCGCTGCGCTGCTGCGGCACAAAGGCTTGCTGGCTCCGGCGGCTGCGAATCCGCTACCGCAAGCGGGAACACCTGAGAAAACGTGGCAACCAACAGAGGCCACCACAATTCTCGCTTTCAAATTTTCAGGCGGCGTGCTGGTGGCAGGCGACCGCCGCGCGACTGCGGGCAACACAGTTGTGTACGATCGCGCGGACAAGGTTTTGGAAATCGACCGGCACTCGATCATGGCCATTGCCGGCGTACCAGCGACGGCGTGGGAAATGGCGCGTGTGCTCGAACACTCGTTTCAATATTTTCGGCGAACGCAGCTGCAGGAAATGAGCGTCGACGGCAAAGTGCGCGCTCTATCCAAGCTGTTGCGTGACAATTTCGGGTTCGTCATGCAGGGCGTGGGAGTCGTGGTGCCGATCTTCGCCACCTACGATTCTTATCCGAAGCCTGAGACACGCCTTTATTTTTACGATGCCATGGGGGCGCAATTTGAAGTGACCGATTACGCGGCAACGGGATCCGGATCGCCGGCGGTGCGCGGCATTCTTTATTACGAAAACAACTGGGGCGCGAAACCGCTGAAGGAGTTAGGCGAAGACGAATCGGTGTCGATCGCGTTGCGTGCATTGGATACGGCTGCGGAATCCGACACATCAACCGGCGGCGTAGATCGCGGCGGAAAGATTTATCCGTTGATCAAGATCGTATCGCGCGAAGGCATCACTACTTTGCCCGAGAGCAAAATTGCTGCGGTGTTCAAGGAAACCGTCGCATGATTGAAGAACCGTATCGTTGGGTCGAAGCGATCGCTAATCGCCGCGAGTACATCGAAGCGCAGCTTGCGCCCGGCAGTCCGATCGCGGCGCTCGGTTATCGCGACGGCATTTTGTTTCTCACCGTTGGTCAGGCGCGCCAGAAGATTTTTGAGATTTACGACCGGATTGCCATGGGTACGATTGGTCATCCCGGAGATATCGAGCGATTGCGTATGGCGGCGATCGAATTGGCCAGCACTGAAGGGTTCACCCGGTCCGCGACGGATGTGTCATTGCGACGGCTCGTACATTACTCGCTCAGTCCGGTAATGAAGAGCGCGTTCGAACAGATCTATGGGCCACCGTA
>Ga0209470_1001403_pt1 | contig 17906 bp, 16 predicted proteins | sample GraSoiAngelo_125_FD_185882 | JGI IMG/M metagenome (GOLD analysis project Ga0209470, IMG submission 185882) | Grasslands soil microbial communities from the Angelo Coastal Reserve, California, USA - 14_0927_05_40cm (SPAdes) (version 2) | ecosystem: Environmental > Terrestrial > Soil > Grasslands ... | reverse complement strand
GTGGCCACGACGTGGCGGCTCGCGTCGCGGCACCGCGCGCCCTGGAGCTGGATGGCGCCACCGGGCCTCGTCGGCGTGCGCGGCACGGCGGTCCGGCTACGTCTGCAGCACGCGCTGTCGCCGCTCCTCGACGCGGGCTTCCTCGAGAGCACGCTGCGGCGCCACTTCCAACCGCTGCTCGAGACTGCCTTCGACCGCATCCTGGCGCGCGTGTACCCCAACGGGGTGAGGTTCGTCGTGAACGAGCGGCGCTTGGCCCGACGCGACGCCGGCCCGGATGCGGCGTCGCTCGCCGTACGCGTGGGGCGCCAGCGCACCCCCTCCGCCGTGGGCTACTTGGAACGCGGCCCTGCGGCGCTGTCTTCTGAAGAACTGCGGGGCGTCGCGGTAAGCACCTGCGGGAAGGTCATCAAGCGGGGCTGGGACTGGCTCGGCGTCGCGCCCGCCGAGCCCGGTGCCGTGGCCGGACTGATTGAGGTCCCGGCGCTCACCGAGTGCCTCACGCTCAACAAAGCAGAGTTCATCAAGACCGGTCCGCGCGGCGCCATCTACCTCGCTTTCCGCAAGGTGATACAGGAGGCGGTCGCCGCGCAGCTCGCCGACTGGGGCGAGACCCCAGCGCCCAGACCGAAGCGGGGGGCCCCGCGGCAGCTCGAGCGCGACCTCCAGAGCGTGCTGGACGAGCTAGCAGGCGACTTCCCGCTGCTTGCGACGCTCGTTGAGCGGCACGGGGGTGGCCAACGCCGCCTCCCCCTCGGGGCCGCGGCCGGCACGGCTCCAGCCGCCGGAGTGGTCGCGTTGGGGGCGACGCCGGGTGAAGCACCGACCCAGCCGACCGCTGAGCCGCTTCCTCACGGCCCTGCGCAGCCGCCGGCGGAGCATGAACGGGAGCCCCACAGCCGCGGCACTGCCGTCCCTGGAAACCCGCTCGGTCCCAAGCGCCCGGGCCATCACGGGCTGCGCATCCAGTTCGAGAGCCGGCCCGACGACGGCCAGCTCGGTCGCCTGGTTGAGTCCACCGTGTGGGTGAACACGGCCCACCCCGCTTACGGGCGCGCCACGGCGGCACGCGCCGACGCCTACCACGTGGCGCTCACCGTCGCGATGGCGCTCGCGCCGCTCGCTGTGGAACCGGTAGACGCCCACGGGTTCATTACCGCCTTCCTCACGAGCTGGGGGGAAACGGGAGGGCGCAACGGCCGGCCCGTCGCCCCTTGACTCGGCTACCGGCCCCCATTATGCTCGCCCTCTTCGAGGGAGTCGCGTCCCGTAGCCGGCTCGATCACCTGAAAGGCGATCGAGAACCGGCGTGGTGGCGCGGCTCTTCTGTTTTTGGATCTAGCGAGGCGGCTGGTGACGACTGGAGAACACGACTTCACATGACGGATCAGGGCGGCATATCGAGGCGCTTCGGACCCTTGAGCGGCAGCTTCGGCCTGCCCGTGGGCTGGCCAGTCTCTGTGAGGCTCGCGGACACCGGTGTGCCGGGAGGCGATGTGGCGTAAGGCCCTCGCTTTCGGGATCGGGAGGGGACGCTTGCCCCACCCGCGCCGCGAGCGCTGGGTGGGGTGCGTGTTTTTCGGAGCAAGCCGCCGGCGGCCGGCGGGCGTGACGTCCGGGCATGATGGACGCGACTCCTCTGCTTCGGGCCGATCGTCCCGCCGCGCCTCCGGCGCTCCGGTCCTCACCCCCTGACCCCCTCTCCTTGCAGGAGAGGGGGAACGGCGTCCGTGCATCGTCTCCCCTCTCCCGAAGGGAGAGGGGGACAGGGGGTGAGGACCGACAAGGAGAGGGGGTCAGCCGAGGAGGCAGAACAGCACAGTGAGTCCACGGTAAGGAGCTGGATGTGATCCACCGACTGAAGGCCTTGTTCGAACAGCCGGACCAGCCGGAGCCGACCGAGGACTACTACGTGATCGAGGCGCGGTGCGACACGTTCTACGCCCGGCGCGAGGTGGCGGAAGGGGTTTTGGAGGAGCTCCGCCGCGCCTGGCCGCCGCGCTGGATCGAGTTCGCGGACCTCTCTGGAGCAACGGTGCGAGTCCGCACGCGGCTCATCGAATGCGTGCAGGAGTGCACGGGGGCTCAGCGGGCGGCGGCGCGCGAGTTTCGGCGGGCCCGGCGGCGGGAGGAGAAGGCGGACCGGCGGCCGTGGGAGGATGACGACGACTGGTGGTGACTGGCCGACGGGGCCGAGGCGGGTCCCGGTCTTGCTCGGCGACCCACCCCGCGAATACCTTGTCCGAGTCTTCGTGGACGTCGATCGGCAGCCAGCAGAGGTCGTGACCGTCTACCGGACGAGCCGGATTGCCAAGTACTGGAGGGCCTAGTCAGTGAAGATTCAATATGACAAGCACACGGACACGCTCACCGTCGTGCTTCGCGAAGGCGCGAAGGTCGCGGAGAGCGACGAAGAGAAGCCCGGTGTGATCCTCGACTACGACGAGGCCGGTCAGCTCGTCTCCCTCGAAATCCTCGACGTCTCGAGGCGCGGTACCGAAGCTAGGAAGATCGAGTTCTCCTTGGCCGAGTAGGCGCGGCTCCTCCGCGGTTGCGGTCGCGCCGCACCCCCGGGCCAACACCAGCAACCTCGCGACCAAACCTCAGCAACTCCTCGCACGAATTGAGCTGATCTCCAGCAGCGGGTGACACGGGCTCGCGGTGAGTGTTGCACGTTGCTCGCATTCAGCAGGTTACGGGGCCCCCTCTGGATCAGGTAATCGAGGGTCGAACCCTCGAGGGGCAGCCTAGCGATTAGTGCGGGAGTGCGACGCGCCAGATCTCCTTGCGATGCACGAGGCGCGTGGCAACAACGAGGGTCCCGCTCGGCGACACCCGCGGGTGCAGCAGGTTCCCGGAGTCATGCGTTAGCTGCTGCGGCGTACCGCCGGCGGCCGGGATCGCGAAGAGCTGCATCCGGCCCCCGGTGAGAGCGGCGTACACGAGCGCCTTCCCGTCCGGCGTCCAGCTCACTCCGCCGTAGGTTTCCATCGGGTACTCGGTCACCTTGCGCGCGCTGGCCCCGTTGCTCGCCGCGATCCAGAGCGCGTGTCGCCCCCCGCCGAGATCCTCCTCGAGTGCAACGTCGTCGCTCACCGGCGACCACGCCGCCCACACGGAGTTGTGGATCTGCGTGGGGAGCGGCAGGCGCCCGTGCCCCACGGCCCGCCCGGTGGCCGTGTCGATCGTCACGACGTATGGATACGACACCCCGGCAGCGCCTCCCCTCTCCCATGACACGAAGAGGAGTCGGGTGCCGTCGCGCGACCAGTCGGGCGGACCCGCCTCCCAGCCGAAGTCGGTGAGCCTGATCTCCGAAGGATCTCGCGCAGGGGCGCCGACGCGACGTAGCCAGATGTCGTCCGAGCTTCCCGGTGCCAGATAGGACGCAACGGGGGTCTTCGCGCGGTGCGAGTGGTAGGCGACCCAGCGACCGCGCGGAGACCAGACGGGCTGAAAGTCCTCGTGGTATCCCGTGATTAACGGGTAGAGCGGGCCGACCGGTCGTCCGCCCGTGTCCACGTCCACGGCGCCGCCGTCCCAATCGATTGCCCAATCGACCCACCGCCAGTCACCGTACACAAAGCCGATCTGCCGGCCGTCGGGGCGCCACGACGGAACCTCTGCCCCGCGCATCACGAGCCGCACGGTGCCCCCGGCGGTCGGAACCACGACCGCCGACGCCTCCGCCACGGCGTGCGTCCAATACAGGTAACCTGACGCAACGCATGGCGCAAACGCGTCGCCCTCCCGGGGCGCCGGGACTACCGCGTGGCGGTTGCCCGTTTCGAGATCCACTTCGTAGATGCCGAGTTGACGGTTCGCGTGGGGCTCGTGCCGCGCTTCGGGCGAGGGTGCACCGGAGCCTGCGAGTGCCACGTAGGCACGCCGCCCATCGGGCGCCACCGCCACGGGCGAAAAAAGCGTTGGCGCATCGAGGTCGCGCGCGACCACGGTCGCATGGTCGCTCGCGAGATCCAGCCGTGAGAGCGTCGATGTGCCGCGCGGCTCCAGCGCGATCACCACCAGCGAGCCGCCGTCGGGAAGCCAGGCGAACCCGGTCACGACGCCGGCGACGGGGTACGCACGCGCGTTCCCAAGCGGGCCAGCGAAGACGCTGTCCGTCGCGCCCGCGCGCGAGAACGCGACCTCTCCTCCGTCCGGCGACCACTGCGGGGTTGCATCCGGTGGCAGCGGGAGGAGCGTCGGGCTCCCGCCCGCCTGCGTGAACCATCCCGTGTTGCTCCCGCTGGTGCCGAGGAGGACGAGCTCTCCGCGCGAACCGAAAGCGGCTCCCCGCTGCTCGGTGAGCCCCGGCCACACGCGCTCCTTGGCCTCGCGTCCGCGTTGTAGGTCGAGGATCCGGCGGGAGTAGATCGCCCACCGGCCGTCCGGCGATACCCGCGCCCGAGTGGCGTACTCCTCGAACCACACGTTGGGCGAGTCGGCGAAAACCTGTTCGGGGCTCTGCTGACGGGGCATCGCGGACTGAGCACCGAGGTGAGGCGCGCATATTCCAGCGCTGACGATGAGGGCGGCGAGGCCGATTGTGATGGAAGACGAGGTGCGCATGCCACACGCCTCGGGGTACACAGCATCTGAGTATCGTCTTAATGTGCGGGCCAGCGTGCGGCTCGCAAGACGGGCTTAGGAACCTGCCGGCCGGTCTGAATCGAGGCACAATTGAGCGCCTCGCAAGACCTGTCGTGTGTGTGAGCGAAGTTCAGCAACTCCTCGCATCCGAAACACAGAACTCCAGCAGGGGGTGACGCGAGCTCGCGTTGATTATGACCAGTCGCTGGAATGCTGCAGGTTAACTCGGCCCCTCTGGATCACGAGAGTCGGCATCGCAGGAGACGGGTGTGACCAGCGGGCCAAGCGAGGCGTCGCATCGTCATGCGCGTGTACCGCGCTGCCGGCCTATGCGCGACGGTACATCGAATTATTCGCCTGGCCCGGCGAACAGAACGAGGTTGCCGTCCGGATCACGCACGATGAAGGTTCGCGCACGCCAGGGCTCGCTCCTGAGGGGTTGAACAAATTCGACGCCTGCCGCCTGATATTCGAGAAAGAGTGGCTTCGCGTCATCGAGCGCAATCGAAGCGGCAAGCAGTTGCTCCGTGTCGCGTCGGACGGGGTCAACGACCCCATTGTCGACGCGGCGAAGATTCAATCGCGCGCCATCACGGAACACCTGCCCGTAGAATGGCGGCTCGCCGTAGCTGAACGCGACGGAGAACCCGAGTTTCCGCGTGTAGAACTCAGCGGCGACAGCGACGTCTCGAACGAAGAGTTGGGGTTCAGCTGTGAGAAGCGTGGTCATTGAGGGGGTACCGGTGCGGGTCTGAGTCACGAGGTGGGGTCCTGAACGCGGTAATGCAGTTGAACCACACCATCCTCGAAGCGATCAATGGAGTACAAATCCAAGGGCACGTGACGATGACGCCGGGCAATCAATGGGATGCCGTCCCCAATGAAAACGGGGGTCACACTGATGACGAACTCGTCGACCGCCTGCGCGTCAAGAAACGAGGCGATGATCTCGCCACCGCCCATCAACCAGATATCCTTGCCAGGCTGCTCTCGAAGACGGCTCACGAATGGGCCGATTGCATCGTTCACGAATTCCACGCCTGACGGGGCGTCACCTGGCGGCGGATGACGGGAGAAAACGATGTTCCGACTCTGTGAGTCGAACTTCGCCCTCATTCGCAGGCTCACCTCGTAGGTCTTCCGGCCAAGCACCTTCGTGTCAACCGACCTCATGAAGGTGTTCATGCCATAGAAACCTTTTGGTGCCGGGCGGGACGTCAGCCATTCGAGATCGCCGTCGGAGCGCGCGATATAGCCGTCCGCGCTGGTCGCGATGTGGACGATGACTTTGCGACGCTTCGTCACGAGTCCGAGCTCCGTGGCTAAGAGCCTTTGGTGGCTACTCCAAAGCAGTGAGCATACCCGTCATCGTCCGTCACAAAGAACTCAGTCTGACCATAATCGCGATCAGTGATTTTTGACACGGGGTAGCCTAGCCTTTCGAGGCGATCTCTCAGTGCGTGGATGTCACGTGGCACCCAGTAGAGCCGAATGCCCTCATAGTTCTCTGGCTTGATCGGTGTGCCCGCCCGTTGATTGAGCCAGAAGTACACGTGCTCATTGTGAACCATGCAGCCGATGAGGCGACCGTCCTGCCGCATTGCGCGGTCCATGGTGAGACCGAGACCCTCGATCCAAAAGCGCAGACTCTTCTCCAGATCCGCGCTTGGGATAATTGGCATGCACGACTCCACCTGCATGGACGTCTCCTTTGCCGCCTAACGTGAATTCGACTGGCGTTCTGGATCAGGAGAGTCCTGGTTCTCCGTGATCTTGGCCCCTCGCTGACGCTTCGGCGACGATCCAGGAGGGGCAGGTAAGGACGAAAGAGTGTCTCTACAGGATGGACACGAGGGAGCAAGAAAACCCAGGGAGCACGTCCTCTCCATCGAGCGCACCGTCTGCCGTCACGAAGGTCTCGCTGCCGTCGTGGCGATAGCTGCGGGCCATGCGCCGCTGCGGATCGACAGTCCACACGAGCCGCTTCCGCGGTCAACGGGGCGGCGGGAGGCATGACGGGAACGTAGGCGCGCTCGGCGGGCATGGCAACCCGAATTCTGCTCGCCCGAGTCAACGCGCGATCGACGGCTGTCCGAGCTCCGCGTCTCGAAGGTTATCCTTCTAGCGCGCCAAGGCATGAAAATCGCCACCTGGAATGTCAACGGTATCCGGGCCCGCGCGTCCCAGGTGCGGGACTGGCTGGAGCGCGAGCGGCCGGACGTGGTGTGCCTGCAGGAATTGAAAGCCGAGGTGGCGCAGATCCCGGAGGAGTGCCGGCTCGCGGAGTATCATGCGTATTGGCATGGCCGCAAGGGCTATTCGGGCGTGTCGCTGCAGATTCGCAAGGAGCTGGTCGCCGCCGATCCCGTCTACAGTCATCCCCCGTTCGACGTCGAGTCCCGCATCGTGCAAGTGGAGCTCGGGCGTCTGGTCATCGCCTCCGTCTATGTCCCGAACGGCGGGAAGGACTATCCGGCGAAGTTGAACTTCCTGACGCGGCTCACGGACTGGGCGCGGCAGCTGCACGCCGAGGGGCGCGAGCTGTTGCTGTGCGGCGATATCAACATCGCGCGGACGGAGATGGATGTGCATCCGAAGGAGCGGAAGCCCAACGCAGTAGGCCAGCGGCCCGAGGAGCGCGCCTTGTTCGAAGCGCTGCTCGGCACGGGCCTCGCGGACCTGGGGCGAGCGTTCGATCCCGACAATGCGGGGCTGTTCACCTGGTGGGCGCCGTGGCGGAACCTGCGCGCGCGCAACATCGGCTGGCGCTTGGACTACATGCTGGCGTCACGCAGCGTGGCGGCCCGCGCCAGGGCTTGCGTCGTAGAGGCGGACGTCGGCACGAGCGACCATGCGCCGGTTGTGACGACGACGGATTGAGACCGGTTGCTGCGCGCGAGGGCGACCCTGAGAGATGCGCTCATTGTTGCTCAGCCTCGTGGTATAGTGACGCGTCCCGGGTCTCGACGCACAACTTCCGCCAGCGCTCCCGGTGCTCCAGGTGCCAGTCGCCCACTTCCACTCCTTCGAGAAAGTCGCCCTTGTAACGCTGCAACGCGCGCGCGAGCGGCGTCGCATCCCCGGTCTTGGCCAGGGCGACCCGCGCCGCCCGTACCTCGGCCTCGAACTGGCGTGCGTCGAACTCCACCGCGAGACGTGGATTGATGCGGTAGCGCTCCTCCTCAAAAACGACCCAGTCTGGCCTGCCGAGCGTGCGCCGCAGCTCGTGCAGCGTGATGTGCAGGTTGTTCTTGATCTGGGCGGGCGAGGCGTCGCGCCACAGCGCGTGCCCGATTTGCTCGCGCGTGCGCCCCGCCGGGTAACACAGGAGATAGAGCAGCAGCTCGCGCGGCTGGGCACTGCTCCATGCCGCGACGGGGAGTCTCTGGCCGTCCACCGCCATCTCGAGGGGGCCGAGGGCGTTGACCCGCAGCACCGGTCCACCGGCCGGGCGAACAGCGGGCGCCGGCTGGCCCACCATCGACTCGGCGAGGTCCAACGCCGAGCTCAGGCTCAGTGCTTGCCCCGCCTGGAACGCCGCCTCGTAGGCGGCTGCGCCGAGACTGGCACGGAGCGATGCGTCGAGGCGGTCCAGGATCTCGCGCTCGAGCGGCAGTGGGGCGGCCCCGGCTTCCTCACGCAGGTTGGCCACGGCGCCGAGCAAGCGGGCGGCCTGCTGGGCGTCGCCCCGATCGGCCGCGATCCGTGCCAGGTCCTCCACCAGGATGATCGCAGACCAGTGGTTCTTCGTGCGCTTGAGCGGTGGCAGCGCGACGGCGAACCACCCCAGCGCGGCGTTGCTCTCGCCTTCGGCGAGCGCGAGCCGGCCCCGAATAGTGGCGAGGTGCGCGATGGGCGCGTTGAAACCCTCCTCGAGAGCCTGGGTGACACCCTCGTCGAACGCCGCCCGCGCCGCCGCCAGGTCACCCTGGGCCTGGGCCACGCGGCCCTGCCAGTACAGCGCGTAGGTGATCCAGTAGCGCGGTTGCCCGGCCCGCGCCACGCTGAGGGCTTCCGCCAGAACGCTCGCAGCGCGCTCCAGATCGCCGTCGAGCAGACGGGACTGCCCCAGCGCGACGAGCGCGCACACGAGATCCACGGAGGTGCCGCCCGTTTCGCGCAGGATCGCCACGCTCTCCTCGGCCATCGGACGGAGTGCCACCCTCTCGCCCTGCAGGGCGAGATACGTCGCGAGCGACGAGAGCGCGCGTCCCCGGGCCCGGGTGCGCGCGCCGCCGCTTCGCTCCAGCGCCGTCTCGATGCGCCGGCGGGCTTCCCGGTAGTGCCCCAGCCCGAACCAGAACCAGTGCAGCGCGGCGGCGAAGCGCAGGTTGTCGTCGACCGCCGTGGGGTCCTGCTCGAACCAGTCCGCCGCGGCCCGCAGGTTGCCGATGTCCTCGACGAGCCGCTCCTGCCACCCCTCGGCGTGGACGGGGAGGAACGGCTCTGCGGCCTCGGCGCGGGCGAGGAAAAACAGCGCGTGGCGGCGCCCCAGCTCCGCTGCCTCACCTGCCTGCTCCAGCTGCTCCCGCGCGAACTGCCGCATCGTCTCCAACATGCGATACCGCGCCTCGAGCGCTTCGGTCTCGAGCGAGACGAGCGACTTGTCCGCGAGACCGCTCAGCAGATCCAGCACGTCCGCGGCGGCGATCGTGCCGCCCGCCGCTACGGTTTCCGCCGCTTCGATCGTGAACCCCCCGGCGAATATCGCCAGCCGGCGGAACAGGATGCGCTCCGGCTCGGTGAGCAGCGCGTGGCTCCACTCGATCGTGGCGCGCAGCGTGCGCTGGCGCGGTGCGGCCGTCCGGCTCCCCGCGGAGAGCAACCCGAACACGTCGTCGAGCCGGGCGGCGATCTGCTGCGGATCTAGCACGCGCGCCCGCGCGGCGGCCAGCTCGATGGCCAGCGGCAGGCCGTCGAGGCGCCGGCAGATGTGCGCGATCGCCGCGACGTTGTCCTCCCGCAGCTCGAACGACGGCCGCACCGCCTGGGTCCGCTCCACGAACAGGCGGATCGCCTCGCTCGCGGCCGCCACCGCGCGGGTGACGGGCTTGCCGGCCTCGACGGCGGGAAGCGCCAGCGCCGGCACCAGCCAGGCGCGCTCGCCGCTGATCCCCAGCGCCTCGCGGCTCGTGGCCATGACGCGCAGCCGCGGGCAGCCGCGCAGCAACGCCTCCGCCAGGCGGGCGCACGCCTCGACCAGATGCTCGCAGTTGTCCAACACGAGCAGCGCTTCCCAATCGCGCAACGCCTCGAGCAGCGCGTCCCCGGCGGCGCGGATGCCGTCGCGCCGCACGCCCAGCGCGTCGGCCACGTGGTGCGGGACCAGCTCGGGATTGGCGAGCGGGGCGAGCTCCACCCAAGCGATCCCGTCCGGGTACCGCCCACCCGCCCCCAGACGGCTCGCCACCTCGAGGGCGAGACGCGTCTTGCCGCTGCCGCCCGCTCCCGTGAGCGTCAAGAGCCGAGTGCTCTGGAGCAGCTCCTGGACGGCCGCCGTCTCGCGCTCGCGGCCAATGAACGAAGTGAGTTGCGCGGGTGGCGGCGCGCCCACCGGCGCCTCGGGTGCCCTCAGGGCCGCGACAAATGCCGCCATGTCGCCGAACCGGTCGGCGGGCGCCTTGGCCAGGGCGCGGGCCAGCGCCGCGGCCACCGGTTTCGGGACACCGGGCGCGAGATCGGTGACGCGCGGTGCCTCGACCGTCAGGTGCCGCAGCAGGATGCTTTCGCCCGATGTCCCGGTGAAGGGCGGCCGCCCGGACAGCATCTCGAACAGCACGCAGGCCAGCGCGTACTGATCGGACCGCCCGTCCAGCTCCGGCTCCGCCAACGCCTGCTCGGGGCTCATGTAGTCCGGCGTCCCAATCGGCATGCCGGGCTGGGTCAGCGCGGTGCGACGCGTTTCGTTCCCCCCAGCTGCGCTGATCGCGCGCGCGATCCCGAAGTCCGCCACCACGGCGTGTCCCGCCTGGAGCAGGATGTTCTCCGGCTTGATGTCGCGATGGATCACCCCCCGCTGATGTGCGTAGTCCAGCGCGTCCGCCACCTCGCGCGTGATTTGCAGCGCCTCCTCGAGCGACAGCTGCGGGTCGCGCCACAGCCGATCGCGCAGCGACGCGCCCTCCACGTAGGGCGTGACGTAATAGAGAAAGCCGGCCGCTTCCCCGGAGTCGTGGACCGCGAGGATGTGGGGGTGATTGAGCGCGGCCGCGATCTCGATCTCGCGCAGGAAGCGCTCGGCGCCGAGCGTCGTGGCGAACTCGGGTCGCACCACCTTGACGGCCACTCGGCGGTGATGCTTGAGGTCGTGGGCGAGATGGACCGTGGCCATTCCACCCTCGCCGAGCGGGCGCTCCAGGCGGTAGCGGCCAGCGAGGGCCTCCGCGACGCTCTCGTGCTGCGGGATCATGGGCAGAATATGCGTTCGTGACGCGGAACCGCGAGTTCCTTCAGCACGTACGCAGCCGGATGGGTCCGGAGCGGAGACATGGGTTCCGCCAGACCGCGATCGTCCCGCGCCACTCTTCCCCAGGATGGTCCTCGCGGGGATGGTAGGCGATCACCGATGCGCCGTGCAGCGCCACGCAATCGTAGCTATGCGGGATGAGCCCACGGTCGCAGTTGGCACCGACGATGGCCAGCCGCGGCACCTGCAGAGTATCACGGTCGGGAAGCATCGCCACGAAGTAGTTCCGTGGCGTTGCCGGGATCTGCCAGCTGCGCATCTCGCCACCGGTAAGGCGGACCGGCACGGCCAGGTGCTGCCCGGGGCGAATCCCCTCGAGAGTAAATGCGGGCTGGTATACCTGCACGAACCAATGCGCCCAGGAGTCGCCGATGTAGATGTCCACCCCACTCACTCCCGGGGCCCGTGCACGGATGCGCCATCCCTCGAGTGTCAGAACCGTGCTGTCGTCTACAGAGACCTGCGATCACCGCTCCCCAGCTCCAAGCGCTTGTTAGGCGGGCTGCTCAGCGCGATGGCAGAATCTTGGCACCCCATGGATTATCGAGCGCGATGAGCCAGCGCCCGTCGCGCTGCTGGCGTAGGATGTCAGAGGATTCGCCGCTCATGACGACGGGGTGACCGTTCGGATCCATGCCGCGCAGGGTCCAGCGGCCCGCGTAGAGTGCAAGGTCGCCTGCCGCGATCACCTCCTGCGCCTCCGACCGGAGCGTGGGCTCGAGGGCGATAAACCTGGCAAGCGCCTCGCGGAGCTGGGTAGTTCCACAAGCCAGGCGGCCGGGTTGAACCACCAGCACTGCGTTCGTTTCGTAGAGCGCAAGCGCAGTCTCGAGATCGCCTCGGTTTATCGCCTGGGTGAGGTGGTCGACGGTATCGCTCGGTCCGGCCATGGGGAAGGGTCTCCTGAAGGCTCAAGCGCACGTTTGGAGTAGCGGTGCAGGCCGCCTAACGGATCGCGCTTAAGCTGCGGGCGACCCGCCCGCCGGCGCAAGGGTGTGGGACGAAGTCCCGTGCCAGCCAGGGCACAACACTTCTTTTGAAGCGATCACCGCCCGCCAGCTTCAAGCGCTTGTTAGGCGGCGCCCTCCTCCTTCGCCGCCACGACGACGGCTGGCTCGCGGCGGGACCGGCCGTCGTGACGTCAGCGCAGAGAGTCGTGAGGTGCCGATCGAACGTATCGCCAGAGCGCCCGGAGCTCGTTGTCCGTCATCTGCCCTCGGCTGACATGATGTGCGTTCCGTCGGGGCGTGCGCCAAACCGCATTGCCCGAATGAAATCGTCCTCGCTCCACGCGCGCAACGCGGCCGAGGTGAGGTTGGTGGCCCGTGGTGGTGGCCCGCCGCCCCCCGCCAGATCCGGTCCGTGACAGCCGTGGCAATACGCGATTCGGGCCAGATACCTTCCATATTCGACAGTCACGCCACGTGTTGGCGGAGGCACCGGGGGCCTCGAGTGGTCGATCCACTCGGCTGCGATCAACGGGCCCATGCGCGCTCCAAGATGCCGGTTGGCAGCAACGCGCGCCCGAGCAGGCCGAATTGAGAGGGCGGCAGTTCACGGTCCACCGGCGGTACGGATTTGAGAAAAACGATCAGCGCTGCAAGATCCGCATCGGCCATGTCGCGGAAGCGCCGGGCAGGCATCCACAGCAGGCTGCGGCCGCCAGGCCCTACTCCGTGCGTAATCGTCCGCACCCAATCGGCGTCCGTGTACGCGGCGACGACCCCACCGCGGCCCGGCGTGATGTTGTCGGCGACAAGCCGTCCGAGCAGCGGGGTGTCACCCAGGACGGCTCCGCCGAAGTCGTATCCGTGACAATCGACGCAGCCAGCGACCGCGACGGCAAGGTGACGGCCTCGCCGGATCACGGGCGAATCGCTGTGCAGGACAGGCACGACCACGGCGACGGCGTATTGGCGGCTGATCCGGCGGTTCGCGACAACCGACGACACCACGCCGGCGGTCAAAGCCAGTCCGCACGCACCGTGACAGCCATCGCGCGCGCGCGAGCGTGCCGCAGGCACGCGAAGAGGTTGGCAATTCGACACCGCGCCCCGAAGCGATGCCCAAAGAGCTCGCGCGCGGAGCTGTCGTTAGTGTTACGCGCGCGCGAGTAGAACGCGCGACGTGTATCAGGACTTAATTGTCCGGGGCCCTGTCGGTTCGTGACAGCGCGGACGGCGAGCAGCGGATTGGTAATCCGCTGTGCGCGTGTAACCTCTTGCCGTAGAGCCTCATCGGCACCGACCGTGCCGCTACTGTGCCGTTAAGCGCGGCGAGGCGAGGGCGTGGCGGGCGAGTGCGGCAGCGCGCCGCCGAGAAGCTGGAGTTCACAGCTGTTCGCCGCGTCGCGGGCATAAGGGGACGTTTCAGTCAGTTGGACTTTTCTTGATTTGCCCCCCCCGGTCTCGAATCGACCGGGCGCGTATGGGATGGGGCGCCTTGCACCACCCAGCGGCCAATGAAGCGAGGGCAGAGCGAATCCCGTGGCAGTTGAGCCCTGAGCGGATGACTGACAAACAGGATAGCGAGAAAGACCCCCCCGAGCATCCTCAGTCGGGCGCGTGCCAATAGAACGACTCACGCGCGGAGAACAGAGTCTCACCGCGCGTATTTGTGATCGTGATCAAGGCACTCAGGACCGGCGTGTCGAGGCTGCTCGTGACATAGCGTGACGTGAACCGGCCATCGATCGTGACCACGCCAACGCGCTCGAACTCGCAGCGCAGGTGCACCGCATCCTGGCCAATCCGTGCATCTTCACACCCCACTTCCTGCCGTGTCCCGATACGCGAGAACGTCACAAAGGGTTCGGGACGCAGCGTCAGGCGAGTGAAGCGCCGATCGGAGACCGTGAACTGGTAGGTCGGCTCGTAGTACCCCTCGGCCTCTGACTGGAGGGGCCGAGGCGGTGGGTTCGGGGGCGGTGCCGTGTTCGGTTGCTCGGTGACCACAGGCGCTGGCGCCGGGAGGCGCAGAATCACGAACGCCCCGGCGCCCACAAGCGCCAGGAGGATGCCGCCAACGACGATCGTGCGGCGACGTCCAAGTATGATCGCCCACAGGCGTTGTGACATTGCTCGGAGACGTCCCAGGATCGCCTGGAGGTGTTGAACGACCTGTCGGCGTGCAGAGACATCCTCGCTGTGCGCAGTCTCTTGCGTCCGAGCGACATGCGCCGGCGGGGTAACAGGGCTCGGGCCCGGTGAAAAGTCAGGCGGCGGTGGAACGACTCCCCGCGGCGGCGGGGGCGGAACGACACCGCGAGGAGGAACGAAAGCCCGAGACAGCGGGGCAGCCGGGTGAGGAGCGGCCGCTGGACGGGGTCTGACGAGTCTGACGTACGCAGGTTTCCGCCGGAGCCGGGACCAGATTGCGAGCAGCAGCGCCGCGCCCACAGCCCCTGCGGCGTCCGGTACGAGATCCCGCACGCGGCAATGTACCTGTCCACGCCCTCCGCCCGTCATGCCCTCGGCGATCTCGACGAGGGCTGCCACGAGCAGCGTCGCGACGAGCGCCCAGACGCCGCGCGCGTCTGACCTTCCGAACTGTACCCACGACATCCAGTAGAAGCCGGCGAACAGCGCGATGTACGCGTAGTTATGCAGCAAGGGGACGAGCAGGTGCAGCGTGGGAAGGAGCTGCTCGCACTTCGGGGCGTGCACGCGGAAGTGGGTCTGCGCTGGAAAATAGAGGAGCCCGAGCAGCACGAAGGTCAGGTAGGCCCAGCGCTTGCCGCGAAGGGCGATAAGGGCGAGGAGGGCGAGGACGCCCACACCGATGCGAACGGCTAGAGGTGACATGTGCCGAGACGCGCACCGCCTGGCCGCGTTGGCCCTAAGCTAAGAGGTCACGGCTGGCGAGCCAACGGTTCGGGCGTCCCTGGGCGCCACGACGGTCAAACCAATGGTTTGTACCGGTCTCGAGCTCGGACCGCCACCCTTGATGTTCGTACACCTGCTTGGCGCGCTCGTTTTCCTTGAAGACCGCGAGCGTCAACTTCGAGTACCGGTTGGCTCGTGCCCAATCCTGACCCGCCTGCAGTAAGGCCCGGCCGATACCTTGCCCTTCTGCCTCTCGGGCGACTGCCAGAATTGCCACATGGGCGTGCGCTTCATTCGTGAAATAATCACGGCGCGACTCCAACAAGGCGGCGGGGACCGAAGGGTCAGCGCTCGCGCGCGCCAGTAGCTGGCAGACCGCAGCCCAACGACACAGCAGGGCCGTCATGCATCCGACAAGAACTGAAAGCCGTGGTCCGGGATTCTGGGATGCGCAAGGGGTCGCCAACCAGCGGCAATGCACTCCTGTCGCCTGCCGATGGCCATCAGGCGAGTTCCGGCGAGACGAGCGTTCTCGAAGCGCTCGAGCGTGAGACACAAGGTGTCGCCCGTTGATGACAAATTTCCAACACGCCACGGCCGTTCGATTGGCGCGACGATGCCCAGGGGGTGCTCCTGATAAGGCAATTGAACGATGCCGTACCAAAACCGCTCAAAGGTCTCGGGATGGTGCACGCCGGCCGACACGATTACGCGCCCTTCAAACAACGAAAGGTCGTTGAAGGAAACCACTGCCTGAGAGACGCGCGCCGTCCGAATACCAACGGCATCGAGAAGCTCGGCGCGAACGCTCTGTGGTGTGATCGAGCGATTCTGCCCAGATGCCGGTGCGTAGCGCTCGACGTCGCTATCGAGGACGTAGAGGATTGCGTCGCCAAGCAAGAGATACGAATGAAATGAGAATCGCGACAGAGAAAGCGTGTTCGACCTCAGGTCGGCGAAGACAAGCTTGCGGTGGTTCCCCTTCCACTTGGCCATTGCGACGAGATTGCCACGCTCGTTGCAGGAAACTGAGGTCGGGCCCCAGTTAAACCGTCCGACCTTATACGCCCTACGCTGGCCGTCAGTGATGACGACGAGCGATGTTCCGTTCGAATATGCGATTCCTCGATTGTCTGGTAAGGGTATGGCGGTGTTGGTGTACTCGTCAGAAAACCTCCCGATGCCTCCTGCACTGGCGCTGTACGCCCGGTAATTCCCTCTACGATTCTCCCTAACGCTCGCACGGTCTGTGCTCGTTCGCGCGGCCGTCAACAGTACCGCGCAGCTGCCCGGCCAGGCGCATGCGTAGCGAATGTCAGCCAGCTCGCCGGCGCCGAAGCTGAATGACTCGCCTTGTCCATCTGCTGAGATCGAGATCAGGTCACCGCTGCGCTTCCAAAACATTGCGGACACCGGGCCAAGGTCTGGACGGTGAGATCAGTTGGGCCGCCTAACGTGAATTCGACTGGTACTTCTAGGCTACACGGTTCCACCAGACCTCGCTACCTAACCAGCAGTGTACCGCACAACTCGGCGCACCAGGCTGGTCAGCCTAATCCTTTCGAGTCGCCCAAACCGGGCGTCCCGCCCAGACCGACAGGGCGCCGATGCTCGTCGGGACGCCACTTCCGGTCAATTTGTCTGTTTTCGTTGCCCTGGGCCGGCGCTCTAGATCCGGTAATCCAGGTTCGAATCCTGGAGGGGCAACCTCAAGCCCGATCTCACGATCTGTGAGGTCGGCTTTGTGATTCCAGCCATCGTGGAGATTGCGCCGTAAGCGGGACTGACGCACTGAGAATTGCCAGGATCAACGCCAGCGGAGCTCTCATAACGCGATGAGACAGGGTGGAAAGGCGGACGGTTGGCATGTGGCAACCTAGCAAGCGCGTGGTGTTGGGGCAGCGGCCGTGGCGTGAATCAGCCGCTGGGGGGTGCGAGTTGCCCCAATGGAGCGCGCGCAGGTCCTTGCGGCCCGCACGCTGCGAGCATTACGTCCTGCCCTCACAGCCACTCGGAGCGACCGTGCTGCACGCCTCCCACTTGGCCCGCGGCGCCGCCTGCGTCGCGATCGTGCTACTCCCCTCGCCCGCCCCCGCCCCCGCGGTTGTCCAGCAGCACTGGGTTCGCCTCGGCTCACGTGCGGTGGGCTCCGGGGGAGACCGCGATATCATCCGGACCGCGAGTGCGGGCCAGTTCAAGCGCATCCGGCTCGTGGTAGAGGGTGGCGACCTGGAGCTGTTCGACGTGAGGATCACGTTCGCGGACGGCACGAGCTTCTCCCCCACCGGGCGATTCTCCTTCACCGCGAAGTCCCGCAGCCACGTGATCGCCTTGCCCGGAGCCGCGCGCGTCATCCGGTGGATCAACTTCTTCTACCGCACCCTCCCGACCGGCGGGCGGGGCAAAGCCATCGTCCACGTATACGGTCGCCGCTGACGCCGTGGGGTGCTCGCCAGCTCGGTAGTACCATAGCGTTGCGGGGCGGGTCAATACTTTTCATCGTTAGCGGATGCACACCCGATCGCTCGCTCTCACGTTGAGCTTTCCCCTCATCGCCGTGAGCGGTCTGGCCGCCACACGACAGGATCCCGCGGATTCCGTCGCACCGACCCACTCGACGCCCGCGGCCCGCGCGCGGGCCGTGATCACGCCGCCCGTCATTGACGGTCGCCTGACCGACCCCGCATGGCTGGAAGCCACGCCTGTCACCGGGTTTGTGCAACGGGAACTGCACGAAGGCGCGCCGGTCACCGAGCGCACCGAAGTCCGCATCGTCACCGACGGCCAGGCGCTATACGTCGGCGCCTGGCTCTACGACAGCGACCCCGCCGGGATCGTGGCCGGCGAGCAGGTGCGCGACGGCGACATCGCGAAAAGCGACTACTTCGGCGTCCTCCTCGATACCTACCACGACCGGCAGAACGGCTTCGTCTTCACGACCACCCCGGCCGGCATCGAGTACGACGCGCAAGTCGTCAACGAAGGCGAAGGCGGCGGCATCCAGCTGCCGGGCCAGCCGCGGG